>Ga0214917_10004607_pt1 | contig 15241 bp, 15 predicted proteins | sample LL_1208_BB_MetaG_FD_177983 | JGI IMG/M metagenome (GOLD analysis project Ga0214917, IMG submission 177983) | Freshwater microbial communities from Lake Lanier, Atlanta, Georgia, United States - LL_1208_BB | ecosystem: Environmental > Aquatic > Freshwater > Lake | place: USA: Georgia | collected... | reverse complement strand
TAGGGTGCCAAAATCTACACTTGATTATAGTTTGCAAATCCAGTATAATCAAACTAACTACAGGAGCACCTACTATGGACTACAAAACCATTGCAATCTCCGATGTACACCTAGGTAGTCACGGCTGCAAAGCTAAGCTACTACTCAACTTTTTAAAAAATAATAATTGCGAAACACTGTACTTAGTTGGCGATATTATAGATGCTTGGAAAATACAGCAAAATAAGTGGTACTGGAATCATAGCCATACAGATGTAGTTCGTGAAATATTAAAAAAAGCCAAGCGCGGCACTAAGGTTGTATGGATTGCAGGTAACCATGATGAGTTTTTGCGTCCACTAATACCTTACCAAATTACATTTGGCAGTATAGAAATAGCAAATCAGTGGGTACATGAAGCCATCAACGGAGACAGGTATTTACTAGTACATGGCGACTTATTTGATGGTATTACTAGATTAGCACCTTGGATAAGTTTTTTAGGCGACAAAGCCTATGACGTATTATTAACTATTAACACAAAATATAACTGGTGGCGACACAAACTAGGTTTTGGCTACTGGTCACTATCAAAGTACTTAAAGCATAGAGTTAAACGAGCTATTGATTTTATGTTTCAGTTTGAACTAAATTTAGCTAACTACTGTAATCGTAAGCATTTTGATGGTATAATTTGTGGTCACATACATCGTGCAGAAATTAAAACTATTAATGGTATAGTATATATGAACTGCGGTGATTGGGTCGAGTCCTGCACAGCTTTAGCAGAACTACATAGTGGTAATTGGGAAATTTTAGAGTGGCATAGTATTAAAGATGAAAATAACGTGGACCCTAATCCTCATAGTTGTTAATATTTACGATGCTAGCGACATACCAGGGCGTATACATTTAATACAACCAGATCAACAAACATGCCAACAAGCATTAGCAACAATGACAAGTTGGGTTAAGTTCCCCTGGTTTAAGGTAGAAGGTAAGTGTGAAAAAAATATTAATAATAACTGATAACTTACAAGATCAAGTTAATGGAGTAGTTACTACCTATAAAAATTTAGCAAAAGTAGCCTATAATGATAACTATCTAATTAGTTACATTGATCCTAGTAATTTTTATTATATTAATTGTCCTGGCTATAGTGAAATTAAACTAGCACTACCCACAAATATAGGCAAGTTAATTACTAGTATAGATGCTGACTACTATCACATAGCTACTGAAGGTCCAGTAGGTCTTAGTGCTAGAGGATACCTTACAAGTAAAAATATTAAATATAATACTAGCTATCATACTAGATTTCCTGAAGCTATTAAAACCTTAGCTAATATACCAGAAAGTTTAACTTGGCGTTATATACGCTGGTTTCATAAACATAGTGGTCGTTGTTTAACTACTACTCGAAGTGTTGCTAGTGAATTAGAATCTCATGGTATTGAAAGTGTAGTATGTTGGACGCGTGGCGTTGATACTAGTTTGTTTAACCCTAAACCTCTTAAACCTAAAAATCTAAAAACTCTACTGTGTGTTAGCAGAGTTAGTCGTGAAAAAAACTTAGAAGATTTTTGCAGCTTACAGATTCCAGGTACACGTAAAGTATTAGTAGGAGATGGTCCACACCTAAACTATTTACGACAATACTATCAAGATGTAGAGTATACAGGCATGAAACATGGCAAAGAATTAGCCAGCTACTATCAACAAGCAGACGTATTTGTATTTCCTAGTCGATGGGATACCTTTGGTATAGTTATGTTGGAAGCAATTGCTTGTGGCACACCTATAGCAGCTTATCCTTGCAATGGTCCGCTAGATGTTGTTGAATGTGGTGTCAATGGCTACCTAAATAACAATTTAACTGAAGCAATTAATAGTTGTTTAACCCTAAACCGCGAAACAGTTTATCTTAGTAGTCAACGCTGGACCTGGCAAAATTGCTGGGATATCTTTAAGTCAAACTTAGTGGAGCCAACATGACAACTAATCTATTACCTGCTGAAGTAATTGCTATAAGTCCTGAAGCATTAGAAGTAGCTAATAGCTACTTGCAGGAAAACAGTGCTAAATTAGTTAGTGAAAATTTAGCAGTACCACTTGATCGTGTATGTGAAATACTAGCACGTCCAGAAGTACGTAACTATATAGATCGTGTATTTTTTGATATGGGCTACAACAATAGATTTTTAATGCGACGTGCTATGGACGCGGTAATTAAGCGTAAGTTTGAAGAATTGGAAGAAGCTGGTGTTGGGAGTGGGAAGGACATTGCTGACTTATTACATCTTTCACATAAAATGTCTATGGACTTACTAGATCGTGAAATACAGTTGCAAAAATTAAAAACTGAAACACAGCCACAAAAGCAAGTTAATGTGCAAATCAATGATGATGGTACCAAGTATTCGCAACTAATACAAAAATTAATTAGCGGCGACATATAATAATAATAACAGGAGTTAATATGAAATTTGAACTAGTTAATAGCAGTTTTACTGTTGGGCGTAATAAAAATTATTTAGTAAATACTGCTAGCAAAGTAGTAGCAACATTACCTAGTATTACTGATGTAATGCCTGGTGAAAGCTCTTATTTTGTAGTTACAGGTGGTGGCAGTTTAGAACTAGCTTTACCTAATCAAGTAGTTGTTAATAACAGCTGTGGTGTAGTATCTACTGGTACCAATTGGGTAGTTTACGGACTACCAGAGCGTATAGTAGTAGAGTCAAAGAAAACTTATAAACCAGCAGCAGCAGAAGAGTAAAAATGAATCTAGTATTTTATGGCAGAAAATACCCTATAGAAAATCATGAATATTTATTTGACGTATTACTAAAAGATTATAGTAATATAAATTGTGACTACTTAACAGTAGATAGTTTACCAGATAAGCAGTATGATATAGTAGTTTATAGTTGTAGAGAACCTGATGGTGATATGCACTGGGGAAGATCGCCTAGCTATACTCAAGTAGAAACTTTTGTTAAAATAGCCAAGCCAAAAATAATCTTACAGACTATGGATGAGTGTGCTGCTGAGCATTTAGAAATACATAACTTATTAAGCAATTACTGTAACTTACTATTACGTCATTGTAGGCACGGTTCGCAACTGTATACTTATAATAGTCGTGTAGAAGCTATACCACTAGGTTATGTAAACGGCTTTAAATATTTAAAAGATGTTAAAGAACCTAGTCATCGTAAATATACTTGGGGTTGGGTAGGCCATCTTAAAAACGATCGTGTAGAAATGATCAACCATTTTTGGAGAATCTGGTCTAACATAGTTATAACAGGAGCTAACTTACCAACTAATGAAGTTAGTGAAATATACTGTAATAGTATATTTGTTCCTTGTGGTAGAGGCAATTTTACCTTAGACTGTTGGCGTATTTACGAAGCTGTTATTAGTGGATCTATACCTATAATAGTTGGTAGTCGCCAAGAAATTGAAGATACTTTTACGTTCTTTGGAGAACTACCACCATTCATTTTTAGCGATAACTGGTCAGATGCAGTAAGCTATTGTCAAACTATACAGTTTAAACCAGATGAACTATTAGTAGCACAAACACAAATAATTAATTGGTGGAACAGAACTATGGATAAAATACAGTCTAAGATTAAAATAGCACTAGAATCTGAGTTTGAACCACTACCACTAGAAGCATTTAAAAAATTAGTGCAAAAACCTAGATATGAATAGTTAGGGAACAAACTGTGTTAGTAGTAAGCAGACCAGATATAGATTGTGAACATATCACAGATTATCCAGCTAGTACTAGATTTATTAAACTGCCAATAGAAAACTATCTTAAACTATTAAACTTGTGGGATACTATTAATCGTCCACAAGTTGCACTAATCAATGCAGTTAATGCTCCACAGTACAGATTTATTTGCGCTGCACTTGCTAGACGATTAGGTAAAACTTATATAGCTAATGTAGTAGGTCAACTAGTAACATTAGTACCACAAAGTAATGTACTAATAATATCACCTAACTATAATTTGAGTTCAATAAGTTTTGAGCTACAACGCAGACTAATAAAACATTTTGATCTAGAAGTGCGTCGTGATAATCTTAAAGATCGTGTAATTGAACTAGATAATGGTTCAACTATCAGGATGGGTTCAGTAGGCACTGTTGATTCAACTGTAGGCCGATCATACGATCTAATTATATTTGATGAAGCTGCTTTATCTGACAAAGGTGAAGAAGCTTTTAATGTTGCATTACGTCCTACACTAGATAAACCAAATGCAAAAGCAATTTTTATTAGTACTCCACGTGGTAAACAAAATTGGTTTAGTAGATTTTGGAATCGTGGCTTTGATCAAAACTTTAGTGAGTGGATTTCACTACAAGCAGATTATACAGAAAATACTAGAATGAGTGAGTCAGATGTAGCTGAAGCACGTCGTTCAATGAGTCGTAGCGAGTTTGAACAAGAATATATGGCATCATTTACTAGCTACTTAGGTCAAATCTATGAAGGCTTTTTAGCAGAGCATATCTTAGATGAACTACCAGATAATTTACATGGCGAATGTTTTAGCGGTTGTGATCCAGGTTATAAAGATGCTACGGCTTGGGTTAATATTAAATACGACTATAATACTGATTGCTACTATGTGTTAGAAGACTACTTAGAATCAGAGCGTACTACAGCACAGCATGCTGAGCACTTTAAACAAATGATAGAAAACTGGAATGTAGAAACTGTGTTTATTGATAGCGCAGCAGCTCAATTTAGTGCTGATCTTGCCTACAATTATGATATAGCGACTACACGTGCAAAAAAGGATGTATTAGCTGGTATTGCCTATGTACAAACTATTGTACAGCAAGGCAGATTGCGTGTATTACGTAATTGTAAGCATGTTTTAGAAATGTTAGACCAATATAGGTGGGATGATCGTGAAGGTTTAACACGTGAAAGACCTAAGCATGACAAATATAGTCATATGGCTGATGCTATTAGATATGCTCTTTATACTTTTATAGTTTAGGTACTATAAATTTTGGTTTGACTTTTCTTTGTATAAGTGCTATAATAGTGAAAATTAAAGGAGTATTTGTTGATTACAAGTATAAAAGTTAAATATGGCAATAAATACTAACAAGCGCATACCGGTTAAATGGATTAGAGACAAGGCTAAATCAGCTTACGAAAAACAAGATCACTGTTATATTTGTGGCAGTACTAGTGAATTAGAATTACATCACCTACACAGCATTACCTATCTCTTGGAGGTATGGTCTAAAGCTAAAGGTTATGACATTAGTACTGATGATGGCATACTTAAGGTTCGCGACGAGTTTATTAGTGAGCATCGTGAAGAAATATATGATTTAGTATATACTCTGTGTAATAAGCATCATGTACAACTTCATGGTATATATGGTAAGAGTCCATTACCTAGTAGTGTAACTAAACAACAGCGTTGGATCGAAGTACAGTTAGCTAAGCATAAGAGTGGTGATAATGTTTATCGCGGTAGTAGCCTAACTAGCTCATTTAGTGAGTTTACAGGAGGCTAACGGTGGCATTAGAAAGATTTCGTGGTTGGTTGGTAGAAAAATTAAATCCAGCTCAACCATATATACAAACAGATGAGGGCAGTAGCGTAAGTAGCAGCAGTAGAATAGTTACTTATAGAAATGCTTTTAGACATATAGACAGTGTAAATAGAGCTGTTAATATGGTTATTGCCGCATCTAGTAGTTTAGATTACGACATTAAAGATAAAGTGCATGAAGGTGTTGTAGTAGGTATACGTCAAAAAACACTAAATACCTTACTAAATTTTAGACCAAATCCTTATCAAAGTGCACAAGATTTTAGAAGAGAATTATTTAAAGATTTATTACTAGACGGTAATGCATTTATACATTTTGATGGTACATTTATGTATCACTTACCAGCAGATAATGTTGAAATCTTAACTGATCCAAAAACATTTATTCGTGGTTATAAATATAATGCAAAAGTACTATTTGAAGAAAAAGACGTATTCTATTTCAAAGATGTTAGTAGTACAAGCATTTATCGTGGATCTAGTAGATTAGAAAGCTGTTTAGAAAATATTAACATACTTTATAGTATGCAAGAGTTTCAACAGAAATTTTTCGAAAATGGTACAATATTTGGTTTAGTACTTACTAGCGAAAATACACTGTCTCAGCAAGCTAAAGAAAAAACATTACAATACTGGCAACAACGGTACAATAGTAAAAGCGGTGGTAAACGACCCATTATATTAGATAGTGGATTAAAACCACAAAGATTGTCAGAACAAAATTTTAATGATTTAGATTTTGATCAAGCAATTAAAACACATAATGAACGCATTATTAGTAGCATAGGCGTTCCTCCACTATTATTGCAAGGAGGTAATAATGCTAACATTGCCCCTAATTTACGTTTATTTTACTTGGAAACAGTATTGCCAATTGTTAGGTTATATATATCCGCTATCGAAAGATACTTTGGATATGATGTGGAAGCAATAACTAGCAATGTTAGTGCACTACAACCTGATATAGGCGAATTAGCAAAATATCATAGCACACTAGTAAATGGTGGCATAATAACACCTAATGAAGCTAGAGTAGAATTAAGGTATCCTAAACTTGATGGTCAGGATACTATAAGAATACCTGCTAATATAGCAGGTTCAGCAGCTGATCCATCTCTTGGTGGTAGGCCTAGTACTACAAAGGAGTAATATGAAACAAAAGCTAGATAAATTACTCTATTTAAGCAGTAAGTTTACAGCTAGTACAGAAACTGATGATAGCATTTATATCGAAGGGTATGCTAGCACAGTAGACCGTGATAGACATGGTGATGTAATCCCTATGAAAGCATGGAATGAGGGATTAAGTAATTACCTAAAAAATCCAATTATACTAGCCTATCACAATCACCAAATGCCAATTGGTAAAATGGTTGAGCATAAAGTCACTGATCAAGGATTATGGGTTCGAGCCCAAATACCTAGTGAAGTAGGTGATGTATACAAACTGGTTAAAAAGGGTATCTTAAGTGCATTTAGCGTAGGATTCAGAGTTCGCGATGCGGATTATGATAGCGCTACAGAGTCGTTTTTAATAAAAGAGCTTGAGCTACATGAAATTAGTGTAGTTTCAATACCTGCAAACCAAAACACACTATTTAGTTTAGCTAAGGCATTTGATACTGCCGAAGAATTTGAGTTATTTAAACAGCAATTTGCTCCAAAGGAATCAGCTAAAAAGCTAGATACCCTAATATCAGCAAAAAGCACAACAAATGAGGAATGGGACATGGATCCAAAAGAATTAGAGAAAATGTTAGCAGACGCTGCTACTAAAGCTGCTGAGCAAACTGCTAAAGCTGTGCTAGAGGCACAGACAAAGGCTGCTGAAGATGCACAGCGTAAATTAGCTGAAGAAGAAATGCTACAAGCAAAAATTAAGGCTGCAGTTAGTGCTGCTACTCCAGCTCCAGTTGTACAAACAGTTGATACAGGTGCAGAGCGTTTATTAAGCGATATTGAAAAGCGCTTAGAAGATCAAGCTAGCGAGCATAGAACAGCCCTAGAAGGCTTAGAGGCTGCTATTCGTGAAAAAGCTAAAGAGCTAGAAGCACTACAAAATAAAAGTGGCGAACTAGAAGCACTACAGCGTAGTCGCATGCAGTTCAGCGAGCCAAGCGCCCCAGAAATTAGTCACGCAGACAAAGAAAAAGCTGTTCTAATCAGCAAAATCTTACGTAGACCAATGAATGATACCAAATTCGGTAAGCAATTACTAGAAAAAGCTGCTGCCAGCTTTGGTGCTAGTGCACGTGGTCCAGTTGGTACTACAAATATGCAAGAACTGTGGGAAACAGAGATTAGCACAACACTAGAGAGCGAAATGCGCCGCCAATTAGTTGTAGCCGGTGCAATGCCTAGTACAGCTATGAGTAATCCAGTTATGCGTATTCCAGTAAATCCAGATACTGGCGATAATGCTGATTGGGTTATTGGAGCCGGAGCTAGTGAAAAATTAGTGTATGGTACAAGTGCTAGTAGTGGTACAGCTCGTACACATGCACTAAAAGAAGTTGTACTAACAGCTTATAAACTAGCTACAAAAGAGTACATCGCCTTTGAAGAAGATGAAGATAGCTTAATTCCAGTACTGCCACTAGTACGTGATGCTCTAAGCCGTCGTATGGCTAAAGCATTAGATAAAGCTATGCTTATTGGTGCAGCAGGTGCAAGTGATCCTATTAAAGGTATCGCTACTTATGATCCTACAGGCGTTGCAGCACGTGGAATAGATATTAGTGCTGCTGAAAAACTAACAGTTGCTAAAGTTATGGCTGCTCGCAAAGCACTAGATGCCTGGGGCTTAAATCCAAGCGAATTAGTGATTTTTGTTAGCACACAGGGCTACTATGAGCTATTAGAAGATACAAACTTCTTAACAATTGATAAAGCTGGTCCAAATGCTACACTATTTACAGGTCAGATTGGTAGTGTTGGTAATACACCAGTATTAGTAAGTCCTACAATTCCAACAGCTACTCCAGCTGTTAATGAATTAGCCGCAGTAATTGTTAATCCACGTAACTTCCTAGTAGGAACACATCGTGGTATGCGCCTAGATAGCGACGATGAAGTCGTAAATCAACGTAGTGTATTAGTTGCTAGCTTACGTATTGGTATGACACAACTATCAACTGTTGATGGTAATGGTGTAGCCTGCGTTCGTTACGTAGCTTAATTTTTAAGTTTAGGCAGGATTCGAAAGAGTCCTGTCTCTAAAAACTATTTAGATAGTTTTTAGAGACATTCGGAGAAGCATACTATGGCTGTTAACTTAATTACAAAATCAGAATGTAAAGCTTATTTAGGAATTACTAGCAGTAATAGAGATGCAGAAATAGATTTATTAATACCTAAAGTAAGTAAATTAGTACAAACTTATTGTCGTAGAGGCATAACGGAGTATTCTAGTTCAACTGTATATACACAATATAGTGATGGTGGCGTTAACAAAATAATATTACAAGAAACTCCAGTTTTAAATATTATTTCATTTAGTAAAAGTACAGACTATGGAGTCAATTATACTAATCTTGTAAATGGAACAGATTGGGTACTTGGTAATGATGCATGTATTTATGCAATAGATACTAATAAATATTTTTTACCATATCTTAATGGATATAAAATAGAATATTTTGGTGGATATGAAGAACTGCCAGAGGATCTAAAATTAGCAGTGCTTGATCTTGTAGAATACTATATGAAAAATAATACTGCTGTACATGTTAACAGAGATGTTACACCTAATGTAACACAAATACAATATGTTGCCACAAGTAATTTTCCGGCACATATTAAACGCGTACTTGATCAGTATGTAGCGGATTATACATAATGGCCATAGAGAATTTTAGTAGAGCTATTAAAGCTAATATTTTTAATGACTGGTTAAATAATTTAGAAAAAGATTTAAGTCAAAAAACTATTATACGTAATAAAACTAGTATTTTTCGTGCTAGAGAACAAACAGCAGCAAAAACAAGTTTTTACCTAACAGCAAAAACTTTAAAAGATATGATACACACTATAGGTGGTATCGAAATTAGTGATCAAGAAGCGAATGCCCATTTAGACGCTTTATTACAGCGTAATCCAAAAGATAACAAGTCACCCATAGCTACTGAAGTATCAATTCCTGGAACAAATCAAAGAGCTGTATTTTACGGAAATATTGGTTTTGAAACCATTAGTGAAAAAATAAAAAATATACTGTATCAATATGAAGAAGTAGAAGCTAATTTATCCTTGGCAGAAGAACAGTACTATCAAGCCGAAGAAGCGGATATTAGGCAAAAATATGTTAAATTAAAAAAATCTTTAGCTAAATTATCTCCTAAACAGGAACAAGAAGAATTAAAAAAATTAGCTAAACAAGAACAAGATGAATTAGATAGAGCAGAGAAGCGAGCTAGATTAGAGGGTGGATTAGGTAGTTTCTTTAATAAAGGCCATGTAGTATCAGTAGCTACTAATTTAGTTAAAAGATTTAGAAATCAAGTTAATGAAGCAGAATCAGAACTTGGAGACCTAAGAGCTGATATCATAAAAATACTAGATCAATATATTACTAGATTAGAACAAGATGATTTACAAACCGCAAATTTACCAGACGCTATTAACCAAGAGTTTTATGCTCAGTATGTGCAAAATCCTAACTATTACTTAGTAGAGTTTCAGGCAAAGAAAACTAATATAGATAGTGGCAGAGCTAGTAAAGATTTAATTAATGAATTACGAAGTATATTTGGTGTAGATGCAAGTATTAGTACTATAGAAAATATACTTAAAAAAGGTGGAAATAAATTAGGTTTAGAGTTATTAACCACACCTGGTAGTTCTAGCGAATTAGATATAATAGTTGAAGGAATATTGTCTCCTTTTCCTGGTAGAAAAAAACCAAAAACTAAAACTAGTCCTCGTATAAAAGTTGCACAACATACAATAAAAATAAAAAAACCTAATAATAAACCAGCTATAGCAAGTTTAAAGAAATTAAAATCTAAGTTAGCTGCAGTTAAATCTATTCCAGATAGTAAACAATTTGTAATTGATAAAAAATTAAACCCGTCTATTGAAAATATTATACCAATAGATAATATAATAACTCTACAAAAATTGTTAGACGCTAATCTGGTTCAAACTATAAAACAAAACATGGGTAGCGGCAACAGACGAGACATACTTAACCTACGCAGCGGCAGATTTGCAGAAAGTGTACGCGTAGACAATATAAGTCAAAGTCGTCAGGGAATGATAACTGCTTTTTATACCTACATGCGCAATCCATATGCAACATTTAGTCAAGGTGGACGTCAACAAAATCCACGCAGCAGAGACCCTAAACTGTTAATAACTAATTCAATTAGACAACTGGCCCAACAAATAACTCAACAACGATTGCGAGCGGTACTAGTATGACAAAACGTACACAAATAGTTCAAGCGCTGGCTGAGAAAATTAAGTTAGAGATTAATGGGTCCAGCCCTTATCAAACTAACCTGCAAAATCAGTGTTTTGCAAAATTAAAATTTTGGGATGAAGTAAATGATTTTCCTAGTGTATACATAACACCAGGCACAGAAACTCGTGACTACCAGCTTAGTGATTTTGCTTGGGGCATGTTAAATGTATGTGTCAAAGTTTATTGTAAAAGCGAAGACAATCCACAAGAACAACTAGAAATATTATTGGGTGATCTTGAAACTTGCATAGATGCAAACAGATCACTTTCATATGATAATAGCAATCCTTGCTATGCAACAACAGAAATCTTAGTAACTTCAATTACTACAGATGAGGGATTATTAGCTCCATATGCAGTTGGTGAGATCAACTTACAAGTTCGTTATCCGATCATGTAAGCAACTATGCTAAATTACTAATTACAGATAAATATCTTGTACTAGTAATAAGCAATATTAAAAAAGGAACGAGATATGAGTACTTCTTGCGGTTTTAATTTAATTCGTAACGCGCGTATGTTCTTTACAACTAATGTAGATAGTTGTAGTGGAGCAGTATTAACAGACGGTTTTACAGCAGCTAATACTAAAGAAATCCAAGTATTAGATGGCTTAAGTTTTAGTCAAGCTACAAGTAGCGAAACTGTAACACTTAATGAAGCCGGTGATAGTCCTAGTCGTGGTCAACGTAGCTTTAACACAGCACTAGAGCCAGTAGAGCTAACCTTTAGCACCTATATGCGTCCCTACTATACTGAAAATACTACTACTAGCGGCTTTGATACAGACGACTATGTAGCAGCTGAAGAAGACGTATTATGGAATGCATTTGCGGCTGGTAAAGATAATGGTGCAAATGAGTTAATTGGTAATCCAATAGCCTTTAATGCTAGTAAACCAGCAGCTGGAACAGCCGGTCATTCAAGTGCTTGGACAGCTTACTATGGCGATGATACTCCACTTGTAGAACCAAAAAGCGTCGTAGGCTTTGATTTTAGTGGTAAAAATCAAATGGTAAACTTTGGTGTAATTATTACACTAGATAGTACCGCTTATATTATTGATAACTGCGTACTAGATCAAGCAAGTATTGATTTTGGACTAGACGCAATTAGCACAATTGCTTGGACAGCTCGTGGTAGTAGACTACGTAGCGTAAACTTATTTGCAAGTCAAGCTAGTGGTGGCGTAGTAACATTTACTGGCAATTACTTAACAGGCCCATCACCTTCCGTACCTCAAAGTTATTCAAACGTTGTAGTAAACGCTACAACAGATATACTTAGTTTAGCTAGTGTAGATGGAAATCATACTGGCTTACGCGTTGGTATGCCAGTAGCAGTTACTAATTCTGTATCTACTACACCACTTAGTGGTATTGATAGAGTAACACCATTACAGACTATAAGTATTGCTACTGATACATTTACTGTTGATACTCCTACACCTACTTTAGCAAATAATAATAGAATTATATTAAAAGTTGCTTTAACCAATAGTACACCAGCAAACAATATCGAAGTTGATACTATTGTTTATGTTAGAGATGTTGCTACTGTTGGTGGTACACAAACTTTTAAAATTGCCAAAACATCTGGTGGTACTGCTGTTACTGGAATAACTAATACAACGTTTACTAATGGCGATCTTGAACTATTAACAGCAGTAACAAATATAACTGTTACTACTACATCTGATACATTTCAAATCGCTGCTACTCCTACACCTGCTTTAGCAAATAATGATAAATTTAGATTAACTGTTAGTCCAAATGGTGGCTTAACAGCACCAGGCGATCTTTTTGTTAGATCGGTAGCGACAAGTGGTGGTGCACAAACATTTAAACTTAGTACAGTAACAGGAAGTGATGTTAATATTATCACGGCACGATTAATAGAAAATAAAACCTATTATGTTGTTAGTAAGCCCGCCGAGAATTCACTAAAATTATCAGAATCACCAGGTGGATCAAGTATTAATCTTACTGCAACAGGTACCTGTACTATAACTTATAATAAAGATGTAACAGCAGATGTAGCTAAAGCCAAAGTAACTACAGCACCTTTCCTAGCTAACAAACTAAGCGTAGTTACACTACAAAAAGGTATTACTGGTGGTGGTAAGAGCTATAGCTTAGCACTTACAGGTGGTAATATTACACTAAGTAATAATGTTACGTACTTAACACCAGCTAACCTAGGTACAGTAAATCAACCATTTACTTACTTTACTGGTACTCGTGCAATTAGTGGCAGTTTAAATTGTTACTTAAAGACTGGCTCAGCTAATAGCGCAGGCTTATTAGAAGATATGTTAGCAACTAGTACTACTGATGTAGAACCAGCATATAAACTAAAGATTAGTATGGGTAACCCAGATACAGCTGGCAAGGTCAGAGTAGTTCTAGATCTACCAGCAGCTGTGTTAACAATTCCTGCTATTAACACTGAACAAGTAGTTAGCTCAACAGTTAACTTTACTGCTCAAGGTTATGACGATGCTAGCGATGTATTCTCAATTTGTGCAAATAACGAAGCAACAATTACTTATTATTCAGCAGTTTGCTAATAAATAAAAACAAAGGGGGCATATTGCCCCCTACCTATAATCCAAAGGAAATTAACTAGATGTCTAATTTATCACTAAAAAACATGCTTGTTCCTAGCAAGGAAGTTACTGTTGAATACCCAGGTATGCCTGGCTTTGAAATTCAAGTAAGTTTTTTATCACGAGAAACCCTACAAAATATTCGCAAAAAAGCGACAAAAACTACATTTAAAAATCGCCAACCTGTAGAAGAACTAAATGATGATTTATTTTTAGAACTTTATGTTAAAGGTTGTATTAAAGGCTGGACTGGTCTAAAGTTTTCGTACTTAGAGCAACTAGCTCCTGTTAATTTAAGTGATGAAGATCCTGATCAAGAACTAGAATATACAGAAGAAAATGCACTCTACTTAATGAAAAGTTCCACAAACTTTGACAGCTTTATCAGTGAAAAAGTCACTGACTTGGGAAACTTTTCCAAGAACAAGTAGACCATGCGGATAAACTTTTAGAAAGTTATTTTCAAAATAGAGATTTAGGTGTTACCAAGGAGTCGTATTATGAAATATGCGAAGCTCTTGGTAGCGAACCTAAAGAGGAAGAAATTCCTGTAGAGTTTGACGATTTGCCTGTAGTCGTTCAACAAGCTATAGAAATTTACGGCTACTTACCAGACCGTTGGGAAGGTATGAGTGGCACATTTATGGGCAAAGATTATTCAATTGTGTTCGAATTGTTTACAACATATGAACTAGAACATAATGTAGAACGCAGGTTATTTTTAAGAATTATGAGTGTTATAGATTCAATACGTAGCAAAATAATTCAAGGAAAACAACAAGCAATAAAAAAGCCTTCTAAATGAAGGCTTTTTTATTGCTTAAGAAATTTATGGTTGCAAATTTTTAAGTGTTGTGCTATAATTAGTGTAAACTTAGAATTATTGCTAGCTATAAAAATTACTAGTAAAATTGATTGTGTGAGGAATAATATGGCATCACAAGACGTATCAATTCGCTTAAAAATGGTTGCTGAAGGCGTAGATCAGCAAGTACAAAATAGTCAGACTATTGCTAATAACTATGCTAGTGCAGCTCTTAGTGCACAACAAATAGGTCGCGCCTCTAGTAGTATGCCGCAAGGTGGTGCGCCACAAGCTCGTCGTGCTGCTCAAGCGGGTGCTATGACTACTAGTGAAAATATTGAATATGGTCGTGCACGTGGCAACATTGGTGGTACCGGTGCTAGTGCTCGTGACTTTGCTAACCAAGCTCAAGGTCTTGGTGGTTTAGTTCGTCTATACGCAACAGTAGCTGCTAATGTATTTGCCGTTACTGCAGCTTTTAATGCGCTTAGTCAAGCCATGGATACTGCTAATATGGTTAAGGGCTTAGATATACTAGGTGCAACCAGTGGTAGATCTCTAGGAACTCTTAGTAAACAGCTAGTAAGTGTTACAGATGGTGCTATTAGTATGCGAGAGGCCATGAGTGCTACAGCTATGAGCAGTAGTGCAGGCATGACTAATCAGCAAATACTTCGTATGGGTCAAGTGGCTAAAACAGCTAGCTTAGCCTTAGGTATTAGTATGCCAGATGCTATTAATAGATTAAGTCGTGGTATTACTAAACTAGAACCAGAACTATTAG
>Ga0214917_10004606_pt1 | contig 15241 bp, 12 predicted proteins | sample LL_1208_BB_MetaG_FD_177983 | JGI IMG/M metagenome (GOLD analysis project Ga0214917, IMG submission 177983) | Freshwater microbial communities from Lake Lanier, Atlanta, Georgia, United States - LL_1208_BB | ecosystem: Environmental > Aquatic > Freshwater > Lake | place: USA: Georgia | collected... | reverse complement strand
AGGCGCTGTTAGCTCAATTGGATAGAGCATCTGACTTCGGATCAGAAGGCTAGAGGTTCAAGTCCTCTACGGCGCAAAAAAGTTCGCTAGATTTCCCTGCGATGGGACAAGGCTTGACCCAGAGTGATGCTGTCCACGAATTCCAAGCCGGAGCCGGCGGCAACCCCCGTGGCCAACCGGGTGATTTTGAGTCCGAGGGCGGAAAGTTCCCTGGCCAGGTAGATGGCGGTGGTTTCGCCGCGGGCATCGGTGCCAAAACCGAGAATGACCTCCTTGGTTCGGTTTTTTTTTGCCAGGGCCAGAAGGCCTGGGATTTTGAGCTCTTCCGGGCCGATCCCGTCGAGGGGGGAGAGGAGTCCCCCCAGGACGTGGTACTTTCCCTTAAATGCGGCGGAGCGTTCGAAGTTGAGCACGTCGGGAGCGTGCTCCACGACGCAGAGGAGGGAGGAGTCGCGGTTTTTGTCCCGGCAAATTTCACAAAGGCCTTCTTCCGAAAAAAATCCGCATTCGGGGCAGGGGTGTATCTGATTCCTGGCCTCCTGCAGGGCGTGGGCAAGGTCCTTGGCTGCGCCGGGGGGGGCGGAGAGAAGGTGGAGGGCGAGGCGCTCGGCAGAGCGGGGACCGATCCCGGGCAGTTTACGGAGGGCGGCGACGAGGCGAAGGGCGGCGGGAGGGTAATCGGCCATCAACGATCGACGATCCGAGCATCAAAGTCTTTCAGGGCGGCTTTGATGGCGGGATCGTTGAGGAAAGTTTCCTTGGCGGAGGAGGGTGCGGCGGGTGGAGCGGATTTGGAGAGGGACGATTTTGCGGGGGCTGGGGCAGGGTTGGGAATTGGGGCGGGGCGGGATGCGGCCGATTCCGCGCGGGTTTCGGATCCGGGGATGGCCAGTTTTTTCAGGATGGTCTCGAGGCTGACCCGCTCCCGCATTTCACACAGACGAAGAACGAGAATTTCCAGGGCCACCTCCCGGGCGAGGGAGAGACGGAGGTGATGTTCGGATTCCAATAGCTGTTCCAAGAGGGAGAGGAGGTGAGCTTTCTCGGGGGGATTCCCAAGTCCCAGCAGGGTTTGTTTTTCGGCTTTGCCAAGCTCCGCCTCCGCCTCGGCGGGGGCGATCTGGAGAAGAAGGAGATTGCGGAAGTGACGGGCAAGGTCTTGGGCGACCCGTACGGGATCCCTGTGGCGGGTGCGGAACTCGTGAACTTTGCCCAGCGCGGCCGAGCTGTCTCCTGCGAGGATGGCGGAGGCAAGGGCACGGGTCTCGATCGGTCCGGCCAGGCCGAAGACTTCGAGGACGTGGTCGAGGGTGATGTTCTTGCCCGCGAAACTGACGAGCTGTTCCAAGGCGGATTCGGCGTCGCGGAGGCCCCCCTCGGCTTGGCGGGCCAGCAGGAGAAGGGCCTCGTCCGCGATTTTGATTTTCTCCGCATCAGCGATTTTTCGGAGGTGAGCGCAGATGAGGGGATCGGGGATCCGGCGGAGGTCGAACCGCTGGCAGCGGGAGAGGATGGTGGGAGGGAGCTTTTGGACCTCAGTGGTGGCGAAGATGAATTTGACGTGCGCGGGGGGTTCTTCGAGGGTTTTTAGGAGAGCGTTGAAAGCCTCGGGGGTGAGCATGTGGACCTCGTCGATGATGTAGATTTTGAATTTTCCCCTGGCCGGAGCGTAGGGGACGCTGTCGCGAAGGTCCTTGATTTCGCCGATGCCACGGTTGGAGGCGCCATCGATCTCGAGGACATCGAGGCTGCGGCCGTCCTCGATTTCCTTGCAGATGTCGTCGTCGGGATTGAAGTCGGCCTTCGGGCCGTTGGGGCAGTTGAGGGCTTTGGCGAGGATGCGGGCGGTGGAGGTCTTGCCGATCCCGCGGGGGCCGACAAAGAGGAAGGCGTGGGCGAGGCGACCCTCCGCGAGGGAGTTGGAGAGAGTGCGGACGACATGCTCCTGGCCCACCAATTCCTGAAAGGTGCGGGGACGGTATTTTCGGGCGAGAACGAGGTAACCCATGAGCTTTGAGAATAGTTAAGGGAAAGGGGTGGGCAAGGCTGGGAGGGAAAGGAATTCACAATTGACTGCGAGGGGATTCTTTTTTACTCTTTTTGGTTCCCGTGAGAACCATTTCCGCAAAAGCCAAGGATGTCGCACGCCGGTGGTATCTGATTGATGCCGACAAACAGGTGGTGGGTCAGGTCGCCGTCCAGGCTGCCAACATCATTCGTGGCAAGAACAAGCCGATCTTCACTCCCCACGTGGACACCGGGGACCATGTGATCGTCATCAATGCCGCGAAAGCCGTCTTCACCGGAAAAAAAGAGACGATGAAGAGCTACATGTCCTACTCGGGTTACATCGGGGGGCATAAGTCGGAAACCGCGCAGGCCCGGCGGGCCCGGCGGCCGGAGCTGCTGATCCAGTCGGCGGTCAAGGGGATGGTGATGCACAACCGGCTGGGTCGTGTGATCCTGAAGAAATTATTCGTGTATGGCGGGGCGGAACATCCGCACACGGCGCAGCAGCCGGAAAAAGTGGAGGTCCGCAAGCGCGGGTAAAGACGATGAGCGAAGATTATCATGGAATCGGCCGGAGGAAGACATCGGTGGCGCAAGCCTCGATCAAGCGGGGAACCGGCGTGATCACGGTCAACGGGAGAGCCTTTGAGGAGTACTTTCCGATTCCATTCCGCCGGATTGAGCTGATGAAGCCGCTGGTGACGATCAAGGAGGAGAAGAAGTTTGATGTGCGGATTCAGACGAGCGGTGGAGGGCTGACGGGACAGGCCGGGGCGGCCAGCCTGGCAATCGCACGGGCCCTGAACAAGTGTGCCCCCAACTTCCGTGGACCTTTGAAAAAAGCCGGATTGATGACCCGTGATCCCCGCAAGCGGGAGCGGAAGAAGCCGGGCCAGCCGGGCGCGCGGAAACGCTTCCAGTTCTCGAAACGCTGATCCTTTGAGTTGTTCACCGATCGGCGTTTTTTTGCCGGTTGGGAGTGGAAATCCAAGTTCCCACGGCCTTATTGTGCCGTCTCCATGAAATCACCCGTTTCCATCGCCATCGTGGGTGCGTCCGGTTACACCGGCGAGGAGCTCGTGCGCATTTGCGTCCGGCATCCCGGGATGCAAGTGACGGCGGTGACCTCCCGGCAACTCAAGGGCAAGACCCTGAGCGAGACCCTGGCGATCGGAGGGGCGGCCGGGGCGATCCGGTTTGAGGATCTATCGACTGCCGAGGTGGCCCAGCGGGCGGAGGTGCTTTTCCTCGCACTTCCACACGGGGTATCGGCGCAGATGGGGGGGGAGCTGAGGGCCGCCGGGAAAAAGGTTTTTGATCTCAGTGCGGATTTTCGACTGAAGGATCCGAAGCTTTACGAAACGACGTACGGTGCCGCCCATCCTGTGCCGAGCCGGTTGGCCGAAGCGGTCTATGGCTTGCCGGAAATTCACCGGGAGAAGATCAAAAAAGCGGATCTGGTGGCGTGCCCCGGCTGTTATCCGACCACGGCGATCCTGGGTTTGGCCCCGGCTCTGAGGAGCGGCCTGGCGGGGGGAGAGGGGATCGTAATCTCCTCGATGAGCGGGGTGTCCGGTGCCGGGAAAAAAACCGAGACGGAATATCTTTTTGCGGAGTGCAACGAGAACCTGAGGGCGTACGGGATTCCGCACCATCGGCATCGGCCGGAAATCGAACAGGAGCTTTCCGTGGTGGCGGGAGGCGGGGTCAAAGTCTCCTTCATTCCCCATCTGGCTCCGTTAAACCGGGGCATGCTGACCTCCCTTTCTTTTCCGGTGAAGCAGGGAACCACCCCCGCGAGCTTGGAGAAGGAGTATCAGAAATTTTATCAAAACGAGGCGGCGGTGCGGGTGCTGGTGGGCGAGGCGTTGCCGGAGACGAAGCGGGTGATGGGTCGGCACGGGGCGGAGTTGGCGGTGAGAATGGACGGGTGGACGGGACGGGCCCTGGTGGTGGTGGCGATCGACAATCTCGGAAAAGGGGCGGCGGGCCAGGCGGTGCAGTGTTTCAATATCCGGCATGGGTTGGCGGAGGGGGAGGGGCTGGATTGGTGAGCAAAACTTTTTCCTGGCTGCGGGACGGAAATGTGACTTCCCCCAAGGGCTTTCTGGCTGCAGGAGTCCATGCGGGGATCAAACCCGGGCGGGAAAAGGACATGGCGCTGCTTGTTTCGATCCTGCCTGCGGATGCGGCGGGGGCCTTCACCACGAACCAGGTCAAGGCGGGGCCGGTGCGGGTGAGCCAGCAGCATTTGAAGAACGGCAAAATCCGGGCGGTGATCCTAAACAGCGGAAATGCGAATGCATGCACGGGGGTGCGGGGCATCGCGGACGCGAAGAAAATGACCCTGGAAACGGCGCATGCCCTGAGGTGCAAACCGCAGGAGGTGCTGGTTTGTTCGACGGGGAGGATCGGAGTGCCGTTGCCGATCCGAAAAGTTTTGCGGGGGATTCATCAGAGCGTGAGGGCCTTGAAACCCCACCGGGGATCCATCGCGGCGCGGGCGATCATGACCTCCGATACGGTGAGGAAAGAGTCGGCCGTGCGGTTGAGTTTGGGGGGGAGACGGGTGACAATCGGGGCGATGGCCAAGGGGGCGGGGATGATTCATCCGAACATGGCGACGATGTTGTGTGTGGTGGCGACGGATGCGGCGGTGGACCGGAAAACGCTCGAGAGGGTGACGAGCGAGGCGGTGGAGCAGAGTTTCAACCGGATCAGCGTGGACGGGGACATGAGCACGAACGACACGGTGTTGGTGTTGGCGAACGGCGCGGCAGGAAACACCCCCCTCAAAAGTTATGACGCCGATTTGGGGAAGTTCAGTGTCGCGTTAAAAGGGCTGATGCAGGAGATGGCTAAAAAGATTGTGGGCGATGGGGAAGGGATGACGCGGGTGATTGAACTGACCGTCCATGGGGCGAGTACCGAGGCGGATGCCAAAAAAATGGCTGAGGCAGTGGTGAGGTCTCCGCTGGTGAAGACTTCATGGACGGGGGGAGATCCGAACTGGGGAAGAATCATGGGGGCGATTGGTGCATCGGGGGCAAGATTGAGGGAGGAGCTGGTGGATATTCATTATGACGGGGTGGCGGCGGTTCGGGGCGGGGTGGCGACGGCGACGCCTGTGGGCAGGCTCAAGGCGGCGGCGCGGAGATCGCGGGTGGCGATCCAGGTGAATCTGAATCTTGGCAAGGGGGAGTATCGGATGCTGACGACCGATCTTTCGGAAAAGTACGTGCGGATCAATCTCGGGGAGTAACGATGGCGGGGGCTTGTTTCTGTAGCACATTCTGACTACATTCGTACATGGCCTTAAAAGAGACCTTTGTGCGGGCTCGCGTCGATGAGCGCCTGAAGCGGGACACGGAGCGGATTCTCGGCCATCTTGGCCTGACGACCACCGAGGCGATTCGGATCTTCCTGCATCAAGTCCGTCGAACCCGGGGTCTTCCTTTCGCCGTGCGTTTGCGGGAGGACAACAGCGACCTGTTACGTTCCTCCTCCCAGCGCCAGGCCGCGCTGGATGCGGTGTATGACGACTGAGCCCGGGCAGGTGTACCTCGTCGACCTGGGTCTGGCTGCCAAGATACGGCCGATGGTGGTGGTGAGCCGAAAAGATGCAAACGCACCCCGGGCCTTGGCTGTTTGTGCGCCGATGACCACCGCATCCCGAGGGAGCCGGTATGAGATTCCCGTGGGGCGGCCAGGGTTTTTGCGTGAGCAAAGTTTCGTGAACCTGCAGGGTCTGCAGTCGATCCAGTATCATGAGCTCAAAAGAATGATTGGGCGTCTCCCGGACAAGGAAATGCAGGAAGTGCGTCGAGGTTTGGAGTGGGTGTTTGGCCTAGCTGGTGCAAAAGCATGAGCCGACGGGGAGGAGTGATCGTGGTGAAGTATGGGGGGAGCGCCATGGAGGATCCCACCAAGGTGTCGGAAATTTTGCAGGAGATTGCCGGTCTGGCGAAGGAGGGTTTTCCCGTGGTGCTCGTGCATGGGGGAGGAAAAGAGATCAGTGGGGAGATGGATCGGAAGGGGTTGAAAGCGGTCTTTGCCCAAGGGTTCCGGGTGACGGATGAGGCGGCGATGGCGGTGGTGGAAGAGGTTTTAGATCAGAGAGTGAATCCCGGGATTGTGAAAAAGCTGAATGAATTCGGTGGAAAGAGTCGTGGGATCAGCGGGAGGAAGGTTTTTCATGCCAAGAAGGCGGCGAAAGCTGGTGGTGTAGATTTGGGGCGGGTGGGCGAGGTGGAGCGGTGCGAGATAGGCGAAGTTAAGAGGTGTCTGGACACGGGTGAGACGGCAGTGGTGAGTCCGGTGGGTCAGGGAAATGACGGGGGTGCGATGAATCTGAATGCGGATGTTGCGGCGGCGGCGTTGGCGGGGGCTTTGCAGGCGGAGCAGATGATCTTTTTGTCCGATGTGCCGGGCTTGATGAAAGATGTGAAAGATCCGGGGAGTTTGATTCGGGAGATCCGGGCTGGGGAACTGGCGAAGTTGGAGAAGGAGGGGGTGATCGGCGGGGGAATGATTCCGAAGTGTCGGTCGGCGGCTTCAGCGCTGGGGCAGGGGTTGAAGAAAGTGGAGTTTGTGGATGGTCGGATGGGAGGAACGTTGACGAAAGTGGTGAAGGGTCAAGAACGGGCCGGCACCACGCTCACGGCCTGATTTTTCTCAGCTTTTGGGAAGCTGGTCTTTGAGTCGGAGTTGGGCGGCCCGCCCGATCGGAATTTTTTCTTTAATACCTTCCAGGACGAGATTGGCCTCATCGCGGGATTTCCGTTCCAATCGGGTAATTTGATCCAAATTGATGATGTGGGAGCGGTCGATTCTGGCGAAGGGTGGAAAGGGGAGGATCTTTTCGTAGGTGCCCAAAGGCTGGCAGATCATCAAAGGGGCTGCGTTGGGGACGTGAATCCGGGTGAAATCCCCGTCGGCTTGAAGGAGGGGAATCGAGTCAATCGGAACGACCATCGATTGATGGGGAGTGTGAAGGCAGATTCGGTCCGAGGTGGAGTAGGGAGTTTTCAAGGCAGATTTTTTTCCGGAACAGGCGGTCTCCAGCCGATGGAGAGCTTGGGCAAAGCGCTGCGGGTTGACCGGTTTGACCAGATAATCGACCGCCTCAAGATCGAAGGCTTGGACCGCATACTTTGCGTAGGCGGTGACCATGACGGTTTTTGGCGGCGGATGAAGCGCCTTCATGATATCGAAACCGGTTGCGCCCGGCATCTGGACATCGAGGAAGAGTGCATCCGGCCTCTCCTTGCGAATCAGTTTGAGGGCGGCGGCCTTGGTCCCAGCCTCGCCGACAACCCGAAAGTCGGGGTGCGGGGCAAGAAGTTGACGAAGCCTTTGAAGGGCCAGCCGCTCGTCGTCGCACAGAACTACACGGAGCACGGTTTTCCCTCCAGATCGAGAGTTGCCACGACATAGCCTTTGTCCTCAGTCAGGGTGAAACTGTGACGATGGGGATACCGGACGGCGAGCCGACGGCGGACTGCTTCCAGTCCCAGACCTGAGCCTTTTTGGGGGTAGGAAAGTTTTCCAGAGTTCTTCACCTGAAGCGTGAGATGGTCAGCTTTGGCCCGGGCGGTGATGTGGAGGGTGAGGCGGGCAGAACTTTTGGCATCTCCATACTTGAATGCATTTTCCACGATGGGTTGAAGGATAAAGCTGGGGACAAGGATTTTCCGGGTGTTTGACGGGGTGGTGATCCGGGTCTGTAGTTTGCTTCCGAAACGGGCTTTCTGAATTTTGAGATAGGAGGCGATGGCGTCGAGCTCGACGCAGAGCGGGGTGACCAGTTCATTGCGGTGATCAAGGGAGTATTTCAGGTAGGTGGCCAGTTCATCCACCATATGGGATGCAATTTTTGGGTGGGCGGGAATTTCGGCTGCTATCCCGTTGAGGGAGTTGAAAAGAAAGTGGGGGTCGAGCTGGAACCGGATGAGCTGGAGTTCCATTCTCTGGACCTCCGCCTTGGCGTGCAGTTCCTCGATTTTTTCCTTCTGAACCAGGAGCTCGGCCTTGGACCAAAGATAGGCAAACGACCAGCTCAGGTAGACGAACCACATTAGGATGGAGAAGAGGGTCCAGCGTTGCCAGATGGGTACAGTTTGGCCGAGGCCTGTCGCGGGGCCGCTTAGATCGAGAAGAGAGACAAGTCCCTGCAGGATCGCGGAGTGGAGGGCGGCGGTAAGGCCAGTGATCAGGAGGGCCTGAAAAACAAAACTCGAGCGGTGCGTCCGATGGGTGCCGAGGTGGTGGTAAACCCGGCGGAGAACTCCCGAAAGGGCAAATCCAAGAAGGGTGGCTGCCTGGGTGATTTGGAGGGCCCGAAGAAAATCCTCCCGCATGACCGAGCGGATGAGAAAGGCGACTAGGCCGAATCCCATCCACAGGAGCAGATTGATCCGCCAGAATCGTGGGGGGTGAAAAAGATTCTTACGAAGAGCCTCAAGCATGGGTTCAGCGTGGGCGAAAACGTTCGATAGGACAAAACATTTGGCACCATCCGACACAAATGTTTTTCGGGGCTTCAAGAGTGCGCCCGGAGTCAACTCCCTCCTGCTCATGAGATTCGACACTTTGTGACGAAGGCTCTACGAGTAAGACATGGCGGATCCCCAACATCAGGCGAAGTATTACACGTACAGCCAGATTCGTGCCCATGGGGCGATCGGGAACCTCAATGAGGGGGTAGTCATCCAGACGCATGGGGTTCATACGAGGCTGATCGCGTGGCCGGGAAACGGCTTTCAGACGGAAAGCGTGCATGTTTTGACGCTGAAGCCGGGGGAAGAGAGTGCCTCTTATGCGTATACCATGGCGGAGGAGGTTTTGATTTGTGCGGCTGGGCGGGGGGAGGTGTTTCTTCTGGACCGGTGGGTTTCGGTTGAGCCAGGAGATATCGCGTATTTTCCGGAAGGAGTCCCTCATGCGGTTCGAAACGCTTCGGGCAACAAGGACAATCTGGTGTTTGTTTCGCAAATCACCCCGCCCCAGTTCGATCTTTATACTGAGGCGGGATTTTATGATGTGGCGATGGGAGTGATGAACCATGAAGTCTGTTTTCATGCGGGTTTGAATGCGGACACGGGGACACTCAAAGCTCCGCTGGCTTTGAAATATCGGGAGACGGAATCGGCGGCGCGTTCTTGGAATCGTTCGTCGGCCGATATCCGGCGGGAAGGGGCATTGTACAATATGTTTCGGGGCACGCCGTTCGGAGCCTTGGGGAGTCCGGCGGTTTTTGTGATTTGGCCCGGAAGCGGTTCCCGCACGGCCGGGTTTAATTTCTGTTTCAGTCAAAACGAGCCGGATTTCGCCCATACCCATCCCGTCTCGGATGAGTGCCTCATTCTTTGGGGTGGGCGCGGGTCGGCCTATCTGGGGGAGCCGGGAGGATGGTGGGAGGTGGCCACGTTGGATTGTCTGCTTGCCCCATGTGGGGTGTTTCATGCCCCCAAGCAATCGGAGCAGGCTTGTTTCTGGGGCGGGTTTGCTTCTCCTCCCCAAATCGATCTCGCCCTTAAGACTCCGTACTACAAGAACGGCGTGTTTCAGAGCGGGCCGAGTGAAAAACTCGTTTATCCCGACACGGACGAGATCCGCGCCTTGTTTTCAAACTAAGCCGGTCACGATATTTCATCTTCCGTTGGGGCAAAGAGCCGGCGTTTGGGTTAACGGATTAAACCTTTTTCCGGCCTGTTTCGAAGAGTATTTGGCCACGTTCACCGAGTTTCAAAAAAATCGGCCAATACGGGGATTACGTTCCCTGCATGAAAACAAAATCAAAAATCATCGGAAGTTTCCTACCTGCCTTAATTCTCGGTGCGGTAAGCGCCTTTGGGCACGGCTCGATGGCGGATCCGATCAGCCGTTCGTATGAGGTTTTCCTGGAAAATCCGCAGACCCCGACAAGCGAGGCGGCGAAGGCCGCGATCGGGGTTGGTGGCACCCAGCCTTTTTATGACTGGATGGAAGTTCGGCGGCAAATTCCCGATTACAACTATCCGGCCGTCATTCCGGACGGAAAACTACCCGGGGTGGGATTGGACAAGTATGCCGGATTGAATCTGGTTCGGACCGATTGGCCGGCCACCAAGGTGGTCCCGGGCCCCAGACTTTGCCGTTTTTATGCCACCACCGTCCATGACCCGAGTTTTTTCAAGGCGTACATCACGCGGGAAGGATACAACCCCCGCGAAGCGCTCCGTTGGGCGGACTTGGTCGAACTTCCGGGAGCGGAAGCGACGACTCTGAGCGGTTCGAACTATTACATGACCCTGAATCTGCCTGTCCGCACAGGACGGCACATTCTCTACGTCATCTGGCAGAGAATCGACCCGGTGGGGGAGGTGTTCTTTTCCACCAGTGACCTGGATTTTGGAGGCGTGGATTACGGTGTGGCGGTCACCCCGGTGACACCACCGCCTGCGAGCACGACCTTGGTGGATCCGGCGACCCATACCCATGTGGACTCGGCAGCGGTCACTTTTTCTTACGTGAATCAATGGACGAGCGGCGGGCAGGGGGTTTTTCATATCAACAACACCTCGGTGGATGCGACCCGGGGTTGGACCCTGGAATTTGATTATCTAGGCGACATCACGAGCCTTTGGGAAGGCGTGATCTCGAGCCGGCTTGCAAATCACTATGTGATTCGCAACGCAGACTACAACGGGGTGATCCCGACTGGTGGAATTGTCGATGTTGGTTTTGTGGCAAACTTCACGACGGCCGGGCTCCAGCCGACGAATATTCTCTTCAACGGCGTCTCCACCACGGTTCCGGTTTTGTCCGTTTCCAACTTGGCACTGAACAGCGCGACGGTAGGCACCGCAACCTCCCAGACCTTGTTGGCCACTGGGGGAACTGCTCCTTACAGTTGGAGCGTCATCACAGGCACTTTGCCCGCAGGGTTGACCCTTTCCCCTGCCGGAGTTTTAAGCGGGACTCCGACGATGGCTGGTACGGCAACCTTTACGGTTCAAGCCAAGGATTCTGTCGCCGCTATCGCGACCCGGGCCTTCACGCTAACCGTGGCTTCCTCTACCACCCCCGTTACTCCTCCTGTCACTCCTCCCGTCACCCTGCCCACCTTGGCGGTGGGGGATGCGACGCTGACCTTGTCGGCTTCGACCGGAACTGTGACCACGAGCGGTTATCTTTCCGCTTCGGGAAATCAGATTGTTGATGCGGCCGGAAACCCCGTGCGGATCACCGGGGTGAACTGGTTCGGCTTTGAGACGGGTAACAAGGTGTTCCATGGGCTGTGGAGCCGGGGCTACAAGTCGGTGCTCGATCAGGTCAAGGGACTGGGCTTCAACACCCTGCGGATTCCTTACTCGAACGAGATGCTCCGGAGTGATGCGGTGACCACCAGCATCAACTTTGCCCAGAATCCCGACCTGCAGGGTCTGAGCCCGATCCAGTGCCTGGACAAGGTGATCGACTACGCGGGATCGATCGGGCTGAAGGTCATCCTGGATCGTCACTCGGCCAAGGCGGACGGTTACATCGGGGAAGATGTTTGGTACATCCCTGGAGACGCCTACTACACCGAACAGCGCTGGATCGATGATTGGGTCATGTTGGCGAGGCGGTACTCCGGCAATGCAACGGTGATCGGGGCGGATCTCTTTAATGAGCCCAAGAAGAGCGCGACTTGGGGGAATTCTGCTCCGGCGACCGATTGGAACAAGGCAGCGGAGCGGGCCGGCAACGCCATCCTCGCGGCGAACCCGAACTGGTTGATCATTGTCGAGGGAACGGAGCAGTACAACGGCCAGACCACCTGGTGGGGAGGCAACCTCAAGGGAGTGGCCACCTATCCCGTGGTGCTGACGAATCCAGCCAAGTTGGTCTATTCGATGCACGATTATCCGGCGAGCGTGTATGCCCAGACATGGTTTTCCGACCCGGCTTATCCCAAGAATCTGGCCGATGTCTGGTATGCCCACTGGGGATACATCTTCAAAAATCAGACGGCTCCTCTTCTGCTGGGTGAGTTTGGAAGCAAGCTACTGACGACGAGCGATCAGCAGTGGATGGATAAGTTGACCGACTACATCGATGGGGATCTGAACCTCGACGGCGTCAAGGATCTCACCGGCAACCAGAAGGGGATGAGCTGGACCTATTGGAGCCTGAATCCCAACAGCGGGGATACGGGTGGAATCCTAAACGATGACTGGAGCACGGTGAACAGTCTCCGCATGTCCTACATCCAGGGGAGCTTGGCTCCTTTGATCGGGGTGGCGACAGGAGGTGGAGCGACTTCGCAGACCATGAACTTTGCGGTGACTCTATCCGCACCTGCCTCGGCCGTTGTCAGCGTGGCCTACGCCACGGTGGACGGAACGGCCGCGGCAGGGACGAATTACACAGCTACCTCGGGAACGCTTTCCTTTGCGCCCGGGGAAACCATGAAGACGATCTCGGTGGTCGTGCCGGGGCAGACGTTGGCTGCCAATAAGCAGTTCTCCGTTCAGCTCAGCAACGTCTCAGGTGCCACGATTGCGGATGGAACCGGAGTCGGTTTAATCCAGCCTGCGGCAGTTGTGCTGCCTGCGGCTCCTGTCATCTCGAGCGCTACAACGGCCAATGGAACAGTAGGTGCCGCGTTCAGTTATCAGATCGTGGCTTCGGGAAGTCCGACTTCCTACAGTGCAACCGGACTGCCGGCTGGTCTGGCCGTGAATGCGGCTAGCGGTGTGATCTCGGGAACGCCGACAGCAGCCGCGACCTCGACGGTTACCCTCAAGGCGACCAACGCCGGAGGATCCGGGACGAAGCCCCTGACGATCACCGTTGCAGCTGCGCCTGTGGTTGTCACAGCACCCGTGATCTCCAGTGCGGCCACCGCCAGTGGTACGGTGGGTAAAGCGTTTAGTTATCAGATCGCGGCTTCGGGAAGTCCTACTTCCTACAGTGCCACCGGACTGCCGTCTGGTCTGACGGTGAATGCGACTAGCGGCGTGATCTCGGGAACGCCGACAGCAGCCGCGACCTCGACGGTTACCCTCAAGGCGACTAATGCCGGAGGATCCGGGACCAAGACCCTGACGATCACCGTGGTGGCCGCCCCATCCACAGGAACTCTGACGGTGGTGCAGACGATCCAGAATGATTGGGGAACCGGCTTTACGGCTCAGATCGTGATCAGTAATCCAACAAGCGCGGCAGTCAGTAACTGGAGTCTGGGATTCACCTTTGATGGTAAGGTCACGGATATCTGGAGCGCAGCTATTGCCTCCCAAGTAGGAACCAAGTGGGTGGTCAGTCCGGTTGCTTGGACCAGTGCCATTCCTGCAGGCGGATCGGTGACGTTTGGTTACAACGGAACTCCCGGAACGACCTACAAGATCCCCGCCGCTTTTCTGATCAATGGAACGGCAGCGGGCGGAACGACAGGTGGAGGCACCGCAGTCGCTCCCTCCATCTCAAGCGCGGCTACGGCCAGTGGAACGGTGGGTGCGGCCTTTAGTTATCAGATCGTGGCGTCAGGAAGTCCGACCTCCTACAGTGCGACGGGACTGCCCGCTGGTCTGACGATCAATGCGACCAGTGGTCTGATCTCCGGAATGCCCACAGTAGCCGCAACCTCGACCGTGACCCTGAAGGCAACCAACGCAACAGGCTCTGGGACGAAGACCCTGATGATCACCGTGGCGGCTGCTCCAGTCGTGACAGCACCTGTGATCTCGAGTGCCACCACAGCTAGTGGAACGGTAGGTACGGCGTTTCGTTATCAGGTCGTGGCGTCAGGAAGTCCGACCTCCTACAGTGCGACCGGGCTGCCTGCAGGTCTGACGATCAACGCGACCAGTGGTTTAATCTCTGGAACGCCGACAGCAGCGGCAGCTTCGACTGTTAGCCTTAAGGCAACCAATTCTGGTGGATCTGGGACAAGCAGTCTCACGATTACGATTGCCGCAGCGGCTCCGGTGGTCGTCGCCGGCTATGACAAGATGCCGACGGTCGAACAGCGAAAGATCGTCGGCTACTACCCGAACTGGGGCATTTACCAAAAAGGATTCCCCGTGACCAAGATCCGGGGGGATCGGATCAACGTGATCAACTACGCCTTCCTGATCCCGCTGGATCGAACCATGCCCTCCGCCTGGGATCGGACCGTCTCTTCCTACCGGGGATGGAAGTACAGCAACTACGCGGCCTACATGCAGCAACCAGCGGGGACGACTCTGACGGCTGGTGTCGGGCTGTTTGATGAGTATGCCGATGCGGGGGCGAATAGTGCGGGAGAGGCGTTGACCATGTCGCCCGCCTACACCACGAACAGCAACTTCGGACAACTTCAGGCCTTAAAAGCGAAGTATCCAAAGTTGAAGACGATGGTTTCGATCGGTGGCTGGACCTTGTCGGCTCCGCTGTACTCGATTTCGAGGGATGCCCAAAAGCGGGCCGATTTCGCCAAATCGGCGGTTTATGTCATCGTGAAGTACGGGTTTGACGGAATCGACATCGATTGGGAGTACCCGGGCGGGGGGGGGCTGGATGGCAGCGGGGTGGCGTCGACCAGTGATGGCGCCAACTACAACCTCCTCTTGAAAGCGATTCGGGACGAAATGAGCCGTCAGACGGCGATTGATGGCAAGAAGTACTATCTTTCCATTGCAGGCCCCGGTGGGGATGGAAATATCGCGAACTTTGATCCCAAGGGGGTCTCCCAAGTGTCCGACTGGATCAACATCATGACCTACGACTTCCACGGTGGGTGGGATTCGTACACCGGGATCAACGCGCCGATGGTGAATATTGATCCGAGTGCCGGTCGCGCCAACTGGTCGGTCCAAGGGGCCACCTTGGCCTATCTCAACGGATTGAATGGGAAGGGTGGAGTGCCTGCGGCTCAGCTTGTCCTGGGCGTTCCGTTCTATGGCCGGGGTTGGGATGGAGTCCAAGCGGGCCCGAACGGGGATGGTCTGGGTCAATCGGGCTACGAGGCCACCTCGCCCGGGCTGGGGGAGACGGAGTTTCCGTACAGCTCTCTGTTCAGCTCCGGGGTTCTGACCTACAGCAACGGGGTCTATGCCGGAGCGGGTGGGTACCAGAGATACTGGAACGCCACGGCGCAGGTGCCTTATCTCTACTCGGCCACGGCCAAGCGGTTCATCACCTATGATGATTCCGAGTCGATGCGGGCCAAGGCCAACTACGCCAACCAGCTGGGGCTGGGTGGACTGATGTTCTGGGAGCTGAG
>Ga0214917_10004605_pt1 | contig 15242 bp, 10 predicted proteins | sample LL_1208_BB_MetaG_FD_177983 | JGI IMG/M metagenome (GOLD analysis project Ga0214917, IMG submission 177983) | Freshwater microbial communities from Lake Lanier, Atlanta, Georgia, United States - LL_1208_BB | ecosystem: Environmental > Aquatic > Freshwater > Lake | place: USA: Georgia | collected... | reverse complement strand
GTGCTGCCGGTGTAGCGCAGCGTGACCACGCCGTCGGCCAGGTTCCAGGTGCCGCTTCGGCGTTCCTCGATGTGGAAAATCTTTTGGAACCCGTTCTTGTAGGTCACAAGCCCGCTGAATGTGCCGTCGGGGTTGAATGTGTTGTACGAGATCCGGTGCTCATCCTGATGGCCCCAGGTACCGACCAGCTTGTCCTTGGTGACGGCTGGCATGACCGGCGTGACGGCGCCGGGAGGCAGCGGCACCGGGGGTGGAGGCTGGCGGACGGGGATCGGCGCCACCACCACCGCGGGCTGGACAAGCACCGGCGGCGAGGGTGGCTCGGTGGTGGGCACGCGGTGCATCACGATCAGCAGCTTGCGGCTGCCCACCGGCGCGGAGAACTTGTCGGGGCGGGTGGAGATATCCGGGCTGCCGAAGCAGAAGGTGAGCATGTCACCCTGCAGGCTGTAGATTCCCTTGCTGTTCACATTCTCGGCGCCAGCCAGGTCAATGGTCGCGGGCGTTTTGGTGGAATCAATGACGCAGGCCATCTGCTGGATGTCCTTGCGCGTGGGGTGCTTGCAACGCACCGTGTTGCCGGTGACGGTGATTCGCCCGTCCTCGGTGAACTTCTCGAAGACAACCCGGGCCGGCAGCACCTCGCCGTTGTCAACGATCGAGATGATCTCCCAAGAACCTTCCAAGGGGCCGGGCTTGCCCGCCTCCGCCTGGCTGCAAGCACTCCACACCAACGCCATCAGCGCGCACGCGACCGTCATTTCCGGCCTCCTTGCCAAAATTCGATTACCGCATCGTCAGAATTTGCTCCTTGCGGTGTCAAGACGGTATCCGCACCCAGAAATTGCCAAAACCGTCCTGCATCCTCTGAAGAAGTGGGGTAAATTAAAGAAATTGCCTGCCTTGCCCGGTTTGGAGATCACCCCGCCATGGCCCCGCCCAAGGACTCCGGCATCCGCTGGACAACCATCCTGTCGTGGCTTCTGGGTCTGCCGGCCGGTTTGGCCGTGTTGGCTTGGCTTTTCATGCATGGCCATCCCGCGGGTGGCCCCGAGGCCGAAGCCAAGGCCGATGAGGACAAGCACAAGGACACCGTGGAATTTGCCAGGCAACGGTGGGAAACGAGCGGCATCGCCCTTGAGGAAACCAAGGCCGCCCCGTTTGTCGAGCGCCACTGGCGCCCGGGCCGATTGGCCGTGGATGAATCGCGCGTGGCGCATCTTTCGCCCGTGGTCGATGGCGTCATCCGCGAGGTCCGCGCCCGCCTGGGCCAGAAAGTCTCCACAGGCGAGGTTCTTGCCATCCTCGACTGCCGCGAAGTCGGCCAGGCCAAGCTCGACCTGGTGAAGGTGCGGCTGGCCCTTGAATTCGCCCAAGGCCAGTACGACCGCACCCGACAAAGCACAGAGAACGCCCTGTTAATGGTGGACATGATGCTGGCCGGCAAAACCATCCCGGAGATTGAGCAGCAATTCCGCGACCGGCCCATCGGCGACATGCGACAACAACTGATGGGAGCCTACAGCAAGCGCCTTCAGGCCAAGGCACAGTACGAATCGGTCACCCGGCCGGAGTCGGTCGGCGCTGTTTCCGAGGCCACCATCATCCGCTCCAGGGCCGATTACGAGACCGCCGAATCGGCGTACCGCGCCCTTTGCGAGGAGACCCGCAACCAGGGGAACCTCCAGATCCGCGCGATGGAACAAAAGCTTCGCGAGGCCCAGACAGGTCAGTCGCTCGCCCGGGCCCAGCTTCTCATGTACGGCTACCAACCTGAGGAGGTGGACCGGATGGATCCCATCCGCGAGGGTGCCGCCGTCTCGCTGCATGCCGTGCGCGCCCCCTTGGGTGGAAGCATCGTCGAGCAGCACGCGGTCACCGCGGAGCGCGTCGGCCCCATGATTCAGCTTTTCCAGATTGCCGATTTCTCAAAATTGTGGTTGACCGCGGATGTCTATGAGACCGACTTGGGACTGGTGGGCAATCTCGCCGGCCGGCAGGTCCGCTACAGGGTTCCCGGCCAGGCGGGTGTCGGCGGCGAGGCGACCGTGTTCTCCGTTTCAGGTTCGGTGGACCCGGCCACCCGCACCGTCACCGTCCGGGGAAATGTGGACAACGCCAACGGGGCGCTCAAGGCCGGTTCGTTCATCGAGGTGGAACTCACCCGTCAGGTGCCCGCGGCCGTTTCCATACCACTGGAGGCCGTCCAGCGCGAGGGATCCGAACCGTTCGTTTTCATTCATGAGGAAGGCGACCGGTTCCGCCGTGTGCCGGTGCGACTGGGCGCCGAATCCGAGGGGCGCGTGATCGTCACCGAGGGTCTCAAGCCCGGCCAGCAACTGGTTGCCAGGGGCGGGTTCATCCTCAAGTCCGAACTCATGAAGGAACTGATCGCCGGGGAATGATCCCCCGCGACCCACCCCCCAAGGGAAACACCACGCATGGGCGCACGGCTGATCAATTGGGCGCTGGACAACCGCTTCCTGGTGCTCATGCTCCTGGTGCTGCTGATCGTCTTCGGCGGGGTGGCGCTTGTCCGCCTGCCCATCGACGCGGTGCCCGATGTCACCAATGTGCAGGTCCAGATCATGACCACGGCGCCTGCCCTGGCCGCCGAGGAAACCGAGCAATTCATTACTTTCCCCGTGGAAAACTCCCTGAGTGGCATCCCCAAGGTCGAGGAGATCCGCTCCGTCTCCCAGTTCGGCCTCTCCGTCGTCACCGTCGTCTTCGAGGAGGGGACGGACATCTTCTGGGCCCGGCAGCAGATCGGCGAGCGCCTGCTCGACGCCCGCGAGAAGATCCCCCCCGAAATTCCCTCCCCCCGCATGGGCCCCATCGCCACCGGCCTGGGCGAGATCTACCAGTTCGAGGTCCGCTCGAAGCCGGGCTTCAAGCACTCCCTGATGGAACTCCGCGAGGAACTCGACTGGAACATCGCCTTCCAGTTGCGCAGTGTCCCCGGCGTGATCGAGGTGAACACCAACGGCGGGGCGCTCCGCGCCTACGAGGTGCAGATCGACCCCGACCGCATGCTCGACCTGCGCGTCTCCATCAACCAGGTGATGAACGCCCTGCGCGACAACAACGGCAACGCCGGCGGTGGTTACCTCATCCTGCACTCGCAGGAGCAGCGAATCGTGCGCGGCGAGGGCCTCGTGCGCTCGCTGGAGGACCTTGAGCGGATTGTCATCGAGACCCGTGGCGACGGCACGCCCATCTACCTCAGGCAAATCGCCGATGTCCGCTTCGCGCCCGTCATCCGCCAGGGTGCCGTCACCCGCGACGGCCGGGGCGAGGGAGTGGTGGGCGTGGTGATGCTGCTGGCGGGCGAGAACTCCCGCGCCGTGGTGGAGCGCGTGAAGGCCAAGATCGCCGAGGTGGAAAAAACCCTGCCCCCCGGCATGATGATCGACACCTTCTACGACCGCACCGAACTGGTCAAGAAAACCATCGACACCCTCACGCGCAACCTGCTGGAGGGCGGCGCGCTTGTCATCATCGTGCTGCTGATCATGCTCGGCAGCTTCCGCGCCGGCCTGATCGTGGCCCTGGCCGTGCCGTTGTCGATGCTCGGCGCCTTCGTGGGCATGGTGTACGCCAACATCTCGGGCAACCTGATGAGCCTCGGGGCCATCGACTTCGGCCTCATTGTCGATGGTTCCGTGGTGCTCATCGAGAATGTCGTCCGCCGCGTCGCCGAATACCGCCACCACCACAAGGTGGACAAGGCGCCGGTCTCGTTGGTTCGCGAGGCATGCGTGGAGATGGCGCGCCCGGTGGTCTTCGGCGTCGGCATCATCCTCCTGGTCTACCTGCCAATCCTGTCACTGCGCGGCCTAGAGGGGAAAATGTTCCGTCCCATGGCCATGACCGTCATCCTTGCCCTCATCACATCCTTGGTGTTGGCGCTGTTGCTGATGCCCACGCTCGCCTCGATCTACCTGAGGTCGGTCAGCGAGAACGAGCCGTTCCTGGTCCGCTGGGCCAAGCTCATCTATGAGCCGCTGTTGGGTTGGGTGGTCCGCCGGCCCGCCACGGTGATGGGCATCACGGTCTTCTCGTTCGTTGCCAGTATTGCCTTGGCCATGGGGCTGGGCGCCGAGTTCATCCCCAAGCTCGACGAGGGCTCCATCGCCGTGCAGGCCGCCCGCCTCCCGAGCGTGTCGCTCGAGACCAGTGTCGAAATGACAACGCGGATGGAAAAGGTGTTACTCACCATGCCCGAGGTGAAGTCGGTCATCTGCAAGAGCGGCCGGCCCGAGATCGCCAACGACCCGATGACGATCAACCTCTCCGACCTCATGATCACCCTCAAGGACCCCTCCACCTGGAGGTTCGAGAGCAAGCAGGAACTGGTGGAGGAAATGGAGCGCCTTTTGGGCGAGCAGGTTCCTGGCAACATCTACAGCTTTTCCCAGCCCATCGAGTTGCGCGTGGCGGAACTGGTCGCCGGCGTGCGCTCCGATGTGGGCATCAGCCTCTACGGCGACGACCTTAACCGCCTGCGCGAACTGGCCGAGGAGATTGTCGGGGCCATCAACAAGGTTCCCGGCGCCGCGGATGTGCAGGCCGAGCAGACCGGCGGACTGCCCTACCTCAGGCTCATTGTCGATCGCGCCAAGGTGGCGCGGCACGGCATCAACGCCCGCGATGTGCTCGCCGCCATCAGCGCCGTCGGCGGTCAGGAAATAGGCCAGGTGTTTGAGGGCCAGCGCCGCATCCCCGTGCAGATGCGCATCGGCCCCAAGTGGCGCGACGAACTAGATAAAATCCGCCGCATCAAGATCGCCGACCCCAAGGGAAGGCAGATCCCGCTCGAGGAACTCACCGAGATCAAGCTGGAGGACGGCCCGGCGCAGATCAGCCGCGAGGCCATCCGCCGCCGCACCATCATCCAGTGCAATGTCCGCGGCCGCGACCTTGCCGGTTTCGTCGCCGACGCCCAGAAGATGGTCGAAAAATCGGTCAAGCTGCCGCCCGGCTACTCGATGACCTGGGGCGGCCAGTTCAAGAATCTCCAGGAGGCCTCTGGCCGCCTGATGATCGCCGTGCCACTGGCCCTGCTCATGATCGTGGCCCTGCTTTACATGGTGTTCGACTCAGGTCGCCTGGCCCTGTTGATCTTCCTCAATGTGCCCTTGGCTGCCACGGGGGGAATCATCGCCTTGTGGTTGCGCGGCCTGCCGTTCTCCATTTCCGCCGGGGTCGGGTTCATCGCCCTGTTCGGCGTGGCGGTTCTCAACGGCGTGGTGCTGGTGAGCTACATTGTCCGCCTCCGGCAGGAGGGCAAGGCAGCCCATGACGCCGCGCACGAGGGCGCCCTGATCCGCCTCAGGCCGGTCCTCATGACCGCCATGGTGGCCACCCTGGGGTTCATACCCATGGCTTTCAGCCATGGCGCCGGTGCCGAGGTGCAAAAACCGCTCGCCACCGTGGTGATCGGGGGATTGGTCACCTCCAGCCTGCTCACCCTGTTGGTTTTGCCTGCGATTTACCCCTGGTTCGACCCACCAGCCCGCCCGAATACCGACCCCGCCATCCAGAACGGTTGAAGCGGTTGGTCCGGTTGTGCCGAAGATAACGGTGGCCCTGCTTCCACCGTTTTCGGGCGACACCCCTATGCGACGACGCTTGAGATTGGCGTTTCTGGCTTGCTCGCTCGGGCTTGGCCAGGCACAAGCCCAGGAAATCCTGGGCACGCCAAGCCGCGCCACAGGCCCAAGGGCAACGGATAACCGCCCAGAACAGAACCTCGACGATCTGGTACGCCTGGGCCTTGAAGTGAACCCCAAGCTGGCCCAGGTCGGCTTCGCCATCGAAAGCGCCCGTGGCCGGGCCCTGCAGGTTGGCCTGTACCCCAACCCCACTGTGGACATCCTCGGAAACGAGCTTGGCGACCGTACCGGCCCCGGAGGCATCTGGACCACGCCCCTTGTGGGCCAGGAAATCGTCACCATGGGCAAGTTGCGGCTCAACCGCAACGCCGCGCGCCGCGAGGTGGACCAGACCACCTACCAGCTCATGTACGCCCGCTATTCGATGTTCGCCAACATCAGGGAATCGTATTTTGAAATCATCGCGCTGCAAAAGCGCGTGGATATTTTGAATTACCTCACCGACATCGCCGACCGTTCGGTGGAACAGACAAAAAAACTGCTCGATGCCAAGCAGGTTGCCCGGCTCGACCTGGTGCAGCTTGAGGTTGAGGCGGAAAAGCTCCGCGCCGACCTGGAGGCCACCCTGCGGGAGTTCGACCCGGCCTACAAGAGCCTTGCCGCGGCCATCGGCCTGAACAACATCGACCGCGCCCGCCTGGCCGGCGACCTGGAAGCACCCTTGCCGGACTACGACCTGGATCGCACCCAGGCGTATCTCCTCGAGGTCCACCCGGAGGTCATCGCGGCCCAGATCGGCGTGGACAAGGCGCGGATCCTGCTCCGCAGGGCCCAGGTGGAACCGTACCCCAACCCCACGCTGATGGCCGGCTACACCCGCCAGAACCAGAACATCTCAAGCGACTACGACCTGGGGGTGAGCCTCCCCATCCCGCTGTGGAACCGCAACCAGGGCAACATCCAGTCGGCGCGCGCCATGGTGGGTGAGGCCACTCAGCAGATCGGCATGGTGCAAAATGACCTCACCGGCAGGCTGGGCGTGGCGTTCCGAAATTTCTTCTCGGCCCGGCGCCTGGCGGAACGGTACCGAACCGCCATCCTTCCCCGCGCCAAGGAAGCCTTCGACCTCAGCATGAAGGCCTACCAGGGCGGGCAGTTCGAGTACCTGCGCGTGCTCACGGCCGAACGCATGCTGGCCCAGGCCAACCTCGAGTATGTGACGGCGCTCAAGAACGCCTGGCAGGCCGCCAGCGTGATTTCCGGCCTGGCGCTTGAAGACGAATGGCCGCCCAAGCCGGTGGCAGCGGCACCCGCCCCGGCGGAACGGCCCTGAAGCTTAAAGTCTGAATTTTTTCCGCCCACCTAGCGCCTCTCCACTCGGTTGCCCGGCAGCTTGCGTGCCGCGCGCGCCAGTTCCATCTGGAACAGGACCCGGCTCAACTGCGCGGGGCCCAAGCCCGTGCGGCTGCCCAGTTCATCCACGAAAAGCGGGCCACCGGCCAGCGCCTCCCACACCGCCTTGCCGGGCCCGTCCAGCATGGGGGGAGGCGCCTGTTCCATTGTCGCGGGCGCTGGCAACTCAACCGGGATCTCTTTTGTTTCAGTCTCCGGGAAAAGCGCGCCCTGCCGGGGCAGGGGCGCCGGCATGTCGGCAACCGCCTCCAGCACATCATCGAGGCCCCTGCACAGGATCGCGCCCTTGCGGATCAACTCGTGGCAACCCGCCGCCAGCGGGTTGTCGAGCGCCCCCGGCATCGCCAGGACTGGCCGGCCCTGTTCCGCCGCGTGCACGGCGGTGTGCAACGCGCCGCTTTTCTCACGGGCTTCCACCACCACCACCGCGCGCGACAACCCCGAAATGAGACGGTTTCGCGCCGGAAAAAGCCCCGCCTGCGGTTTCTGCGCCATCGTCGCTTCAGAAAGTAAACCACCGGAGCGGATCACCGCCTCCGCCAGGCGGTCATGTTCCGGCGGATAGACCGACGACAACCCGTTGGCCAGCACGGCCACTGTCCGGCCACCGCCTTCCAGGGCCCCCTCATGCGCCGCGGCATCCAGGCCGCGCGCCAGCCCGGAAACCACCGTGTACCCCGCCCGGGCCAGCCCTTCCGCAAGCCGCTTGGCTTGCCGCAACCCCTGGTTGGTGGAGTCGCGCGATCCAACAATGCCCACGGCCCTCTCGTCGTCAGGGCGATAATCGCCGCGCAGGTAAAGCACCGGTGGCATCCCCGCCAATGGCAGCAGGGGGGCCGGGTAGGCCGCGGTCCCCCGGGCCAGCACCATGGCCTTGTGCCGGGCCAGCAAGCCAAGTTCGGCATCCACCCCGGAGTCGCGCGCAGCCTGTGCCAGGCGCGAGGCCACTTCCCCGCGCAGGTGAGGCACCGTCTCCAGTTGGGAGGGCGACGCGCCCAAGGCGGCCACGGCGGTGCCAAACCGTTCGAGCAGGGCTGAAAGCAGACGCGGACCGATGCCTGGCACCAGCCTGAGAGCCAAAAGGGCTCGCAATTCATCGGGGCCGGGTGTTGTCGCGCTCATGGGGCATCGGCCATGAATGGGATCGGATTCGGCACAGGCATGAAATCATTATGCGGAATTCCAAGGAATCGGCTCATTTCCGGAAATGTTGGAGCAGAGCGCCGGCGGCCGCAGAAAGTGGAAACCATTAAGAGGAACTATGGAGCCGAGCGCACTGGTGCGCCGGGTCATGTGGTACCCTTGGCTCATTCTGGAGACTCACCATGATACTGCTGCTGACCATCCTACCTGTCGTCGCCACCAGTCAGCCGGCGAAAGTGCTACCGCTTGCCGGGGAAATATTCCAGGTGTCGGGGCGGACGGCGTTTCTCATTGCCTCGCCTTCGGCTCCGGCCGGCAAACCCAAGCCGTGGGTCTGGTATGCGCCCACCCTGCCCAACCTCCCGGGCAAGGAGGAGCAATGGATGTTCGAACGGTTTCAGGAAGCCGGCATCGCCATTGCCGGGATTGATGTCGGGGAATCGTTTGGCAGCCCCGCCGGCCGGGCTCTTTTCTCCGACCTGCACAAGGAATTGACCACCCGGCGGGGATATTCCTCCAAGCCGGTCCTTCTTGGCCGAAGTCGGGGCGGCCTGATGACGCTCTCATGGGCTGCGGAAAACCCCGACAAGGTTGGAGGCTTCGCGGGGATCTATCCGGTGTGCAACCTGGAGAGCTATCCGGGACTTGCGCGCGCGGCGGGGGCCTACGGTTTGGATGCCGATGGGTTGCGCGCCAAGCTCAAGGATCACAACCCGGTGGACCGGCTGGCCAGCCTGGCCAAGGCCCGGGTGCCCATGTTCGCGATCCATGGCGATGTGGACAAGCTGGTGCCGCTTGAGGCGAATTCCGGCCTGGCCAAGGACCGGTACACCGCCTCCGGCGGATCATTCGAGGTCTTGGTGCCCAAGGGCCAGGGGCACAACATGTGGACAGGCTTTTTCCAGTGCCGCGAGCTGGTTGATTTCGTGAAGACCAACGCCCGCTGAACCCCCCCGGTTGGCAGGCGTGTCAAACCTTGCCGGTTATGCGGGCGATGCCAGAAATGGCGGTCGTGAGCCGGCCGCCCGCACAACCGTTCCTTCCGCTTCCAGACGCACCCATGGCACAACCCTGACAACGGTCAGCCCAAACGACTCCGACCGTCAATCCAACCGGTAAGACCGTCAACCAGCCGGGAAAAAGGCACCGATACCAGATGCGACAGAAGTGCCGCCGGAACCAGGGCGGCCACGCTGCCGAGCGACCGGCAGTGGCGCAGCGCGCGGGGCAATGGCCGTCAGGGACGACGGACCGGACCCGGGAGCCGCCGCTGACGCCGCGCGGTTGCGAGGGTTCTGGTTCTACAGGAGTCTAAATCATGGGATTACGCCTGGGATTGCCGCTCGCGGCCGCCCTGGTCGCGCTGATGGGGCTGGCCCCCGCCGCGTCGGCCGCGCATGTGGGCGCCGGCAATTTCTCGAGCTGTTGCAACACTTGCGATGACAGCCAGGGAGTTTTCTCCTCCGCGTGGCGGCTGTTCAAGCCGAAGTACCAGCTCGTGTTCGACACCGTCCTCGAGAAGCGGTGGCACACCACCTACCAGACCGTCACCGAGACGGTGCTGAAGGATGTGAAGAAGACCTGCTACCGCGATGAGACCCGCACCTGCTACAAGCCGTGCACCGAGACCGTCCGCAAGACGGTCCAGGAGACGGTGATGAAGCCGAAGTACACTTCCGGCTTCCGCGAGTGCGAGTACACGGTCACCAAGCCGGTGACCCGCACCGTGTGCAAGGAGGTGGAAGAGACCAAGTTCAAGCCCGAATACGAGACCAAGTACAAGGAATGCCAGTACACGATCTGCAAGAAGGTCCCGGTGCAATGCGAGCGGGAATGCAGCTACACCGTGTGCCGGCCCGTGTGCGAGGTCGAGAACCGCACCGTCTGCGGGCAGGTCACCAAGAAGATCTGCGAGGATCATGTCAAGGAGTGCGTCTCCTATGTCTGCAAGCCCGTCTGCGAGACGGTCATGAAGGACTGCACCTACACCGTGCGCCGGCATGTGGTTGAGGAGTGCATGAAGGAAGTGCGCTGCACCGAGTGGCGCACCGAGGTTCAGCAGTGCGAGCGTGAGGTTCGCCGGGTTGTCCGCACCCCGGTCACCGAGACGCGCACCATCTCCAAGCTTGTCGGCGAGTGGTGCACCGAGGAATACACCGTCCCCGGCCGCAAGGTGGTGAAGTGGGTCCGCGAGCAGGAATGCGAGTTCGACCCGTGCACCTGCCGCAACATCTGCAAGCCCGGCAAGTGGGTGAAGTGCGAAAGCCAGTGCCCCGACCAGGTGTGCAGCCGCCGGGTGTTCCGCACCCGCACCATCTGCTGCGAGGTGCCCATCACCAAGACCGTGAAGGAATGCGTGGTGGAGAAGGTGCCCTACACCGTCTGCAAGAAGGTGCCCTACACCGTCTGCAAGCAGGTGCCCGTGAAGGTGTGCAAGGTGGTGTGCGAGACCTGCACCAAGCAGGTGCCCGTGACCAAGACCCGCATGGTGACCGAGAAGGTCGTGAAGCAGGTTCCCTACACCACTTCGCGCCTGGCCCGCGGCGCCTATGTCGACCCCGCCGACGGCAAGGGCTACGCCGACCCCGGAGAAGGGCGCTCGTTCGTGGAAGGGGCCCAGTACCAGAAGACCATCAGCACCACCCGCAAGCGGTTGGTCAAGGAAACCCACACCAAGATGGTGCCCTACACCACCTACAAGACCGTCCAGGAAACCTGCTCGAAGATGGTCCCCTACACCGTCTGCCGCATGGTTCCCTGCACCGAGAAGAAGGTGGTCCCCTGCAAGGTGACCGAGATGGTGACGGAAACCCGCACCAAGAAGGTCCCCTACACCACCTGCACGATGGAACCGTGCACCATCAACAAGACCGTCTGCGAGAAGGTGACCAAGATGGTTCCCTACACCGTGACGGTGAAGGTTCCCTACACCGTGTGCGAGCAGGTTCCCGTGAATGTCTGCAAGCGCGTGCCGGTGTGCGTTGAGAAGGAAGTCTGCGTGAGGAAGCCCCGCATCGTGGCCCTCTGCGACGACCCGTGCGACCCCGGCCACCTCGGCCGCCTGAAGGATCGCCTCTGCGGCAAGGGTGGCGACTGCATGCACGACCCGCAGGCCCCTTCCGACCCCGGCACCAAGGGGGGCAAGGGCGCCAAGGGCGGAGACTCCAAGGGCAAGTAAGCCGCGCGGAAATTGACTGACAACCGGGTCCCCGGAACCTCTGGTTCCGGGGACCTTTCCTTTTCCGGACTACCGAAGCTGGTGGAACGCCAGGCCGGAACCGATTTTCGGATAAAAGTAGGTGCTCTTGGCCGGCATGCGCTCGCCCCCAGAGGCGATCTCCGCCACCAGGTCCATGGTGGCGGCCGGAACCAGGATGCCGAGGTCCGCGCCACCGGCAGCCGCGAGGTCGGCTGACACCTCCTCGTGGGTGTGCACATAGCGGATTCCCGGCGCGCCCTGAAGCAGCGGGGCCAGCAGATCGTCGATGGCCACGCCATGGGCGATGGCCACCCCCAGCGAACGCCAGGCCTCCGACTTGCCGGCGAAGCGCCGGGCCATCCGTTCCGGGTCGGTCAGCCTGGCCATGGTCCACATGCCATCGGCCTTGGTGCCGAAGGCCAGCAAGTCCTGTCCCCCGTCCATCTCGATCTCGTCGCTGGCTTCCCGGCAGCCATCGGCACCCCGCCCCGCCGGGCGAAGCTCAAATGCCGGTGCCAGCAGTTCCGCCAGCCTGGGTGCCGTAAGTCCCGGGAATCCCGAAACCAGGCGGTGCGTCGGCTGGATCTCAAGCCCGGGGTCGCTCATGCCCACCATGTACATCATGATGAACCTGGCCGGGTGGTCCGGATCGAGGATGTTTCCTTGCCGGCGCGCCAGTTCCTCGCGCTCGGCCAGGTAGGCCAAGGCCGTCTCGTAGCGGTGGTGGCCGTCGGCCAGGTAGATCGGCTTGTCGCCCAGGAATGCGGAGACCGCCGTCACCGCCGCGTGGTCGGTCACCGACCAGACGCGGGTGACCACCCCGTTGTGGTCGGTGGCCTGCAACGGCAGGGCGCGCCCGACAGCCTGGTCGAGGATTTCCTGGGCGTCGCACAGTTCATCGGGAAACAGGCCGAAGACCGGGCTCAGGTTCATCGCCGTGGCCCGGAAAATGCGCAGGCGGTCGGCCTTGGGGCCCGGCAGTGTTTCCTCGTGCGGAAACACCGTGCCCGACCCGAACGGTTCCAGCCTCACCCGGGCGATGAATCCCTTGCGAACCAAGGTTCGTCCGCCGGCCGAAAACTCCTGGTGCACCACGGTCATGCTGCGCTGCGAATCCTGCAGGAGCACATCATCGGCCATGAATTCCCGCAGGCATGCGGCGGAGCGCGTGGCGCGGTTGTCGTGCTCGGTGTCGGTTGGCTGCTCGTAACCGAGGATCAGGCGCACCACATTGGCCGGATGCTGCTCATGAAGCCGGCGCTGCAGGTCCGCGTCGATCACATCGTAGGGCGGGGCGATCACATCCTCGAGGGCCCCCACCCGGGCCAGGTTGTAGCGGTAAGCTCGAAACGGTTGCACATCGGCCATGACGGATCCCCGGGTGACTTGCTCATGGTACAGGGTTCGTCCGTTACCATGACGGCATGGGAAACATCCGCGAGATTCTCGCCAGTCGGCTGTCGGAACTTCGGGGCCGCATGGTCGCCGCATGCGCCCGTGCCGGCCGCCACCCGGATTCGGTCACGCTGGTGGGTGTCACCAAGACGGTGGGCCACGAGGTGGCGCAGGCCTTGGTGGACCTCGGCGTGCCCGACCTGGGCGAAAACCGCCCGCAGGAATTGTGGCGCAAGGCGGCGCTGGTCACAGGCGCCCGCTGGCACGCCATCGGCCACCTGCAACGCAACAAGGTGGAGCGCACACTGCCCTTGGTTTCTCTCATCCACTCGTGCGACAGCATCCGGCTGCTTGAGGCCATCGATGCCGAGGCTCTCAGCCAGGGGACCACGGCCCGGGTTTTGTTGGAGGTGAACTGCAGCGGCGAGGATGCCAAGCAAGGATTCAACCCCGCCGAAGTGCCCGCCTTGGCGGAACGCCTCAACGCCATGAAAGGCATCCAGGTGGATGGGCTGATGACGATGGCGGCCTTGGCCGGGAACCCCGATGAGGCCCGCCCGGCATTCCGCGGCTTGGCCAACCTGGCCCGCGACCTGAAACCACTTGTCGACCCCCGGCACACGCTTGCCCACCTGAGCATGGGCATGAGCAACGACTTTGAGGTGGCCATCGAGGAGGGCGCGACCCTCATCCGCCTGGGCACCATCCTCGTGGGCGGGCTCGAAACCGCATGATTAAAATCACCGAGTCGGCCGAGGGTATTGTCATTTCGGTAAGGGCCCAGCCGGGCGCCAAGCGCACAGCCATCGTGGGCGCGCATGGCGGGGCGCTCAAGGTGGCCGTGCAGGCACCCCCGGTGGACGGCAAGGCGAACGCCGCGCTTGAGCAGGCCCTGGCCGATTGGCTCGGACTGAAAAAGTCGCAGGTGGCCCTGGCCAAGGGCGCCTCCAGCCGGGACAAGGCCTTCTCCGCCCTTGGAATCGATGCCGAAACGGCGCGCGCCCGCCTCGCTCCCCACCTGCCCCCCGCGTGAGCCCGCCCATGTTCCGCGCGCTCAGGCACCGAGACTACAGGCTTTATTATTTCGGCCAGGGATTATCTCTCATCGGGTCGTGGATGCAGACCACGGCGCTGGCCTGGCTTGCCTTCCAACTTACCGGACAAAGCTCCTGGACCGCCGCGGTGGCCATCGGCATGATTTTGCCCACGGCGGTGCTCGCGCCCCTGGCGGGCGTTTTGGCCGACCGGGTTTCCAAGCGCCGGCTGGTGCTGGCAAGCCAGTCGGCCTTCGGCCTGCAGGCCGCGGCGCTTGCCGCCTACGCCTGGCTGGGGTCGCCCACGGCATGGGGACTGGTCGCCTTTGCCTGGCTGGGCGGCGCGATTCAGGCGATCGACCTTCCCACGCGCCTGAGCTTCCTCAAGGACCTAACCTCAAGGGACGACCTGCCCAACGCGGTGGCCCTCAACTCGGTGCAGTTCAACCTGGCGCGCGCCCTGGGCCCGGCCGTGGCCGGTTGGATCATCTCGGTGGCGGATCCGGCTTGGTGCTTCGCCGCCAACGCCGCCAGTTACCTCGCCGTGCTGGGCTGCATCGCGTTCATCCGCGCCCGGGGTGAACCCATGCCCAGGGAAAGGGGATCCGCGGTGACATTCATTTCCGTCTTGAGGAATCAGGCTGGGCTCGCGTTTTTCGTCGCGTTGGCCACCGGCGCGGCGCTGTTCGGCTGGCCGATGCTCTCGCTTTTGCCCCAGGTCGCCTCCGATGGCCTTGGCTGGCACGCGGCCGGCCACGGATGGTTGTTGAGCGCCGTGGGCGGGGGCGCCATGCTTTCCGCCCTGGGTATCGCCGCATGGGGAAGCGGGGCGAATTTCTGGTGGCGGCTGCGCGGCGGCCTGCTGCTGACGGCCTTGGGGCAAGGCGTGCTGGCGGGGGCAGCGACGCTGACGGAGGGCGCTGGCATCGCCGGCTTGGCTGGCGCCGCCCTGGCAGGCATGGGACTCATCATGGTCCTGGCCACCGCTCAGGCCGCGGTCCAGCAACTGGCCGACGACCGCTCCCGGGGCCGCGCGATGGCCCTGTGGACCATGGGCCTCAGCATCGCCACTCCCGTGGGCAACGCCATCTTCGGCCCCTTGGCCGATGCCTTCGGCCACCCCTTGGCCCTGGCGGGGATGATGGCCGGAACATTATCCCTGATGGTGCTGGCTGTCGGTGGTAAAATTCGGTCCATTTCATTCGGCTGATTGTCCAGGAGGTAGTGTTCATGATGGCTCTGTTGATGGCAAATGCCCTGTTCACCGCCTTGGCGGAACCACCCGCTGCCGACACTGGAACCAACAACAGCGACCTCATCACCCTGCTCAGGCTCGACAAGCAGGTGCCGCCGATCGACATCATGACTACCAAGGGCGGGACTTGGCCCTTGGCCGAGGCTAGAAAACACAAGGCCACGGTGGTGGTGTTCCTCAACTTC
>Ga0214917_10004604_pt1 | contig 15243 bp, 15 predicted proteins | sample LL_1208_BB_MetaG_FD_177983 | JGI IMG/M metagenome (GOLD analysis project Ga0214917, IMG submission 177983) | Freshwater microbial communities from Lake Lanier, Atlanta, Georgia, United States - LL_1208_BB | ecosystem: Environmental > Aquatic > Freshwater > Lake | place: USA: Georgia | collected... | reverse complement strand
TCAGCATGGCATGTCCAGCCGCTGGGCCGCTAAGCTCAGTGCGGGTGTTGGCGGTAATGCGACGCGCAAAACGCGATGGGCTTACCACCTCCCACTTGCCCGCCTTGTCTTCCACTTCAATGATGGCCACACCATGAGCCGCTTGCGACTTACGCACTTTTTCGGCGCTCCAATTGGCCATGCCATCGGTAAACAGCAAGCCGTGGTCCACGTACTCGTGATTCATGGCCAAAAGACCACGCTTGGAGCCTTCTTGCGCGTAGTAATAAATCCCATCGTGGTGCATACCCAATTGGGTCTCTTGCTCGGCGGCGGTGTTGCTGGCGTCTTCTTTAAAAGCATGGTTGTGGCCAGACATGCCCACAGGATCACCCCAAGGGGCAATCACCTGTACGGTATAGCCCTCAGGCACGGTAATGGTGTCTGCAGTAGATATAGCAACACTTTTAAAACCCATCAACGGGCTGCTGGCCATATTGTTGGTGGCACAACCCACCAAAGCTGCAGCGCCACCCACCGCACTTAAAGGCGCCAACAAACCGCCAGCCAATGCACCTAAGCTACCACGCAAGATTGTTCGCCTGCTTGGGTCAGACACTTCATGAATACTTGGGTTTGAAGAACGGTTGCTGTCTTCCATTGAAGAGAAGTCTTTTGCCATGCGATACTCCTGAAAAAATTTACTTTACAAATTTATGCTTCATTTATGACGCATTGAATTAGCCCTAATGCATCAAGCGTATTGCCAATCAATTAGTCTATGTTTCCAATGTTTGAAGTCCTTTGGGGGAAATCTCATGAAATGTATGGCTCCTTTGGTTTTTTTGGCAGTTGCCTCGATGGCCAATGCGGCTGATACGCCCACAGTCAGTACACCCACCGCAAGCGAGCGCTTGGCCAGTGCCAGACAGTTTATTGAGCGCAAAGGATGGAGCCGTGCACAGCTTGATCTGAGATCCTTGGTCCGCGATGAACCTGACAATGCAGATGCCCACAATCTCTTGGCCTACACCTACCGCAAACAAGAAAAACCCAATTTACCCAAGGCCTTCGAACACTACAGAATTGCCCTCAAACTCAACCCCTTTCACAAAGGTGCCCATGAATACATTGGCGAAGCCTATCTAATGGATCGCAAGCCCGAATTGGCCGAAAAACACCTTGCAGAATTAGAGCGAATTTGCGGCAACAAAACTTGCGAAGAATATGTGGATCTGTCTCAATCCTTATCAGCTTACCGCAAGGCAAATCCTTAAATAATCGTTTACCGCCTCTTGCCTCCACCCATGATCGACCCCAAAACAGGAGGTGCGCACGATTTCTCGGCCTATGGGCGATCACCGTGGTCTGGTGCGCGGCTTCGTTATGTTGCAGTGAGCGGTTGGTCCGCTCGAACTGGCGCACATTGGACAGGTAAGTTGATTCATTAATTCATTCTATGATTAGTTATCCATTTTTCGATTTACGGATGAATGGCTTTGGGTTTGAATACAGCCTGAATCAGCTATAGAAGGATATATACTATGGACACACCCCAAAGCCGTGGCTACAAACGCATTGCCACAGAGGAAGCTTGGATCACCCAGGAATTGATGCAGCGCTACCAGGTGCTGCTGGATCACGGCGACCATGGCGACCCGGGCTTCCAGAGCCTGTGGGGCTTTTTCGGGCGCAGCCAGTCGACGAGGGCACGTGACCTATTCGAGCGCATCCAGGACATGGATGCGCGCCGCCTAGCCGACATGGATTTGACAGGCATCGATATTCAGCTGCTGATGCTTACCTGTCCGGGCGTGCAGCTGTTCGAGCCTGGCGATGCCTGCGCCCTTGCCACAAGCAGCAACGATCAGTTGGCCGAGACGATTGCGCGCCATCCGGACCGCTTCAGCGGCCTGGCCGCCTTCGCGCCTCATGCGCCCGAGGCGGCAGCCAAGGAGATCGAGCGTGCGGTGAAGCGCCTGGGCCTCAAAGGCGCCCTGGTGAATTCGCACACCCAGGGACGCTACATGGACGACGAGTTCTTCTGGCCCATCTTCGAGGCCTGCGAGGCACTTGATGTGCCGCTGTACATCCACCCAAACACGCCCTCGCCGCAGATGGTTCAGCCTTTTCTGCCACGATGCCTGGACGCTGCAATCTACGGCTTTCAGGCCGAGACAGGCCTGCACGCGCTGCGCCTTATCGTCAGCGGCTTATTCGACCGCTTCCCCAAGCTAAAGGTTGTGCTGGGCCATTGTGGCGAAGGACTGCCATTTTGGCTCTACCGTATCGACTTCATGCACGCGGGCATCGTGCGTTCGAGCCGAAGTGCCGGCGTGCAACCACTCAAGCGCAAGCCGAGCGACTACCTGCGCGAGAACTTTTACTACACCACTAGTGGTATGGCCTGGGAGCCGGCCATCACCTTCGTCCAGCAGCAGATGGGTTACGACCGTCTGATGTATGCGATGGACTATCCTTACCAGTACGTGGCCGAGGAAGTGACGGCCATGGACTCGCTACCGCTTAGCGCAGAGCATAAGAGGATGTTCTTTCAGATCAACGCTGAACGCATCTTCCGCTTGTAAGCCTGCAAATCCATCTTCCTTGACCTGCAATAAGGAGAACGCCATGTCCACCATTCGACAATTCTGTCTTGGCCTACTGCTGGCGGCCCTGGCGACGCTGGCGCTGGCGCAAGGCAACTGGCCGACAAAACCGATTCGCCTTGTGGTCACCTTCCCGCCCGGCGGCAGCAGCGATGCTGCCGCGCGCATCGTGGCGCCACGGCTGGCTGATCGGCTGGGGCAGCCGGTGGTGGTGGACAATCGCCCCGGGGCAGGAGGCGGCGTCGGACTGGACCTGGTGGCCAAAGCGCCCGCCGACGGCTACACCATTGTGCTGGCCTCCGCGGGCGGCCTAACAGCCAACCCCAGCCTTTACAAGCAGTTGCCCTACGACCCGACGCGCGATTTCTCCCCCATCACCTTGTTCGGATCCAGCCCCTTTGTGCTGCTGGCTAGCCCCGCGCTGCCGATCACCACCGTCGGCGACCTTCTCAAGCTTGCCAAGGGAAAGCCCGGCGGGCTCAGCTACGCCTCGGGCGGCAACGGTACGGCCATGCATCTCTCCGGCGAGCTAATGAAATCTATGGGGCAGGTACGCATCGTCCACATTCCCTACCGCGGGAGCGGCCCCGCTCTCGTTGCCGTGATGGGCGGCGAGACGCAGTTGGCCATCGCGGACATAACGACCGCGGCGGCCCAGATCAAGTCAGGCCGCGTGAAGGCGGTTGGCGTGCTAAGCAAGGAGCGTTCACCGCTAGCTCCGGAGATTCCCTCACTCAACGAATCGGGTCTACCGGGCTACGATGCCGCAGGCTGGTTCGGGATACTCGCCCCGGCGGCGACTCCGGCATCAATCTTGCAACGGCTCAACACCGAGATCACTGCGGTGCTTCGATCTCCGGAGGTACGCGAACGCTTCGCCACCGCTGGCCTGGAGCCGCTGCCCAGCACGCCGGAGGAGATGTCGGCGTTCATGAATTCTGAAGCGTTGAAGTGGGCTCGCGTGATCCAGGAATCGGGCGCCAAGATCGATTGAATGCGAGGTTTGTGCGGGATCGTCCTGAAGACAGCATTCTTAGCGCTATGCGGGCAGAATGACGGCCATTCGCTTCTCACCCGGCTTGTGAAGGCGGTTAATTATGGGGTGCGTAAGCATTGATGGTGATCATTACCTCCGACACCGTGACGTGGGGCAAGGCGGTGGCAGCTAATGGTTTTAAGGCGGACTAAGTGCCGCCTGCGATCTACAGGGCATTGACACAACAGCGCAATGCACGCTATATCTTTGCCACATCCGCTCTGGCCAAGGCGTATAGGAAATCCAATCGCATGAGGGCGAATATGTCCCATGTTTTGGGTTTCACAGGCCTTCAGGCTGGGCCTGCCTGATCGTTTGCTTTTGGTCAGTTGCCAGAGATTTCTCAGTATGAAACGTTTTGGACGGTGCCAGGCACAGCCTTACCCCGCAGTGCCTGATCCAAGGCACCATTCGCCGGGCACTGGCCGACGAACTGCTCTTTGGCAAGTTGGTCGATGGCGCCAGGCTGACGGTCGATATCAAGCTGTCGCCCGATGAGAAGGGCGTCGTGAGCGAGGAGGTGATGCTTGATATCCAGCCCTTGCCCAAGAAAGTAGGCAAGCCCAAGCACGAGTCCGGGGAAGCCACCGCCGGCTGAGCCTGGGCTCATTTGTCTGCCGCAAGCCCGCCAAGTTTCCAAGCTTGGCGGGCTTGTTTTATTCCTGAACGGGTGTTTTGCCAGGCCTTCTCATCGGACCGAGTCATGGCAGGCTGGCACCCGCGCCGAATCGTCCTCGAGCGCGCTATGATGAGCTTGTAAGTGAAGATTCTTTCCATTGAGAGTACGACGCCATGAGCCGCTTTTGGATCACCCCTTTCCTAGCCCTGTTGTGGGCTGTGCTGCCCGCTGGGGCCAGTGCGCAGGGCTTTCCCACCAAGCCAATACGTCTGATCGTTCCCTACCCTGCCGGCGGGGCTACCGACATGATGGCTCGCTTGGTTGCGCTCAAGGTCGGCGAGAGCCTCAAGCAGCCGGTGCTGGTGGACAACAAGCCCGGCGCTGGCGGCAATATCGGCGTTGAAATGGTGGCCAAGGCGCCCCCAGACGGCTACACCATAGGCATTTCCGCGACCAACAGCTTTGCCATCAATCCGCACCTGACAAAGAAGCTGCCGTATGACGCGCTGAAGGACCTGACCCAGATTTCGATGATCGGCGTCATCCCCAATGTGATTGTGGTCCATGCCGACGTGCCTGCCCGCAATATGGCCGAGCTGGTGGCCTTGGCCAAAAAGCAGCCCCTGGCCTATGCCTCGCCAGGCCAAGGTACATCGCTGCATCTGGCGGGTGAGCTGCTCAATGACGTCGCTGGCATCAACATGACCCATGTGCCCTACAAGGGCGATGTGCCAGCGCTGCAAGATGTCATTGGCGGACGGGTTCCGGTCATGACTTCTAACCTCGCGGGTGTGCTGCCCCATGTCCGCTCAGGCAAGCTGCGCGCCCTGGCGGTGACCACAGCCAAGCGTGCCGCCCAGCTGCCTGATGTGCCCACCATGATGGAAGCCGGCTACAAGGACTTTGACATCAGCGTCTGGTTTACCATCTTTTCTGCATCGGCGGTGCCACGCGATGTGCTGGAAGTCCTTAATCGTGAAATTCAGCGTGCGCTCATTGCGCCAGATGTTCAGCAGCGACTGCGCGAGGCCAATATTGAGCCGGCGCCCACCTCGCTGGAGCAGATTCGAATCTACACCCTGGCCGAGCATGAGCGCTGGGGGCGCGTCGTGAAAATGACGGGTGCAAGCTGGGATTGATATGACGTACGAGATCAAGGCGATCGATGCGGTAGTCAATATTCGGACCGCCGAAGCACTGGCTCTGCAGCCCGATCGCCGGCGCTTTTATGTCAACAAGATGCGCGTCAAAGAAGATACCTTCGACGCCGTCAGCCTTGAAGGCATGCTCGCCCGAATGGACGCATCCGGCATCGAGCGCTCCTTTTTGATCGCAGCTCGGGTCGGCGTCAAGCACCACCCAGCCTGCTACCACGTACCCTATGAGCTGGTGGCCGACGCGGTGCAAAAGTACCCTGATCGGTTTTCGGGCCTGGCCGGTGTAGACCCGACTGAGGGTATGAGCGGCGTTCGCGCGCTTGAGCACGCGGTGCGCGAATACGGCTTCATTGGAGCCCATACCTACCCGCATTGGTACGAGTTGACGCCCGACCATGCACGCTATTACCCCTTTTACGCCAAGTGCGTCGAGCTCGATATTCCGATCCAGATGCAGGTCGGTCAGTCCATGGTCTACGACCCGAGCTATCCTCGGCGCAGTGTCGGCCATCCGATCTGCATTGATGCGGTTGCTTGCGACTTTCCTGAGCTCAAGCTGGTGGGCATTCATGTAGGCATTCCCTGGACCGATGAAATGATCGCCATGGCCTGGAAGCATGCCAATGTCTTCATCGGCACCGATGCGCACCGTCCTTCCTACTGGCCCGAATCCTTCATCAATTACATGAACAGCTACGGCCAAGACAAGGTGATTTTTGGCACCGATTTTCCGGTCCTCGACTTTGAGCGCACCCGCGCCGACTTTGAGGCCATAGCCCTCAAGCCCGAGGTCAGGCGTAAGGTCTTGCGCGACAACGCGCTGCGCCTGTATCGCTTGTGAGCGAGCAGCGCAACCTGGCGTCAGCGCAGGACGAGCATGCACGGCTGCACCCGCATGCCCCGGCGCTGATCGACGGCCAGCTGCGTCTGAGTCATGCGCAACTGGCTTCGGCTATTGCGCGCACCGCCGGCCACCTGCGCGCGCTGCGCATCAGCACAGGCTCACTGGTGGGCGTGGCTCTGGCCGACCATGCCACCCATGTCGTCATCATGCTGGCGCTGGCGCGCATCGGCGCGGTGATGCTGCCCCTAGACCACCGCTGGACCGCCGGCGAGCGCGAGCGGGTGGCGTTGCATTTCGGTGCCACCCTGGTGCTGACCGAGCCGGCCATGCCGGTGGCTGGTTTGCCTAATGTGGAGGTCGATGCAGCTTGGGCTCTTGCTGTCGAAGCTTCCGCCCCGGATCCCTTGATTGCCCCGGGTGGCGATGCGCCCTTGCTGGTCTCGCTGTCTTCGGGCACTACCGGCCGGCCCAAGGGGCCGCGCATTACCCATGATCATTTTCTGGCCCGCTTTCGCACCCACTGGGTGAACCTAGGTTTTGTAGACAGCGATTGTTTTGCCTGTGCCACCCCGCTGTATTTCGGGGGCGGCCGCACCTTTGTTTGGTCTACCCTCTACCTCGGTGGCAAGGTGGTGCTGACACCGCCGCCCTGGGAGCCTGCGGACCTGCTAGTTGTGCTTGAGCGTGAGCAGGTCAGCACCTTGTTTCTGGTCCCGACCCAGTTGAGGCGCCTGCTGGCTGAGAAGGCCGATGCTGCGCCTCTCAAATCCTTGCGTCTGCTGTTTTCCAGCGGCGCCCCGCTCAATGCCCAGGAAAGGCGCGGTATTAGGGAGCGGTTGAACCCACGGTTTTGCGAGTACTACGCGTCTACCGAGGGCGGAGGAGTCACACTTCTGACCGCACCAGAAATTGATGAGCGCCCCGATTCTGTCGGTCGCGCTGTTCATGCCGTGCAGGTGCAGGTGGTCGATGCCGAGCACAGGCCCTTGCCAGCGGGCCAGGTGGGTCGCTTGCGTTACCGCAGCCCGGGGTGTGCCAGTGGGTTTTATCGGGACGACCATGCATCCAACGAGTCTTTCCACCAAGGCTGGTTCTATCCAGGCGACTTGGCGCAACTCGATGAGCAGGGCTTTTTGACGATCGTCGGCCGTGCAAAGGACATGATCATTCGCAGCGGGGTGAACATTTATCCGGAGGAGGTGGAAACCGTTTTGCGTAGCCATCCAGATGTTCGCGATGCGGCGGTGCTTGGCATGCCGCATCCGGAGACTGGTGAGGAACTGCTGGCTTGCGTGGTGTTGTCGGGCGCAGCTTCGCCACATGACTTGCGGCTGTGGTGCGAGCTGCACCTTGCGCCCTATAAGGTGCCGCGCCAGTTTGTGCTGCTAGAGGCTTTGCCGCTCAATTCATCAGGCAAGGTGCTCAAATCAGCACTCAAGGCTGATCTAGCCCATATGGAAAGCAGTCGCTTTTTCGGAACTTAAGCACTGAAGCCTGAGGTCAGCCAATACCGAAATTGGCTTTGGCCATGGCCATGGCTTGCGGGTCGGGCGTTCTAAATGGCGCATTAGAATGATCGCTTTTTACCAGGGCTACGCTGCGTCGCAAAGCCACCATGGTCTCGGCCATCTTCGGGCCGCAGGGTGCCACCTCGACCACCGGCACACTCGTGTTCGGGATGTTGAAATAATGGTGCCCTTAAAAGATAGGCCCGAAAAGTTGCCCGCCAGCGATGATCACATCGGCACCATCGGCGATGCATTGCTTGGTGACTTTGGTGAACTCCCGCAAGAAGGTGTCGTCGCTGCTGGTGGCCGCTGCCACCGCGTTGTCGATGGTCATGCCAAAATTGCGCATCGGATTGCGATTGATGGCGCGAGGCAGTGCGCCGTAAACGGTGATGCTGCGCTCAATCATCGGAACATAGCCTTCATGTACCGTCAGCACGGCGAACCGGCGTCCCAGCGTCTGGGCCAGCATGATGGCCTACTCTAAAGTCCCGGAAACCGGGACCAATGCGACCTCGCGTGCGGGAACAGGCCCGGGTCCCAGTGCGGTCGGATAATCACTGCATCGAAGCCATCGCGCTGAGCCTGCAAAATGTCCTGGATCACGTGAACGTCATTGAGCATGCCCAAAAAATGCGATGACTGCAAAGAAGTGATCTTGTCCATCCAGCCTACGCTCACTTGCGTGCCTAGTGCTGTCTGGCTGTGCGCATAGTCGAGCAGCATGACTTCGAGAGCCAGGCCCTGGTTGGTGCGGCCAGGCATGTCCTTGCTCAGCCCGATGGGCCATTAAATTTTCGTGGTGCTTGTCATGAAGGGTGCGTCTGCGGATTTGTTTTACTACGGTTGAACGCCGGCTTCCCGGATGCCCGATTGACTGATGAGGGCGTCCACCTTGCCAGTGGAAGTGAGGATCTCAATGGCCGCTATAGGCTTGCCCTCACGGATGATGGGCTAGCTGTTCATCAGGTATGTTCCACCGGACTGCAAGGCCTCGAACGCGCCCAGACCATCGTGGATTTTCTCTATTTCCGGGGCCTTGGCATCTGGCTCTACCACACGGATCACCGCCACGTCTGAGGCCAGCTAAATGACACCAATCATACCGTCCATGGTGGTTGCATCGAAGGTCCAAACCGGCTCGACCAGGCTTTTACTGGCCAGCACCGCAGTGTTGGAAGCCTTGGATTGAAGGTCTTCAATGGCGCGCTCTTTGTTTTACAAGCCGATAAAAATTGCAAATACCGCCATCCCCAAGATCAAGCCGGAAAGCTGACCAAAACACTAAGAGTGATCTGATTAAACAAAAAATGTGTCGCGGGTGTTTCAGATGCCCCTACCAATCAGTGATGGGTTGAAAACCATCTTTGCAGTATGCGCATCGTTCATTTCACGGGCTTGCGATGCGGCGGTTAAGACCTCTACTCTGGCCAAGGATTCGAAAAACATGGACATCAGGTCGTCGGTTGCGGACCGTGCGTTAATGCTCATCAGGGCTGCAGTCGCTAAAGCAATGAATCTCAGGCTGATGGAATGTGGCGGTCAGCTTACCGTGGCTGCGTAAAGCGTGCTCGGCACCCGCCCGCAAGGTCCCGGCGCAGGCCAAAAAAAGAAAAGCCACGCCCGTGTCTGGGCGGGGCTCGGGCCGCGCCGCCGGGTTCATGGCGGGCGCGGTGGCCGGTGCATCAGTCCAGCGAGATCTTCTGGTCCTTGATGATCTTGTGCCAGCGCACGACTTCCTCGCGCAGCTGGTCGGCGTACTGTTGCGGCGTGTTGCCGACCGGCTCGATGCCGAAGTCGATTAGGCGCTGCTTGATGGCGGGCTGGTTGATTGCGGCGGACACCTGTTTCTGCAGTGCGCTCACCACATTGGGTGGCGTACCAGCCGGCGCCACGATGCCCACTAGGGCTGCGGCTTCCACGTTCTTGTGGCCCAGTTCGGCAAAGGTCGGCACTTCGGGCAGCTGGGCCAGGCGCGTGGCGTTGGCCACGGCGAGCGGGCGGATCTTACCGGACTTGATGAAGGCAGCACCCGCGGCCATGTCGACCATCATGGCCGGAATCTGGCCGCCGGCCAGATCACCCAGCGCCGGAGCTGCGCCGCGGTAGGGGATGTGCACCATGTGCAGACCCGCGGTGACCTTGAGCAGTTCCATGGCCAGGTGGTGCGGGCTGCCCGCGCCGACTGAACCGAAGCTCACCTTGCCCGGGTTGGCCTTGGCCTTGGCGATGAAGTCTTTCGCGTCCTTGGCGTCGGAGCCCGGGCCAACCACCAGAATCATGGGGAAGCGGCCCATCAGGGTGACGGGGGCGAGATCCTTCTCCGGGATGTAGGACAACTTAGAGTAAAGGGCGGTGTTGAACACCATGGTGCCGTTGTCGGCGGACAGGATGGTGTAACCGTCGGGTGCGGAGCGGGCCGTCTCGGATGCGGCGATGGAAGTGTTTCCGCCCGGCTTGTTGTCGATCACGACGGACTGGCCGACCTGGGCGGACAGCTGTTGCCCGATGGTGCGTGCCAGGAAGTCGGAGCCGCCACCGGCCGGGTAGGGCACCAGCCAGCGGATGGGCTTGGCGGGGTAGGACTGCGCGTGAGAAACGGAAACACCCAACAGCAGAAGCAGTGCAAGCAGGCAGACAGCAAGTCGAAATTTCAAGTGGAACTCCTCGGTCAAAAAGCGCTTCTTAGCTAGCTAGGGTCTGCTTCAGGTCAAACTGCGGGCCTTTTCGTCGCAAGAGGAAGCGGACCCTTGCGTCAGATCATTGCGGCAAACTTTTACGTAATATAGCTGCGCTAAGCGTAACATTGCCCAAGGGTATTCACTGAGGGCCTTTCAACACGGCCCCTATGCCTCCAGCCTGCGCCTTCGGGACATTAACTCGCGTGCTATTGTTCGCGCCACAGGAGAAGAACGGAAAGTGACCAAAGGTAAAACCACCAAACCGCCGCTCGAACGCCGGCAGCGGGTCCAATCGGCGGAGATGGGCATGGGCATCCTGAAGGCCCTGAGCCGGCTGGGCGGCACGGCCAGCCTGACGCTGGTGGCCACCGATGTGGGCGAGAGCACCGCCAAGGTGCACCGCTACATGGCCAGCCTGATCCAGGAAGGCGTGGTCGAGCAGGACCCGTCGACTCAGCGTTATTTCCTCGGCCGCGAAGCGATACAGATCGGGCTGGCGGCCATCCGGCAATGCGACCCCATCCGCCTGGGTGAATCCGCGCTCGTACGCATGCGCGAACAGCTGGAAGTGACCTGCTTCATGGCCATCATGGGCAACAAGGGGCCGACGGTGCTACGTCTCGAGGAACCCGCCCTGCCCATCACCATCAACGTACGCGCGGGCTCCACCCTGCCCCTGCTCTGGTCGGCCACGGGGCAGGTGTTCCTGAGCTTCCTGGACGACGCCCATTTGCGCCGCCAGGCCGACGAGGAACACAGCCGGGCAACGAAGGAGCAACGCGCCTCGCTGTCCACCCGGCAGCCCATCGACCACCTGTGCAAGACGGTGCGCAGCCGCGGCTGCGCCGTGGTGCACGACACCCTGCTGCCGGGCATCAGCGCGGTGGCCGCGCCGGTGTTCGACTACACGGGACGAACCAGCGCCGTGCTCACGGCCCTGGGCGCGACGGGCGGCTTCGACGCGCGCGCCGACGGCGCCATTGCCAGGCAGGTCATGCGCGAGGCGGCCGCCATCAGCGCGACACTCGGCTTCAGCGGTCGCTGAAACGCAGCCTGGCTCGCAGGCGCAGCACCTGAATTCACTAACCTGTCCCTTGCAGGCGCCGGCGCACCGGTGGCGCTGCGCGTGCGCTGCGGCCATCACCGCGGCCCGGGCCAAGGGATAACCCCAACCGTTTCTATTACGCATTGCGTATCATAATTACGCAATACGAAGTATGACCCATCGCAGGGAAACGGGCGTGCGGTTATGCAACCAAGAGGTAAACAATGGACTCTTCCAGTGCCGAGGCCGCCAGTCCGGGCTGCCCTATCAACCACGAGGCCCTGAGCGGGCTGCAGGCGCCCAATGGCTGCCCCATCAGCCGCCGCGCGGCAGAATTCGACCCCTTCGAAGACGCCTACCAGCAGGACCCGCCGGAGTACTTGCGCTGGGCGCGGGCGAAGGAGCCCGTCTTCTACAGCCCGAAGCTGGGCTACTGGGTGGTGACGCGCTACGACGACATCAAGGCGATCTTTCGCGACAACGTCACCTTCAGCCCCTCGATCGCGCTGGAGAAGATCACCCCGACCAGCCAGAAGGCCAACGAGGTCCTCGCGTCCTACAACTACGCTATGAACCGCACGCTGGTGAACGAGGACGAGCCGGCGCACATGGTCCGGCGCCGCGTGCTCATGGAGCCCTTCACCCCCGAGGCGCTCAAGCACCATGAGCCCATGGTCCGCCAGGTGACGCGGAAGTACGTCGACCGTTTCATCAACCACGGCCGGGCCGACCTGGTCGACCAGATGCTGTGGGAGGTGCCCCTCACGATCGCGCTGCACTTCCTGGGAGTGCCCGAGGAAGACATGGACACGCTGCGGCAGTATTCGATTGCGCACACCGTGAACACCTGGGGGCGGCCCAAGCCACAGGAGCAGATCAAGGTGGCGCATGCGGTGGGCAACTTCTGGCAGCTGGCCGGCAAGATCCTGGACAAGATGCGCAAGGACCCCGACGGCCCGGGCTGGATGCGATATGGCATCCGCAAGCAGGCCGAGTACCCGGACGTCGTCACGGACTCCTACCTCCATTCGATGATGATGGCCGGCATCGTGGCCGCGCACGAGACCACGGCCAACGCGACGGCCAACGCCGTCAAGCTGCTGTTGCAGCACCCCGGTGCCTGGCGGGAAATCTGCGAGGACCCGGGCCTGATCCCTAATGCGGTGGAGGAATGCATACGCTACAACGGCTCGGTTGCGGCTTGGCGGCGCATTGCGACCCGGGACACGCGCGTCGGCGGCATCGACATCAGCGCCGGCGCTCGGCTGCTGATCGTGATGTCGTCGGCCAACCACGACGAGAGGCACTTCGAGGACCCCGACCTCTTCGACATCCGCCGCGACAACTCCAGCGAACACCTGACCTTCGGCTATGGCTCGCACCAGTGCATGGGCAAGAACCTGGCGCGCATGGAACTGCAGATCTTCCTGGAGGAACTCACCCGACGCCTGCCGCACATACGCCTAGCGCAGCAGAAGTTCACCTACCTGCCCAACACCTCCTTCCGGGGCCCCGAGCATCTCTGGGTGGAGTGGGACCCGAAGCTGAACCCGGAACGCGAGCGCCCCGAACTCCTGCAGCGCCATGCCACCGTTCGCATCGGCGAGCCGTCCCGGCATGCGATCAGCCGGACCGTGGTGGTGGACGGGCTGCGCCAGGCGGCGGCGGACATCCTGCACCTGCGGCTGAAGGCGCCGGACGGCAGCGCGATGCCGCGCTGGACGCCGGGCTCGCACATCGACCTGGAGTGCGGCACTCCCGAGCTGTCGCGCCAGTACTCGCTGTGCGGCGACCCGGCGGACAGCAGCGTGCTGGAGATCGCCGTGCTCAGGCACCCGGACAGCCGGGGCGGATCCCGCTGGCTGCACGAGAACCTCAGGCAGGGCGACCGGATCCGGATCCGCGGGCCGCGCAACCATTTCAGTTTCGACGAAGGCGCGAAGAAGGCCATCTTCATCGCGGGCGGCATCGGCATCACTCCAGTCGCGACGATGGCGGGCAGGGCCAGGGAACAGGGCATGGACTACGAGCTGCACTACAGCGGGCGTTCGCGCGACACCATGGCTTTCCTGGATGAACTGAACCGGCTGCACGGCGCTCGGCTGCACGTCTACGCCAAAGACCAGGGGCTGCGCAACGACTTCGGCCGCCTGCTGGGCCGACCGCAGGAAGGAACGAAGATCTACGCCTGCGGCCCGTTGCGCATGCTGGAGTCGCTGCAGGCCTGCTGCGAAAAATGGCCGGAGGATGCGCTGCGCGTGGAGCATTTCCAGTCGACGCGCGGCTCGCTCGACCCGCTGAAGGAACATGCCTTCGAGGTAGAGCTTAAGGACTCGGGCCTGCTCGTCAAGGTGCCGGCCGACCAGACATTGCTGAGCGCGCTTCGCTCGGCCAACATCGACGTGCAGAGCGATTGTGGCGAGGGCCTATGCGGCTCCTGCGAAGTCAAGGTGCTGTCGGGCAAGGTGGACCACCGCGACGTGGTGCTGACCCGCTCCGAACGCGACGCCAACCAGAAAATGATGGCCTGCTGCTCAAGGGCGGCGGGCATGAAGCTCATCCTCGAACTCTGAGGGGCCAAGCCCCGCGAGCTTTCCACCACACCTCAGGAGCAAGACATGAAGATCCGGAAGATTCACCACGTGGCCTACCGTTGCAAGGACGCCAAGCAGACCGTCGAGTGGTACGCGAGGTACCTGAACATGGACTTCCAGCTCGCCTTTGCCGAAGATCTGGTGCCTTCGACCAATGCCCACGACCCCTATATGCACATCTTCTTGGACGCGGGCGCTGGCAATGTGCTGGCCTTCTTCGAGCTGCCCCAGCAGCTGGAGATGGGACGCGACCCCAACACGCCGCCCTGGGTGCAGCACATCGCGTTCGAGGTCGAGTCGCTGGCCGTGCTGGAGCAGGTGAAGGCGCGGCTGCAGGCCGATGGCAACGAGGTAGTGGGCATCACCGACCACACGCTGTTCAAGTCAATCTACTTCTTTGACCCCAACGGCCACCGCCTGGAACTGGCCGTGGACACGAGCACGCCCGAGCTCGTGGCCCGCGCTGCCGCCGTGAAATGGGACATGCTCAATGAATGGAGCCAGACCAGGCGTGCACCCAAGCACGCTGCGTGGATGCACTCGCTGGAGTTCGAGGACGCCAAGGCATGATCAACGAGACGCACGACCCGGCCCTGCGCAGCTGGGTTGCCTCGACCAACGATCCGGCCAGCGAGTTCCCGATCCAGAACCTGCCCTTTGCCATCTTCAGGCGCGGGGGTAGCCATCAGGCGTTTCGCGTCGGTGTGGCCATCGGCGATCAGGTGCTGGACCTGGGCCAGTCTGCGGTGTGCGCCGCCTTGAAGCTGGACGACGGCGTCACGGCCACCCTGGCCCAGCCGGCCCTGAACGGGCTTATGGCCCGGGGCACGGCCGTCTGGTCCGCGCTGCGGCTGGCGCTGTCGCGCGCGCTGCGCGCAGGTTCACCCGTGCAGGCCGTCCTGCAAGGCGCGCTGCTGCCGCAGGCTCAGGTGGAGTACGCCCTGCCGGCGCGCATCGGCGACTACACCGACTTCTACACTTCGGTCTACCACGCCACCAACGTTGGCAAGCTGTTTCGCCCCGACAACCCGCTGCTGCCGAACTACGGTAATCATCCCGTAGAACCAAAGGCGTGAGAAGTAGAATTTTTTCCAGTGGAAGAGGTTCTATATGAAGAGATCGAAATTCAGTGACAGCCAGATCGTGGACGCTGTCAAGCGCGTTGAAGCTG
>Ga0214917_10004601_pt1 | contig 15249 bp, 15 predicted proteins | sample LL_1208_BB_MetaG_FD_177983 | JGI IMG/M metagenome (GOLD analysis project Ga0214917, IMG submission 177983) | Freshwater microbial communities from Lake Lanier, Atlanta, Georgia, United States - LL_1208_BB | ecosystem: Environmental > Aquatic > Freshwater > Lake | place: USA: Georgia | collected... | reverse complement strand
GTCAACTGGCTCAGTGAGTCGGGCAGCCCCGTCAATGCATCACATTCGCTGATATCCAGTGTTGTCAGCACCGCCAGCTGGCCTAGCGACTCGGGCAGTGCTGTCAACGCACTGCACCAGCTGATAACAAGAGTGGTCAGCGCCGCCAGCTGGCCTAGCGACTCGGGCAGTGCTGTCAACGCACTGCACCAGCTGATAACAAGAGTGGTCAGCGCCGCCAGCTGGCCCAGCGATTCGGGCAGCCGCGTTAACGCGCTGCAGCTTTTGAGAGAAAGAAAAGTCAGCGCCGCCAGCTGGCCCAGCGATTCAGGCAGCTGCGTTGACGCGTAGTAGCATTCAATATACAGCGACTTTAGCGCCGGAAGCCGACCCAGCGACTTGGGAAGCTGAATCGAAAGCCGAGGAAACTCAAATACAGATACTTTCATCGCCTGTGCCAATGCAAAGTATCCAAGATGTAACGACGTCAGCGCTTGAAGCCGACTCAGCGACACCAACAGACGCATAGCCCCATAACACCAAAGCTTCATCAGCGACCGAAAGAATTCCAAAAGTGGCGTGCATCGGCCGCCTCCGTCACAAAGACGGTCCCAGTAATACAAATTTTCCAAAGTAAGTAGGTCTCTTAACACATACGAATGTGTGATCAGTTGCCTCAGCAAAAACGGAAGCTTTGCCAATGCGCGCCATCGCACAACATGCCGCGCCGCGCGTACCATCAGCTGCTGGCCGGACGGCATGTATTTTTTTTGATAAAAAATAACCTGAGGGGAGTAAAAATTTCACTGACGTCATATCTGACGTTTTATTTCTAACATATCTGACGTCATAACATATATCTGACGTCATAACATATATCTGACGTAATTAGCGTGATCTGTGTGGGAGTGGGTTAAAATGTCGATATTCAAGCACCATCATCAACCAGTGCGATGGATGTTCTGGGGAAGATTGTTCACGGTGCGAATCCTACAAAACTGGCTGCCGATGTCTGCCGACATCCTTTGACGGTCCGCATGAACGCGCTTTTGGCGTTTTGTGCGCTGCCCGGCGTGGACGTTGCAGCGATTGCAGAGGCCATTGCGGTGTGGAATGTTGCATGCGACACGCTGGTGACTTCCATCGACGTCCCGCTGCACGTGAAGATTCTTGTTCTTGCTGCCCTTGACACGGCCAAGCAACGTCCGGACAACGTCGTGAAGGCTCGCAGCGCACTGGACTACGTGCGCGCCAGGCCAGAGACGCGCGACGTGACAGGCGAAAGCCTAGCCAAGCGCAAGGCGGCCGATGCGGGCTTGGATGAGGACGACAGGAACCCGACGAAACGGGCCAAGACGACGGCATCTGTGAAATCGGGGGATGCGGATCGCATTGTTCGAATTTCGGGCAAAGAGCATCAAGACGTCATGGCTGCATCGTCGGACGAGGAGGCGAACGCGCCCAACTCAGGCGACAAGAGCGTCAATGAGCTTGTTCGCAAAGGGTTTTACGGGTCGTGCTTGAAGAAGTACGAAGATATGTCCGTGGAAGCTGCGTTGAAGTCGCTCAGCGGCAACATGCAGGCACTGTCTGGCGACTTCAGCATGGCTCACCTTACGTTCACCCCAAATGACCAGAAGGTTGCTCTTGATGGTCTGGTGAAACTGGACCACTTTGAGCAGCAGGTTGGCTCAGTCATTATGCTTGTTCGTGGCCTGTACCTGTCGCAATTTGAGGATGTCGTAAACAACGCGCAGAGGTGGTGGCAGCGCGTCATCACCTATTATCTGGACCAGGGCCGGCATCAAGAGGATCCTCGCCTCAAGGATCTGCTGCGTGATGTTGAGCTGCCGTCGACACAGGGCAAAGTTTGGGCTGAGGATATCTACAAGAAGTTTGAGGTGTTCCTCAAGAAGGAAGGCTACGATGACATCCCCTTGAGGCTGCTTGGCTACTACAACGACAAGGGCACTTTCATCCTTGGCAACGCCACCATCGTCACCTTTATCCGCGCCACCACCCGGCTGCAAGGCACGTGGGTCACCAACGCCATCTACTACTACCGTGGCGTCATCAAGGTTCCAGCCTTGGCAGCCTTGGGCCCAGGCAAAGCTGGTCAGCTGGACAAGCTGTCCAAGGAGATCATCGAGATGTTGGCGAAAGGAGATGATCTCGCATCTGGCTGGACCCTCTCCGACTACGAGTTGTTCAAAGCGTTTCACACCGTGGGTGGCATGCGTCAGGTTCCCGAGGAGGACGTGATTGCCGCGTTCAAGGCGCAGGGTGGCCGCGAACAGGATGTTGTCTGAGCGATGGATGGTGCGGACGAATAAATGAAATAAATTTTAATCATAAAGACTGAATATCATGAAGACTGAATCTCATATTAAATCGTATGTGGACAAAAAAAGACACCACAGCTCATCAGGCAAGTGTTGCGTGCTTAGAAGAATTAGAATCAACACTTTCAAAGGAACAAACTCGCGCTGAAACACGCGCTGGAGAAAATTCCGAATGGCGTCTTTTCCTCTCTCGCATATAGGCCAAGGCGGATACGTCATCGCGCGGCATCTTTCCACGGTAATTGCAACATCATACTGGCCGAGAGACACGGGCAGCTCCGCAAGCTGCCTGCAACTAAAAATTTGAAGACGTTGCAGCGTGGGCGAGTGACCCAAGCTTTTGGGCAGACTGGTGAGATTGTTGCAGTCATAGACATTGAGTATTTCCAAGCACGGCAGTCGACCCAGCGCCTCCGGAAGCATCTGCAGATCGCGGCAAAACCAAATTGTCAAGACCACGAGCCCATGTAGCAGCGATAGGTCTGGGAGTGATGCGCTGCATAGACGTGATATTTTCAGCTGCCGAAGCAGAGGAGCATGACGCAAGTCCGGGAACGCGTCCAATGTGACATTGTCCACAGAGGTGGATTTCAAGCAGGGCGCGTGCACCGCGTACGGCGCCGTGGTTTTCCCGACCGAAAGTACGGTTAAGTTTGCCAGTCTAATGTCCGTCAACATTTGCACACCGTGAAAATGCGCTTGCTCAAGAGCAACGAGCGAGTTCAGATTCGGAAGCTGCCGGAGTGCCCGGCAATCCACGGAGAATCGCGTAAGTTGCGTCAGCTGATGAAGGTCCGGCAGCGAAGCAAAGGCGGTGCCGCCCAGCTTCAGTTCGACCAGTGTGGTCAGTTGGCCAACAGCGCTCGGAATTTGCGTCTGAGACAAAGATGTGAGATGCAAAATTTTTATCGCCGGCAGGTCGATGGCGTCTGGCACGTACAGAAAGGGCGAGCTGTACACGCGCAGTGAGTGAAGCGACGGCTGCACAAACAACGACGGTGGCAGTGCCGCGATACGGCACAAGCCAATGTGAATTTTCCTGAGTTGCTGCATTGGCGGCATATCTGGAATTGCGCCAAGCATGCGGCATGACCCAATTGTTAAGGACTCCAGCGCATGCAGCTGATTGATGTTTGGTATGTATGTCAACGCATTGCAACGCGATATGTACAGAAATGCCAGCGCGCGCGACCGGCCCAGCGACTCGGGCAGGCTCGCCAATCGATGGCAGCAAGATATCGTTACTCTCCGCAGGCCACCAAGCTGGCCCAGCGCATCAGGCAATGATGTCAACCGCTCGCAGTTAATCAGCCTCAATTCAGACAGACCCGCCAGCTGGCCAATGGCGCTTGGTAAGGACAGCAACTCATCACACTCCACAGTTAGCGTGCGCAGCGCAACGCATTGCTGGACCTCGTCTGGTATTTCATCGCAGTGCAATACGCGCAGTCTCACGGCAACTCGAGAAACTGGTGCAAAAACGTTACAAGATACCGAAACGGTGTCGTTTCCATCGTGCTCACATGTCCATTGAAACTGCGGATTTAGCATTCCATGTGAGCAAAGAAACGAAAAAAAAATTATAACATCACACTCTGCAGATTCATATTTTTTTTGGCCGGTGTTGTAGAAAATAACGTGACGTCATTATTTGTCGTGGAGGTCCAGTTGTCCAGTTTACGAGCCCATTGTTATTGTGTCTTCTAATAATAAAAGTCTCTTAATACAAAAAAGCCTCTTATGCATAACGTCTCTCAGTCTCCCAAGAAAAGCCTCTCAAGAAAAGCCTCTCAAGAAAAGCCTCTCAAGAAAAGCCTCTCAAGAAAAGCCTCTCAAGAAAAGCCTCTCAAGAAAAGCCTTTCAATAAAAGATGTTTACCGCAGCATGGCGCCGCCGTGAAGCAGACACAGCAGTCTGCAGTGATCGCGAGCTGCTGTGCCGTAATAGACGGTCGGTTTGTCCTCTCGCATGGTGACAAGCACAGGCAGGGGCCGATCGGAGCGCAGGTAATTTGGTAGTTTGTCGCGCGCAATTGTCGTGCGGATCAGGTTGTACGATTGGACCGTGACATATCCGTCGGCCGGGACGCAGATGTCGTCGATGTGATCGTTGGTGTACAGCGCGTACATTGGCTCCACCGGAGTTACTGCGAACCGCACCGTCTGTTGCGGTGGTTCCGGGTGTGGCGCAGGAGCTGACGGCGGGGTTGTCGGTGGCAGACTTGGTGGCAGACTTGGTGGCAAACTTGGCGGCAGGCCTGGCGGCAGGCCTGGCGGCAGGCCAGGAGGTGGCGAACTGGTGGCAGACGTCTGCTGGCGCCGAACCAAGCCGAGCAGCGTGGCAATTTTCTGCACCGCGTCGTCGCCCGCAAGCTCCATGGTGTCGGACTTGAGCACCGGAAGCGGGGTGTTGGCGTACTTGGCCGCGCTCTGGGCATCGTCACTAAGATTTTGGACCCAGATATTTGGCATTTTCTGTGACCGACGCGCGTCCTCGAGCATCAGGTAGCCCTCCCGGCAAAGCTCTTTGGACCGGTCATCCACGGTGCTGTAATAGTATGTAAACATGCCTGGATTTCTTGATCATTTTTGAAAAAAATTATCGCGTGCGCTGCTGTGGTCCAAAATTGTGATCCTGAGTGTTGGGCTCTTCATTCTTCTTCTTCCAGTGTAAAATCGTATGGAATTGGGCCTTTGAAGTGAACCAGGAAATTCAGAATACGGAGGCACAAACCTGCCGTGCCGCCCTCGGATGCCCACGCGCGCTCGAAAAATGATGCCCCGGCCATGAGAAAGGCCATGTTAGCCATTGACCATCTGGCGCCCGCAGCTGCGACTTGGTCATTTTTTAAGATGTGGCCCGTGCAGGCTGCCGGGCTGATCGGATCCAGCATCTTCAACATGACGGTCGTGCGACCTATGGCATGGCTGTATCTCGAGGGGCCGTCTGCTTTGGGGTTCTGGAACGGACTGCAGCCGCAGAGCATCTGCTCGCAACTGACCAACACAAACGCAGATTTTTGGCTGCTCACCGACAGCAACCGGCACGAGTGTCTGCGCCACATCGAGCGACATTTTAACTCGTGGATGGTGTTTGCTGCCACTGCATTCTACTTTGTGCTCGTAGGCACCCTGCTGTATGCCTGTGCAGCCCGTTGCTGGCGGCGCCCGCAAGTTGTGTACATAAACGCGCCACCGCGACCCAAAAAATCGCGATGGGCCGTGTTGGAAAGGCACAAGCATGGGCGCGGTGTCATCGAGCGACCGCCAAGCGCAAGCAGCAATGGAGCTCATGGCGCGCAATATTGTGAAACGACAATCGACCTGCCTGGCCAGCACCGAGAACAAAATCCTGATTGACATTGGTAGTGCCAAGTCTGTGAACCTGCAAGATGTGATCATCACGCAGGTTGCCGATGCGAGTGCGCAATGTGAACTCGGCCTGAAGATCACCGATGCTGATGTCAAAAGTGCTGTTTCGAGCGTGTTGGACGATGCCAACATGCCCAAGGGGCTGATTGATGAAATTGTAGCTGAAATGAAGGTTGACGGGTCCGGTGCAAGCAGTGTTAGCAAGCTCGTGTCAAGCTGCGTTGCTAGCAGCGTAAACGATTTTCGCGTAGAGGTTGGGAGGGTCGGGGGCAGCGTGGCCATCATGGACCTGAGTCTGGAGCAGATTGCCACAGCTCGAGTGGCGCAGTGTCTTGACAATGTGTATGCCAACGACATGCCCTTGCGCCAAGTTCTGGCGGAGAAGCTTCCGGCACAGCAGCAGCTCGCTCCGGATGCGCCGTGTGGATCGGTGCAAACTATGTACACGGCCGGATACATTGTTCTCGGTGGCACTGGAGGACTTATTCTTGCACTTTTGCTCGTCTGCTGGCTGTTGATGCGTACAAAGTGATATATTGCGGTACATTTGTCTGCAAATCTCCCGAAATATCCGCCAAGTTTGTCTCACATCGTAATGACGCTTTGCAAATCTCCCGGGGGAACGTAGTTGTGCGCCGGAGGCGGCAGGTACTGTGCGAAATACACCGCGCGGTCGGCGCAGAATTTAGCCATAGCATCCGGCGTTTGGGCCAAATACACGATGTTATGCGCGGCCGCCTTGAGACGCGGGAGCACGGCAGTGTTCCACAGCGCCTGGTTGAAGGAGACTACTGTAGTGTCTGTCTCATCCTTGTATCGCTGGACGTGCGTGCACTCGGCCAGGCCGTGAACGAACATGTACACATGCAACTGCACCAGCTCGTACAGCGGAATCGTGTCAAAGAGTCGGCTGGCCCGCGTCTTAATCTCAACCAGGTGGACGACCTTTCCAGTTCCAGGGTCCACTTCGACGCCGTCGCATCGGCCGCCCACAAACACAGGTGTTCCGAGAACGATCCAGAGCTGGCGCTTCTGATAGCGCCGCGTGTTTCCGTCTACCACGCTGCGCTGCGTTTGCTGGATGTACTCGTCGCGGACCACCCGTTCGAATGCGGTTCCAACGGCTTTGCGCGTGGCCTCTGGCACCGTGTCGCGCTTCGCTTTCGCATCGGCCAGCATGACAGAGACAATTTCCGTCTGGGCCTGAGTGACAATGGCCTGCCGCTGTGCCAGAATTTCGGGCGCGCGCTCGCCAAGAGCATCTGCCGGCAGCAAAACCGGTGCCCCGGCGTCGCCAAGCATTTCGTTTTGATGCTCGAGCGCAGCCTGAGCGGCGACAGCTGCGGCGGGCTGTAGCAGCAGCTCGTCGCCGAGTTGATGAATCATTTGCTGCAGTTCATGCTTGCCGAGCGGCGCCTCTACGCGTGCGGATGTGACGCCTGCACGCAAAAGTGCTTGCGTCTGCTCGCGGGCAATGTCCTGGTCCACGACGCGCGCCACGCACTCGTGAACATGCGCCCGCGCCATCTCAAAGTTTACAGCGTCGTCTGGCAGTGTGTTGATTACGACGCGCGGCTCGTATGGTGCTGCTTCTTCGGGGCTCCACGGCAGGTGTGGTGCGAACGCTGTGCCGACTTTCTCAAATGTCTTGGCCATCGGTTGGTACCGGTGCAGGTTGCACAAAGCTGCCACATCGGACGCATGAATCACCAGCGAGCGCACGGACCGCATTGATGTGCAAATCTTCCTTTTCATTTTTTTTACCAAAGTTTTATTTCTCGTTAAATTATTACATCATCATCATCATCATCCATCACCGTCATCATCATCACTATCATCATCATCATCATCCTATGGCTCGATACACGGTCGTGGTGCCACCAAACAACATGCCAAACGACGTGATAGCAAAGTTACGAGAGGTGGACGAGTGTGCGCAGGCAGCCATGCGCGCACCGTCGAACGAGATGCTGGCGATGTTTTCGCGAGTAAACGCCGACACCAACACCGACCAGAATCCAAAGGGGCACAACCCGCTTGCGCATGAGCAAAGCGGCACGGGTGCCAGACGGTTGTGCGTCAAACTGACCGCCGACACGGTCGTCCGCACGCGCGAGGGACGTTTGTCGGACCCGTCTGCGCTTTGCATTGGCAGCAACGTCAGTGTCACCGTTCGCAAAACAGAGCCAACGTTGGATGCGGCGTCCGCGTTTGAGGCTGTGGAAATTTGTATCGATCAGGAAACATCACAATGAAGCTATTTATTATTTATTTATTATTTATTTATTATTTATTAGATTGTGATTATGTGATAATTATGTGACAATTATGTAACAGATAATTATGAGATGATTATGAGATGATTATGTAGAAGGAGATTATTATGACCATGAGAGGGAGATGAAATCGAAACATGACGGACATTTTATATGATCACATCGTCCGCCTCGTTTGCCCAAGCCTCGTATTCCGCGTCCATTTTTTGTTTTTTCCACATGAGATGATTATGAGATGATTATGAGAGGGAGATGAAACCGAAACATTACGGACATTTTATATGATCACATCGTCCGCCTCGTTTGCCCAAGCCTCGTATTCCGCGTCCATTTTTTTGTTTTCCACATACTGCTCCACGCACCAATCATAGTGCTCCAGCAGCCATGGAATCCGGTCCGACATGTCTTTCGCCTGGAACATCACGTAGTTGTTGTTCTGCGGATGAAACACAACCATGTACAGATTCTCCTTCGGAATGACTAGGCCGTAATACGTCTGCAGAATGTAGCGGTACACATGCAGCTGGACGGAATACTTGCTGTATGAGATTGCTTCGTCCTGGACAAACGGCCCAGCAGACCCGTACCCGAACCGACCGCTGACCGTCTTGACCAGATCTTTGGTTCGCTTCCAGTCAAACACAGTGTATTCGCCGGTGGCCGGATTGCGGCAGATGCAATCAACCGATCCAGGCAGCATGCGACCCATGGGATCGCGCTTTGGGTCAATAAACACGATGGGCTCGGTGCGAAAGGGCACCAGCCCCTTGCCCACAATTTCGTTTTGCACAAACTGCTTGGCCATGGCCATCTCCGGTTGAATGCGCGGGTCCAAAGACCAATATCCAGTGTTGAGCGCAATTTCCACAGCGGCGTGCATTGTGGTACCGAGCTGCGACGCCATGTTTGCGTTCTGGATCCAGCTGCGCGCAATCTGGCGCGGTGTCATGTTGGCATACTTGCCCTCGTTGCGCTCGGCCAGCTCGCAACACTTGGCCTTTGCGTCAAAATGCTCAAACGGCGCCTGGATGAACCCGGTGACCGACAAGGGCGACTCGACGCCGTCAATGTAGTACAGGTGCGTGCTCTCCACAAAACGGATGCGGCTGTCTTGCGGAAACGGGTTTTGCCGCGCCAGCGAATCCGTCGGCAGCAGCAGACAGTCGGCTGGCCAAACATCCTGGTTCCGGTCGCCGAGACTGATGCGGGCGTCGCCGCCTGGAACTTGCGCTGACATGACTGATGTTGCGGAAAATACTAATGCTGCAAATGAATCGTATGCTTTCAATACTGCGGAAAACCATCACTATTCCATTGTAGGGTTTTATTTTAATAGTTTCTTGCAGAGCAAACCCCCGTTGTCCAGTACCGCGCCACACCGTTCACATCAAACGTGATTCGATCACTCAGAATTCCGCTACGGTCAACATAGTTCCACAGCTCGTCGGGCAAGTGAGGCCCACCGAGATGCCGCGCAACAAGAACAAGCATCAGAATCTTCGGGCGCTTGCACATTCGCTGCGAGTGCAACCTGGCTTTCTGCCGGAAATATACGTCTTTATATGATGCGCACCAGCAAACCTCCAAAATCGCGAGATCTTCCGCCTGCAAGATGAGCTCTGGAAGAAATGGAACCGCAGACGGGCAGTACTTGAGTTTTTTCAAGTTACACATTCGAACACAAGACGTTGGGAGCGGCTGCATCACGTGATTCGATGTGATGCGCAATGCCGTGAGGCCCACCAGTTGGCCAAACGACTCTGGAAGTCGCGTTAGAGTTCCACAATTGTGAATTGTCAAAGACGTTAGCGCCTGCAGCTGACCAAGCGAGGCGGGGAGATCGCGCAGGACGCTACAATGAGATATATCCAAAATACGCAGTGCTTCCATTTCGCCAAAGGACGCAGGGAGGTGCTGCAGAGTGCCACAGTTTGAGATCTGCAGCGTGTGAAGTGCTGTCATTCGGCCCATCAAAACAGGCATTTCTTGCAAAGCATCGCAGCGGTGCACATGCAGCACCACCAGCTGGCCAAGCGACTCGGGCAGCCGTGTTAGGGCATCGCAGTGGGATATATGAAGCGCCGACAGCTGGTCAAGCAACTCGGGCAGCCGTGTTAGGGCATCGCAGTGGGACACATGCAGCGCTGACAGCTGGCCAAGCGACTCGGGCAGCCGTGTTAGGACATCGCAGTCAGAGATGCGCAAGGTTTCTAGCGCCGGCAGCTGACCAAGCGCATCGTGCACTTCGAACAGAGCGTTATAATGCCTGAGTCTTATCATCGCCACCATCGCCTGCGCCAACGCGCTTGCATGCCACGCCGCAAGATCCTCAAGAAATTTGCGCAAGTCTGATTGGTCCATCACAAGGAAATGAAATAAATGACATCAGCAAAACAAAAGGTCAAAATGCCTAAGTTGAAAATAAAGGTAATGAGACAAAAGTCAAAATGCGACAAACTCCAAATACACGACAAACTCCAAATGAGACAAAAATGACGTCATATTTTGGTTGAGGAATATTTCTCTCTAGTAAAAAACTGACTCGCCATGAAAACCAACATGGTTGTCAACCTCAAGGATGGTACGCTTCACACGTTTGTCGAGCTGTGGTATGTTCACAGCGAGATGCTGCGGGCAATGCTCGAATTCAATTCGCACATCACGACGGCCAAAACAAACAACACAGTCTTAAATTTACATGACCACTCGCTTGCCGCAGCCACCGTCTTTGACAAGGTATGATATATATCATATAATAATAAATAAACTAAACTACAGCGTGTACTCACTTCAGAAAGCCATTGCAGTGGTGCCGCCGTGATGACAAGGATGGCGCGGAAAAGTACGTCGAATGTGCTTGTCTCGGGGAGTATTTAGCGGCCGACGCATTTCTCAAATTTGTACACGAGCGCGCGATCTACACGGTTAGCTGGCAGCAATCCATCGAGCTGATCAGTCGCAGCGCAATGGATTTTACGGTGCGTCTTCTTGCAGCGCACATGCTTGATGATGCTACATTTGTGTTTGGGAACCGATCCAAAGTTCGCCGACTGCTGACGCATGCTGTACTCGACAAGCTGCTGGACATTTGCGATTTTCGCTTGCGGTTTGGCCAGTTTAAGCGCAGGCGCAGTCATAGTAGCGATAGTAGCGATAGTAGCGATAGTAGCGATAGTAGCGATAGTAGCGATAGTAGCGATAGTAGCGATAGTAGCGATAGTAGCGATAGTGACGACAGTGGTAGCGATAAAGAGAGGGTGCACACCTTAAGCAACGGGCGCGCTATCGGCGTGTCTCGCCTGCTCTACCAGCTGTTTATACGCTTTGTGCGCACGCGCAAGGGGGGGCGCGTGGGGATCTGGTTGCGCAGAACAGCCGTGCGCCGGAAAATCGTAGCCCTCTTGCGGCTTTCCAAACCCCACATATGCCGCCTTGTACGCCGGTTTCTCAGAAAGAACAAGAAATGGAGGTATTTGATGCAAACAACCACAGAGTAATAAATGTCCGGATAGATTTTAATGCGAACAACCACAGAGCAATACACACAAACTGTTTGATGCAGATTTGATGCAGATTGAAAAAACAAAGATTAATATTTTGTGCAAACATCCACTTACGGGTGCATAATAACATCCCACAATTCGTCGGGTAAATGCGGCCCAAACTTGCGCGCAACCAGAATTAGCATAAATATCTTGAGCGGGCGGTGATGCAAAAGCATCCATTTCTTGGCGTGTTCCATATCGATATCTTCGCCCCCCGGGTTGTTGCAAGGACCGGCGCGGAATGAAAAGATGCAATCGTCTGGCAAGTATACAAAAGAAAGCGGAAGTGCAGTCAGCTGCTCGCAGTCATCCACCGAAAATATTTGCAGCATGCTCAGCGAACCCAGCGAGTCAGGCAGCGCTGTTAGCGCTGTGCAATTGCTCAAGTCAAGAACTGTCAACGCCGCCAAGTTGCCCAGCGAAGCGGGCAGCGCTCGCAACGCAAGACAATTGTACAGATTCAGGGTGGCCAGCATGACAAGCTGTCCAAGCGACTCGGGGAGCGCGGTCAATGCTCTGCAATGGCTTAAGTCAAGTACCGCCAGCGCCGCCAAGTCGCCTAACGACGCGGGCAGCGCCCGCAGCAGCCAACATGAGCTGAGATCCAGTGCGGTCAGCATGGCAAGCTGTCCAAGCGACTCGGGAAGCGCGGTCAATGCTATGCATGAGTCCATATAAAGCGTGTGCAACCGGCCCGCCAACTCAGGCAATGATGTCAGGTGTTGGCACCAGCCGAGATATAGAGTGTTAAGGCCGGCAAGCTGGCTCAGCGATGGCGGGAGCGCGGGCAACACGATACAATGGCTCGACTGCAAATTCTCCAGTGCCGTGAGTCGACCAACCGAGTCTGGCAATACATCCAGCTTAATGCATTCATGTAAAACCAGCGTCGTCAGCGCTGCCAGCTGACCCAACGACTCGGGAAGGCGCGTTAGCGAGTAACACTCAGCCAAATTTAACGTCCTCAGCGCCGTCAACTTGCCAAGCGAATCGGGCAGCGCAGTCACCGAGAAACAACGTGCCATATTCAGCACTTCAAGCGCTGCAAGCTGGCCAATAGACTCGGGCAACGCCGTCAACGCAACGCAATGGCTAACGTCCAACACCTTCAGCCATACAAGCTTGGAGATGACATCTGGTCTCAACTTTTTTAACCTTTTGCCAAAGACAATGTTGAGCTCCAGCAACGCACGCAGATCCGACACCCAACCGCAGTGTGTGAATTTGTTCACAAATTCACGAACATCGCAAAGTTCGTCTTTCCTGCCCTGCATAACTGGTGAATTGTTGTGGTGGTGAGTGAATTAATAACATTACGTGGAAATCCAGCATGACGTCAAAAACATTTTTACTATGACGTGTTTGTTATTATGACGTTTTACTTTTGTGTTTTAACGTTGTACTTCTGACGTTTTGATTTATTTTACATGATAATAAATGCAGCGTCGCTGTCCTTGGGCTGATGCTCTTGGCGGCAAGCGTGTTCAGGTTGTCACTCGTGGTGCAGCGATGCCTGCGAAGACTGCGCCGGAAACATTCTGCGTGCGAGTTCATGTGACAGATATTATGTTACAAACGCTACGCAAACAATCAGCGGTACGCGTCAAGCTCTCTTCTGAAACGTATTTTGACACGCCGGTGTTTGATCTGACAACAAGCGGTTGCTCTCTTTGTTTGCACAGCCCAGTGGTGATGCCGCGCAATCCTACTGTCGGCAACGTGCACTACGAACGGCTGGCCGACCAAAAATGGATTTTTCGCGCCGAAACTGGCGTGGATGCCGGCACGGCGTGGCAGCAGGTGAGCGGCAAGGATGATATTTTGCGTGCGCTCAAGCGGTGCGCTGCGACAATCGATGGGGTTCCCATGGTGTTGCAAGACGAGACTTGCCTGATTCGTGTGTTTCCGCGAATGGTGCGAAGCGTGTGGACTGCGCGACTTGAGTATGAAATGTACACGTTTACATTCACGGGTCATTTGCGCATGCGGAACGGTTTGGTGGATCCGTCATGTGCCATCTACGCGACTTGCTCGTTTGATGCAGCAGCACACGAACTGCCTGCCAAGCTGGCGCGCATGGCTGACGAGTTTGGCGACACGGTGTTTGCGCCAGACCATGCGCTTGTGGCCATGGCTTTCGACCAGCCAGATTTGTTTGCCGCGCTTTTTCGCCGTGTGGCTGGCGATCTGACCATGTTGATGGACGTGGACTCGTCCAGCCGGTTTCATCAATTGGATGCGTACTGCGGGCTTGTTGAATCAATCCAGAGGGGCGCATTGATGGTCTCGGATGATGATGATGATGATGATGATGATGATAATGATGATGCTGCTGATGATGCTGATGATGCTGATGATGCTGCTGATGCTGCTGATGATGATGATGGAAAACAAAGCTGACGGCAGTGAAGTGCCACAGCGATGTGTGTGTGTAAAAGAAGAACAACTAAATCTGTTATCAGACAAATTGTAATAAATTCACTGGCTTTGCGAAAGGTGCAACCCGATGAAACGTAAAACTCTATACCCCCTTTACTGGCTTTGCGAAAGGTACACGCGGCAACCCGATGAAATGTAAAACTTTCCACCTTTTGGTCCGGCATAAACAACATGTTTCACACCTGCCACGGACACGACATCGCCCGTTTTGGTTGTCTTTGAACGGCGGGGGCGGCACGCTGCTTTTCCCGATGCTCTTTTTCCCGATGCTGCCTTTTTCGCCAGAGATGCCCTTTTTTTGACCGATGCTCGTTTGGCAGATGGTGTCAAAATGGAACGATCTGAAAGATGGAGAATGGTCTCGTCAAGAATGCGGTAGCTTGCAATCGTGCGACCGTCCTCCAGCTGCTTGCCGGCATAAATAAGCCATTGCTGGCTTAGCGGTGTGCCTGTTTTGCTCTTGATCTGTGCCTTGACGTCTTTGATAGAGTCGGACTGGTCCACGTCCAGCGTGATGGTTTTGCCTGTTGGAACTTTGTTTCTCAATGTTTTCACAAAGATACGCATTGGGGGGCGCAAACTGTTGCTTTCCTTCTCATATGCCAACACATTTTTTTTGACGTTACGCTAGCGAGTAGTACAACTCGTGGGCCGCTTTGACCCGTTCGCGGGCAGTGTCTGGCACAACGTACTCCCATCCACCGCATCTCAGAATAATGCTGCCGATAAAGATAAAATGATCAAAAAACGCAGCCGGTGCATTGCTCAAGGGCCCGATGGATCCCAAGTGATACAGTTCGGGGCAGACGAGAAAAGAAACAACGCCGGTGCCGCACGCCTCGGCAAACTGCAGAATCGAATCGGGGCCAAACCGATTTCTGCTCACGTCCATCACAACATCGTGCGCGCCGGCGTCCCGCAGCATCTGGCAGAGAGTAACAACATCCTCGGCATCAACATCCATCAGGCTACAATAGCGCAGGTCCACGCGTGCCACTTTGCTGAGAACGTGCGCATCAAGCTCTCTGGCGACGTTGCCAAGGTGGCGGCCGCCTGGCATTACCCGTGAAGTCACCATGCGCGTGAGATCAAGTACCATCCCCCCGCGTCTCAGTTCTGCAACAGAATCTTGTTCTTCTTGCGCCTGCGCCAGTTCAAACAATCCGTTCTTTCCAAGGTACCGGTGAAAGGCAGCCGCAAGTGCACGCAGAGTGTCCGGAACGAGTCCGGCAGCCTCCATAGCGTCCAGGTCGGCCCAGTCGTTCACTTCCACGCCCTCCAGTACGTCAGCAAGCCT
>Ga0214917_10004600_pt1 | contig 15249 bp, 9 predicted proteins | sample LL_1208_BB_MetaG_FD_177983 | JGI IMG/M metagenome (GOLD analysis project Ga0214917, IMG submission 177983) | Freshwater microbial communities from Lake Lanier, Atlanta, Georgia, United States - LL_1208_BB | ecosystem: Environmental > Aquatic > Freshwater > Lake | place: USA: Georgia | collected... | reverse complement strand
GGTCAGGTACGTCATCGAGGGCCAGGATCGGGCGTGATCGCACCCGAGCCCGGCATACAAGCCCGGAGCGTCAGCGACGGGATCGGCGTGATGGGTCGGGGCTCATCCCCCGGCTGACGCCGGGGGCTTCTATGGGCGTGGGCCGTGCGTGACCGGCATACAAGCCCGGAGCGTCAGCGACGGGATCACGGGATCACGTGAGCGCGGGATCGAGGGAGCGCCGCGGATGACCTACTTCTGCGGCCCGAGCAGCCACGCGAGCAGCCCCTTCTGCACGTGCATCCGATTGGCCGCCTCCGCCACCACCACGCTCTGCGGGCCGTCGATGACGTCGTCGGTGACCTCCTCGCCCCGCCGCGCGGGCAGGCAGTGCATGAACAGGGCGTCGGGGCAGTGCTGCATGAGCGACTGGTTCACCTGGTAGGGGCGGAGGTCGGCCTGCCGTCGCGCCCGCTCCGCCTCCTGCCCCATGCTCGCCCAGACGTCGGTGTAGACCACCGACGCCCCCTCCACCGCGGCGACCGGATCGGTCGTCTCCTCGATCTCGGCATCCGGCAGGATCCCGCCGAGGTGGCGGCGGAAGGCCTCGTCGAACTGGTACGCCGGCGGTGCGGCGAGCACGAAACGCATCCCCAGCAGGCCGCAGAGCACCGCGAGCGACCGGGCCATGTTGTTGCCGTCGCCCACGAAGGCCAGCGTATGCCCGGCGACGCGGCCGACGTGCGACTTGAGCGTGTAGATGTCGGCCAGCGCCTGGCAGGGGTGGCAGTAGTCGGAGAGCCCGTTGATCACCGGCACGCTGGCCGCCGCCGCCAGTTGCTCGATCGACGCGTGCGACTTCGATCGGCAGACGATGACGTCCACGTACTCGCTGAGCACGCGGCCGAAGTCGGCGACGCTCTCGCGGGAGGAGGAGAAGCCGGCGTCCTCGCCGAGGAACAGGCTCGAGCCGCCGAGGTGCACCATCGCCGACTCGAAGCTCACCCGCGTGCGCAGGCTGGGCTTCTCGAACACCAGCGCGAGCACGCGGCCCGGCAGCAGGGCGTCGCGGCGGCCGGCCTGGTACTTCTCCTCCAGATCGCGCGACACCGCGAACACGGCCTCGATCTCGGCGGCGGTCAGGTCTTCGGGAACGATCAGGTGTCGCATGGGAGGGACGCCGGGTACGGGATCAGGAACGCGCAGCCACCTCGACGATCGCCTCGGCGAGCCGGTCGCAGCCGTCGTGGACCTCGGCCTCCGAGAGGGTCATCGCCGGCAGGAGCCGGATCACGCGGCCCTGCGTGCAATTCACGAGGAGGTTCTTCTCCAGGCACGACTGCACGACGGCCGTGCCGTCGATCGAAAGTTCCACGCCGATCATCATCCCCAGCACCCGCACGTCGCGGACGGCGTCGCACCGCCCCGCGAGTTCCACGAGCCGCTCGCGGAACACCGCCGCGATGCGGGCGACGTGGTCGAGCAGCCGCTCCCGCTCGATCATCTCGATCGCCGCGATGCCGGCCGCGGCCGAGATCGGGTTGCCCCCGAACGTGGCGGCGTGCATGCCGGGCCGCAGGTGCCGGGCGAGTTCCACCGTCGTCAGCATCGCGCCCCCCGCGATCCCGGCGCAGAGGCTCTTGGCGAGCGTCATCACGTCGGGCACGACGCCGAAGTGCTGATAGCCGAACCAGGCACCGGTGCGGCCGCAGCCGCACTGCACCTCGTCGAACACGAGCAGCAGGTCGTGCCGGTCGGCGATCCGCCGCAGGCCCTGCAGGAAGCCCTCGGGTGCCGGCACGACGCCGCCCTCGCCGAGGATCGGCTCCACGAGGATGCCGCCGGTGTGCTCGTCGACGAGTTTCTCGACCGCGTCGAGGTCGCCGTGCGGGGCGTACTGGAAGCCCGCCAGCATCGGCCCGAGCCCCTCGTGATACTTCGGCTGCGCCGTGGCCGTGACGCTGCCCATCGTGCGGCCGTGGAAGCCGCCCGTGAAGGTGATGATCTTGTACCGGCGGCCCCCGCTCCGCAGCCGCACCAGCTTGATCGCCGCCTCGTTGGCCTCGGTGCCGGAATTGCAGAAGAAGGCCTGGCCGCCGAACGACCGCTCCGACAGGAGGCGGGCCCATTCCCCCTGCAGTTCGGTGTACCACGTGTTCGGCACGTGGATCAGCGTCGCCACCTGCTCCTGCACGGCCCGCACCACCGGCTCGGGGCAGTGGCCGAGCAGGTTGCAGCCCCAGCCGGGGAACAGATCGAGGTATTCGTTCCCGTCGGCATCCCACACCTTCGATCCCGCCCCGCGGACGAGGCACACCGGATACCGCTTGTAGTTGGGCACCACGTAGCGTTCGAAGACGTCCACGACGGCCTGCGTCTTGGCGGACAGGGCGGCGGACGTGTCGATGGTGGCCATGGGTGGCTCCGGACGGGCTCGGGGATGACGGGAGGGGACGACGAGGGGGGGCGGAAACCACGAAACCAGCGGGCGGAAACGGGAAGCGGAAACAGGGGCCGGGAACGCCGCCCGGTCAGCCGCCGGACGCGGCCACGGGCTGGCCGGCCCGGACCGACAGGTTCACGGCGTCGTCGCGGATGAGTTCGGTGCCGACGCCGCTGGTGGTGTAGATCTCCAGCAGCAGCGAGTGCCGCAGACGGCCGTCGATGATGTGGATTTTCTTCACGCCCTGCTCGAGCGTCGTCAGGCAGCCCTCGATCTTGGGGATCATGCCGGCGGAGATCGTACCGTCGGCGATGAGCCGCCGCGCCTCCGTGGCCGTGAGCGAGTGGATCAGGCTCTCGGGATCGTCGATGCTCCGCAGCACGCCGGGGATGTCGCTGAGCACCACCAGTTTCTCCGCGCCGATCGCCGCGGCGACCGCCGTCGCGGCGGTGTCCGCGTTGACGTTGAGCTTCTCCCCGTCGGCCGCGAGCGCCATCGACGGGATCACCGGCACCTGGCCGGCGTAGCTGAGGTTCTCGATGGTGAGCCGGTCCACCCGCGTCACCTCGCCGACGTGGCCGAGGTCGAGCGGCAGTCCGTCGGGCCCCTCCAGCCGCAGCTTCTCCCCGAACAGCACGTTCGTCGAGAGGAAGTTGAGCGACATCGCACGGCCGCCGTACTCCTCGATCTTCGCGGTCAGTTCGTGGTTGAGGTCGGTGGCCAGCACCTTCTCCACGATGTCGAGCGTGGCCTGGTCGGTGTACCGCCGGCCCTGCACGAACCGCGGCGCGATGCCGGCCTGATCCATCGCCCGGCTGATCGCCTTGCCGCCGCCGTGCACGACCACGATCCGCATGCCGAGCGTGGACAGGAAGACGATGTCGAGAAGCAGATGCCGCAGCGAGTCGGGGTGTTCGACGACGCTGCCACCGAGTTTGATCACGGTGGTGGTGTCGCGGAACTTGCGGATCCACCCCAGGGCTTCGATCAACGTGTCGGCCTTCTGGATGGCCTTGCGCTGGGCCGAGGAGATCACGGGATTGCTGGGCACGGGCAGGGCGATCCTGGAAAAAACGGGAACGGCTGGAAAAAGCCGGTTCGCACGCGGGAAACAGTCAATCCTACCAAGCCGTGCGGAACTGGAAACGGGCATTTTTTCCGGCCAGAACGCCGGGTTTTCCGGCCCCCCGGGAGGCGGCCCCGCTCGATCCACGAGGGCGGCGGCCGCGACGCCGTCGTTCACGGGTCGTCCCAGTTCCAGGGGCGCCGCTGGGCGTAGCGGTCGCGGTGTCTGGCGAAGCTGGCACGCTCGGACGGGTCGGCCGCGATGGCGATCGCCTCTTCGATCCGTCGCAGGGCCTCGTCGATGTCGCCGGCCCGGGCGGCCGCGGCGGCGAGGGTGTCGAGCGACTGGGCCCGCGTGAGGCGGTCGTCGCCCGCCAGTCGCAGGGCCTCCTCGGCGCGTACGCGGGCCCGCTCGCCCATGCGGGCGTCGCCCGTCGGCTCCGTCGCCTCGTACCAGGCCAGCGTGTTGACGACGTCCCAGCGCGACACCCCGTCGACCCGCGGTGGGGACGACGCCGCGAAGAGCCGGTCGAGACGTTCCAGCATCGGCACGCTGTCGGCGGGACGTCCGGCATCGGCCGCCTTGGTCTGGAGGCTCCAGAGCACCGCGGCCAGATCATCGGGACGATCGGCCAACGCCTCGGCGTAGGCGGCGGCGGCACCGCGAAGATCGTTCTGGCTCTCCAGTTGTTTCGCGCGGTCCAGTGCGGCGGCCGCCGACTCGGACTTTCCGCCTGTCTGCCCGCGCGGCTGGACGCCGGACCCGATCAGCATGATGGCGGCGACCAGCACCGACAGGCCGCCGACCACGGCACCGGCGATCCGCAGCCGGCGGCCCCGGTCGGCGACGGGCGCCGCGACCTGCCGCTCCGCCGCGGCGGCGGCGGGTGCGGACCATGCCGGGGCGGCGACCGTGGCGGCGTGGACGTCCGCCACCGGCGGCGGCGGACGGGTCGCTGGGGCGGCTGGCCTGGCGACCTCGATCGGCAGGGAGTCCCGGCCGTGCGGCACGCTGCTGCGCAGCGCCTTGATGAAGTCGGTGCACGAGGGCCAGCGCTTGCGGGGATCGACCGACAGCGCCCGCTGCAGCACGACGGACTCCGCCGTGCCGAGCCCCGACAGGTCGAACCGACCGTCGAGCTTGGTCTGCAGGATCGTCATGGGGGTGAGTTCCGCGTAGGGCAGCCGGCCCGTCCGCAGTTCGATGTAGCTCAGCGCGAGCGAATACTGGTCGGTGGTGGGCGAGGGGTCGTGGGGCGGCGAGACCATCTCCGGCGCCGCGTAGGCGAGGCTCGCCATGGTGTTCGACGTGGCCCGCACCTCCCCCTGCGCACGGGCGAGGCCGAAGTCGCACACCTGCACCACGTCTCCCACGAGCAGCATGTTCTGGGGCTTGATGTCGCAGTGCTGGATCGCGGTGGCGTTTTCCTTGGACCGCCGGGACGCGCTGTTGAAGTGGTCGAGCGCGAGCGCGGCCTGCTGCATCCAGGGGAGCAGCTCCTCGATCGGCAGCCCCGTGCGGCCCTCCCGCTCCGCCTCCCGGAGCCGGTCGAACAGGGTCTGGTCGCCGAGCCCCATCGCCACGATCAGCTCCAGCGATTCCAGCGACGCCTCGGCCGGCTGGGCGGGGCCGTGGCCGCCGGAGAGGATCCGCTTCTCGGCCGCCTGGAGTTCGGCGTCGCCGAGGACGCGGCCGTCCTGGTCCTTCAGCCAGACGCCGAAGAGGGGCACGATGTGGGCGTGGCGGACGTTCCTGACCGTCTGCAGCGCGCGATACTCCCGCCCCCCCTCGCGACGGTTGAGGTTGGCGATGACCTTGATCGCCACGCCCATGCCGCCGGGCGCGTCGGCCCGCCACACTTCGCCGAAGCCCCCCTGGCCGAGCCGCTTCATGAGCCGGTATCCGGTGAGGATCAGATCACCGGGATGGTAGGGGTAGGTCGCCGGTCGCATCGCCGGCAGCGGGACCGCCGCCGTGGCGACGACGTCCACGGGCGGGGACGGCATCGCTTCCGCTGGGTCGTGCTGGTCCATGCGATTCATGCGCCGAGGTCCCGCGGCGTGTCGAGCGCTCCGCACGGCCGGCCCGCTTGCGACCCCGGGGGCCGCGGCCGCCGCGCGGAGGCCTAGCGATCGGGCGACTTCCGTGACCGGAGGGGAATGTCGAGGAACAGTTCCGGGTTGCCGGCCGACACCGCGATGCCGTAGCTGGACGTCTCGCCGGCGACCGGAGGCTCGACGTGCGTGAGCCGCTCGTCGGCACGCAGCCCCTCGGCCCGTTCCACGACCTTGCGGACGGGGCCCCGCGTCTGGGTGCCACCGGCCGCCTTGCGCCGCAGGGCGTCCATGCCGGCATCGGCCTGCTTCTTCGCGGCCTGCTGCTCGGTGGAGAGCTTCTGCTGGTCGGCCTGCGGGCTGCTCCTGAACACGGCGTTGGCGAGCAGCCGGAGGTCATCGCTCGGCTCGGTGAGCGCGACCACCACCAGCTTCTCCTCTCCGGCCGGTTCGGAGAACGTGAAGAAGCCGCCGTCGTCGGGCAGCGAGATCTCGCTGCCCGACTTCACCCGCGGTGGCTGCTCGCCCGCGGCGGGCAGGACGCAGGCCCGCTCGCCCGTGGGGCCCTCGTTGAACACGTAGACGTAGACGTCGTCCTGCGGCTTGATCTTCACGAGGAACGAATCACCCACCTTGAAGAGATGGGCCTGCGGATCGACGGACTTCTGGACGCCGTTGTCGTCGATGGCGATGACCGTGTACTCGAGCGCGAGCGACTTGACCGTCTTGGGCAATTGCTTGCGGATCACGTTCCGCTCCCGCACCACGGCCGGCGCGGGATCCGCCGCCCGGGTCGCCGCCGTCATGCCGACGACGACCCACAGCAATGCCAGGGCGGCACGGCACGCCGCGGCCGATGCGCCGCGGCGGCGGGAGACCGTTCCGCGGAACGTGAACGACTCGCGAACCCTTCCCCTCTCGCCGATCGTCCGGTCGCCGGTCATGTGGCCGTCTCCTTCGGTGTGCCGGTGGTCGCCGGATGCGGCATGCGACGCGCCGTCGCTGGTCGCTTGACGGTCCGGGCGGGATGCCAGAGCATACCCCACGGAAGAGGCTGTTGGCATCGGGGCGATCGGCGCCGCCCTGCGGCCCCGCCACGGCCCCTGACCCGCGGAGGAATCGTGAGCGGCAGCCTGCGGATTTCGATACGGCGCGAGGGCTGTCAGCCGTTTTCGGCCGCCTTTCGCACGGCCGTGGAACTCGGCCGGAGCGACCCGTCGCGGCCGGAGCCCGATCCGTTGCTCGTGCCGGTGTCCGCGGACGGGGCGGTGCGGATCGCCATCGCGGAACCGGCGGAGAGCGAGGTGTCGCGGCGGCAGCTGCGGCTCGAACCGCTCGGTGCGGACCGCGTCCGGATCCGGAATCTCAGCCGTTCGATCGTCGTGCGGTGCGATGGCGGTGCGGATCTGCCGCCCGACGGCGCGGTCGAGCGGTCGCTGCCCGTGAGCCTCCAGGTGGGCCGGATCGTGGTGTCGGCCTCCGCCGAGTCGGAAGGCGGCCCCGCGGCGGTGGAGCCGGTGCTCCCGGCGGGTTCCCTGCAGACGCTCGAGCACATGCCGCCCCTGCCGCTGGCCGTGAACGGCCCGGTCGGGTCGCCGGACCAGTCGATCGCGGCGCTCATCTCCAGCGTGCAGGGGCGGGAGGCGGAGCAGCTCGTGCTCTGGTGGCGGCAGGTCATCGCGGTGCTGCAGAGCGCCTCGAACTCGAACGACTTCTTCCGCAAGGCGGCCGAGGCGCTCGTGAACCTCGTCGGCCTCACCCTCGGGGCGGTGTTTCTGCGGCGCGACGGCGGGTGGCAGCCGACCGCGATCGCCTCGGCCGACACGGCCAACGCCCGGCCGAGCACGAGCGTGCTGGCCCGGGTGCTCACCGAGAAGCGGACGTTCTGGAACCGGGGCGATTCCAACGTCGACGTGCTGTCGAGCATGGCCGTCCTGGAGGCCTACGTCGCCGCGCCGATCCTCGACCGCGACGGCGAGATCCTCGGGGCGCTGTACGGCCACCGCGAGGGCACGCCGGCCGCGGGCGGGGCGCCGGGCATCACGCAGATGGAGGCCCTGCTGGTCGAGACGCTCGCGTCAGGGGTGGCGGTCGGGCTGGCCCGGCTCGAGCAGGAGAAGCTGGCCGTTCAGCAGAAGGTGCAGTTCGAGCAGTTCTTCTCGCCGCAGCTCGCCGCCCGGCTGGAAGCGGAGCCCGATCTGCTCCGCGGCCGCGATGCCGACGTGACGGTGATGTTCTGCGACATCCGCGGATTCAGCTCGGTCAGCGAGCGGCTCGGTCCCGCCCAGACCATGGACTGGATCGGCGGCGTGCTCAGCCCCCTGTCCGACGAGGTGGCCGCCACGGGCGGCGTGCTCGTGGACTACGTCGGGGACGAGCTGATGGCCATGTGGGGTGCTCCGTCGCCGCAGGCCGATCATGCGGTGCTCGCCTGCCGTACCGCGCGGCGGATGGTGGAGGCGATGCCCCGCATCGACGCCCGGTGGGCCGGCGTCGTCGGCGGGCCGACGCGATTCGGGATCGGCATCAACTCGGCCACGGCTCGGGTGGGCAACACCGGCTCCTCCCGCAAGTTCAAGTACGGGCCGCTGGGGAACGGCGTCAATCTCGCCAGCCGCGTCCAGGGGGCGACGAAGTACCTGCGGGTGGACGCGATGATCACCGGCTCCACGCGGCGGCTGCTCGGCGACGCGTTCCTGGTGCGGCGGCTGTGCTCCGTGCAGGTGGTGAACATCGCCGAGCCGGTGGAACTGTTCGAGCTCGACTGCGGCGACGCGTTGCGGCGGGACGAACTGTTTCCCCTCTACGAGGAGGCGCTGGCGGCCTTCGAGGCGGGGAACTTCTCGAACGCGGCGCGGCTGCTCGGCGGGCTGCTCGACGCGTTTCCAGGCGACGGCCCGGGGCTCGTGCTCCTGTCGCGGGCCGTCGATGCCATGGTCAACGAGTCGAGCGACTTCTCGGTCGTCTGGCGGCTGCCCGGCAAGTGACCGCGGCACCGCGTGCCCGCGCGAGCGGCGCCGGCCCGTCAGGGACGGTGCACGAACCGCGGACCGTCGGTGGCGTAGGAGCCCAGGCCGCCCTGGTAGCGGCTGCCGTGCCACCATCCCAGGTTCGTCCGCTTGCGGACGAGGATGCCGGTGTAGTCCACGCCCCACGTGCCCTCGTGCGGGGTCCGTTCCTCTCCGCAGCGGGCCCGCTCGCGGGCGCCGCCCCCGACGTAGTAGCCCTGCTCATGGGGCGACTCCGCCGGGATCGCCAGCGGCGACACGCACTGCGGGTCTCCGGCCCGCGCGTAGGGATTGCCCTGGAAGTGTTTCCGCTCCGTGGCGGGCCGGCCCATCCACGGTGTGAGGTCGTGGGCTGCGGCCCGTCCGGCGATGCAGGCGACCGTCGCGAACAGCAACGCATACCGGAGACGGCAACGGCGGACGACCGGGCGGGTCGGGAACCGGACGGTGGACATGACGTTCCTCTGGTGTGGCCAAACACCGCAGATCACGCGGTCGCCGCCGGCCACCGGCGACGCCACCAGCCCGCTGCGCTGCGCAGACTCGGGCACCCCCGCACTTCCCATGTTGTGTGCATCGCCGCAGGGCCGCCGCCCTCCCCAGCCGCCGGGCGGCAGGCGGTCGTATCGTCGAAATCGGCACAGGTCGCACCACCCGTTCGACCGATACAACCGGCGGAATCGTGCCACGAGGACCGGGGACGGTCCGTCCGCAACATGGCCGGCGGCGTGGCCCCGTGTTGCCCCATCGGTTCGTCACGAGGTTCGCCGGTGATCGCCGTCGTGGAGTCATCGAGGTGCGGTGGCCGGCCGGGGGGCGATCGCCCGTCCGTGTGGTGCCGGACGGCGGTGCTGATCGCGATCGTCGTGTGGGTCGGTTCGCGGCCCCCGCCGGCCGGCGCCGAGACCGCGGGCCGCGACATCGATCCGGCCGGCACCCCGCTCGTCCTTCCGATGGTGGCCGAGCGGTTCGGGACGACCCTCGTGGCCGATGCCCCGTGGCCCAGGCCCCTGCCGTCCGTGTCGGCCGACGCCTTCGCCCGGGCCGACGCGGCGATCGACCGTTGCGGGCATGCGGATCCGGGTGGCCCCGGCCCGGTGGCACTGGCCGCCGGGATCGAATCGATCGCAGGGGACGTCGCCGAGATGACGCACGGGCCGCCGATCCTCGCCGATCCGGCCGACAACCCGTTCGACCTCGCCGAGGAGCGGACGATCGTCGATCCGCTGCTGCGCTATCCGATGTACCCGCCGGCCGGCTTCACCGGCGGCACGAGCATCGTCCCCGGTGAACGGCAGGAGACGTCGCACTTCGTGCCGATCGAGGATCGCTGGCGGATCGGCCTGCAGCCCTGGGATCGCTACGGCCGCGGCCATCCGCGGCTGGACGACTATCCCTACGCGCTGGGCAACGGTTTCAATCCCTACACCCAGAACCTGCTCAAGGAGGACTACCCGCTCATCGGGCAGGACACCTTCTTCAACCTGGCCGTGATCAGCCGCACCATCGGCAACTTCCGGCAGGTGCCCACGCCCGACACGCCGTTCGAATCGACGCCGACGCCCGGTCAGGAAGACTTCTACGGCAACCCCAACGGCTTCCTGTTCCTGCAGTACTACACGCTCTCCTTCGACCTGATCCACGGCGACCGGGCCTTCAAGCCCAACGACTGGCGGCTCAAGATCGCGCCGGTGTTCAACACCAACTACCTCGAGGTGTACGAACTCGGCGTGGTCAGTCCCGACGTGGCGGCCGGGCGCCGCCGCTCGCGGGGCTTCGCCACCATCGAGGAGTGGTTCATCGAGGCGAAGCTGGCCGACCTCAGCCCCGACTACGACTTCCTCTCCGTCAGGGGCGGCTCCCAGCCCTTCACGAGCGACTTCCGCGGCTTCATCTTCAGCGACCTGAACCGCTCCATCCGCCTGTTCGGCACGCGGCTGGCCAACCGCGACCAGTTCAACCTCATCGTCTTCGACCAGCGGGAGAAGGACACGAACAGCTTCCTCAACTCGTTCGACTCCCGGCAGCAGCAGATCCTCATCGCCAACTACTACCGGCAGGACGCGATCTGGCCGGGCCACACCGTGCAGGCCAGCTTCCACTACGACCTCGACGCCCCGACGCTCAAGTACGACAAGAACGGCTTCCTCGTGCGGCCCGACCCGGTCGGGATCGCCCAGCCGCACCAGGTCAACGCCGCCTACCTCGGCCTGGCCACCGACGGCCACATCAACGAGCTCAACGTCACGAGCGCCTTCTACTACGCCTTCGGCCGCGACTCGCTCAACCAGCTCGCCCTCCAGCCGGTGGACATCGGGGCCACCATGGCCGCCCTGGAGCTCTCGTACTCGCCCGACTGGATCCGCTTCCGCGGTTCCGTGTTCTACGCCTCGGGCGACAACAACGTGCACGACGGCAAGGGAGGCGGCTTCGACGGCATCGTCGACAACACGCAGTTCGCCGGCGGCGAGTTCAGCTTCTGGGTGCGGCAGCAGATCAAGCTGTTGGGCACGAACCTCAAGAACCTGCTCTCGATCTATCCCGACCTGCGGGCCAGCAACAAGTTCCAGTCGCAGGCCAACTTCGTGAACCCCGGGCTGCAGCTCTACAACGTGGGCGTCGACTTCGAGCTCACCCAGCGGACGCGGCTGGTCACCAACTGCAACTTCCTGTTCTTCGACGCGACCGAGACGCTCCAGCAGTTCGTGTTCCAGGACAACATCTCCAAGGACATCGGCACCGACCTGAGCATGGGCATCGAGCACCGCCCGCTGCTGAACAACAACTGCATCCTGCGGAGCGGCGTGTCGGGGCTGTTGCCCGGCGCCGGCTTCGACGCGCTGTACGGGAACCTGAGCAGCCCGTCGCCGAACCTGTTCGCGGCGTTCGTCGATCTGGAGGTGGCGTTCTGAGCCGGTGCGGCGGGCGGCGTGGAACTCGTCCCCCGGCTCACGCCGGGGGCTTCCATGAGGCGTACGAGCATCGGCGCCAGCCCCACCGACGGCCCCGATGACATAGATGACATAGAAGCCCGGAGCGCGAGCCCGGAGCGTCAGCGACGGGACTCCCCGCCATGACCCCCGACGGGACTCCCCGCCGGCCCCCGCCGCGACGCTGCGCCGGGCCCGACGGGATGCTCCCGCGTGCGGTTCCGATCGGCGGCGGCCCGCGTGACGCCGGTCCCGCCGGCTGCTACATTCCCGCGGCCCGAGGCTTCCGACCCGCAGAGGACCGGCGCGTCATGGCTGCTCCCCGACACCGCTCCGCAGGCGGACGGCGTCCGCGACGATGGTGGTGGGCGGCGGCCATCGCCGCGTTCGCTTGCTGCGGCTTCGTCGCCGGCCTGCTCGGCAGCCGCCGGCCCCCCCGGCCCACCCGTCTCGATCTCTCCGGCCTGCGGTCGCTGCCGGTGGAACGGGCCGCCGAGATCGCCACGTTCCCCGGCCGCATCGACCTTGGCGGGCTGGCCACGATCTCCGAGCCGGCGGCCGCGGCGCTCGCCATCCACGAAGGGCCGCTGTTTCTCGACGGCATGACCACCATCTCCGCCGCCGCGGCGGCGGCCCTGGCCCGGCACGAGGGGCCGCTGTCGGTGCAGGGGCTCGCCATCCGCGGCCGGGCCTTCACGACGCTCAGCCCGGCGGTCGCCGGGCTGCTGGCGCGGCATCCCGGCCCGCTCGACCTCGCCGGCCTCGTCGATCCGGATGCCGCGGTCGCCGAGGCGCTCGTCCCGCATGCGGAGCGGCTCACGCTGCCGAGCGTGCGCCGGGCGACGCCGGCGGCGGCCGATGCCCTCGCCCGGCATCGCGGTCCGCTGGAGCTGCCGGCCATCGAGTCGCTCGACTCTCCGGCGCTCGCCGCGCGGCTGCTCGCCGCGGGGGCCGCCGACTTTTCCGCGGTCGCCGAGTTCGGTGCCGCCGTGATGCCCGTGCTCGCGGCGGCGGATCGTCCGCTCGACCTCACCGCCTTCGTCGCACGGGTGGCGGCGGGTGGACCGCCCGACGTCGCCACCGCGGCCCTGGTGGCCCGGCATGCGGGTGAGGTAACGCTCCCGGCCGTGCGCGACCTCGATCCAGACACCGCGTCGGCGCTGGCCCGGCACCGCGGCACGCTGTCACTCGACGGGGTGCAGTCGCTCTCGCCGGCGGCGGCCGCGGCGTTGGCCACGCACGCGGGCACGCTCCGCCTGGGCGGCGTGCGTGTGCTCGACGAGCGGGCGGCGACCGCCCTGGCCCGGCACGCGGGGCCCGTCGTGGTCGAGGCCCTGACCACGCTCGACGCGCCGGCGTTCGCGGCGAAGCTGCTCGCCGACGGTCGCTCCGCATTCGACCGCGTGACGCGGCTCTCCGCGGCGGCGGCAGAGCCGCTCGCCCGACATCGCGGGCCGCTCGGCCTCGATGGCCTCGCCACGGCCGACGACGACGTGCTCGCAATGCTCGGCCGCCACGTCGGGCCGCTGCGGGTCGCCGGGCTGGCGGCTGCCGCGGCGGCCCTGGAGCGGGTGCCGGAGCCGTTGGCCGCGGTGCTCGCCCGCCATGACGGGCCGCTGCCGCTGCCGCATCTGGTGACGCTCGACAGCCCGCCGCTCGCCGAGCGGCTGCTGGCCGACGGCCGCACCGACTTCTCCAGGCTTCGCGGGGTCTCCCCGGCCGTCGCCGACATGCTCGCCGGCAGCCCACGGACGACCGATCTGCGCGGGCTGACGACGCTCGACAGCCCCCGGCTGGCCGCCCGGCTGTTGGCGGATGGCCGCACCGACTTCTCCGCGGTCACCGCCTGTTCGCCGGAGGCGGCCGAGGTGCTCGGCCGCCATCCCGGCCGTCTCGACGTGGGCGGGCTGGCGGCCGCGGCCCGGATGACGACGACGATCGACGACGGGCAGGCGGGCGTGCTCGGCCGGCACGTCGGTCCGCTGCGGCTGCACGCGGTCACGACCCTGTCGGAGCCGGCCGCCCGGGCGCTCGCCACGCACCAGGGAGTGCTCGGGCTCGACGGCCTGCGGGAGCTGTCGCCGGCGGTGGCCGCGGCGCTCGCCGCGCATGCCGGACGGCTCGAACTCGGCGGCCTGCGGGAGCCGGCGGCCGAGGTCGAGAGGACGCTCGCGTCGCATCCTGGCGTCCTCGGGCTCGACGGGATCGAATCGCTCGTCACCGCCGAACTGGCGGGGCGTCTGGTGGCGGACGGCCGCCGCGAGTGGGGCGGCCTCCGCCGGCTGTCGGCGGCGGCCGCCGCCGTCCTCGCCGCCACCGAGGGCACGCTCTTCCTCAACGGCCTGGAAACGCTCGACGAGGCCACCGCGGCGGCGCTGGCGACGCACGCGGGCGACCTCTCGCTCAACGGGCTCGCGGCACTCGCCGGGCCGGCCGCGGCGGCGCTCGCCGCGCACCGCGGCGACCTGTCGCTGACGGGCCTCGAGCAGCCGGCGGCGGTGGCCGGCAGCCTCGCGGCCCACGCCGGGCCGGTGTTCATCGGCCGCCGGGACTGAGACCGCGATCGGGTGATCGCGCGTTGCTCAGGTGACGCCGGCCATCGCGTTGCGGGAGAACTTGATGTACGGCAGCCGGATGCCGCGGACGTAGAACTGCACCGCCTGGATCTGCTGGGGCGCCGCGAAGCCCGTGGCTCCGAAGTAGGTCACGACGTCGTCCTGATCGACGCCGTCGCCGCTGACACCGAACCCGCCCTGCAGGCGGCGGCCGGAGTAGACCGCGGTGCTGCCCGGGAAGAACACGATGCCGTTCTGGTTGCCGGCGGGCGACGGGGAGCGGAAGTTCGAGCCGGGCGTGAAGGAATCGTAGCCCAGGACCGTGTTGCGGAGGCTCGCGATCGGCAGGGGAGCACCGACGTTGAGTCCGGTCCGGCTGTTGATGCCGCGGGTGTTGAGGATCGAGAACGGCGCCGGCGGCGCCGAGTCGTTGCCCGACGGATACTTCGGCACCGCGAGGTAGCGGAACGTGCGGTTGGTGAAGGCGGTGCCGTAGGGCACTCCCGCGACGTGATCCTGCGGCTGCAGGTCGGCCGATGCGTAGTAGGCGGTGTTGCGCGACTTGGCCATCGCCACGTCGATCGAGAACACGGTCGCATCGGCCATCCGGAACACGCCCAGGAGCGTGCCGTCGCGGTCGGCCACCGCCAGCACCATCTTGGTGAACGTGGGCTGCACGCGGATCTGGGCCCGCGTGTTCTTGGCCTGGATCACGCCCTGCACGATGATCCGCTCCACCTCCGCCGCGGTCAGTCCGCCGGGGAAGCTGCTGGCGGTCGCCGGCACGAGCCAGCCGGCCGGCTGCACCTGGCCATCGAGCAGCATTTTCCCCGGCTCCACGGGCTGGAGCGTGCCGTTGACCACGCCGTCGCCCAGCGCGGTCATGATGCTGAACAGCGTCTGCACGCCGAGCGGCCCGGCCTGCGGGCCGAAGCTCTGCAGGGCGATGCCGCCGAGGTTGATGGCGGCGGCGGCGTTGACGCGGTTCACCAGGTTCTGGGCCTGGGCGGTGGTCATCGGCAAGGGGGCGCCCAGGCCGCCGGCCCGGTCGATCAGCAGCTGCGGGGCGAGCGTGGCCGTGAGCGGCGGGAGGCTTCCGATCGCGACCGGCAGCAGGGTCTTCAGCGCGATCACCTCCGCCTCGAGCGCCTTCGAGCCGTTGAGCCGCTGCGTGCGGGTCTGCGCGGCCGATGCGACGAATCCCTGTTCGTAGC
>Ga0214917_10004599_pt1 | contig 15249 bp, 14 predicted proteins | sample LL_1208_BB_MetaG_FD_177983 | JGI IMG/M metagenome (GOLD analysis project Ga0214917, IMG submission 177983) | Freshwater microbial communities from Lake Lanier, Atlanta, Georgia, United States - LL_1208_BB | ecosystem: Environmental > Aquatic > Freshwater > Lake | place: USA: Georgia | collected... | reverse complement strand
CGCCGGCCTGCGATGTGGCGGTCGCCTTATGGCTGCTGGGGTTGACCGTATCCCGCGGACTCGCCGAGCAGGTAAAAATTTTGCTGGTTTGGAAGTGGATCCGGTTGGGCCCCGCCTTGGAATTCATTCTCTGGCTGGCCGTGGGGCCGTGGCTGGCTCACCAATTTTCCTTCCTCGGTTTTGTGCTTGGCACGGCCCTGGCTCCCTTGGCGATTTCCTTTGTGGTCTATCAGGGGGCTGTGCGCGGGAAGTTTGCCCTCACAAAAACACCTTTTCTGCCCCGTGAAGTCAGGAACGTTTTCTGGATGGGGGCTTTTCTTTTCCTGCTTTCCGTTGTTTTTCGGTTGGCGGTCCCTTGGGGGTTGGCCCACGCCGCCCTGATGGCCGCGGGGATCCTGGTTTTTGTTTGGCTTTTTATTCCCCGCTGGCGCTCCTTGATTCCCTTGCCGCCAGGCAAAAGCGAGGGGGCGTCATGAGTCGTTCCCGCCCCCTCAAAGTCGGAATTCTAACCACCGACAACCGCTTTCATTTTAAGGAGTATCAAAAGCCGGAGCCGAGTTTTGGCACGGCGGTCGCTGCGCTCTTTCAGGGCCTGGCCCAGTTTCCCTCCGAAATCGAGGTTCACGTTATCAGTGCGACCCAGGAACCTTTGGCCAGTCCTGTCCGCCTCGCCTCCAATATTTATTATCATTCGCTTTTGGTTCCAAAACTTGGCTGGTTGCGAACCGCATATCAGGGGTGTATCCGCGCGGTGCGCGCCAAGGTCCGGGAACTCGACCTCGATTTGGTCCATGGCCAAGGCACCGAGCGGGATTGTGCGGTCGAAGCCGTGTTTTCGGGCCGCCCCAACCTTTTGACACTTCATGGCAACATGCGGGCCGTGGCCCGGGCACTCCATGCCCCCCCCTTTTCCTATCATTGGTTCCATGCTCTTCTTGAATCCTTTGCGGTTCGCAGAACGGGCATGGTGTTCTGCAATTCCTTCTATACCGAGTCGCTGGTGCGACCCCTCAATTCCCGGGTGGTGCTTATGCCCAACCCTGTCCGGGAGATCTTTTTTTCCCCTCTGCCCGCAACGGCTCCTCGGCCGGATCCTCAGCTTCGTCTCCTGGTCGTGGGACTTATTTGCTCCTACAAGCAGCCTCTGGAAGTTTTGCGCGCGCTCCGCCGATGGCGTGAACAAGGCGCTCCCCGCTTTCAATGCCGGTGGATCGGGGCTCTCTCCGGTGAAATGGGATACGTCCGTTCGTTCGCCGCCGAACTGGAGGCCGCCAAAAACGCCGGCTGGGCCGATCACTTGGTCAGTGTGGACGAAAAGGAATTGCGGGACCTGATGGATGCCAGCGATGTTCTCGTGCATGTTCCCAAGGAGGAGGCTTTTGGCTTGGTTGTGGCCGAAGCGATGGTGCGGGGATTGAAAGTTGTGGGGGCGCGGGCCGGGGGCATTCCGGATTTCGCCAAACTCTATCCCGGCATCGTCTTGGTGGATCCCCACAAACCAAGCGAGTGGAGCCAAGGCCTGGAATCTGCACTCCGGATAGGCCCGACCCGGATCGCTCGCCAAGATTGGAACTTCCTCAAGTTCCATCCGCGCGAGGTCGCGCAACAACACATCCGACATTATCATGAGCTGTCCCGCCGAAGGGAGTCCCCACCCTCCACGCTGCCTCCGCGGTAAGTTGGTTTGACGAGACCCGCAAGGTGTCATCCTGCCCCACACCGCAGACGTCAGGGCGTTTCGCTCGGCCAGGGATTAACCTTTTTTTGAAAGTTCGGCCGCTCCGCCCCTGCTCCCCGTAGCCTTGTCCTTCGGAAAGGGCAAAAAGATTCTTGGGAGAAGCCTGTTGGATGTTAAGAATTTGACCATCCATGTTGTCGATCCTTCGCTACCTGCAGGGTTGGTCCAAAAAGATTTCCTCCGCCGCCGCGTTAAAACGCACTCTGGCCCAACCCTTCATCGCCGAGCTGCTTCCGGGCAACCCCTCCAGCTGGCCCCGAAGTCTTCAGGACCGCACCGGCTATTACCTCAACTGCGTCAGGTATTTTTACCAGAGCCCCAAGGACCATCTGCGCAAACACCGTGAATATTTCAAAAGGAATAAGCGGGGTTTTGGCGAGGACGCCTTTCATGTGATGTGGGAAGGGCTTTGTCAGGTGCTTCTTCCAGCCTCGTTTTTGGAGATCGGGGTTTACCGCGGTCAGGTGATCTCCCTGATCGCCCTGTTGACCCGGAACCTTGGGCAGAAATGCGAAGTTTGCGGTGTTTCGCCATTTTCTGATTTGGGGGACTCCGTCAGTCGCTACTCGCGCTCGGTCGATTATTTCGATGACACCGGGAAAAATTTCGCCGCATTTGGATTCAGCTCTCCCTGGCTGATCCGGGGCAAATCCGCGGAAGCCGGGGTGGTGCAGGAGTTCAGCTCCCGTTCCTGGGATATGATCTACATCGACGGAAACCACGAATATGAAGCGGTGGCTCAGGATTTTTCGAACTGTGCCAAGGTATTGAGTCCTGGTGGAAAAATTATTTTGGACGATTCCGCTCGGCAGACCTCCTATCGCCCGCCGCCTTTCGCCACCCCGGGTCACCCGGGCCCTTCCAGGTTGGCCTCCGAGATTCAGGGGCGGGGCTACCGCGAGATTTTGTGCGTCGGCCACAATCGCGTCTTTGAAAAATCCCCCTAGCGCAGGCTTCGCCCGAAATGGTCTGGGAAAAACCGTCGGCCGTGGCAGTCGCCGTCCGAAGGGCCGGGCCAGCCGATGCCTTGGGCCGCTGCGGAAAGATTTGTCAGACCTCCCCGGGGCCGTGCGGATCACTTCCTCCGGCGCCGTGAATTGCTAGAGCAGACTTTTGTAAATGTCCGCCAATCGTTGGCAAACCTGATCCCAGGACAAAACGTTTTGGAATCGCGGGGCTTGGGCAATCTTCTTATAAAATGCACCCAGATGCCCGGCTGTTTGCGTGGCGGATGTGATGGGGCAATACGAAGCTTGCGAGCCAAAGGTAGTCCTTGCCCACGGGAGGTCGCTGACAAGCAGGGGGCAACCACACGCCGCGGCTTCGAGAGCGGAGAGGCTCTGGCTTTCCATGGCGCTCAAAAGAACAAAACCGGCGGCTTGGTTGTACTCCTCGGCAAGCTTGGCTCGGTCCTCTACGGGCCCGACATAATCCACCCAAGGTTGGGACCTTTTCACGCTTTCTAAAAACTGAAGAAAGTAAGGATCCCTGTCCTGATAGGGCTTGCCGATGATCCTTACTTTGACTCGGGCCAAGGCGGCCGCCTCTACCAGTTCCAGCACTCTCTTTCTTTGGGTGATGGTCACCGTGGTGACCAGATGATCCGCGCGGGGAAAATTTCCCGTGGCGGCCAGGAAAATTCCCTCGACCCCGTTGGGCACCACCTCCAAGCGGGCCCGGCTCGCTCCATACATGGTGCGGATCAAAAAAGCCTCCCAGGAAGTCAGACATACGCAGCAATCCGCGCGGTCGTAAACCGTCCAACCCAGCCGGCTGCGAATCCGGCCACCGGCCAGACGATCCAAGCCGGAGAGGAGGCGAAAGGGCAGCCTTTGTAGGGATGTCCGGGAGCCCTGGGACGTCAGCAGATCGGCAATCACCAGTCGGATTTTTTTTTGCCGAACGAGATTGGCATAGGCCTGATTCGGGCGCCCAAAAAAATGAATGATATCGGGGGAGCCGGCATCATCCCACCACGGCAAGGGAAAGGCCTCGATCCCCTGCCTTTGAAGGGCGGCCAAGGTCTGTTCGACCTGAATCTGAACGCCCCCATGGGCAAGCAGGAAAGGCACATGGCAATCAACCGCTATTTTCATTCGGCGTAAGGGCTTCGATGGTCCTTTAAAATACGATTCGCGCCCACCACAACAGCGCCCGCGGGAACATCCCGGGTTACCACGGCGTTGGCACCCACAGTTGCACCTCGGCCGATCATCACCTTGCCGAGAACCTTGCAGCCCGCGCCAAGATAAACTCGGTCGTGCACGGAGGGCATGTTTTCAATGTGAAAGTCCCTCCCCCCCAAAGTGACTTGGTGGCCAATGACAACTTCTTCGCCCAGCTGCACATGCGCCCCCACCACGATTCCCTGGGGATGGGGGAGAAAGGTTGATTCAGGCAGACGCCGACCCAACTCACAGCCGGTGACCAAAAAAAGAATTTTGCTAAAGATTTGCCGTGGGTGACCGGAGGCCCAGAGCAGCCATCGTGCCACCGTCCCATTGCTGATATGGGGGTTGCAGGGATGGCTCCGCATGAGGTTTGTCTAGGGGGAATGAGTGGATTTGTCCACGGCGGCGGGTATGGTAGAAAGAAACTCGGTAATCGTGCAAAACATCACCGTCCAAAAGCTGGTCATCGCGCTGGTTGCGCTGGCCGCCTTTGTAGCCGCCCCCTGGATCTGCTCCGAAACCCTTGAGGGCAACATGGTCCCCTTCTCCCTGATTCTGGGTTTGGGATTCCTGCTTTTTTTTGTCTTTGTGCTGGGAGACAAATGCTGGCTGACGATTCCTTTGTGTCTCCCGATGGGCGGATCGATCAACATTCTCCCCATTCACTTCAGCCCCTTTGAGCTCTCCATCCTGCTCGTCATCGGTTACGTCTTGATTCAATTTATCATGACCGATCGTCGCTCCTTCTCTTTCGGTCCGCCCAGCATCTGGATTCCCCTGCTCATCATGGCGTCCATCCTGATGTATCACTGGGGCCGGGGCGGCGGATTCGGGCTGACCATGTTTGGCGGCGAGGCCAGCGGCGGACGGAGATTTTTCACCATTCTGGTCGGCATGTTGGCCCTTCCCGCCATTCTCTGGTTCCCCCCTCTTGAAAATCGCTGGTTGAATGCCGTCCCCCTGCTGTATTTTTTGGGCTGTTTGTTGGACTTCGTGCCTTGGCTGGTCTCCACCTTGGCGCCGGGCTTTGCGCCCACTCTTTATCGGCTCTACAGCACGGTCAACCTGGACGCTTACGCAAGTTCCTCGGGTTTTTATGAAACGGCCGTAACCCGTTTCGGCCCCTTGGGTCTCATCGGCTTGGGATTGCAGGTGGCTCTGATTTCTTTTTACCCGGCACGCCTGTGGATCCGGCCAAACTACTGGTTTGTTCCCGTCCTTTCGGTCCTTTGTCTTGTCGGCGTTATTTTTTCGGGATTCCGGTCGTTTCTTTTTAATTACGCATTGGTCACTATTTTGGCGCTCTTTTTCAGCGTTCGCTGGTCGAGTCTGCTGCTGATTCCGCTGGGGGCCGTCACCGTGGCGGTGTTGTGTCTGGGACAGGGCTCCGCCTTCGATCTTCCCCTCAGCATTCAAAGAACCCTGTCTCCTTTACCCGGGAACTGGAGCCCCATCGCCAAGGAGGCAGCCGAATCGTCCGACACTTTTCGCGATGACATCCAGAGGATTTACCGGCAGGAATTCTTTTCCAAAGCCGGCCTTTTTGGAGATGGCTACAAATACGACCAAAGATTCATGTGGGATCGGGCCCTTTCCTTCAGCGAGCGGGAGCGCATGCGCGGGGCGGATGAGACTGTGCGGGGATTCATCGAGGTGCGGGATCACCACGTAGGCTGGGTGGCCGTTCATCACCCCATCGGGACCATCGGATTTGGGGCGTTTATCGTCCTTTGCGCGTCCTCCATGGTGCTGGTGTTCCGCTCTCTCTGGAAGGTTCCCTTGGGGCATCTGACTCCGGCCCAGGTTTGGGCCTCCGCTCTGACGGCTCAGGCCATCATCAGTTTCTTTGCCGTGTTTGGAGCCCTGCAAAATTTTATGCCCCAGCTTTGTGTTTTGCTGGGAACCGCGATCGTTTCCTACCGGAAAGTCCAGGAACTCCCTGCGGAAGCCTCGGCTGAGACTTCCCCGCCTTCTGCTCTCACAGCCAAGCCGGTCTGGAGTTCCTAGACCAAGGTTGGGTTTTCCGGTGAAACCCCTTTAGGCTCCTTGGAATGCGGGGGTTGAGGATTCTCCAGGTTTTTAGCCGCTATCTCCAGCCGGGCGGAGAAGAACGGTTCGCGGAGCTTTTTACGTCCACCCTGACTCCCAGGCATTCCGTCCGGGATTATTTCGGCTCCACCCAGGAGCTGCTGGCCTCGGGAACCAAGCATCCCTCCCTGCTCTGGAGGGCATGGCATAGTAGAAAAGTGGCCGATGATCTCCACCGCCTGCAAACGCACGAAAAATTCGATCTTTGGGTGATTCAAAATAGCCTTCCCGGGCTTTCCCCGGCCGTCTACGCCACGGCTTTCTCCATGGGAGTTCCGGTCGTCCATTTCCTCCACAACTTCCGCTTGGGCTGCACCAATGGCTTTTTTCTCAACCACGGCAAGCCGTGTGAACGGTGCCTGGATGGAAACTTCTGGCCGGCCTTCCAAACCGCCTGCTGGCGCAACAGCCGCCTGATTTCAGGATTCATGGGCCTGATTCTCCGCCGTGCCAGACATCTGGGGTTGTTCCAAAAGGTCCGGGCTTGGGTGGCGCTCAATCAGCAACAAAAAAACAAACATATCATGATGGGCATTCCCGGGGAACGAATTCATGTGGTGCCCCACTTTTTTGACCCTTCCCAAACTCCACCGCCGCCCAATCCCGAAGGGGATGTTCTGTTTCTGGGTCGACTTTCCCCGGAAAAGGGCCTTCCACACCTTATCGAGGCCTGGGCCCGGGTTCGTCCTGGCAAACGAAAGCTCCTCATCGCCGGCCGCGGCCCCGAAGAGGATCATCTCAAAGGTCTGGCCGTCCGGCTGGGTGTAAAAAATATCGAATTCCTCGGCTATTTGCCTCGCGAGTCTCATCCCGCAGTTTGGGCCCGGACCTCTTTTGCCGTGATTCCTTCGCTGTGGAACGAGCCGTTTCCGTTGTCTTTTTTGGAGGCCTGGTCTTTCCAAAGGGCCTGCCTCGCCAGCCGGCTGGGAGCCATGGCGGAACATATTGTTTCCGGTCAGGACGGCCTGTTGGTCGAGCCTTTTTGTTCCTCCGCCCTCGCCGGCGCTCTCCAGTCCCTTCTCGACGATCCCTTGCAGGCCGTGGCGATGGGGAAAGCAGGCCGCCACAAACTGGTTTCCCAGTTTAACCGTGAAATCTGGATCCAGCGCATGGAGGATGTTTTTTCCCAGGCCCTGTCCCCATAAAATTTCTCGTGGAGAACCCCATGGCAGCCATAGAGTTTCCGTTGCCTTGAAACGGATCCTTTTCTGTCTGCCTCTGGTTCTTCTCTCCTTGATTTATTTTTTGGATGTCGGGTTTTCCCATCTTTTGGGGGACCAGACTTTTGCTCCGGTTTTTTGTGTTCTTTCCCTGTTTGGCATGGCGATGATGCTCCCCGCCCGCCGGGTTCTGGCTTGGGTTCCGGCTTTTGCGGGGCTGGCCTATTGGCTGATTTACGATGTTTCCGCCTACCCCTACACCCGCACCACCACGGTGGTTTTGGCAGGATTGATGGCGGCTTGGGCATCCCGACAAAGGGAGAAGGTGGATGAGCAGTTGGGGGAAATTGATTCCATCTTGCTCCACCTTCCCACCCCTTGGGCCCTCCTCAACGAGGAAGGGGCCATTACCAAAACCAACGCGGCCGGCGCATCCGTACTTGGCTCGACTCCGGAAGAAATCGTTGGAAATTCCATTTTTGAAGTGGGCGGCGCCGGCCCAGAGGAACGCAGGCGGCGGATCGAGGACTTCATGAGAATCCAGCCGTCCGCGCCATCGATGCTCTTCAACCTCAACTCCACCCAGCCGGGCACAAAAAAGATTTCCGCTTCACTTTTCCGGATCCCGACTCGCCGCGGAAGATTTTCCCTCCTCGTTTTTCGGTCCGAATGAATTCCTCGCCGCGGCGCCGCTGGTTCTAGAGCTTCACCCGTGCCCACCAGATGCCATGGGACCAAACCGGCCCATGCCGGATCCTGGCGGGATCATCCCCGCTTCGCCAAATGGAGTACGCTATTTTTCTTGGGAGGTAACCGCCGCTCACCCATTTGAGGATTCGGTGGATCGCAATCCAAACCGGTTTTCCCATCTGAACCCACCGGGGCGCCTCGCGGGCGATCCGCTTCCTCTCCTCAAGGCCTTGTTGGGTCAGTCCCCGATTCGTTCCGGTTTGCCGAAAGACGCTCACCGGGGCGGCAAGTCGGAGGCTCCCCACCCCGGAACGCAAATGCTCCAAAGTCCAAAGGGCGTCGGCGCAGGCCGTGGAAGCAGGATCAAACCAGGCCTGTTGCCGCTCCAAGAAGGAACGAAGAAAGAAGGTGGCACAGGTAAAATTGGCCAAATGGGAGGTTGCCACATGGGGCCAAAAAAGACGGACCGGCCTTTGGACGGTGATCAGGTGCCCATGGGAGTCGATCACCAGAAATCCTCCATAACAAATCTCGGCCCGGGGGGCAGATTGAAAGGCTTCGTAAATCGCGCGCAGGGCTCCCGGCAAATACTGCTCATCGCAGTTGAGATAGGCGCAAATTTTCCCGGTCCCCCGCTTCAATCCCTTGTTGACGGCATCATACATGCCCCGGTCTGGCTCGGAGATCATCAGCCGGCGGTAATTCGGGCGATCCGGCCAACGGGCCTTCATTTGCTCGGCAAACTTCCCAAATCCATCCGTGCCGGCGTCCTGCACAATATGCTCCACCTCCACCCCCTCCTGATCGGCCACGGAGGCGACACAGGCCCCCAAATATCCAAGCTCCCGATAACTGGGAGTTACGATGGTAAAATCCACGCAGGGAGCGTACGTCTCCTCCCATTTTTCTTCAATTCTTCCCGCCTTTCCTGAACGATTTTTCCTGCGATCCTTCTCCGGTGAAATTCTGGGTTTTTCTTGGTCTGGCGGCTTTCGGGGCCACCGCCTGCGGCGGACCCCCGTTGGCGCAGCCGTTTCTTCTTCAGCAGTCGCAGGATGAAAACTATGATTTGTTTGGCGGACAATATTACCTGACTCCGGACGATAACCTGATGTTGGACTCCATGGCCGCCGCCGAAGGCATGGGCAAGCTCCGGCATGTCGAGACTGCGAAAAGGAACCTCCAGCGGTTGCTCAACCCGGCCCTGATGGGCCGATTGCAGGCTCCGCTTGAAATGGAAAAAATGCTCTACCTCGTGATCAGCTGGTTGGCTCGTGCCCGCGATTCTGGCGCGCCTCCGAAAGACTTGTTGGATGAAATCTTTTGCGAAGGAAAGGGCGGGCTCACCCCTGGCGAGACCACAACCCGGGATGTTCTCCTTTACAATTTTCACTTGGCCGAACATCTGGGAATCCTTGATTTTCCGGGCTTGGTCAAAATGGCCCAGGGTCTTCCCCCCAGCATTCCCGAAAACGATGACAATCCCCAAAACCGCCTTGCTTTCGCCATTCCTATTCTCCCGCCCAACCGTTTCCCGCAGGTCGCCCACGAGCTTTTTAACTACGAGCTTTTCGACGGTCCCCTCCCCAAAGCCCCCGATTCCGGGCTCGCCCCCAGCCAGATTGAATTTGCCCAAAAACTCATCACCCGCGGCCTCCTTTCACCGGATGCCCTGAAGTCACCCAGCCCCTGATCCCCCCGACTTTCCCGCTTTCCCGGAAACGCAAGAGATCCGCTAAAGCTCCGGCGGCGGGAGTTACCCCTCCCCACCACGACATTCCAACATTCCATGGAATCTTTTCTTGTCGCATCATGGGCGGATGCCCGATTTGCCTGAGGCCTACCAAAAACTCCGTTCCCGGGGGCGGGAACTAGCGCTACTGGGCGCCACCGGCGGACTTCTCGGCTGGGACCAGGAAACCCTCCTCCCGCCCAAATCCCACCCCTTCCGCGCGGAACAGTCCGCTCAGATTGCCGGCATGGCGCACCGCCTCGCCACCGCCCCAGAGGTCGGTGACTGGCTCTCCGCTTGCGAAGCCGCCAAGCCGGCCGCCGACAGCCCCGAAGCCGCCTGCCTCGCCCGTTGGCGACACGATTACGATCGTGCCACCAAGATCCCCGCCAACCTCATCGAGGAAAACGAAAGGACCAGCGGCCTCGCCCGGTCAGTCTGGGTCGAGGCCCGCAAAAATTCAGACTTTGCCTCCTTTGCCCCCCACCTCGAAAAACTCCTTTCCCTCGCCCGCCGCATGGCCGACCTCTGGGGCTACCCCGACCAACCCTACGACGCTCTGCTCGAAGGCTACGAGCCAGGCTGGAAGACACGGGAAGTCGCCGCCCTCTTTGAAAAACTCCAGCCCCGCCTCGTTGCGATCGCGGAAAAGGCCCTCGCCCTCCCCGCCCATCCCTCCCGCAAAAACCTCTCCGGGCATTACCCTCGCCACGATCAGGAAAAACTCCTCCACTCCCTTCTGCCCAAGATCGGTTTCGATACCGCAGCGGGCCGTCTCGACACCAGCACCCACCCGTTCTGTTCCGGGCTCGGGCCTCACGACACCCGCATGACCACCCGTTACGACGAGACCGATTTCATGGTCTCCCTCTACGGCGTCCTCCACGAGGCCGGTCACGGACTGTACGACCAAGGCCTCCCCGAAAAGGAGCTGGGCACACCGCTGGGCCAAGCCGCCTCCCTCGGCATCCACGAATCCCAGTCCCGTCTCTGGGAAAATCGCGTCGGTCGCAGCCACTCTTTCTGGAAAGCCTGGTGGCCCGACCTCGTGCGCGCTTTTCCCGATCTCACTGGCCACAGCTGGGATCAGGGCTGGCGGGCCGCCAACGCCGTCGAGCGCTCCTTCATCCGGGTCGAGGCCGACGAGGTCACCTACGACCTCCACATCCTTCTCCGATTCCAGCTCGAAACCCGCCTCATCTCCGGCGATCTCAAAGTTCGGGACCTGCCGGCCGCCTGGAACGAGCTCTTTCAAAAACTTCTTGGCCTGAAGGTGCCCGATGACTCCAAGGGCTGTCTGCAGGACATCCACTGGTCGCTGGGCGGTTTTGGCTACTTCCCCACCTACACACTGGGCAACCTCACCGGCTCCCAACTCTGGCAAGCCGCCCACTCCGCCCTGCCGGAACTTTCCGAGTCGCTCGATCACCGCGATTATCAACCCCTGCTCACATGGTTGCGCCGAAATATCCATGATCACGGCCGGCGCTACCTCGCCGGCGATCTGGTCCAACGCGCCACCGGCAAACCGCTCGATCCCGAGGCCCACCTCTCCGTCCTCGAGCAAAAGGTGAAGGATTTATCCTCATGATTTCTCCCTCCCGCATCACCGTGGTCATCAGCACCTACAACCATCTCCGGCCACTGGAGCTTTGCCTGGCAGGTTTTCGCAACCAGACCCGCCTACCCGGTGAGATCCTGATTGCCGACGACGGATCCGGCCCACAGACCCGCGCCCTCCTCGAAAAACTTCTCCCCACCCTCCCCTACCCTGCCCGCCACATCTGGCATGAGGACAAAGGCTTCCGCAAAAACATCATCCTCAACCGCTGCCTGGCGGCGGCCAAAGGGGACTATCTCGTCCTGACTGATGCCGACTGCATCCCCCACCCCCGCTATGTCGAGGATCACGCCGCCTTGGCGGAGCCCGGTTTCTGGGTACAGGGCAGGCGCTGTTATCTGAACGAGGTTGCATCGCTTGGGCTCGTCCCCGGCCAGAACATCCCGGGATTTCGTCTGTGGCTGGCCGGAAAAATGAGCGGCGCCGCCAAGGGTTTTCGCCTGCCGTTTCCCGTGATTCGGCGCAACACAGGGCAGCGCGGCATCATCGGCTGCAACATGGCCATGTGGAAAAAGGACCTGCTCGACATCAATGGTTGGAATGAGGAGTACGAAGGCTGGGGGCTGGGCGAGGATTCCGATCTCGGTTCCCGCCTCTACCACCTCGGTCGACCCCGCAAATTCGTCTACGGCCGTGCCGTCCTTTACCACCTACATCACCCTATTCTTAACCGCGACCACGTCCCGAAAAGCCAGGCACGCTTGGATGAAATCATCCGGACCCGACAGGTCAGGTGCGCCAAAGGGGTGAATCAGTATTTGGGTTGATGATTCTGGTAGGGCAGATTCGAGGATGATTTCGGGTGGTCCGTGAAAATTCTCAAGCGGCCTCAGCGGGGCCACCCCACCTAAACTGAGATTTTCTTCGCCCCCGCCATCGCCGCCCCGACAATGCCAGCCTCATTGTGAAGTTTGGCTGGCACGACCTTCGCCCTCACACCCTTGGCTGCCCGCGGCAGCCACTTTTCTGCCCGCTTGCTGACACCACCTCCCACAATGATCAGGTCCGGATTCAGCAGGCGATCGACCTGATGGAGATATTCCCGGACCCGTTTTGACCACTTTTTCCAGCTCCACCGGTGGATCTCACGAGCCCTGGCGCTGGCAATTATCTCGGCATCCTTGCCCCGCAGGGTCAGATGTCCGAACTCCGTGTTGGGAACCAGCAGACCCCCGATAAACACCGCGCTGCCGATTCCCGTGCCCAATGTGATCATGACCACCGTGCCCTTTTCCTTTTTCCCCGCACCGTGGGTCATTTCGGCAAGACCGGCGGCATCGGCATCGTTGATTACGGAAAAGGAAAGCCGGGTGGCTTGCTTGAAGAGTTTTTCCGCATTCCGGCCCACCCAGCTCGGCGAAAGATTCACGGCGGTTTCCACCACACCCTTACGCATCACTCCGGGGAATCCAGCACCCACGGGTCCGGAAAATTGGAAATGCCGGATCATTTTTTTGATGGCGCTCGTGACCGCGCCCGGTGTGGCTGGCCGCGGGGTTGGCAAATGCAGGTGTTCGGCCAGAATTTCCCCGGAGGGAAGCTCCACGGGCGCTCCCTTGATTCCCGTTCCGCCAATATCGATTCCCAGGACCTGCATCGACGGAAAAATATCCGGTTTCCCGCTGCGGCACGAGTGCAGATCTGATTGGCGCGCCCCGCCTCTGGAATCGAAAACCGGGGGATCCTGGGCTAGGCCTGCCAGAAAAAGTCGACGGTTTTGATGATCCGGGGATCGAGGCTGTGGTGAACGGGACAGCCGAGGGCGGCGGATTCGAGAAGTTTTCTTTGGGGATGATCGGACGGGAGGGGGACGGTTACCCTCGACTTCAACCCCACAATCCTCCTCGGCGAATCGGTGCTCATCTCCTTCACCGTCTCCACCGTCATCCCCTCCAGCTTGAGCCCGTGCCGCTTGGCCGCGATCCCCATGATCGTGGCCATACAGGCGGCCAGAGCCGTGGCCACGAGATCGGTGGGCGAAAAACTCTCCCCCTTTCCCTCGTTATCGACCGGGGCATCGGTGGCGAGCTTGGTGCCGGAAGGACCATGCAACGCTTCGCAATGAAGCTGGCCCTCGTAACGGACGGCGATCTTGACCGACAAGGCTGAATCAGCTTTGGCCAGCGCCCGGGGAGCGAGCCCAGGCCGCCGCGTTGCCCAACAGGAACATGATGCCGGAGCCAGCGGCGGCGCCGAGTAACACCTTGAGCAGCTCCAGACTCATGGTGCGCCTCTGGGCCTGAAACGCCTGCTCCGTCCCGACCTTCAGGCGTGCTTTCTGGACATCGGTCTGCTCCACCAGTTTGTTGAGAAATTCGGTATCTTTCAGGGTGGTGCGGTTCTGCTGGTTGAAATTCTGAACCACGCTGGCCAGGTCGTTGGCCGTTAGCGCCTTCACGCGGTCGACCGTGGTTTCCAGTTGGCGAAGCTGCGCCTGGCTCTGCATCGCAATCTGCTGTTCCGCCACATTGATCAGCCGGTTGCCGGTGATGAGTGCCGCCGCAATGACCAAAAGAAAGCCGCCGGCGTAGACAAAGGGAACAAAGGAAAGCAGCCGCAGGATCGTTCTTTCCAAAGGCAGCGAGACCGTTCGGGGAAAAGCAAAAAGAATTCCCAGGGCCAGCAGGGGAACGGGAATGCGGTCAACCAAGCCGGAAGAAAATCGGAAGGCCTGGAGGGCCCCACCAAAGGGATTCGCCAACAGTTGAAACAGAAGGTCGATGCCGGCAAAGACCAGCAGGCCATAGCCAACAACGGAGATAATACGGGGTGCCGGGGTGGAAGGTTTCATGGGCCGAGATTGAGGAGCTGGTCGGGAATGTCCAGAGCGCAAGGCGTTGACCTGACGATAAATGGTGAATAGGTGGGCGGTGGAGTGGGGATGTGGTGCGGCGCTACCCGGTTTCCGTGTCCAAGCTTCCCCCCCAATAAAAAACCCAGCCCCTGCATGCAGGAGCTGGGTTTTTGGGAACCAAAACGCTTTTTAGACGTCGTAGTACATGAAGAACTCATGCGGATGAGGACGCAGACGCAGGGCGTCGTAATCCTTGACCCGCATTTCGAGGATGGTCTCGACCATGTCCTTCGTGAACACATCGCCCTTGAGCAGAAACTCGTGGTCCTTCTCGAGGGCCTGGGCGGCGCCGAGGAGCGAGTCCGGGGCGCTGGGCACCTTGGAAAGCTCCTGGGGCGGAAGCTCGTACAGGTTTTTGTCGAGCGGGTCGCCCGGGTGAATCTTGTTCTGGATGCCATCGAGCCCGGCCATGAGCTGGGCCGCGCAGGCCAGATACGGGTTCGCCGCCGGGTCGGGCGTACGGAACTCGATCCGGACCGCCTTCGGGTTGGACGAGTAGGTGGGGATGCGGATGGCCGCGGAGCGGTTCCGCGCGCTGTAGGCAAAGTTCACCGGAGCCTCGAACCCGGGGACGAGCCGCTTGAAGCTGTTCGTCGTGGGGTTGGTGATCGCGGTGAGCGCCCGGGCGTGCTTGATGATTCCCCCGATGTAGTAGAGGGCGAGCTCGCTCAGGTTCGCGTAGCCCTTGCCGGCGAAGAGCGGCTTGCCGTCCTTCCAGATGCTCTGGTGGGTGTGCATGCCGGAGCCGTTGTCCCCGAAAAGGGGCTTGGGCATGAAGGTCGCCGTCTTGCCGTGGCGGCGGGCCACGTTCCGGACGACGTACTTGTAGAGGTTCACCTTGTCGCCGGTGTTGACCAGCGTGTCGAAGCGGATGTCGATCTCCGCCTGGCCGGCCGTGGCCACCTCGTGGTGTTGCCGCTCCACCTGCACGCCGAGATCCTCGAGCATGAGGGTGATCTCGTTGCGGATGTCCTGCTGCGTGTCCGCCGGCGGGACGGGGAAATACCCCTCCTTGTGACGGATCTTGTAGCCGGTGTTGGGCAACTCCTCGCGGCCGGTGTTGAACACGCCCTCGATGGAGTCCACCTGATAGAAGGCGCCGCGGGACGAGGAGTCGTAGCGGACGTCGTCAAAGATGAAGAACTCCGGCTCGGGGCCGAAGTAGGCGGCGTCGCCGACCTTCGTGCTCTGGAGA
>Ga0214917_10004598_pt1 | contig 15250 bp, 11 predicted proteins | sample LL_1208_BB_MetaG_FD_177983 | JGI IMG/M metagenome (GOLD analysis project Ga0214917, IMG submission 177983) | Freshwater microbial communities from Lake Lanier, Atlanta, Georgia, United States - LL_1208_BB | ecosystem: Environmental > Aquatic > Freshwater > Lake | place: USA: Georgia | collected... | reverse complement strand
TGTAATAGCTGCTGTTAATGTGGTTTTACCATGATCTACGTGACCAATTGTTCCTACGTTAACATGCGGCTTTTTCCGCTCAAACTTTTCTTTTGACATAATTAATACCAACCATTAAGTTACTGTTTTTTGACAATTGCATCAGCTATGTTCGCTGGTGCTTCAGAGTATCGTGCAAATTCCATGGTATAGGTTGCACGGCCTTGAGTTGCAGAGCGCAGATCTGTAGAGTAACCAAACATTTCAGCAAGTGGCACTTCAGCGCGAACTACTTTACCCGCTGGTGATTCATCCATACCCTGAACCATACCACGTCTTCTGCTTAAATCCCCCATCACATCACCCATGTAATCTTCAGGAGTTACAACTTCAACACTCATAATTGGTTCAAGAAGTACCGGATTAGCCTTCATGACGCCCTGTTTAAATGCCATAGAGCCCGCTATCTTAAATGCCATCTCCGAAGAGTCAACATCGTGGTAAGAGCCATCGTATAAGGTTACTTTAACGTCAACGAACGGGTAGCCTGCTAGTACGCCATTATTTAATTGCTCTTGAATACCCTTATCTACTGCTGGAATATATTCGCGAGGGATAACTCCACCGACGATCGCATTCTCAAACTCGTATCCAGTGCCACGCTCTTTAGGTTCAAGCTTAATGACAACATGTCCGTACTGTCCTCTACCACCAGACTGACGGACAAATTTACCTTCCTGATCAACAGTATTTCTTAATGTCTCTCTATAGGCAACTTGCGGTTTACCAACGTTAGCCTCAACAAAAAATTCTCTGCGAAGTCTGTCGACGATGATTTCTAAGTGAAGCTCACCCATACCCTCAATAATGGTTTGTCCAGATTCTTCATCAGTATGCACACGGAATGATGGATCTTCTTGCGCCAGTTTACCTAATGCAATCCCCATTTTTTCCTGGTCAGCTTTGGTTTTTGGTTCAACGGCAACAGCAATTACAGGATCTGGAAAATCCATTCTTTCTAAGGTGATTATATTTTTTTCATCACAAAGAGTATCACCAGTAGTTACGGCTTTTAAGCCAACACAGGCAGCAATATCACCAGCACGAACCTCTTTAATCTCTTCACGAGAATTAGCATGCATTTGCAGTAAGCGACCAATTCTTTCTCTTTTACACTTAACTGGATTATAAACTGTGTCACCTGACTTAAGCACACCTGAATAAACACGAATGTAGGTCAATGTTCCAACAAATGGGTCAGTAGCAATTTTAAACGCTAGCGCTGAGAATGGCGATTCGTAAGAGGTAATACGCTTATCTTCTTCACCATCGTCATTTACACCCTTAACTGGAGGAATATCAAGTGGGGATGGTAGAAAATCGATTACCCCATCAAGAACTGCTTGCACGCCTTTATTTTTGAAAGCCGAACCACAGTAAACAGGAACAATCTCATTGGCAATAGTCCGTTGTCTTAAAGATTTTTTAATTTCTTCTTCGGTAAGCTCATCACCTTCGAGATATTTTTCCATTAGACTTTCATCTGACTCAGCAGCAGCTTCAACTATTTGATTACGATACTCTGCACACAGCTCAACTAAGTCAGCTGGAATATCAGCATACTTAAAAGTCATGCCTTTATTTTCTTCATCCCAAAGTATGGCTTTCATTTTGATTAAGTCAATTACGCCCTTAAATTCTTCCTCCGCTCCAATAGGTAGTTGAAGAACGACAGGGTTCGCTCCTAATCTTTTCTTGATTTGTTCAACAACACGTAAGAAGTTAGCACCCATTCTGTCCATTTTGTTAACAAAAACAATACGAGGTACTCCATATTTATTGGATTGACGCCAAACAGTTTCTGACTGTGGTTCAACGCCAGCTACTGAGTCAAATACAACTACAGCACCGTCAAGCACTCTTAACGAACGCTCCACCTCAATCATGAAGTCAACGTGTCCAGGCGTATCGATGATATTAACACGATGCTTATCGTATTGTTTATCCATTCCTGACCAGTAGCATGTTGTTGCTGCTGAAGTAATAGTAATTCCGCGCTCTTGCTCCTGAACCATCCAATCCATAGTAGCAGCACCGTCATGCACTTCTCCTATTTTGTGAGAAGTACCTGTATAAAACAATACGCGTTCTGTAGTAGTGGTTTTACCAGCATCTACGTGTGCGGCAATTCCTATATTACGATATAAATGCAGTGGTGTTGACACGTCTTATTCCCCTAATTAGTTCCAACGGAAGTGTGCAAATGCTTTGTTAGCATTAGCAGTACGATGAGTTTCTTCACGTTTCTTAATAGTTGCACCTCTATTTTCAAAGGCTTCAAGCATTTCAGCAGCTAAACGAGATACCATTCCCTTTTCACCTCGGTTACGAGCCGCTTGAACCATCCAACGCATTGCTAGGGCAATAGAACGTTTGGAATTAACTTCAACAGGAACCTGGTACGTAGCACCACCAATTCGTCGTGTTCTAGTTTCGACTGTAGGCCTAACGTTACTCATGATTTTTTCAAAAAAGTCAACAAGGGTTAGACTTTTTGCAACATCTTCACCCATCTCTTCCAATTTCTTGGATTTTGTTACTAATTTATGAAATTCTTCAAGTGCTCCGTACACAATGTTTTCAGCAACTGATTTCTTACCGTCATGCATAATAACATTAATAAATTTTGCAAGAATTTCACTCTTATATTTTGGATCTGGGAGAACCATACGTGTTTTTACCGATTTTCTTCTAGGCATAATTTAAATTCCTGAGGTTATTTCTTATCTTTAGGTTTTTTAGTACCGTACTTAGAACGACCTTGCTTTCTGTCATTCACACCTGCAGTATCTAAACTTCCACGAACTGTATGATATCTCACACCTGGTAAGTCCTTAACACGACCACCACGAATTAGAACCACTGAGTGCTCTTGAAGGTTATGGCCTTCACCGCCTATGTAGGAAGTTACTTCATAGCCATTTGTCAGGCGTACCCGCGCAACCTTTCTTAAAGCTGAGTTAGGCTTTTTAGGAGTAGTTGTGTACACACGCGTACAAACACCACGGCGCTGCGGACATGCTTCTAAAGCAGGTACGTTACTTTTACGTTTAATATCTCGTCTTGGTTTTCTAACCAACTGGTTAATTGTTGCCATCTATTTTAGCTCCGAACGATCGAAATTTTTAAAAAATATCGCGAGGACAAGGGTGGCAAAATTTTAATCCAACCTTGTCCATATGTCAAGTTTTACACTAAGAATGTATAAATTTACTATCTTCGTGGTTGTTCTGCATTCAATGCTTCACTCAATGCATGTTCAACATCACTTGCTGTTAAAGAGACCGCAACTGACTCATTTGCCATTTTACGGGCTCTTCTTTCCTTGCGTTTTTTGTGATAAGTATAACCAGTTCCCGCAGGAATTAAACGGCCTACCATCACATTCTCTTTAAGTCCACGCAACTCATCCATTTTACCACTAACCGCAGCCTCGGTTAACACACGTGTGGTTTCCTGGAATGACGCAGCTGAAACGAAGGATTCTGTTGCCAAGGATGCTTTTGTGATCCCAAGTAATATTGGATATCCACGAGCTAACTCCTTTTTATCATCCTTCAGTTTGTCATTTTCTTGTAAGATGGCAATTTCTTCAATTTGCTCACCTACTAAGAATTTAGAATCGCCGACAAACGTTATTTCCCTTTTTCTCAACATTTGACGTACAATAATTTCTATATGCTTATCATTAATTTTTACACCCTGCAAACGATACACATCTTGTACTTCATTTACAATATAATTAGCTAATGCACCAACGCCTAAAAGCTTGAGAATATCGTGCGGGTTTGGTGGACCATCGGCAATCACCTCACCTTTAGACACATGCTCACCCTCAAAGACCGAAATATGACGCCATTTTGGAATCATTTCTTCATGGATAACATTATCAGTTGATGTAATAATTAAACGACGTTTTCCTTTGGTTTCCTTGCCGAAACTTACAATTCCAGATATTTCTGCCATAACCGCATAATCTTTTGGTTTTCTAGCTTCAAACAAATCTGCTACTCGTGGTAAACCACCGGTAATATCGCGAGTTTTTGTACGCTCTTGCGGAATACGTGCAACTACATCACCCGCGCGCACTAACTGGCCATCTTCTAGGTTAACGATTGCATCTACAGGCAAGAAATAATGAGCTGGAACCTGAGTACCAGAGATGCACAGGTCATTCCCCAAGTCGTCAACTAATTTTATCATTGGCCGCAATTCTTTACCTGTTGAACTTGTACGCTGTTTAGCATCAATTACCACAATACTGCTTAACCCTGTAGCTTCATCAGTTTGCCTATGCATAGTAATGCCTTCTAGCAATTCATTAAACTGTATTCTACCATCAATTTCTGAAATAATTGGGTGCGTATGTGGGTCCCAGGTGGCAATAATTTGACCTGCTTCTACTGAGTCTTGATCATTTACAGTTACAACAGAGCCATACGGTAATTTATAACGTTCTCTTTCTCTACCAAATTCATCAGTAACAGTTACCTCTCCTGAACGTGACACAGCTACCAGATTACCATTTTCCTGGGTTACAGTTTTAAGATTCTGCAGCCTAATTTTCCCTTTATTTTTAACTTGAATGCTATTTACTGCTGATGACCGAGAAGCAGCACCACCAATATGGAAGGTACGCATGGTCAACTGAGTGCCTGGTTCACCAATCGATTGTGCAGCAATGATTCCGACTGCTTCACCAATATTAACCAAATGCCCACGTGCAAGGTCACGACCGTAACAATTTGCGCAGAGACCAAAACGAGTTTCACATGTGATTGGCGAACGAACAAATACTTGGTCAACGCCTTTTTGTTCTAATAAATCAACCCATTTCTCATCAAGCAATGTACCAGCAGTTACAATTGCCTCAGACTCCGATGGCATAAAAACATCTTGCGCAACAACACGGCCAAGCACGCGCTCATGTAGTGGTTCTACAATATCACCACCTTCAATTAAAGGTGTCATTAAAATACCATTGGAAGTTCCACAATCAATTTCTGTAATGACCACGTCTTGAGCTACGTCAACTAACCTTCTAGTTAAATATCCAGAGTTTGCTGTTTTAAGCGCTGTATCAGCAAGACCTTTACGTGCACCGTGGGTAGAAATAAAGTATTGGAATACATTTAAACCCTCCCTGAAGTTGGCAGTAATAGGTGTTTCAATAATCGATCCGTCTGGTGCCGACATAAGACCGCGCATACCAGCTAGCTGTCTTATCTGTGCAGCTGAACCCCGCGCTCCAGAGTCGGCCATCATAAAGATTGGGTTAAATGATGGTTGCGCAATAATATTGCCTTCTCTATCTTTGGTATCGTCGGTAGCAATATTTGCCATCATCGATTTCGCAACAATTTCAGAGGTTCGAGACCAAATATCAATTACCTTATTATAGCGCTCCCCGTTGGTAACGAGACCAGACCTAAATTGCGCTTCAATTTCACGAACTTCATCATAGGCTTGTTCAATAATTAGCGGCTTATCCTTCGGAATTTCCATATCATCAATACCGATAGATGCTGCAGCTCTTGTTGCATATTTAAAGCCCATATACATTAATTGATCAGCAAAAATCACCGACTCTTTTAAACCATAATGTCGGTAGCAATAATCTAGCACCTTTGAAATGGCCTTTTTAGTCATCGGCTTATTGATTAAATCAATAGCCATGCCCTGCGGTAAAATTGTTGAAAATATAGCGCGCCCAGCAGTTGTCTCAACCATTCGATAATCGAGACCAGTATCTTGTGAATTTTCTACTGGAACTCGTAATTTAATACGAGCATGTAACTCTATCATGCCTAAATCATAAGCGCTTAAAACGTCATCTGGAGAAACGTAAGCAGAACCCTCACCTTTAGCATTAATTTTATCGCGAGTTAGATAGTATAGACCTAGTACTACGTCCTGACTAGGAACAATAATAGGTTCCCCATTAGCTGGTGATAAAATATTATTAGTTGACATCATCAATGAACGCGCCTCAAGCTGCGCCTCTAATGTAAGAGGAACGTGCACAGCCATCTGATCTCCGTCAAAGTCTGCATTGTAGGCAGTACAAACCAATGGGTGCAATTGAATTGCCTTACCTTCAATTAATACTGGTTCAAATGCTTGAATACCAAGTCTATGCAGAGTAGGAGCGCGATTCAGCAGAACTGGGTGTTCTCTGATAACTTCTTCAAGAACGTCCCAAACTACTGCTTCTTCTCTATCAACCATTTTCTTTGCAGCTTTTATCGTTGATGCAATTCCGCGGAATTCCAGCTTACTAAAGATAAATGGTTTAAATAATTCGAGAGCCATTCTTTTTGGCAAGCCGCATTGATGGAGCCTTAATGTTGGACCAACTACAATCACAGAACGACCAGAATAGTCAACTCGTTTACCTAAAAGGTTTTGACGGAAACGACCCTGCTTACCCTTGATCATGTCAGCAAGAGATTTCAAAGGTCTTTTATTAGTACCCGTAATCGCTCTGCCTCTACGGCCATTATCTAATAATGCGTCTACAGCTTCTTGCAGCATACGTTTTTCATTGCGTACGATAATATCCGGCGCGTTAAGGTCAAGTAAGCGTTTGAGACGGTTATTACGATTTATAACACGTCGGTATAAGTCATTCAAATCAGAGGTCGCAAATCTTCCACCATCTAAGGGGACTAATGGACGCAAATCCGGAGGCAACACAGGAAGAACGTTCATAATCATCCAATCTGGCATGTTGCCAGATTCGTGAAATGCTTCGAGCAACTTAAGCCGCTTGGTAATTTTTTTAATCTTGGTTTCAGAAGTGGTAAGCGGTAATTCCTCGCGCAATGCTTTGATTTCTTCTGGAACGTCTATCTGCTTTAGCAAGGCCCTGATCGCCTCAGCACCCATGCGCGCGTCAAATTCATCACCGTGCTGCTCTAGGGCCTCTAAATATGCTTCATCATTTAGTAGCTGCCCCTTTTCCATTTCGGTAAGACCAGGATCAATAACAACAAATGCCTCGAAATATAGAACTCTCTCTATATCTCGGAGGGTCATATCTAGCAATAAACCAATTCTTGATGGTAGCGATTTTAAAAACCATATATGTGCAACTGGACTAGCTAATTCAATATGGCCCATCCGTTCACGTCTGACTTTTGCTAAAGTAACCTCAACTCCGCATTTCTCGCAGATAACGCCGCGGTGTTTTAAACGCTTATATTTGCCACACAAGCATTCGTAATCTTTAGTTGGTCCAAATATCTTGGCGCAAAACAATCCATCCCTTTCAGGCTTAAATGTTCTGTAGTTTATAGTTTCTGGTTTCTTTACCTCACCATAAGACCAAGAGCGAATGAGTTCAGGAGAAGCAAGGCCAATTTTAATGGCGTCAAATTCTTCAGCGTAACCGTGGTTTTTAATTAAACCAAGTAAATCACTCATTACCGGTTTTTTCTTCATGGGTTCGTTAGTTAAACTAGCCAAGTTTAGTCTCCCATCAAATTAGTTAATAAAATGTCAATAATAGAAAGCTTTCACAAAATGAAAGCTTTCTATTTATTATTCATGACTAAGATCAATATCAATACCTAATGCTTTTATCTCCTTTAACAATACATTAAAGGATTCTGGCATTCCTGCATCCATGCGATGATCTCCATCAACAATGTTTTTGTATATCTTTGTACGTCCATTCACGTCATCTGATTTAACAGTTAACATTTCTTGGAGAGTATAAGCAGCCCCATATGCCTCGAGCGCCCACACCTCCATCTCACCAAATCGCTGGCCACCAAACTGTGCCTTACCGCCTAATGGCTGCTGTGTAACCAAGCTATAAGAGCCTGTGGAACGTGCATGCATTTTGTCATCAACAAGATGATTCAGCTTTAGCATATACATATAGCCGACGGCAACAGGATTGTCGAATTTTGTTCCAGTTCTGCCATCAATCAGGGTAAGTTTGCCACTTTCAGGGACATCAGCAAGCTTAAGCATTGATTTAATTTCTGCTTCACTGGCGCCATCAAATACTGGGGTAGCCATTGGCACGCCATTACGTAAATTTTCAGCCAGCTCATGCAACTCTTCAGATGATAGAGCGTCAATACTGATACGATTCTTGTCGTGATTGTAAACTTGGCCTAAGAATTTACGTAGTTCAGCTTCGGAGGCATTATTACTGACCATCTGATCAATTTTATTGCCTAAGGATTTTGCAGCTAACCCTAGATGGGTTTCTAGTACCTGACCTATATTCATACGTGACGGTACACCCAATGGATTTAGTACGATATCAACAGGTGTTCCATCTTCCATATAAGGCATATCTTCCATAGGAACAACTACGGATATCACGCCTTTATTTCCATGGCGTCCTGCCATCTTATCGCCAGGTTGTATTCTTCTTTTTACAGCTACATATACCTTAACAATTTTAAGCACACCTGGGGCGAGGTCATCACCTTGAAGAATTTTTTTCTTACCAATAGTAAAGCGTTTTTCAATTTCTTTTTGCAACAATTCGAGCTGTCTGCTTAATTGTTCTAATTGTGAAGAAACGTCAGCGTCAATAACTCGAATCTCAAACCATTTGTTTTTAGCAATTAAAAGGATCTGATCAGAGGTTATAACTGTATTTGGCTTTAATGGCGATGGTCCTTTTGAACACGTTTGACCAACAAGCAATTGTGACGCACGAGCATAAATATCTTCTTCTCGCAAGCGCTTCTCGTCTTGTAAATCTTTTCTAATTTCAGCTAAATGCAATTCTTCAATATTTTTAGCACGAGAATCTTTCTCAATACCATCACGAGTGAAAATTTGTACGTCAATAATGGTGCCGTTCATGCCAGAAGGGACTCTTAGCGAGCTATCCTTAACATCAGAGGCCTTCTCGCCGAAAATTGCTCTGAGAAGCTTTTCTTCAGGAGTTAATTGTGATTCGCCTTTTGGAGTAACCTTACCAACTAGGATATCGCCTGATCTAACTTCAGCTCCTATGTATACAACACCAGTATCATCAAGTTTAGCTAAAGCAGATTCTGCAATATTAGGAATATCGGCTGTAACTTCTTCAGAACCCAGTTTAGTATCGCGCGCAATACAAGTTAGTTCCTCAATATGAATAGTAGTAAACCTATCATCACGAGCAACGCGTTCTGAAATTAAAATGGAATCTTCAAAGTTATAACCATTCCAAGGCATAAACGCAACTAGAAGGTTTTGACCAAGAGCAAGTTCACCTAAATCTGTACAAGGGCCATCAGCCAAAATATCCCCACGTTCAATCACATCACCTTTATTGACAATTGGTGTTTGATTCATACAAGTATCTTGATTAGAACGGAAGTATTTGGTCAAATTATAAATATCTACACCAGTTTCACCGGCAGATGTTTCCGAGCTATTAACTCGAACGACAATTCGTGACGCATCAACTAGATCTATAATTCCACCTCGCTTAGCTACGACAGCTACACCTGAGTCAGCAGCAACAGTTCTTTCCATACCTGTTCCCACAAGTGGTTTTTCTGCTCGCAAGGTAGGTACAGCCTGTCTTTGCATGTTCGAGCCCATTAATGCGCGGTTAGCATCATCGTGCTCGAGAAATGGAATTAATGATGCCGCAACCGAAACTATTTGTTTGGGTGAAACATCCATAAAATTGATTTTGTCTGGGGTAGTTAGCAAAAATTCATTTTGGTGCCGACAAGGAACTAAATCTGTCTGAATCTGTCCATTAGCATCTAGAGGAATATTTGATTGCGCAATGTACTGATCAACTTCCTCAATCGCAGATAAATAAATAATCTCATCAGACACCTTACCATCGAGCACCCTTCGACATGGTGTTTCAATAAAACCATATTTATTAGTTCGCGCATAAACCGAAAGTGAATTAATCAAACCAATATTTGGTCCCTCAGGGGTTTCAATTGGGCATACTCTACCATAATGTGTGGTGTGAACGTCACGGACCTCAAATCCCGCTCTTTCTCTCGTTAAACCACCTGGGCCAAGTGCAGAAACACGTCTTTTATGTGTTACACCAGATAGTGGATTAACCTGATCCATAAACTGAGATAACTGGCTTGAACCAAAGAATTCCTTTATCGCTGCTGATACTGGCTTAGCGTTTATAAGATCTTGAGGCATTAAATTTTCTGATTCAGCTAGACTCAAGCGTTCCTTAACAGCTCTTTCAACCCTTACTAGTCCGACGCGAAATTGATTTTCAGTCATTTCACCAACGCTTCTTACACGACGATTGCCAAGATGATCTATGTCATCAACAATGCCTTGTCCGTTTCTAATGGCTATCAGGTGCTTAATTACATCAACTATGTCACCGTTACTTAGCACGCCAGGACCTTCGTCATCAGTTCTGCCCAAGCGGCGATTGAACTTCATTCTGCCCACTTCTGATAAGTCATACCGCTCTATTTCAAAAAACAAATTTTGGAATAATGCCTCAGCAGCATCTTTTGTTGGCGGTTCGCCTGGTCTCATCATACGATAGATTTCTACTAATGCTTCCAGTTGCGATGTAGTCGCATCTAAGCGCATAGTATCGGAAATGTATGGTCCGTTATCAATGTCATTAGTGTAGATAATTTCAAAGTCAGTAACGTTATTGTTGGTCAAGCTATCCAGCAATACTTCATTGAGCTCAACATTTGGCTCTGCAAGCACTTCGCCAGTTTCAGTATTAATAATTGCTTTTGAAACAACTTTATCAACCAGATAGGATGAAGGAACTACAAGCTCATTCATGCCGTATTTTTCCATTACTTTAACGTGACGCGCTGTTATACGTCTGCCTTGTTCAACGATAAGTTCACCAGTTGGTTGGTAAATAATGTCAAATTGAGCAATTTCACCTCTTAGTCTGGCAGGGACTAAATCAATATGAAATTCACCTAATCGAATATGACAACCAATGGTTGTAAAAAACTCTGATAAAATTTGTTCAGGATCATAACCTAGGGCACGAAGGATAACAGTAACAGGTAATTTTCTTCTTCTATCTATTCTAGCAAACAAACAATCTTTAGGGTCAAATTCGAAATCTAACCATGAACCACGATAGGGGATAATTCTAGCGGAGTACAATAATTTACCAGATGAATGCGTTTTACCTTTATCATGCTCAAATATTACACCAGGAGAACGATGTAATTGTGATACAACAACTCTCTCAGTACCGTTAATAATAAAGGTTCCATCTTCTGTCATTAAGGGAAGTTCACCCATAAAAACTTCTTGCTCACGAATATCCTTTATCGGTTTTGGATCACTAGGAGCATCCTTATCTAAAACAGTTAATCTTACTTTGACGCGCAATGGTGCGGCAAAAGTTAACCCTCGTAATTTACATTCTCTTACGTTGAAAGGAGCTTCTCCTAATGAATAGGATACGTAATCTAATCTAGCGTTACTAGAAAAACTAGTGATTGGAAATATCGACTGAAATGCGGTGTGCAAACCCGTTTTTGAAAAATCGGTATTAGAATGACCTGTGCCAATGAAACTTTGATATGAGTTAAGCTGAATTTCAAGAAGGTTTGGAATCTGTATTTGGTCATTCTGTTTGCCAAAGCTCTTGCGAAATCGTTTTTTTTCAGCGAAAGAAAAGTTAAGGCGAGCATTTGCTTTGGTCATGTTTAATCCTCTGTCAGATGATCATTATAGAAAATTCATTTTAAAAAACACTTAACCCAGAAGCATAATAATACGTCTGGGTTAAAAAAAATATAGAGTTAAAATTATTTAATCTCTACTGTTGCACCAGCTTCTTCAAGTTGTTTCTTGATTGAATCAGCATCTGCTTTTGAAACACCTTCTTTTACAGAGGCAGGAGCAGATTCTACTAAGTCCTTAGCTTCTTTTAATCCTAAGCCAGTAATAGTACGAATAGCTTTAATTACCTCAACCTTTTTATCACCAAATGATGTCATTACAACATTAAATTCAGTTTTTTCTTCAGCGGCAGCTGCTGGGGCAGCGGCAGCTGCTACAGGCATAGCGAAAGATGCAGCTGTAACATTAAATTTTTCTTCCATTGCTTCGATTAAGTCTACAACTTCCATTACAGACATATTAGCGATGGCTTCTAAAATTTCATTTTTTGCAATAGCCATTTAAGACTCCTAATAAAATAAATTACACGACTATGATACTAAGCACTTTTAGTATCTTTAATAGCAACTATTGTTCTAACCAGCTTAGCCTTAGGCTCAGCAATTGTTCGTACCAATTTTTCAATTGGTGCGCGCATGACGTATAGCAACTTAGCAAGAGCTTCATCACGGGTAGGTAGGCTTGCAATTGCTTCAAGATGTTCAGAGCCATATGCTCTGCCACTTACAGATAATGCTTTAATTTCGAGTTTATCAAAATCTTTTGCATATCCCTTGAGTAGTCTAGCAGCGTCACTTGGAGCTTCCATAGACAATGCAATAAACAAAGGACCAACCAACTGCTCACTCAAACAGGCGAATTCAGTATCTTCGAAAGCTCGGCGAACTAATGTATTAGGAACAACCCTTAGATATACATCAGCTTTTCTTGCCGCCGATCTTAACTGAGTCATCTGATTAACTGTTAAGCCGCGGTAGTCAGCAACAACTGCTGACACAGCCTTTTTTGCTACCTGATTAACTTCTTGAACAACTTGTTTTTTAGCAGCTAAAGACAATGTCACGTTACGGACCTCCTTCGTTAACAAATCTTAACTTAAGATTTGTGTTAATGGTGTGTGCTTAACACACAACACCGTCTGCGCAGGAAATTAAGCATATGCACCTGCGGTCTTCGACGACATCAACGTAGTAATGCCGTGAATTTTTTAATGGTGGAACATTTTACATGGTTAAAGAGGATAAATCAAGTGTTAATCCAGGGCCCATAGTTGAAGACAGTGAAACCTTCTTAATGTAGATACCCTTAGATGAAGCTGGTTTTAATCTCTTTAAATCAGCAATTAATGCATTAACATTTTCAATAATATCTTCTGGATTAAATGATACCTTTCCAACTGAACAATGAATAATACCATTTTTATCTGTTCTGTAGCGAACCTGCCCTGCTTTAGCATCGCGAACAGCATTTTCGACCTGCATAGTCACAGTTCCAACTTTTGGATTTGGCATAAGACCACGTGGTCCAAGAATTGTCCCAAGTTGTCCAACAATACGCATAGCGTCAGGCGTTGCAATTACCACATCATACGGAATTGATCCAGATTTTAACTCTTCAGCAAGATCTTCAAAACCAACTCGATCAGCTCCAGCATTTTTAGCTTTTTCAGCATTATCACCTTGAGCAAAAACTGCTACACGTACTGTTTTACCTGTACCTTTTGGCAATAGTGTTGAAGAACGAACAACTTGATCAGATTTACGTGGGTCGACGCCAAGATTTACGGCAACATCTATGCTTTCGTTAAATTTTTTAGAAGCAAAGTTTTTTAACACATTTACAGCTTCAGCTGCTTTGTAAACAGTATTTGGCTGAACTGATTCGCGTATTAACTTTTGGTGTTTAGTTAATTTGGCCATATTTATTCTCCCATCTCTACATCAACACCCATACTACGAGCTGTTCCTGCGATTGTTCTTATTGCAGCTTCTTCAGATGCCGCAGTTAAATCCGGTTCTTTAGTTCTTGCAATTTCCAACAGTTGAGCACGAGTAATTTTACCTACCTTTTTGGTATTAGGATTGGAGCTACCACTAGTTAAGCCAAGAGACTTTTTAATTAGGACTGAAGCCGGAGGTGTTTTAAGCACAAAAGTAAATGATCTATCAGAATACACACTAATGACCACAGGTATTGGAAGACCCTGCTCTAGATGCTGAGTTGCTGCATTGAATTCTTTACAAAAACCCATAATGTTAACACCGCGTTGACCTAATGCAGGCCCGACTGGTGGACTTGGATTTGCCTTACCGGCAGGAATTTGTAGCTTGATATAAGCTTCAATTTTTTTTGCCATTTGCTTTACTCCTAAATTTGGGTCAACGTTTGTTTAATCAACAAACTCCCCGTTGTTACAATTTAATTAAGATTTTTCAACCTGACCAAATTCCAGTTCAACCGGAGTTGAGCGCCCAAAAATTAGTACAGATACTCTTAACTTGTTTTTATCATAGTTAACTTCTTCAACGACACCATTAAAATCTTTAAATGGGCCTTCTTTTACCCTAACCATCTCGCCTGGCTCAAACAGAATTTTTGGTCTGGGTTTTGTAGCACCCTCTTCAACTCTTCTCAAGATAGCATTAGCTTCTTTTTCCGAAATAGGTGTTGGAGATTGACTAGTGCCACCAATAAAACCAAAAACACGTGGTATTGAACGAATCATATGCCATGTTTCATCGTCCATAATCATTTGTACCAAAACATAGCCTGGAAAAAATTTGCGGGTACTTTTGCGTTTTTGCCCGGCCTTCATTTCCACAACTTCTTCAGATGGTACTACTATCTCACCTAATTTGGTGTCCAAATTTTGAAGTTTTGCGCGATGCAAAATTTCCTTCATTACAAAATTCTCGTAGCCGGAATATGCATGAACGACATACCATTGCATTAATTTTTGTTCATCCACGACTTTTCTCACCCTAAACGTGTTAATTTAGCTATCAACCATATCATAGCATTATCTAGTAACCATAGTATAACGCCGGTCAAAGCAACCATAGTAATAACAATTATTGTTGTTTGGATTGTTTCCTGTTTGCTTGGCCATACAACTTTCTTAACTTCGTTATATGCTTCCTTAATTAAACCTTTTACTGTTATACCTTTGTCAGTAAAAGTAAATGCAAACAAAGCTAACACCAACCAACCTACCCATACAGTATATTGTAGGAATGAACTTAGATTAACACAAAACTGAACTGAAGCGATACTTATAGTAAATAAAGCTATAAGAACCCATAAATAATTATTTTTTGTTAGCATGTGATTTTCTATCTTAAGGGTTGGCAGGCCAGGAGGGGATCGAACCCCCAACCTGCGGTTTTGGAGACCGCCGCTCTGCCAATTGAGCTACTGGCCTTTGACTAAGGCAAGATTATAACCTTGCCCGATAAATTATTCAATAATTTTTGCAACAACACCCGCACCTACTGTACGACCGCCTTCACGAATAGCAAAACGCAGGCCTTCGTCCATAGCAATTGGAGCATGCAAGTTAACTTGTAATTTTACGTTATCTCCTGGC
>Ga0214917_10004596_pt1 | contig 15250 bp, 13 predicted proteins | sample LL_1208_BB_MetaG_FD_177983 | JGI IMG/M metagenome (GOLD analysis project Ga0214917, IMG submission 177983) | Freshwater microbial communities from Lake Lanier, Atlanta, Georgia, United States - LL_1208_BB | ecosystem: Environmental > Aquatic > Freshwater > Lake | place: USA: Georgia | collected... | reverse complement strand
CCGATTACCTCAACTAAGGAGAAATAAATATGCCGTATGAACCAACATCTCTCTATTCAGAGATTATGGAAAATCTTTTTATGGGAGGAACTGATGACAATGATGTCATCCACCTTCCTGCAAATCCCTACGCTCGTCGAAACGATCTGCCATTTGATTCGATCGTGACTATGTATGCCTGGGCAAGACCTGCTGATTGGAAAGTCCAGGAATATCGATACGGAGTGCCTGATGCACAGATCAGCGATATGGATCTCGCAAGACTTCGCCAAGCTGTTAACTGGGGATATAAGCAATGGCAGCGAGGAGATCGCACTTTAATCCGTTGCCAAGCAGGGCTTAATCGCTCTGGTCTAGTCACTGCCTTAATTCTTATGAAATCAGGGATGAGCGCAGAGAGCGCAATCAGGTTGATTCGTAAGAATCGAGCAGATATAGCTCTCTTTAATGAGCATTACGTTAAATGGTTAATGACAAGTGGGGAAGACTTTATTAACCAGCCATCAAGCCAACTACCTGCAAGCGCCTAAGGAGAGAAAAAAATGAGTGAAGCGACGATCAAAACAGTTTTAATCCATGACGATCAATATGGAAACTGGGTACTGGGCGTTAATCACCCTACTCAGGGTCGTCGCTTCATTAATGCTAAGAATCTCTTTATCGAGGCGATGCAAAAAGCAGATAAAGAGTTTCGGCTTATAGCTCCTCGAATAGCAAGCGTTGAGGAACTTGAGCGAGTTCATAGCAGCTCCTATGTTCAGCAAATAGTTGAAGAGGGCATCTCTAGTGAATGGAGCGGTGAGCGTTTAGATTTATCAGAATTAGCCAGATTTTTTGCTGGAGGAACGCTTACCGCACTTGAAGAGTTACTAGCAGGTGGCGCACTCACCGCTATTCACTTTCCAGGAGCTAAGCACCATGCTCAGATAGATCACTCATCTGGATTCTGTGTCTTTGCAGATTTTGCTTTAGCTGCAGATATTGCTTCGAAGGAGTATGGAAAGAGAGTGGCAATTCTAGATATCGATGCCCATCACGGGGATGGAACCGAGAATCTCTCAATAGAAAATAGTGAGGTTTTAACATTTTCTATCCATGAATTTGGAATCTTTCCCGGAACTGGCAATTTCTCGATCCCTGAGAAGTCTGCCTATAACTATCCCCTCTTTAGTAAAAAGGAAGGTCATGATGAAGGAAGAGATGATCAGGCACTACTTAGGGGAGTAGAGCAATTCATTTCTCTTGCAAAGGTATTTAATCCAGAAGTTATATTTATAGCTTGTGGAGCAGATGGCCATAGCGAAGATCCATTGAGCTCCCTGACATTCTCAATAGAGGGGTTCAAAGCAGTTGGCCAACGCATACGCGAAGTCTTTCCAGATACTCCGATCCTTATCGGCGGAGCAGGTGGTTATCTTCCAGATACGAGAACCCCAGAGGTCTGGTCAACATTTGCTCAAGTGATTTCACTTAACTAAACCAAGAAAGAGGTAATACAGATGTGGATATTTACTACAAGTGGATTTATCAGTGCTGTTCAGGACCCGGAGGACCGTACGATAATCGTACGATCGCGAGATCGCGCTTCACTGAGGCCTATCGCAGGCCAATTTCAAGTTAAAATCAGACATACGCCCTATGGCGACTATCCCTATCGAACAAAAGTTAGCAGTGAAGAGTTTGAAGCTTGGGTATGCAAAGAGGCATCAAATGTGAATTATAGGAACTTCAAAAACGAAGTTTCCAGTGTATTAGGCAAGAAATTTGCTTCCGCTTTAAGCAAAGTGTGGTCTACCATGCATGAGGTGGAAGATACGCAGGCCCGAGAGCTAGGAATTTAAATGAAAAATCCTTGGATAAATTTTCAGCCATCCAGTCAAATGGTTCATCCAGATGATAGAGAAATTGTCGATTTCCATAATCTTAAGTCTAAAACTAAACATCGTTTCTTACTACATCTTGCTCCTGAGCCCTGGATTGGAAACATCCATGCTCCAATAGTTATCCTCTTAGCAAATCCTGGTGCGACAAATTTAGATTTAAGTGGCAAACCCCAGATAAAGGCAGAAGAGATAATTGCAAAATCTATCTATAATTTGCATCAAGACTTGAAAACCTACAAACATTTCTTTTTTGATCCAGCACTTGAAGGAACTCAGGGCCAGAAATGGTATTTGAAGTCTTTTAAGAGTCTTTTAAAAGAGTTTGATATTGAGCATATCTCCAACTCAGTACTCACTTGTGAAATGGCCCCGTATCACTCTAAGAATTGGAAGAAACCAAAATCCAACTTTCCTACTCAGGATTACACAAATTTCCTTGTTCGTGAGGCTATTGAACGTGGAGCAGTAATTTTAATGCATCGCGCTAGAAAACTATGGTTAGAAATGGTTCCAGAACTTGAAAAGTATCCTTATAAGTACATGCCAAGTTCCTGGCAAAGTGCAGCGGTATCTCCGAACAATTACAAGCAAGCTTATGAGGTGATTAGAAGTAGATTGACTTCAAAAGCTTTCTGAAGCAGATAAATACCATCACAGGCAGAGTAAGAGCGTGTCCTCGCAACAAAAAATACGGTTCTAAACGATTTTCCCTAAGAAAAAAATTAAAAGCAAGGTTAAAACAATCTTCAAGTAAATTCTAGGTAGACTTACTCAATGAGCATTCGAATCTCTGATGACTTTTTTCTTATCACACATCCAGAGATGCCTGAGTACAAGATTCAAACCCTAATTCTCGACACAAACTGCGTCGGTATGGTTTATAAATGGGCCACAGGTAGCAAAGATGTGCCAACTTCAAAGATTCTGCCAGTTTTGGAGCTCATTAGGTCTGGTAGATCGATTGAAATTACCTATGGTGCTATGGAGAGTTCATGGGCCTTTGAAAAAGCGGTTCCAGTCACGAGGGCGAATTTTGATTTGGCGAAACTTTCAAACTTTAGATACTCGGTGCTTGCCATTGATACAATAAAGAATTCGACCAATCAACAATTCAACTCGTGGATTGGATCTTCAGGGAGAGAGTCAATAGCCTTTCTTCCCTCAGAATTGACTCGACTAAAGAACTTCACCGGTGATGAAGGTATTTACAGAGAATTGCTTCAATCTACAGCGCAAGAGTGGGTCCTCTTTCTCCTACTTTTGAGGCATTTAAAACCAATTTGGGATTCAGTTGACTTTGATGAACTTCTAGAGGGATTTAAGAACTGGGTTAAAGAAATCAATGAAATGAGGATAGGTATGAGCCATATGGTGACGTATCTAGCGCTTCATGGATTTTTCGGAGGAGTGATTCACGAGCATTTTTTTCTTAGAGGTAAGAAGGAACGTCAAAAAGGCAAAGTATTCAATCGAGAATTAGTGCTAAAGAGGCAAGATTGGGATGAGTATGGCCTAGCAAGAATAGCGAGAAATCTTGCTCTAGACGCAGTCCATTTTCGTGAAAGAAATAAATTCCAGTCAGGAGTCATTCAATCTCCATATGGACTGGAAGTTGCTACATTTAGAGAAGAAAATACAGCAATCGTAACTGGAGATAGAGCCATGAATGCAATTCATTGCCAAATCAAAGCAGCTCTTCCCGTCAAAGGACAACCAAACGCATTACAAATAGAGCTGCCTGAAGGTTCAGAAATCAAGAAGCGAAATAAAGAAATTGAGATTCTAGAAATATTAGGGGTACGTGCTAGAGATTCAAGAGATCTTCTAATGGCCCAAGATCTCTTGACGATCGCCTTTGATCTCATGGATGAGTTAAAATTTGCCTAGCTAATATCCTTAGACACTTAGAACTCGCTTTGTATCATTCATTATGAATTAGTGATTATATTTTACATCTCTGCTGTGTTGGGAAAGTCTTGGCCCGCTTTGGAAGTTTCAGTCGACAGAGTCTAAAGATGGAGATAAAACAAAGCAGACTTGTTATAAATCCGTTACTTTGCAGCTGATAGGGCTATTTGACTCAGGACTAGAGGTTGAGAACTATTGGTAGATGCTGAGATATTGAATAGAAACTCTTATAAAGCTATCTTTTACGCGTGAAACTAAGCAAGGATCAGGCCAAATGGGCGTTGAAACTGGCATGAGAACTAATCCTCCTTCAAATCAACCAAATAATCAGGACGTTTTCGTTTGGGCCCTGTATTTATTAGGAGGCGCTGATAAGGATGTGGATGTTGAGGAAATCTATATAAATTGTTTCAAGCTAGCAGAAGCTCGCTTCGGATGGAGAACGAGGCCAGATCTTCCCGATTATAAAAAGCTTTCAAAAGCTCTTCAATCAGTCGAAGCTAAAACACATGCAGGACTATTACTTCGCCCCCATGAGTATTCGAGACGATTATCAGTTGAAGGGGTTCGATGGGTTGAAACATACAAAGAAACGCTAGTAAAGAATTATTCTCAAGGAAAAGTGCAAGCGTCTTTCTCTACGAATCAACATGAGAGAAGGAGGCAGGAAGTAAAAAGTGACGCAGTTTGGCGCCAATTTTTAACTACCCCAGAAACTCTCACGTCTGTTGAATTAGCATCAGTTATGAATTGTACAGCGGCGAGCACAGATGCCACATGGAAAACTCGGATCAATGAGCTTCGTCGAGCTTCAGATGTTCTTGGTGATGAAGAGCTAATGAGATTCGCAGACTTTGTGCACGAAAAAATTCTTGGAGGACAATGATGACAGTAAAACGTAGTGGAAAACTAAAATATACAAAGCGTGGCTTCCAAATGGATGCAGAAGATGCCATGCAAGGTGATGTGGTTCGAGCATTAATCGAGCTTATAACCAATGCTGATGATGCATATAATGCAAAAGGTGGAGTAATCGAGATCAGAGTTAAGAAAACAACTGGTGAATACGCCCATGAAATTTCTATTCATGACAAAGCGGGCGGACTAGATGGAAGCCGAATGGAGAGCGCCTTTACTGACCTTGGAAGAGAAAACTCAAAGTTCATTGCAGATCAAGGCACACGAGGGCTCTTTGGGCGTGGCGCAAAAGATGTTGCAATACTAGGTAAGGCTGAATTTCGTTCTATTTCAAAAGAGAGACTGAGTACCCTTGAAATATTTGCAAACAGTGAATACCAAATGCAGGAATTCGATGATAAACCTAAGTTAGAGGATTATAAAAGCCTAATGTTAACCCATGGAGAAAATGGCCTAACATCTAAGTTGTACTTGAACCCAGTTCATAAAGTTCCAAGTCCAGGAGATTTGATCCGTAAACTGCAAGACCATGTTCAACTTCGTGAACTATTGAACAGAAATTCAGTTCGACTTACTGATGATAGAAACAACTCTAGTGTCATCCTCAAGGGGCTAACACCTTCAGGAGAATTAGTCGTTGATAAAGAGATTACGGTCCCAAAGTACTCGAAGAAGATTTCACTGAAAGTTTTCAAGTTTAAGGAAAAAGAACAAGGTCAAGTCAACGAGTACTCTGCGCATGGTCTCGTTGTCAGTGGGCGCGGTGCTGCATACGAGAATAGCTTTCTCCACTATACGAGTCGGCCTGAGGCGGGTTGGTTTTGCGGAACAATAGATGCGCCAGAAATTCACGACTTGGCAAAAACTTACGATGATATTGATGGGAAGACCGATCTAAATCCCACTCGCTTAGTTAGCCGCCAAAGAAGCGGTTTGATTGCGCGTCATCCTTATTACAGAGCACTTTGTGCTGCGATCGAGCCAGAGCTAAGACCACTATTTGATGAAATGGCTCAGGTTGAGGGTGCTTCTCGAAAAGAGGGTGCAGAACTGCGCAATCGATTTGATTCGATAGCGGAGACTATGGCAAAGACATTACAAAACTTAATGGATAATGATGAATTAGGTGAAATTCCAACTGATTCAGAAAACGATGAGTTGGGGGTTGAGCTTTCGATAATTCCTCCAGCAAGGCTTGTTCGATTGGGAGAAAGCGTTACATTCACAATTAGAAGCCAAAGTGATTTTCTCTTCGAGAGCCTTTCTGTATCTATTGATGGAGATAGAAACCTAGTAGAAGTTGGATCCCTTGATGTGAATAAATGGCGTAAGCACTCTCGATTAATCGCTGTAGATAATAATGTTACTTTAAAGGCCTTAAAAGAGGGGACACTAACTTTGGTAGTTGCTAACTCATCAACACGAGCAACTTCCAAGATCACAATTGTAAATTATGAGATACCTGAAATAATGGTCCCGATACAACTGCAATTTGAAAGAGATAAGTATTCTGTTAGCCCAGAAAAAGTAAAAAAACTTATACTTAGGGCGCCACTCGATCGATCAGGTGAGGAATGTGGAATAGAGTCTTCAGAAAAGTTAGTCGAGCACAAGGACCGAGTCCGACTAAGACCTCATTCCTCCGGTCTTTTCTCTGAAGCTCACTTGTATGTGAAGGCTGGTAAAGAGTTGGGGATTGCAAAGGTAATAGCGAAACTAGTAGATGAATCCACTTCAGCAGACTTAGAAGTCAGGGAGCAAGGTCAAAGAAAGATTCCTAGTCTCAAATTAGAACTTGATGGGAGGGACAATCCGCCTAGGAGAGTCGATACCCTGAGAGAGCAAGGGAAGTTAGTAATTAGGGTTTATGGCCAGCATAGATCTCTAAAGGAAGTTCTGGGTAACTATTCAGAAAACGGATTCAAGTCTGAAAACTCACCTCAAGCGAGAGCATCCATTGCGGAGATTGTCTCTCAGCAATTAGCTCAGTATGTCGTTGAACGTGAGGCCGAAACTTATCCTGAGAGATTTGGCGACGCTGCTAAGTTTTTCTTCCGCCAACAACAACTAATTGCATCATTCATTGTGGCAGCACAAGTGGGGCTAATCGTGCAATGAGGCACAATCCCAGAATTTCAGATCTAGTTCCCTTCAAAGGTGACCGTAGGGTTGTAGTTGAATGGAGCAACTTTTCCAATCCGTTCTGCTTTGTGATGAAACGCCTTTTTCACTGGAATAATCCTATGGATGAATACTGGCTAGAGGGCATTTCCCATTCAATGCTTGACGACGTCACTGTTGAAGATATTCAAGATTTAAAACACATTGGTAAAAAGAGATTTGATAAAACCCTCGAGGAACTAAAGGAAGTCTTTAGTCTTCTTGAAATTGAGTTAGAGCAAAGAAAAGTTTCACTTTCCATATCCTCAAAACCTTCAACATATGAAGGCCCACTCCAAGAAGCCTTGGTGGAGGAAGTTTTCCTAGATCCCATAGACACAGCTAGCAATATTGAAGAGCTAAGGCTTGCCATATTGAATCACTTTGATCTTTATAAACCGATAGATGAGAGGGTCAGAGAGATAATTATCTCAAGACACTACGCATTTGGAAATCAGGAAATTACCCTCGAAGCTTTAGGTGAACGCTTTGGTGTAACTAGAGAACGCGTGAGGCAAATATCTGCAAAATATGAGGATCTTGTTCTAAGTTCCCCAAGAGAGTCAAATTTGCTACTTCAAAAAGTTTTAGATTTAGCTCTTGAATCAAATAGCTTTGCGGAGTTTGCCTCTCTTATGACCAAAAACCAGCTAACAATACAAGAGAATTTCTCTATTGTGAATGCGGTCGCTCTTTGTGAGATTCTTCAATTGGAGGAAATGTCAGATGCATTTCTAGCTGTTTACGAAAAGTGGGAGCAGCACGGCGAAGTACTAGATGAGCAAACAAAAAGAGTCGCAAAATATCGCTCTAAAATAGGTTTGATTGATTTGGAGTTCATGAGCAATGAAATGCTGATTAGTTTGAATGAAGCTAAATCTGCCGTGCTAAGAGCTTACCCTAGATCAATTTTTGACGGGAAATACTCTTTAGCAAGAACTGAGAAAATTGATACAACCTTTGAGAATATCTTGCACAAACAACTTTTGGTTAGTGAGAACATCGCATGTGAAGATTTGGTTGAGGGCATCCGGCGTCATTCAAGTTACAGAGGTGCCGAATTACCTGGTGAAAATTCTGATTTTGTAGGATTTGTTGAGATGTTAGCAGGACCAATTCCTACACTTAAAGGCTTGCAGCTTAATACTTTGGAAGGTGTCGAGTTATCGGATACCGATTGCTGGCTTTTGGAATGCTTTAACAATCGTGAAAGGAAAATTCTTCATAGAAGTGAATTGATTCAATTAGCTTTTGAGTCTGGACGAAACACAGCGACTATAGGAGTCTATGCGCTCTTTAGTCCTTTATTAAGAAATTGTGGGCAATCGGTCTATACAGTAGTTGGTAGTAAAGTCGCAGAGCAAGAAGGTAGATTGTATGCAGAAGTTATCAGGAAGAATTTTCCAGAAACTGAAATTTCATATCAATTTGAAGGCAACAATGTAATTTTAAAAGTTTTACCTAACATAAATGCACTTGGAGGTGTCATCTTTCCTCCGAAAGAACTTCATAGAATTGTAACAGGAACTACGTTTAACCCTTCCTGTTCCTGTTTGAAACTAATTACGAAACAGAAGATTCAGTTTTCGGTCTCTAACTTCTGGATGGGCTTCTCTTCAATCTTTAAGCATGCGATAGACATGCACTCTTGGAACTTGAAAAGCCCCTTAAGTATAGTTCTTAATTTTGATTCAAGGGAAGCCACGCTGATTTCAGAAGTTCTATAAAGGTGACTTTGACAGATCTTTACCTTAAGTGACTCCTGTGATCTAATTCCTCAATATATCTGATAGGAGTGCAATTGAGTCTTACCGCCCAAGATCGCTTTAAAGCCGAGTCGTTGTCCATACTCGAACTTTTTCAAAATTCCACCTATGAGATTCCTCGTTTTCAACGTGACTACGCGTGGACAAGAGAGCAGTGTGAATCACTATGGACTGATTGGAAAAATTTAATAGACACGAATTCCACTGCACATTTTCTTGGACCGATGGTTGTGGTGCGCATAGAAAATCAAGGGAAGAAGTTCTTGGTCATTGATGGACAACAACGGATAACAACACTACAAATGATAATTTCTCTAATTCGAGACCGTTGGGTTGAGCTAAATCCTGGCAAGAAGCAGACTGATATGGGGCCAAAGCCGTATGAAGACATTTGTAAGTCCTTAATCGAAAATGGTGCTCCACTCTATAAGAAAGTATTCACACCCAATTTTTACATTGCCGAGACATTTATGAACTATGTTCAAAGAGAATTAGACGATGTAGAGAGGAAAAAGTTTACTGATCTAAAGAAACTAACGGAGCAAGAGAGAGATCATGCCGAAGAGCTTTTCTCCGCCTACAGGTACTTCAGGGATGAAATTGAAGGATTGAATTTTGATCAATTATTGAACTATGAGCAGCGCTTACTCAATGATTTCCTCGTTCTTAGAATTGACGCAGTAGAAATAGATAATGCCTTTGTGTTGTTTGACACACTCAATAATCGTGGTCTTGATCTTACGCAAGGTGACTTGGTTAAGAACTATCTCTTTCAGCAAATGGGGGAAGTGATTGCCAGTCAAGTCTCTAACGAAGTTGCCAAGATTTTACAAGATTGGGATTCAATAGCAGAGAAAGTTTCTCTGGTCAAACTAGACAACTTTCTTAGATACTTTTTGATTATTAAGTTGAATTCAAAGATACAAAAGGAAACTATTTTCAAGAAGATACAGTCTCAATATCAGGGAAAACAGGCGGTCAAGCAGCTCATTAAGGAGCTCTCGGATTTCTCGGACCTTTTCGCCCTTATTGAAGGAAATGACAAGTTCTCTGGAATTTATAAAGATGAGTTGAACGCAATGTTCGAAGATTTAGGAGACCTAGACCAATCAACTCAAGCAGTATTCCTTTTGGCAGCTCTAAAGAGATTTAATAATTATGAAAAGAAAGAGCATTACACTCAGTTATCAATTGCGGTCCGTGCTGCAGAGATACTCTCATTTCGGTTTCTAATTTGTGGGCGAAATGCTCAAGATATAGAAAATATATGGCGAGAGGGCGCAATTTTACTTTTATCTTCGAGTAAATCTGATCAAGAAGCCTTAGATCAAGCTCTAGAATTTTTGAAAGGGTCTTTACCTTCCAACGAGGAGCTTAAGTCTGAGCTCTCAAATAAGGTGATTCGCTCGAGTAAGTTTGCAAGGTATATCCTTCGAAAGATCGAAAATGCGAGGAAAGCTGGCAATGTTTGGGTACTGGCGGGCTCATCGAAACTAGACGTTGAGCACATTGCTCCGAAAAGCCCTGACGGCGAACATGATTGGCGTTCTGTGATGGCCGGTGACTTGAATTATCGTTCCATCATTTACTTGATCGGCAACCAAACACTTTTGAGCCGTGGCCCAAACCGTAAGGCCAAAAATGCAGAGTTTGAAAAGAAAAAGAAAATTTATCTTGAGGAAAAAGAAGATTTACCAAAAATTACTCAGGATATTCTAAAGAATAAGAAGTGGAATCAAGCTGCTGTTGTGAAACGCTCGAAGGACTTAGCAATAGAGAGTTTAAATGTTTGGGACTGGGATTCTCTTAACAAATCAGTAAAAGCTATTGCAGTAACGAAGAAGAAACGCTCAAGAAGAGTTAACAGTGCTGTGGCGAAGAGTAAAAAGACTAAACGAAAAAGTCGTAAGCGCACCAAGGCAAAATGAAGGCTAATACCGATTCCTTCTATTTCATTAACTAACACGATGCCGCCACGTATATTTCCACCAAATCCAAACTTTCGCAGCTCTTCCGAGGAGGATGTTTTCAAGGCTGTAGTTTCTGGGCTGAGTGAAAGAGATGTTGTCTTCTGTAATCTAGAACTAAGCACTCCTGATCGTGGTGAAATAGAGATAGACCTTGTCATACTCGTTGCTGATAGGGGCTGCATGATTGTTGAATCAAAGGGTGGCCACATCACCTATGACGGCGAGAATTGGGTTCAATCTGATGCAAAAGGTTCAAGGAATATAGATCCAGCTCAACAAGCTCGCAAAAACATGTTCTCCCTTAAAGACTACATTCGAAATCGTTGGTCGCAAGGAAATCTAAAAACTGATTGGATTGTGGCTTTCCCTGGAAATCGAATCCCCGATGTCAATGATAAGAGTTTACCTCGATCCAAAATCGTAGATAAACAAGATCTTGCAAATATTATGTCGACGATAAAGAGCAATTTAGATTCTCAAATCGCTTCAGCACCTAGTTCGGCTTTTTGGGTAGATGCCGCAGTGCGGCAATTGACTTCACTTGCAGCTTCCGATGCTGATAGAGACAGTGTTTTAGGCGGAACACTTGATTACATAAAAACACTTACCCATGAGAGAGCGCAACTATTAGCGCAGATATCTGAAAATGATCGCTATTACCTTCGCGGCCCAGCAGGCTCTGGAAAGACTTGGATTGCTTTTGAACAAGCAAAGCGCTGGTCTAAAGAAGGGCTAAAGGTGGGAATCGTTGCCTTCAATAGAGGCATCACCACCTACATGCAGAATAAAGTATTAGAACTAGAGGAGGCTGATAGACCGGCATGGGTTGGAACGTTCCATAACTTTGCCAATTACCTAGGAAGCACCGCTGGCTCACCTGGAAATTACGATGAAGAAAACGATGTTTACGCAGCGTCACTGATTGCCGCAGCAGAGAAATTAGGGAACGAAAGTAAATTTGATGCATTTGTGGTTGATGAGGCTCAGGACTTTATGGCCTCTTGGTGGAAAGCACTTGACTTAAGTCTAAGAGAGCCTGGAAAAGGAAAAATGGCTCTCTTCGGAGATGATCAGCAAAAGATTTTTGGTATTAGAAAAGGACCCGAAGGATTTTTTGCTCGCATAAGCCTTGATGACAATATCCGCAATTCTAGACAGATAGGTGAACTAGCTAGTGGCTTCACTACTAGAGGTATCACAATTCGTGGCCCAAATTCATTTGCCATTGAATTTATTGAATGCGAAGAAAGCGAAGTGATAAGTAAGGCAGATGATGCAGTTGAGCGGCTAACAGATAAAGAGATCTGGCAACCAGGTGAAATAGCTCTTCTGACTACCAAAGAGCGTCACCCAGTACATGCAGCTTTCACAACAAAACAGAGAGATGCTTATTGGCAGGAATTTTGGACAGGGGAGAGCGTCTTTTATGGGACTGTTGGAGGATTTAAAGGACTTGAGCGACCCGTGGTGGTTCTAGCAATAAATGGCTTTCATAACTCAGAAGATTTTGAAGACTTTCTTTATGTTGGACTTACACGAGCAAGGGATAAGCTGATTGTGGTTGGTTCTAAAGAACTGTGCAATACGATTAAGAGTAGAACGCTCCATTAATGATTTTTGATCATGAGTTATCTAAGATGATCTCTGATTTAGCGAGAGAATTTCACACTCAGGCTTTATCTGAAATGCCTTTATTTTTAGAAGCAAGAAAAATCACAGCCCTATATCACTTTACGCCCCTAGAGAACGTGGGCTCAATTTTCAATCATGGAATACTAGGTCTTGACGACCTACGAGCCAGAGGAATCGATTACAAAGCCAGCGATGAAAATAGAGGTGATCCAATTGCAAATGGAATTTGTATCTCATTAACCAAACCAAATGATTATATGTTGTCAAGTAAATTGTCTCAGGGTTATGAGATGGCTTTACTAGAACTTAAGCCTGCTCGAGAAATCCTTCAAGAGTTTTGTTTCATTGCGTCCCCTGGAAATTTTGGAAGGTGGGATCATAAAAAGCGTGTTTTGAGTTGGCCAGAAAAGTATTGCGGTGGACAAGGGCTAGTGAATCTTTTTCTTAATGAACATTTGCGCAACAAATATGAGTTAGCATCTTCTCAACCTACCGATCCTCAATCAGAACTGATCTTTTTAGACTCAATACCACCACAATTCATAGCGAGGGTAATTTTGCCAGCAAAGAGAGACTATGCAGACAACGAGGTTGTTAGGAAATTAGTGCGTGAGTTGCCAAAGGGCACTCTGATTGAAAGTCAAAACAGTATTGATTTCCCTGAGATTAAATGGAGTGATAATAAACGCGTTGAGGAGTTTGAGGAAAGAAAGTGGAGGATTGAATGGGAAGTGGATTTCAATTAATGTACTTCGATAACAAAAATGACAGAAGTATTTAAGGCCGACTCAATTCATTTTAATCATAGGTTCTGAATCGCGGGATATTAACAATTCCTGCTCCCAAATATCTAGGGGTTTTCTTGCGCTTGGATTCAAAAGAATCTCAACCATTTCATGTGCTATCTCGCGGATTACAGGAATTGCTACAGAATTACCAAATTGCTTGTAAGCTTGTGTATCACTCACAGGAATTTTAAATGTGTCCGGGAAACCTTGAAGACGCGCTGCTTCACGAGGGGTTAACTTTCTAGGATTCTTGCCATGCTGCTCGACCAGAATTTCTGAGCCATCTTTGTAGTATCGAGCCGAAATGGTACTTGTGTAGCGAGATTCTGAATTAAAAATACTATATCCAAAGCCATTTCCCTTTAATTTGTGTTGTGCCTTTCTTCTTCGATGCCCTTCCCACAAATTATCAGAGAGCGTATATTTGCTATCTACGGAGTCCTCGAGAATCATACCTAATTTTGTTGGCAAGCTGAGTTCAGTTGGAAAATTAAAACGAAACGGACCTAATTTAGTTTTATGAATTCCAACTATATAAATCCTCTCGCGGTTTTGAGGAACTCCAAAATCACGTGCGTTAAGTATTTTATGAAAAACTGAATAGTTAAGGTCTTCTAATACAGATTTTACTACTCGAAAAGTATTTCCCTTATCATGCCCTAAGAAACCTTTGACATTTTCAAGCAGAAACATTTCTGGTTTGTGGAAATCCAAAATTCGAGCTACATCAAAAAATAGTGTTCCGCGAGTATCTTCGAATCCTTTTTTGTGACCAGCTTGCGAAAAAGGTTGACACGGGAATCCTCCAAGTAAGACATTATGCGAGGGTATTTCTTGTACTTGTACTTTTGTGATGTCTCCGTTAGGTAAGTGACCGAAATTTGCTTGATAAGTTTTTTGAGCATAACGATCCCACTCTGATGAAAAAACACACTGACCCCCAACTTCATCAAAAGCTAATCGAATTCCACCCACTCCTGCAAACAAATCGACAAATCTGAACGTCACATTCTTATCCTAATGGAAGTCACTGACAAAGTCCTACCTCAATAGTGAAGAATTATGTACGATGAGTACATGTCGAACAAGCCAGTAGTTTCTAGGGACGAAATAAAGCTGGAGATTCTCAGAGTATTTGAGAAAAACGTCAAGTACAAAAAGCCAGACTTATCAGCCTTAAACGCGGCACATGATGGAAGAGAAGGAGATTGGCTTACCAAGCGAATGGGCTTGTCAGTAAATGGAATGAATGAGCCAGACTTTAAGGGATTTGAAATGAAGAAAGACAGCAAGGGCAAAACAACTTTCGGTGATTGGGGTCCTGATGAGGCAATTTTTAAAGGACCTCGTAAATTACTTGACAGAGATAATTTCTTGGAAATCTTTGGCGCTCCAAATGCCAAAAAAGCTAATCGCTATTCATGGTCCGGCAGAGTTTTCCCTAACGTATTTGATTTTAATGAGGCTGGCCAAAAATTGGAGATAAACCGATCAGGGATCTGTGCCATTTATCTTCCAGAGAAGGACCTTCGGCCAAATAAGGTCCCCCAAAGTTTTAGAAAGCGGCTAGAGCTCGCTAACTGGAATCATGACTCCTTAGGCAAAAAAGTAGAGAGCAAATTTAACCAGCTGGGTTGGTTTCGTTGTCTTAAAAATCCTTCAGGTGAATATGACAGAATTGTATTTGGACACCCAATAAGTTATGAAGCTTTTCTAGAATTATTCACAAAAGGTTCGATTTTTCTTGATTGTGGCATGCATCAGGGCAATGCTCGGCCCTATATGACGTGGCGAGCGAAAAACAGCATCTGGGATGAATTAGCTGAAAAGTAACTTGCTACCAAACCACCGCTATAGCGATAGAGCTCACAGATAGAGCAACCATAGCTAGCCAAGTGTTCTTAGATAGGTTTTCTTTTGCCTTTGCTCTATATCCAAGGATTAATACTGTTAGCAGGATTACTAGCTTTATCCCGACCAGGGTGTGATTAACAGCTTCCCACTTCATTGGATCTGCCTCATTTAAGGGATAGCGGATCCCCACAAGGCCCAGGCCTGTTACTAGCGCTAATAAAGAGGAATGAAGTACTCCTTTATTGAGGCTCTTTGAGGAGGCTAGAAGACCCCCAAGAAGGCCTGACATTGCTATGAAGTGGAGGATAAGAAGGAGAGAACGGGTTATTTCCATAGGTTTAACTTTAGCTGCCGATACCAATTTGTTATCT
>Ga0214917_10004595_pt1 | contig 15253 bp, 13 predicted proteins | sample LL_1208_BB_MetaG_FD_177983 | JGI IMG/M metagenome (GOLD analysis project Ga0214917, IMG submission 177983) | Freshwater microbial communities from Lake Lanier, Atlanta, Georgia, United States - LL_1208_BB | ecosystem: Environmental > Aquatic > Freshwater > Lake | place: USA: Georgia | collected... | reverse complement strand
GCGATGTTCGCACTCGCGCCGGAGTGTGGTTGCAAGTTTGCATGGTCCGCATCGAATAATGATTTAGCGCGCTCAATACCGATGGTCTCGGCAACGTCAACGACTTCACAACCACCGTAGTAACGCTTTCCTGGGTAACCTTCGGCGTACTTGTTGCTCAAAGTAGAACCAAGCGCTGTCAAAACTGCAGGTGAAGTGTAATTCTCAGAGGCAATTAACTGAATGCCAGTGCGCAAGCGAGTTAGCTCGTCCAAAAGAACGTTTGCAATTTCAGGATCGGTTGCATTCAACTCATCGAAGTCAGATCCAAAGAAAGTATTGCTCATTATTTTCACCTTTAGCGTTTTGGCCGCATCCCTGCGGTTTCCCAATTCTAGGGGCTTGCGACTTAGGACGCAGATGCGTCAATTACTGAAGGCAGGACTGCGCGAATTTGGGCCAACGAAAGCTCGCCCTTTCTAATCATGCGTAGATGGTCAGTAGTTGCATCAATTACTGTTGAAATTCTTGGACTTAGTGGCCCACCGTCTAAATAGACATCAACGAAATCAGATAGAGCTGCTTTGGCTTGTTCCACAGTCTGGACCGTGGCTTGGCCCATCGACTGTGCACCGGTCATAACTGTGGGTCCAATTCCGGATAGGACTGCTTGAGCGACTTCATGATGTGGAACCCTTACGGCTAACGCAGAACCGGCCTGGCCGATGTTCCACGACAACGAATCCTGCGCAACCGTTAGCAGTGTCAACGGACCGGGCCACAGTGCACTGGCTAAATCATTTGCAATCGTTGAAAACTTTGCCACGCCTCGAATAGTTTCAATTGATCCCGCAGCAATGGGTAAAGCAATTTCGGAATTCTGTTTCTTAGCCATTCGTAACTTAGTAATCGCGCTGATATTGAATGCATCACAAATAACGGCATATGAAGTATCAGTTGGAATTACTGCGAGCCCGCCAGCTTTTACGGCAGAAATTGCAGCGTCAACTGCAAGCTGTATTTCAGCACTTGATGCTTGCGCATCAACCTTGAATTCCTGAGACATGAAACTATCTTCCTACGCTCTTCGCTTCAGACCTAACGGCCGTAGTGAATCTAGGAAGTTTGTTGTAATCCAAGTTATCTTTCACATCTGTCCAAGTGCCGGTCATGTTATTTAACAGCGCAGGCACGCTTTCGCCTTGAACGTCTGCATGCTCCATACCAAAGAACCCTGCAGGCTTCAAAAGATCTGCCGCGACAACTACAACTTCTCGGGCAACATCAAGACCATCTTGACCGCTAAACAATGCGATAGCCGGATCGTGGTCTCGAGCTTCGGGATCGCGCGGAATCATGTCACTTGGAATGTATGGCGGGTTGGTCACGACGGCATCAATTTCGCCAACCATGTCGGCTAGCAAAGTTCTGTCCCCTGCATTTCCATGGTGAATGTATACGTGTGAACCTACCGCCTCAAGTTGCGCAGCGTGATCAACAATATTGTGAGCTAACCACTTAACCGCATCATCGGAAAGTTCAACTGCTAGCACAATCGTTCCCGGTACTTCTAGCGCAATTGAAAGTGCGATTGCACCGCTGCCTGAACACAAATCAACCGCGTTACGTGGCGCTGGAATATTCTTGAGATGCGCAATCGCTGCATCGACTAAGAGTTCGGTTTCTGGTCTTGGGACAAAAACGCCAGGGCCGACTGCAAGCTCTAAATGTCGGAAATAAGCAATACCCGTTAAATGTTGAAGTGGAACTCGATTAGCGCGACGGGCAACTAAATCCTCAAAATCAGAAAACTGTTCGTCGGAAATCTGGTTAATTGTGATTAGTTGTGATCTCTCTACGCCAACGACATGAGCAAGTAGCAACTCCGCATCTACCTGCGGGCTGGATACCATTGCCTCAGTTAAAAGACTTATGGCTTTGCTGATTATTGCTTTGACGTCGTGAGTCATTAACTATTTCTGTGTCTTGAAGTGTGCAACTAGCGCGTTCGCGTGACCGTGACCCATTTCATATTCTGACTTCAGAAACGCCACCATTTCCATGTGCTTTTCGAGCTTTGCTTTCTTAAGGATTTTCATCCATTCATCAATCTTCTTTCCATAATTCTTTTCAATTGATGGAAAGTAGGAAGCCGGGCCTTTTACTGCTTCAGCCATGATTAATCTCCTAGCGTTGCTAAGCGTTCCTTGGTGTCAGCTTCAATGCAAGCACCGATCACTGGATCCAAGTCACCGTTCATAACAGCGTCAAGATTATTGCTCTTGAACCCAACGCGGTGATCAGCCAAGCGATTTTCCGGGAAGTTGTAAGTACGGATACGTTCAGAGCGATCAACTGTGCGCACTTGGCTCTTGCGAGCATCAGAAGCTGCGGCCATTGCTGCTTCTTGGGCAGCTGCCAACATGCGAGCGCGAAGAATACGCATCGCAGATTCCTTATTCTGAAGCTGTGATTTTTCGTTCTGACAAGAAACCACAATTCCAGTTGGGACGTGGGTGATACGAACTGCCGAGTCTGTGGTGTTAACGCTCTGGCCACCAGGTCCCGATGAACGGAAGACGTCAATTCGAAGATCATTTGGATCAATCGTGACATCGACTTCTTCAGCTTCCGGAAGTACGAGTACTCCAGCAGCTGAAGTATGAATGCGTCCCTGAGATTCAGTTACTGGCACTCGCTGCACGCGGTGCACACCGCCTTCAAATTTAAGATTTGCAAACGGCGCATCTTCTGGTGACACAACGCCCTTTGATTTAACAGCGATCGCAATATCTTTATAGCCACCCATGTCAGATTCTTCGGCTTCGAGAACCTGCGTTGCCCAGCCGCGCTTTTCTGCAAACTTCAAATACATACGCATCAAGTCGCCTGCGAACAAGGCAGACTCTTCGCCGCCAGCACCGGCCTTGATTTCTAAAATGACATCATTGCCATCCATAGGATCACGTGGAATCAACATCTCTTGTAATTTCTCGGCGGCGGCTTCACGCGCAACGGCCATAGATTCGGCTTCCGCCAAGAATGCTTCGTCCTCTTCACCCATTTCGCGAGCTGCAATTTCGTCATCACGCAGTTGAAGCCATTCGCGATACTTGGCGACCACTGGCTTAAGTTCAGCATGACGCTTTCCAATGCGACGTGCCTCATTTGGATTGCTGTGAGTTGATGGGTCGCTAAGTTTCACTTCGAGCTCATCTAGCTCGATAACCATTGCTTCAACTTTGTTGAAGTCTTGTGCCATCAGATGTCCTTTAGTTGGAAAAGTTAGGTAGAGATAAAAAATGAGGCGTTGCCATCATCCGAAGACGACGACAACACCTCATTAAAGAAGCTAGGACTGCTTACCGAAGCGCTTCTCGAACTTGGCAACGCGGCCACCGGTATCAAGAATCTTCTGCTTGCCTGTGTAGAACGGGTGGCAAGCGCTGCAAACGTCAGCATGGATAGTTCCACTCTTCTGAGTGCTGCGTGTGGTGAATGTGTTTCCGCAACCACAAGTAACTGTGGTTTCTACGTACTCTGGATGAATGCCAGTCTGCACGGATTTCTCCTTATTAATACTGTGATCGGGTCGTAGGCTCGGATGCCTTACGTGAACCGACCAACCCCTTGATTCTGCCAGTTTTCGGGGATTCCTACAAAACGCCTACTAACTGGCTCAAGTTCAAGGAATCCGACCCTTGGGAATAGCCTAAGTTTCATGTTTACACGCCAAGGTGCCCTAGATCTAGATGCCAAGGATCCGTTGGCAAGCTACCGGGATCTCTTCGTACTCACAGATCCCGAGGTTTGTTACTTAGATGGCAATTCTCTTGGCCGCTTACCTAAATCAACTGTTGAAACAATCAACAAGTTCCTCATTGAGGGCTGGGGAACCAAGATCGTCGATGGTTGGGGCGAGTGGATCGATAAAGCCGAAACTACTGGCGATCTAATTGGCCGAGCAGCACTTGGCGCCGCCGCCGGGCAAACGTTGGCAATGGATACGACCAGCGTTAACTTTTATCGCCTAGTTCGGGCAGCAATCTCAGCTCGCCCGGGACGCAAGACAATCATTACTGATGAGGCGAACTTCCCAACCGATCGATACATAATGCAGGGTATTGCCGAGGAACTTGGTTTAAACCTTGTTGTGATTCCAAATGACCTAAAAGAACATTCCACAGGTGAGACTTTCAGTTACGAATTAGTAACCTCAGAAATTCTTAAGCCCTACTTAAATAATGATGTAGCACTCGTCACGCTTTCCGTTATTGCTTACCGCTCTGGCGCGCTGCACAACATAAAAGAACTTACTGATTTGGTTCGAGCCAGCGGCGCACTAATGATTTGGGATGCCAGTCATGCAGTTGGCGCAGTCGATATGCAGTTTGATCGCGATGGCGTAGATCTAGCTGTGGGGTGTACATATAAATATGGAAACTCTGGGCCTGGCTCCCCTGCGTGGCTTTATGTAAATAAGCGAATTCAATCCGAGCTGCAAATGCCAATTCAAGGTTGGTTTGCGCAACGTAATCAGTTCTTAATGGGTTCTAAGTTTGATCAAATTGAAGGAATGCGTGGCTTCCAAATTGCAAGTCCTTCAATCATCGGATTACTTTGTATCGACGAAGGTTTTGGCATGATCGAAGACGCAACCATTGCTCAGATCAATGCCAAGGCATCAAAAGGAACCGACATGATGATTGATTTGTTTGATCAATGGCTTGTTCCACTTGGCTTTGAACTTGTTACTCCGAGAGATTCCAAACTTCGTGGCGGACATGTCAGTATCTACCATCCAGATGCTGCTCAGATCGCTCGTGGACTGCGAGATCACATGAAGGTAATTCCGGATTATCGGGCTCCAAACAGCATTCGTCTAGCAATTTCTCCCCTCGCCACTTCGTATGTTGAGGTTTTCGATGGCTTTGAGCGAATTCGTGATTACACCCAATCCGGTAAATACAGGAATATCCCTTTAGGTTCCGTAAAAGTTACCTAGGCTTCGAGCTACTCTAGGAACATGAGCAACCAAATTGAAACCCAAATCACCGTCCAACTTGAAAACCGCGACCGCATTTCTGTCCTGCTTCGCATATTCTTAGTGGTTCCAATTGCCATATTCTTATCAGCATTCACAGCGTGGTCGGGCTCAAGCGAGGCTTCAGCATTCTTGTCTGGACTCCTGTTTCTTCCTGTATTGCTTGCATTGGTTTTTCGTGGCATCTACCCGTCTTATGCCCTGGACTTCAATCGATCACTACTAGCTCTGTCCACTCGAGTTAGCGCTTACATATTTCTTCTAAACGACAAGTACCCATCCATTGAAGAAAGTGAAGATGTAAAAATCACTTTCCCAGATGTTGAAGGTGGCGCAAAGCTAAATCGCTATTTGCCCTTGGTTAAGTGGCTCCTCGCGATACCGCTTTACCTAGTCGGTGTCGTTTACGTTTTCTATGCTTTAGCCGTATTGATCTTTACTTGGTTCACCATTTTGTTCACTGGAAAGATGCCAGCATTTAGCGGCGAAGTTCTTCTGGGTGTAACTCAATACTGGAACCGCATTTATGGATACGCGTTCTTGCTTGTTACGGATGAGTACCCAAGGTTTAGTCTCTAATTCCGAATGAGATTTGCCAAGTCCTTTAGGTCAAAGCAGACATCTATTCCTAGATCAATAAGTTGATCGGTTACATCAACTGGCATGTCTTCGCCCTCGATCTCTTGATTTAGCCTGCCGCCAATGATTACTTGTGGCGAAATATCTCGCAGGGTTAGTTCGGAAAGCAATGCTTTGGCATAACTCAAAGCCATTCCATTGTGAGTTGAAATCAAGACTGCCGTGGCATTTTCTTGTAGTGCCAATTCGGCCAACTCATCAGGGTCAATACCAACGGTTCCAATGACTGGCTTTATGTCCAAACTTTCCACCGCATCAATTACAAGTCTCATACCAATCTCATGAACGTCACTTGAGGCGATAACTGGCTTATGAGATTTATTCAGGATCCAGTTTGCCGGCCGGACCACCTCTCTAATCCGGGTGCGCTCAGACAGGAAGTCTTTCAAAACATCGGTTGCTACCAAAGGTTCATAGCCATCAAATAAAGGGTCTTCAGTTGGTGTCCCTACGCCAAAATTTTTCTCTAACTGACTTGGTCCAAGTCTGCGGACGGCAAGCAATAGCTTTAACGGATCCTTTATATCCACTCCAAGATCTGACAAACCGTTAATCAAATTGTCAAAGAATCGGTTTCCATACTTGACTAGTTCTTGACTTCGAGTTTCAAGACCTTGCCAATTTGTAACTTCGTAAATCGAATCCAATTTAGCTTTTGTGTGATGCGCAATCGTCTGCACGTCAATGATTTCTTCCGGTGTTGGTACTCGAATTGCCTCTGTTACTGGTACCGGCATTATCGAAGAGCCAGCCTTTAAGTGTTTATCGGCAAGCATCATATAGAGCACATCTACCCCAAGCACGCCATAGTTAAGTTCGATGTTTTGCGTATATCTAGTTGTGTTACCGAAATAGAAAGATGAACATACTTTTGGTGGACGCAAAGATTCAACAGCGATTGTCACGATGGTTTTAGTAATTGGGTCATGAGTTAATCCGCCATAAGCATGTGCAAGATTTGCACCAATCAGTTCTTCAACTAAATATCTCTCGAACTTGGCCCAACCAACATAGGACGAGTAATCGCCAAATTGCGCAGGGAAGCCATCGTCCAAATACGAATGGACAACTGCACCTTGGTCAGCCTTACTTGCCATTAGCCCAAGTGCTTTTACAACTTCACTCATCTGGGCGATGTCATCACCCGGCCAGCCTGGATACTTCCAGGCAAATTGAGATAAGTTGCCGATGTAGTTAACCCCAGCCTCAAGGGCCCTTCGAGTGTTGTCTACTGATGCTGGTGAGCCAATCATCATGTCACCCATGTGAGGTTGAATTTGTATTGATTGCGCTACTTCATCCCATTCCAGATCGGAAGTCAGCATTGGCCCAGTTTCCTTGAGTGCACCAGCTCTAAATTCTTCAGGTAAGCCCATGCGGCGATCTAGCGCGATGATAAATCGATCAATGTAAAACCCGCGATCGGCTGTTTCATTGAAGATTTTCTCTAAACCTTTTTTGGTTTCTGGCCAATCTGTAAGTCCAATTGTCAGCGCGGTCATCGTTCGCCCAGCTTGAGCCATTTTCAGTTTGTATTCAAGTTCAGAAGAGACCCCATGGTGTTTACAAAAGGCACTAACGCCCATAGTTATTTGATTACCAGCAGCAATACCCTGTTGCACCAAATCAAGTCCGTTTGGAATTAGCTTGGGGCCTAAGTATTCCTGAACTTGTTTCATGGGCATCTCCTCAAGGCAAGTATGCTCCGTCGGACGCCAATATGCGAAGGGCTTTGGCGATTGTTTCGATCTTGGCTTGCATAGTCGTTAGACCAAGTTCGAAAGTCACAGCTGTGGTTTCCGGAAACTTCGAATTCACCCAGATCGTAAATGTTCCAGTGTACGAATTCGTGGGCGAGCCAGACTTTTCCCCCGGAATACATTCGGACTTGAATCCCGTAAGTTGCGAAAGTCGATCGCTGATGGTGGTTGGTCGTTCAGGTGGGCAATCTATCTGGGCATAAGGCTGATGGAACACCACAATCCGAGTCGGCTTTATCAACTCAACCGCATCCATCAGTGCCAATGTTTCAGGTTCGCTGGCTGGACTTGGTCCGCTGTAGGTTCTTGCCATTGGATCTGAAGCAACCCACTTAATTGGAAAGTTGCGATTCAAGTCAACACCGTTTGCATTGCGCCGCGTGACAAGTTCAGCACCATCTGGATTTGCATCACGAAGCACCCAGATTTCCGTATCGTTGGAAACGGCTTGAGTCATGAGTTCATCAACTACGCGTTTTCCATCTGGTTCATCACCATGCACAGAGCCAATAACTAGCAAGGCATTGTTTGAATCAATTGCCGATCCAATTAATCTGCAAGCCGTTATGTCTACTCCATTAACGGATTTACCTACAGAAATAGTTTCCTGGCAACCACCTGGTTTTATTGGCTCAGGCTCCTGCCAGATTTGAAATGCCCAAACTCCAGCTACTACGGCGATAGTTAGCAATGAGCCTTCGATCAAGAACAACCAAAATTTCATGCGCACGAGATGAATCTATCTGGGCATTTGTCTCAACCAAATTAAAACGGTCCGACACTCTGATGATAGCCGGACCGTTTTCTAATTCAATTAATCGACGTTATCCATCGAGTCTGAACCCATGCCACCTGGTGCTTCTGGTGTGGTCTTTTGAACCTGCATCAAGAAATCAAGGTTGCTCTTGGTTTCCCGAAGCTTAGTTAGCAGCAATTCAAGTGCTTGTTGGGAATCAAGTGCGTGAAGAACTCGACGCAGCTTCCAAATGACCTTTAGCTCATCTGCAGCCAAAAGAATTTCTTCGCGACGAGTTCCTGATGCCTCAACGTCAACAGCTGGGAAGATACGACGATCTGCCAGGCGACGATCCAGCTTCAATTCCATGTTGCCAGTTCCCTTGAATTCTTCGAAGATAACTTCGTCCATTCGGGATCCGGTATCAACAAGGGCAGTTGCCAAGATAGTTAGCGAGCCACCCTCTTCAATATTGCGAGCTGCACCGAAGAACTTCTTTGGTGGATACAGCGCAGCTGAGTCAACACCACCAGAAAGAATTCGGCCGGATGCTGGAGCTGAAAGGTTGTAAGCACGTCCTAGACGAGTCATGGAGTCAAGAAGTACAACTACGTCATGTCCCATTTCAACCAAACGCTTTGCGCGCTCAATTGCTAGTTCAGCAATTGTGGTGTGGTCTTCAGCTGGACGGTCGAAGGTAGAAGCGATAACTTCACCCTTAACCGAACGCTGCATGTCGGTAACTTCTTCTGGTCGTTCGTCTACCAAAACAACCATCAAGTGAACTTCTGGGTTGTTTTCGGCAATTGCATTTGCGATGTTCTGCAAAATCATGGTCTTGCCAGCCTTTGGTGGCGAAACAATAAGTCCGCGCTGACCCTTACCAATTGGTGCAACTAAATCAATCACGCGAGTTACCAAGTTGTTTGGCACTGTTTCTAAGCGCAAACGATCCTGCGGGTAAAGCGGAGTTAGCTTTCCAAAATCTACGCGCTTGATGGCTTCATCTGGTTCTAGTCCGTTGATGGATTCAATTCGCACAAGTGGATTGAACTTCTGCGGGCGATCGCCTTCTCGTGGCTGCTTAACCTGACCGGTTACTGCATCACCCTTGCGAAGTGAGAAGCGCTTTACTAATCCCATTGATACATAAACATCATTTGGACCTGGTAAGTAGCCGGAGGTGCGAACGAATGCGTAGTTATCAAGAATGTCGATAATTCCTGCTACTGGTAGCAAAACATCATCTTCGGAAACTTCTAAGTCATAATCGCGATCTCCGCCACGACCACCGCGGTTGTTGCGACCATTGCTGTTGCGATCGTTTCGGTCACGACCACGACGGTTGCGTCCATTGCGATCATTGCGGTCTCCACGATCATTGCGGTCACCACGATCGTTTCGATCGCTACCTTCGTTATCGCCATCGTTGTTACGTGGGGCACGTTCTTCGCGCTCTTCGCGTGGTGCACGTTCTTCGCCTGCTGCTTCTTTACTTGCAGCGCCAGCTGGACGGGATGCAGATCGATTGCCTCTACCGCCACCTTGCTTGGCACCAATGGCCTTAACAAGCTCGGCTTTACGCATACCTGATGCGCCATCAATTCCCAGTCCGGCAGCCATGGCCTTTAATTCTGGAAGGAGTTTTGAGTTCAGCCCTTTATCTTGGGCAGTTGTCTCGGTCACGTATGTGTCCTTTATGTTTTGAGTGGTTTTCTATCCAGCAAGTAATGCACGGAAATTTCGCGAGAATTTTTGCGGGATTTTCGGTGAAAGAGATTCAACCGATGTGTTAAGACTAGCAGGTCAGGTACTTTGATGCGAAATTGCCTTAAAATCGCGGGAATTTAATCTTCTTCGGCTTTTGCGTCATTGTTATCTGCAATTGCCCCTTGATCTGCAACCGCTACGGCTGCAGCGGTAAACCCTGATTTTGCGATGATTTCTGATGCCTGAGCCACTTGATCGCTAGTACTTAAGGCAATAACTGTTGGTCCAGCCCCGCTGATGCAGGCAGCAATTTCAGCTTCGCGCAGCTGAGCTATCAGTTCCATTGATTCTGGGTAAGCCTGAGCGCGGAATGGTTGGTGCAACTTATCCTCGGTGGCTTCCAATAAGAAATCGGGATCACCAATCATTGCTGCCACTAACAACGCAGACCTGCCTGCATTAAACGCCGCATCAACATGAGGAATGGTTTCTGGAATCAGGCCACGAGCCTTATGAGTATCTAACTCAGTTTGTGGAATGCCTAAGACGGGTGAAATCTCAGGATGCACATTCATTGAAACTGAATTTGCTTTGCCATCGTCTTCTAGCCACGCAATAGTCATTGCGCCAAGTAAGCAGGCAGCAACATTGTCAGGATGACCTTCGATCGCATTGGCCATCTGAAGAAGCTCATCTTCACTAGCGCGCGCATACGTTAACTCACTAGCCAGAACCAGCCCGGCCACAATCGCTGCCGCACTTGATCCCAATCCCCGACCTTGAGGAATTGCATTTTTGCACTCAACGCGAATTCCAGTAACTTCAGTGCCAAAGGCCTTGCAAGCGTCAATAATTGTTTTGGCAATCAAATGTGTTTCATCTGTTGGGAGTTTGCCAGCACCTTGTCCGATAACTTCAACGGTTACTTTGTTGTCTTCGGTGAATTGGGCGGTCACAAAATCGCGAATTTCTAACGCTAGACCAAGCGCGTCATAACCAGGTCCAAGATTGGCGCTGGTTGCTGGCACTGAAACTGAAACTATACGTGACATTAGGCAAGACCTAAAGCTGCGGCTGCAGCCTTCACATCAACTGGAACTACGACCGGATCTTTCGCACTTTCCAAAGCCCACTGGGTATCTTTCAAACCATTGCCAGTAACTGTGCAAACAATTGTCGAACCTGCATCAACTAAACCGCGACTTGCTTGTTGAAGTAAGCCAGCAACCGATGCGGCACTTGATGGCTCAACAAAGAATCCTTCTTTGTCGGCAAGAATCCGGTAAGCATCAAGAATTTGATCATCAGTAACCGCATCAATCAAGCCACCAGAATCATCGCGCGCAGCTATAGCCAAATCCCATGACGCGGGCTTACCGATACGAATCGCAGTCGCAATGGTTTCTGGTTTTTCAATTGGGTGACCCGCAACAAATGGCGCGGCACCTGCTGCTTGGAATCCCCACAATTGTGGAAGTTGTTTTGAAATCTTGTCGTGGTAATACTCGGTGAAGCCCATCCAATAAGCCGAAATGTTTCCGGCATTTCCAACTGGCAAGCAATGAATGTCAGGCGCATCGCCAAGGGCATCAACGATTTCAAAGGCGGCAGTCTTTTGGCCCTGCAGTCGAGTCGGGTTTACTGAGTTAACCAAGGCAATTGGATAATTTTCAGCTAAATCGCGCGCAATATCCAAGCAATCATCAAAGTTGCCATCAACCTGCAAAATTGTTGCCCCATGAATCACTGCCTGAGCCAATTTTCCCATGGCTATCTTTCCTTGCGGAACTAAAACTGCACTTTTCATACCAGCTTTAGTCGCATAAGCAGCAGCCGATGCACTCGTATTTCCAGTAGACGCGCAAACAACAGCTTTTGCACCGTTTCGAGCAGCATCAGTAATTGCTATGGTCATACCGCGATCTTTGAACGACCCAGTTGGGTTCATGCCTTCAACTTTTAAGTAAACCTTGGCACCAGTTAACTCCGACAGTGTGCAGGCATAAACCAATGGCGTACCGCCTTCACCCAAAGAAACGATGATGTCATTTGGGCCAATCGGAAGTCGATCGCGATATTCCTCAATGACTCCGCGCCAAATGTGGGCCATAATTAAGCGCCTGCACCTTCAACGCGCATTACGCCAAGGACTTCACGAACGGCTTTCATGTTTTCTAAACCTTCAACAGTTGCTCGCAATCGACTTTCTGGCGCTTGGTGAGTCCGGATGATCAAACTAGCTGCATCCCCTTCTCCATCTTGACGAACTGCCTGGATTGAAACATCGTGCTTTGCGAATTCATTTGAGATTCCTGCAAGCACACCAGATTCATCGGCAACTTTGAGGTTCAAGTAGTAAGAAGTAATTGCTTCGCCGATTGGTCGAACTTCAAGGTCAGCATAAATACTTTGCGCGGGTCCAACAGATCCTGTGATTCGGTGGCGAGCTGCAGCAACGACGTCGCCAACAACGGAACTCGCAGTTGGCGCGCCACCTGCACCTCGACCATAGAACATCACTTGACCAGCTGCGTCTGCTTCCACAAACACTGCATTAAATGCATCGCGAACGCTTGCCAATGGGTGCGTAACTGGAATCATCGCTGGGTGAACGCGAACGATCACGCCCTTGTGATCTTGAGTTAGTTCAGCAATTGCCAGCAGTTTAATTACATATCCCAAAGACTTCGCAGCAGCAATGTCGTCTGCAGTCACCTTTGTCATGCCTTCGCGATACACATCGTCCGCTGTCACGTTTGTATGAAAAGCCAAGCCAGCGAGAATTGCTGCCTTTGCTGCACTATCGAAACCTTCAACGTCTGCAGTTGGATCCGCTTCGGCATATCCCAAGTCTTGGGCCTCTTTAAGCACTACTGAATAGTCGGCGCCATCGTTGTACATCTTGGACAAAATGAAGTTAGTTGTGCCATTTACGATTCCAAGAATCTTGGTAACTTTGTCGCCAGCCAATGATTCACGTAATGGGCGTAGCAATGGAATAGCGCCAGCTACTGCAGCTTCGTAATAAAGATCAACACCAGCCTCTTCAGCTAGTTTATGAAGATGTGCGCCATGGGCTGCAAGTAGTGCTTTGTTCGCAGTAACAATCGATGATCCATTGGCAATTGCAGACTCAATTAAAGTTTTTGCAGGTTCGATTCCGCCGATCACTTCGATCACAATATCTGCGCCTGATGCAGCAAGTCCAGTTGCATCTTCAGTAAGCAAACTTGAATCAACGCCAGGACGTGGTTTGGAAGCATCACGTACTGCAATTCCAGTTAGCTTTAGTTCTCCGCCAATTCGGGCGGTTAAGTCATCAGAACTTTCGGAGATAAGTTGGGCTACTGCTGCGCCCACAGTTCCGCCACCTAGTAATGCCACTGTTAGCGGGGAACTCATTTTTTCTCCTTATTAATACCTTGCATTAATACTGTGCAGAACTAGTAAAACCAGGCCCGCTTCAGTGCTCTAAGTCTGGCAGAAACCCCTGAAACTAGCCAAAACAAGGGATTGCAACACCTCATCAATTAGGCTTTGAGTAGTTTCTAACAACGGGGTAATAAATGAGAAATTCAAAGTCTTTTGCCATGCTCTCCAAAGTGCTAATAATTCTGGGCACTTTTGCCATAACGCTTGGTGCATTTGCCGGGATCGTAAATAACAATCTGCTTAATGGCCCCAAGTTAGCCGACCATATTGAGAGCATTCGCCACGATCCAGCCGTCATTGCCAAGATGAGCGTTCAGCTAACTGACGTAGTGATCGAAAAGGCACCAAATGCTGCGCCCTTTCGGCCAGTAATCGAAAATGCTGCGTCCAAGATTCTGGCGAGCGATGCACTTTCCGAGCCAATTCGTGGCGCCGCAGTTCAGTTGCGCGACGCATTTGTAAAAGGCCAAGCACTAAAGCTTGAATTTACTAATACCGCAAATGTTGCGATTGAAAAAGTAAATATGTTTGCGCCCCAACTTGGTATTGAACCAATTGCCGAGCTGAGTTTAGAACCACCTGCAGGAAGTATTTTGGCGACAATTAACACGTTGCAAAAAGTTTTGAAGATTTCTGACTCTCTTGCGCTCTACTTGCCTATCGCAGCAGGTGTAATTTTCTTAATTGTCATTTTACTTGCGCCCTATCGTCGCCAAGGTGCGCAGCGCGTCGCAAAATCAGTAATGATTTCAGGGGGAATCATTGCTGGAATTAGTAGCGCAATTTGGATTGCTACCAACATCTTTGGGCGCGATCCCAACATCGGGATTTATTTGATTGCCTCGTGGAATCAATTTGATGCTGCTTTTTGGATTCCGGCTGCAATTCTGATCGTTGCTGGCGGTATGGCATACACACTGCTTGGTGGAGTTTTACCTGATGTTGACGTGCCAAATGAAGTTGCAAAAACTTGGAAAAGGATTTGGGCTCGCCCGGCAAATGTTTGGGTTTCATTTGCTCGCGCCATCATTCTGGTCGCACTCGGTGCTTTTATAGTGATGAATACTCAGGTTGCACTACGCGGTTTGTTATTCATTGGATCCGCACTGATGATCGCAACTGCAATTTTTGAATTTAATCGATTGCTAGTTCGATCGATTGAAAAAGAAACAACTAGATAACGCCAGCATCCAACGCAAGTAAATCGTCAATGGTTTCTCTGCGAAGTAATACCTGAGACGAGCCATTGGCGACACTTACTACTGCCGGGCGTGGCATGTGGTTGTAATTGCTTGACATAGATCTGCAATATGCACCGGTTGCTGCGACCGCGATTAGGTCACCAGGTCGAGTATCGGAAGGCAATTCGATGTCTCGCACAACAATGTCGCCACTTTCGCAGTGTTTACCAACTACTCGAGAGGGTACGAGTTTCGCAGTTGAAACCCGATTAGCAATTACCGCTGTGTATTGCGCATCGTATAGAGCCGTACGAATGTTGTCGCTCATTCCGCCATCTATGGAAATGTAATGACGAGAAATTCCACTATCCAATTCCACTGGCTTAACCGTTCCCACTTCATAAAGTGTGATTCCGGGATTACCAATGATTGCGCGGCCTGGTTCAACACTAATTTTTGGAACTGAAATATGCACCCGCGCACACTCAGTTCGAACGATCTCCAGAATTGATTTAGCCATTGTGTCTACCTCAAGTGGGTCATCCCCTTCGACATACGCAATACCCATGCCGCCGCCTACATCAAGTTCACTCACCGAAATGCCATGACGCTCTTTAATCTGCACAGCAAAGTCAACTACTCGACGAGTAGCCAATTCAAAACCTGTGGCATCAAAAATCTGGGATCCGATGTGTGAATGAAGTCCCGCTAAAGACAGAGCATCGCTTTCCAAGACATTGTCAACGGCTGCCATTGCCATACCTGATGCAAC
>Ga0214917_10004594_pt1 | contig 15254 bp, 12 predicted proteins | sample LL_1208_BB_MetaG_FD_177983 | JGI IMG/M metagenome (GOLD analysis project Ga0214917, IMG submission 177983) | Freshwater microbial communities from Lake Lanier, Atlanta, Georgia, United States - LL_1208_BB | ecosystem: Environmental > Aquatic > Freshwater > Lake | place: USA: Georgia | collected... | reverse complement strand
TGCGACACGCATCAGGAGCGCATTGGGGAAGATTTGTCCGAACGATTCTGGAACTTGAGACTGATGAGGGGATCACTGGTCTCGGTGAGATGGGCGGCGGTGGCGAAAGCGCTGAGCTTGCATTCGCAAATTTGCGGCAATATCTGATTGGTGCAAACCCATTTGATCTTGAAGGTCTTCGATTTAAGATCTGTAACCCAACTGCAAGTCTCTACAACAATCGAACTCAACTTTACGCAGCAATTGAATTTGCCTGCTTAGATATTATTGGGAAGAAACTCGGAGTATCTGTTTCCGAGTTACTGGGCGGCCGTATTAGAGATGAAGTCGAGTTCGCGAGCTATCTATTTTTCCGCTATCCAAATGACGTTGATGGAACTGGTGAAGTAAAGAATCCCGAACAATTAGTTGCTCACGCAAAGGAATTGAAAAAGAAGCATGGATTTACTACTCATAAATTAAAAGGCGGCGTCTTCAATCCAGAATATGAATTGCAGTGCTTCCAGGCTCTAGGAGATGCGTTTCCCAGAGATCGCTTCCGCTACGACCCTAATGCGACTTTGAGCATTATCCAAAGTATTGAGTTTGCCAAGGCAATCCAGCATATGCGGATTGATTATTTGGAAGATTTCACGTGGGGACTTGATGGCATGAAGAAGTTACGTGACTTGACTGGAATGCATACCGGAACCAATACAGTTGTTGTTAATTTCGAGCAACTTGCTCAAAATGTACATCGCGAAGCTGTAGATGTAATTCTTCTCGATACTACTTTCTGGGGCGGCATTCGCGCTTGTATTAAAGCTGCTGGAGTTTGTGAGACTTTCCAGCTTGGAGTAGCGGTTCACTCTTCAGGCGAACTTGGAATTCAACTTGCCACCATGCTTCATCTTGGAGCGGTCATTCCTAATCTCTGTGCTGCTGCCGATGCCCATTATCACCATCTCAAAGATGACATCATTAAGGGCGGCCTTCTTAAGTATGAGAATGGCAAGATTAAAGTTCCAACTGGTCCTGGACTAGGTGTTGAACTTGATCGCGACAAATTAGCGGAATACTCAGAACTCTACAAAGAAATTGGTGGTTATCCGTACGACAAAGATCCGCAGCGCCCTGACTGGTTCGCGCTAGTACCAAATGATCGTTGGGCGCCGGTGAAGTAGTGAGCTCAATCAAAACAGTTGTTGTCACAGGCGGTGCCAAAGGAATCGGACTTGGCTGCACGCTCAAGTTCTTAGCTGATGGAGTAACAGTTGTCTGTGCCGATCTCGACGAGAGCGCTTTACAACAACTCTCGAACTCTCATCCTTCAAATAAGTTCATTGGTCGTAAAGTTGATGTTAGCTCTGAAATCCAGATAAAAGAGTTAGCTGAAGAAGTTTCTCGCAATTTCGGCAAGATTGATGCCTTAGTAAATTGTGCAGGTATCCAGACCTATGGGACTGTAACAGAAACCAGCGAAGAGTTATGGGACAAGACCTTTAACGTCAATGTTAAATCTATGTTCTTAACCGCAAAACACTTTGTTCCGTTATTGAAAGCGAACGGAAAGGGAGCCATTGTTAATATTTCTTCGGTGCAATCTCTAGTGAGCCAGAAAGGCGTAGTTGCTTATTCGGCTTCTAAAGGAGCTATTAACGCGCTAACGCGGGCACTTGCAATTGATCTTGCTGAATTCCAAATTCGTGCAAACGCTGTACTGCCCGGATCTGTCGATACTCCAATGTTGCGAAACGCTGCTGAACTATTTAAAGGTGATAAATCTGTTGACCAGATTGTTGCTGACTGGGGCAAGGGCCATCCTCTAGGCCGCGTTGCAAAGCCAAGTGAAATTGGCGATTTAGTCTCGTTCTTATGCTCAGATTCGTCCACTTTCATCACAGGTGGCTCATATGTCATTGATGGCGGTCTCACTAGTCAGGTAGCAGTAGTTTTACCAGACTAAGAGATGTTGCCACCAGGACTTGAAGTGATTTGCATAGCTAGGTAAACCCAACTTGGAGCAAGACATGCAGGTTGCGCGAGAAAGATAATCGCCAAAATTCAAACTAAACCATGTCTTGAAATCACAGAGTGCGCGTCAAAGAGATTAACAGTTTGTGAAAAATGCATACCTTGAGGATAAGGTACCCGGCATGTCTTCGCATTCAAGACCAGCGTTGCGCTTCTCACCGGAACGTAATTGGATGAACGATCCCAACGGGCTGATCTATTACAAGGGCAAGTACCACTTATTTTTCCAACACAACCCTTTTGCGAATCACTGGGGCCATATGTCATGGGGACATGCAGTAAGTGAAGATTTGATTGCCTGGACAGAATTACCAGTTGCAATTTCAGATGACACAGATCATGCGATTTTTTCAGGGAGCGCAGTAGTGGATTACTTCAATACGAGCGGTTTTGGCTCACTTGAAAGCCCACCAATGGTTGCGATTTATACCGCCCATAAACATGATAACAGTCACCAAAGTCAGCACTTGGCTTTCAGTTTGGATGAAGGTTTAACGTGGATTAAATATGAAGGCAATCCAGTACTTGATTTACAACTAGATCATTTCCGTGATCCTAAAGTCTCTTGGGATCGCACCACTGAATCTTGGTTAATGTCAGTTGTCTTACCTAAGCAACGTAAAGTTTCATTCTACTCATCCGACAATCTCAAAGAATGGCGCTACTTAAGTGAATTTGGACCATTCGGGGCAGTCGATGGAGATTGGGAATGTCCTGATCTATTTCCTCTTGCAGTAGATGGGGAAGAAAGCAAAGCCAAATGGGTTTTGTTAATTTCAATTAACCCTGGTGGCTTAACGGGTGGATCCGGAACTCAATACTTTATCGGCGATTGGAATGGAAAAGAATTCAGTGCAGACGATGTAAAGACTCGTTGGATTGATCACGGGCGCGACAACTATGCTGGTGTCACTTTCAACGATGCACCAAATTCACGACGTATATTTATTGGGTGGATGAACAACTGGGAATACGCGCACAATTTTCCAACATATCCTTGGCGTGGTGTGACAACTTTGCCGCGCGACCTCTCTCTCGTTTCTAAAGAAGGAAAACTTTCACTCGCGGCAAATCCAGTTGTTGAATTGGAAAAATACCTAGGTGAAAATCTTTCTGCTGGAAACGGTGCAGAACTTCTAGAAATTAGAACAAGCATTTCAACTACTGAAGGACTTTCTATTAAGATTCGTGTAAGTGGGCATAATGGAAATTTCTTTGAATTTGGTTACGATGCCAAAACTCGATCACTATTCGTAGATCGCAGCAACGCCTGGAACGAAATCCCATCAAGCCATATCCACTACGTGCCAGTTACGGGCGATGAGAAAATATTGGATGTGTGCGCCATCGTTGATCGAGCATCGGTTGAAGTGTTTGCCGGGGGTGGAAGCTATACGTTAACCGATTTGTTATTTCTATCAGGGGCCGCCCGCACGGTTACCTTTGAGGTCGCCGAGGGCTTCCAAGCCCCCCGCTCGCTCGCTGTTCGAGCCATCTTGCCTCGGCGCTAAAACTCCGCAGGTAACTGCAAAAAGTCTGTAAAAATGACTGAAAATGTCACTACATCGTAATAGACAAAATCCTAATTGTCCGGGTTTCGTCTTCTGCCCGCGAGTATTTTCTCCCTCACATTAGGCGGTTACCTTCGCTTCCGCCTGAATTTCGAGAGGAAAAAAATGAAAAAGAGAACGCTCGGAGCGCTCCTTGTTGCTTCGGTAGTTGCTCTTTCACCTGTTGCTGTGGCGCCAACTGCTTCAGCTGCAACATGTGCAAAGAAGACAACTGTAACAATGCTCGGAACAATCAAGATAGAAATCCAAGATCAGTTCTTGGCAGCAGTAAAGGCTTACAACGCTAGCCAGAAGTGCTACACACTTAAGTCAATTCCTGGCGATCGCAAACTTACATTCTTGCAGAACGTAACACCTATGTACGCTGCAAAGAATGCTCCAACAATCATGTACACACTTCAAGAGATTCCTGACATGGCTGACAAGGTCATGGACTGGAAGGGTACAAAGCTTGTAAAGCTTGTATCACCTGGTCTTCTTGCAGCGGCAAATGTCGGTGGAAAGCAAGTTGGTGTTCCATCAACTGCTGAAGCATTCGGTCTTCTCTACAACAAGAAAGTTATCGCTGATGCCGGCATCGATGTAACAAAAATCAAGACTCGCAATGATTTAGAAGCGGCATTCAAGACACTTCAGTCAAAAGGCAAGAAGGCAATGCACTTCTCAGCTATCTGGTGGTCACTTGGCGCACACTTCACAAACATCTTTCACGCTAACGCGGGTAAGACACATGAGGCTCGACTAGCTGTTCTTGATCAACTTTCAGATGGAAAGAAGGATCTTTCAATGGATCCTGTTTTCAAGAACTGGTTAGCAACATACGACCTTCTTAAGAAGTACAACGGCTCAACGGTTAACCTAACTGACACTGAATACGATGCTTCAATTGCAGACCTTGCAAGCGGAGATTACGGATTTATGTTCCAGGGAAACTGGACAGAGCCAAACTTGATGACCGCAGCGCCTGGAGTTGACTTCGGCATCATGCCTCTTCCAATCAGCACAGATGCAAAATCGTACGGAAATGATTCAATTCCCGTCGGTGTACCTGGCTACTTCATGATTGATGCAAAGCAATCAACAAAGGCAGAGCGCGATGGCGCAATTGACTTCCTAACATGGCTCTACACTTCAAGTGCTGGACAGCACTTCGTTGCGGACCCTGTAACTAAGGGTGGCATGGGATTCATTCCTGTATACAGTGGCTTCAAGGTTCAGCCTGCAACAAGCATGGCTCGCGACATTGCTAAGTACGTTGGCGCAGGAAAGACACTTGAGTGGATAAACACCTACTACCCAGCTGGTCTACAAGAGACTGTTGGAAAGGTATCTATGCAGCAGTACTTCACCGACAAGATCAGCGCAGCTGATCTTGCTAAGGCGATCGAAGCTGCTTGGAAGGGCTCAACAAAGACTTGGCGTGGAGCAGCGAAGTAATTTCGCAAAACCACTTTCAAGTTAACAAAAAGTAAATAAAGCCATTCTGAGGCAGGCTAGCTCGCCTCAGAATGGCTTTTCTTAAAAGTCATTTACTGAAATAGTTAGCGGAGGAGGAAGCTTCAATGGCAAGCGCAAGAGCAACTAAGAAATTTCTAAAATTCGCTCTGACGCCTCTGGCTATCTTCACCGTTGTACTCGTAGTTCCATTCATAACAGGTTTCTATTACACCTTCACCGATTGGGATGGATTCGAAGCTAATAAACTTGTGGGATTCAAAAACTATACTAAGTCTTTTCAAGATCCAACTTTCTGGAGCACTCTGCGATTTACCGGACTTTTTGTTGTAGTTTCACTTGTGGCCGTTAACGTTGTCGCCTTTGGTTTGGCGCTGATCGTTACCTCAAAACTTAAAAGCCGAAATATTCTGCGCACATTTTTCTTTGTGCCCAACCTCATCGGTGGGGTTGTCCTCGGTGTTATATGGCAATTTATTTTTAATAGCGCAATTGTTTCGCTGGCTAATAAATATAATTGGGAGCTCTTTAAAGAATCCTGGCTTCAAGACACCCATAAAGCTTTTTGGGCTTTGGTTATCGTGACCGTTTGGCAATCATCAGGTTACATGATGATCGTCTATATCACCGGCCTTGTTTCGATAGAAAACGATGTCCTCGAAGCATCTCAAATCGATGGCGCTTCACCGCTTCGCACCTTACTTTCAATAAAAGTCCCACTAATGGCCCAAGCCTTCACCATCGCGTTCTTCTTAACTTTGCGCAGTGGATTTATGGCTTATGACGTAAACGTCGCATTAACTGGTGGCGGACCATTCCGCACCACCGAACTTATTTCGCTCCATATCTTCCAAGATGCATTTGCCAATGGAAACTTTGGTACCGGCCAGTCAAAGGCGGTCGTCATGTTCTTGCTCGTTGCCCTTGCCGCATTGGTCCAAGTGACGATCTCAAAGCGATATGAGGTGCAGCGATGAGCGCACGCGCTCGCTTCGGAAGGCGAGTTATCTTTTCTTTCGGGTCGATCTTGGCCTTCGCCTATTTCTTCCCGTTCTTCTTAGTCTTCGTTAACTCCTTGAAGTTAAAACCAGAGATTTTGGCTAACCCACTTTCAATTCCAACCCACATTTCTTGGGATAACTTCCAGCAAGCGCTAACAAAGATGAACTTCTTTAGATCGCTGACTAACTCGATCATTATCACCGTGCTTAGCGTTTCATTGCTTATCATTTTCTCGTCAATGATGGCATATTACTTAGCGCGCAATAAGAACAAATTAACTAAGTACATCTTTTTAATTCTGGTAGCTTCAATGATTGTGCCATTCCAGGCGTTGATGATTCCGTTTATGGCGCGCTTTGCGCAATTCGTATCGTGGAACAATCGTGGCGCGCTGATTTTTTTCTACATCGGTTTCGGTGTGGCGCTGTCCACCTTCCTCTACCACGGCTTTATCTCAAACATTCCAACAGAAATCGATGAGGCTGCGTCAGTCGACGGCGCCTCTGACATGATTGCTTTCTGGCGAATCATCTTCCCCATGATGCGTCCAATTACGGCAACAGTTGCGATCATCAATGGGCTCTGGATCTGGAACGACTTCTTATTGCCTCGACTTGTGTTAACCAACGAAACGCAGACGTTGCCACTTTCTACCTATCTCTTCTATGGACAGTACTCAATCGAATACGGTCAAGCGATGGCTGGACTTGTGCTTGCGGTTATTCCAATTGTTATCTTCTACTTATTTCTACAAAAGCAATTTATCTCTGGCATTTCAGCCGGTGCGGTTAAATAAAGGAAATCAATACTCTTTCGAAAGATAAAATTTGTGGCCATATGCCTTCATCTATCATAACTATACACGCTCTATTAAGTATTCCAAAGGCGATAGCTTCGACGTTATCGAAGGCATTCTTGAACGGGAGGGACTCCACTTGCTACCGGATCTCATATAGATTTTTGCAAGTTTGTATAGGAAAAATCGTGGACAAGAGTCTTCAATTGAGCGTAAAAACAGATTCACTGTCTATGTCCGGCTTATAGGGCGACTCTTCTTAACACCATGCTGGCCCCGCATAAAAATGTGCGGGGCCAGCTCTATTATGCGTGACTTTCTTGTCGAAGTCTTTGCTGTGGTTAAAGTTAATTTGTTACTTTTTAAGGGCAAAATTGCGGGCAAGCGGGCATCATCGCGTACCAGGACTCTTCTCTCCAAGATTGCTGCCACAACAACAGTTACCGTTTTCTTAAGCTTTTTGGCAATGGCAAACATAGTGATACTACGTGGCGTAGTTGATATGGAAATTGATAATGGAAAGCTCCTTGCAGCCACTCTCTCAAGCATCTCCCTAGGATTTTTCTTCACAGGAATCGCGTTTCTTGTCGGGTCTTTTAGTCAGAGAAAAGGCTCAGCTATTGGAGTGGTGACTGGGGTATCTCTGATTGCATTCTTGATCTATTCCTTATCGGCGCTGGTTGATAACTTTGATGCGATTGAGCCATATAACCCCATGGAGTGGGGGCTGAAGGGACAACCACTTTTCAATGGTCTTGATGGTGGAGGCAATCTCAAACTCCTCATCGGTGGAGTTCTCTTCTTGGTTTTATCAATTCTTAAATTCGATAAAAAAGATATAAGTACACCGTAATAACGAGCGTGAATTAGGTGGATTAGGTAATAAGTGAGGAGTGAGGTAACCTTGCGGTATTGATGCGCTTGCATCAACTCGAAATAGCTCGAATTTATCGAGCTTATATGTAAGTCTTACCTTTTCGTACCAACGTCAAGTCACCACGAGACATACATGTCTAGATGATTGGTATGTAATGAACACATTTAAAGATCTTGGAATTCACCCTGCTTTGATAAAAGCACTCGATGCCCAAGGAATAACAAATCCATTTCCCATTCAAGAAGCCACAATTCCTGATGCCATCGCTGGATGCGACATTCTCGGACGTGGTCAAACCGGCTCCGGCAAGACTCTTGCCTTTGGTTTATCGCTACTTCATAACATCTATGGAAAGAAAGCAAAACCTCACCAGCCTCTAGCTCTCGTTCTAGCGCCAACTCGAGAACTTGCACAACAAATAGATGAAGTTCTCCATATTTTGGCTCGCTCCATTGGTCATGATTCAGTTGTTATCGCCGGCGGAATGCCTTACGGAAAACAGGTCAATGCGCTGAAGAAGGCAACATCAATTCTTGTTGCAACACCAGGTCGTCTTATTGATTTACTTGAGAAGAACGAGGTGCGCTTCGACGCACTCCAAATCACCGTACTTGATGAAGCAGATCAAATGGCTGATATGGGATTTCTTCCTGCTGTAAAGCAGATCCTCAATCAAACTAAAAAGGGCGGACAGCGGATGCTCTTTTCAGCAACGCTTGATCGGGGAGTCGATGCCCTCGTTCGACAATATCTCAATGAACCTAAGTCACACTCCATCAAGGAAATTGAAGGAACGAAGGCGAAGACTGATCACTATGTCTTCGTGCTCAATGACGCCGATAAGTCCGACATTTCTAATCAAATTGCGTCCCGTGATGGAAAGTCTATTTTCTTTGTTCGCACCAAGCGCGGAGCTGACAAGCTAGCCACAAATCTCTCAAGCGTTGGCGTCAAAGTCGGAACTCTGCACGGTGGAAAATCACAGGCAGTTCGCACAAGGACTTTAGCCCGATTTAAAGAACAGGATTCAGCGGTTTTGGTTGCAACCGATGTTGCAGCCCGTGGAATTCACGTTGATGACATTGATCTCGTCGTTCACTTTGACGCTCCAGCAGACCACAAGGATTACTTACATCGTTCAGGTCGAACTGCGCGCGCTGGAAAAACCGGTCGTGTGGTCACTCTTGCTACTCATAAAGAGCAACGTTCAATCGGTGGTATCACTACGAGAGCGGGTGTGGAGCCATGGGTGATGGCTATTAAGCCACTTGATGAAAAGCTTGTGAGTATCACAGGCGCAAAGAAACCCACAGGAATTCCGGTGAAGGAAGTAAAAGAGAAGGCGCCTGCAATGCCACGCCATAAGAGTGCAAAGTATCGCGATAAGCGCGCTAAGAATCGAAATAAATTCTCGGGAATTAAAGTAGGTAGCAGTAAACACTCCTAGGTATGAGTCGACACATGGGTAATGCAGTAGGCTTTAAATGTGTGTAGCAAAGTGAAATGCAATCGTTGCGGTAAATGGACGTGGTCAGGCTGCGGCGAACATATTGATGAAGCGCTTGCAGGCGTTCCAAAAGAGCAAATCTGTACTTGCTGATTTAAAGTTTGCCGTTTTCAAGTTTTTTCAAAATTTCATCAGCTCTGATTCGTAATTCATCGAGATCGGTTAAGCGATCAAGACCTCGAACTTGTTGGGCAATACGATGATTTCGCGCAAAACTCTCGCGATTTCGATCGAGGAAATCCCAATATAGAGTTGTAAAAGGACAAGCATCCTCACCAATCCGCTTCTTTGGATCAAAGTAACAACCTTTACAGTAAGTCGTCATTCGGGAGATATACGCGCCTCCGGCTGCGTAGGGCTTGGTCATCATTGTTCCGCCATCCGCATGCACTCCCATTCCGATGACGTTAGGAACCATTACCCATTCGGTCGCATCAATAAATACTTCCCGCATCCAATCGAGGAACTGCTGCGGATTGATTCCGGCGATTAATGCAAAGTTGCTGAGAATCATTAGGCGTGGGATGTGATGGACCCATGATCGTTCCTGAATATCTTCGACAGTACTTCTCATACAATTCATCTGGGTCTTTGATGGATCGCGAAATAGTTGTGGCAGTTTTACATTGGCCTGTAATTGATTATTTTCTCGATACTTTTCACCGAGATACCAATACATACCGTTGACATACTCTCTCCAACCGATGATTTGTCGAACAAAAGCTTCGGCCGAGGCGATGGGAATATCTCCTTTTGCATACCTCTTCATCGCAGCGGAGATGACTTCGGAGGCATGCAATAAACCATTGTTGAGATAGGGGCTTAGCAAAGAGTGATGAAGTGCCCAATTTTCTGAGGTTACTGCATCTTCATATGGACCAAAGTTTGCAAAGTGATTTTTGAGAAAATTATCAAGTTGCTTAAGTGCTCCAGATCGAGTTGTGGCCCAATATTTCTTTGGTTGATAGTTCAGTTCTTTAGCAACTTTCAGATCTATTTCATCTCGATCGTGCTCTAAATACTTGGGCCATGTGTAATTTTTCGGGGGAGGTAGGCGATTATCTTTATCAAAGTTCCACTCTCCGCCCTCAGGTTTAGAACCATTCATCAATACATTGAGGCGAGCTCTTTGCTTGCGATAGAAATTCTCCATTAAATGTGACTTCTGACCTTTGGCCCACTCAGCAAAGAGCGAACGTGAAGTCATGAAAAAGTCATTATCATGGAACGTAACTCCGAATTCCTTGAGAGCCTGGAATTGACGAAATGATGACGGTTCTGCGCAGTGAATTGGCAAAGAACCATGTTTCTTCTGAATTTGTTTAAGTCCATCTATCGTGGTTGCTGCCTTTACATATTCAACCTGATAACCTTCAGATCGAAGTTCTTCTGCGAAATGTCGTGCGCTTGAGATGAGAAAGAAGAGTCTCTCGGGGTGCCAATTTCGCCCCGTACACATACGCGCGCTCTCTATTAAGACCACCAAATCTGACTTTGGATTTGAGTCCTTGAGTACCCCATAGTCACGATGGAGATGGTCGAAAGGAATGTAGAGAATTCGATCCATCGCTAAATCTTAGTCTCGCACGCGTAAATTCACAGAAGTTTCACATATAAATGAAGGGGTAAGCCAGCCGCCAAAGTTCTACCGTTTTCTCATGACATACGACTCCAAGACACTTCTGAACTACTGGGTCCAAAAGCCCCTTACCCGACGATCGCTACTAGTTGCTGTGGCTGCCTCAGCTTTTGCAAATACTGCGATAGGTAAAGCAGTTGGCGCTACGCCATCAATAGCAAATGTAATTTTGGGCCGGCCCACTAATAATTCCATTGCAGCAAGCATTCTTGCCTCGGAGAAGATTTCTGCGTATATCGAATATGGCTATACAAAGACGAAATACACCGGCAAAAGTGCAACACTTGAAATCGATCCTACAAATCCAGGTGTTACAGAACTCAAAGGGTTGAAAGCAAGTTCTAAAGTTTATTATCGTTTGAGATACGCCGCCGGGTCTTCGAAAACTTACCAAACTGGAAAGCAATACTCTTTCTCAACTGCGAAGAAAGCCGCTTCTACTTTCTCTTTCACAGTTCATGGTGATACTCACCCCGAGCGCGCAGGAAAGATGTTCAACTCAGATCTCTATTACGTGGCGATGGCAAATGTCGCAGAACAGCAACCAGACTTCCATATATTGATGGGCGATGATTTCAGCATTGATCCGTTGATTTCTAAAGGTCAAGCGAATCAAGCAAATGTTGAGAAAGTTTATCGGACCCATCGAGATTGGTTAGGTGTCATTGGTTCCTCAGTTCCTGTCTTCTTAGTTAATGGAAACCATGAACAAGCTGCTTCATATCTTCTCGATGGAACTACGACTAATCCTGCTGTCCTGGCTGGAAATGCGCGTTTGAAGTATTACCCGTTACCTGCTCCTGATTCTTTCTACTCTGGTAATTCAACTGAAATTCCTGGGGTTGGCCTTCCTCGTGATTACTATGCCTGGACATGGGGCGATGCGCTCTTTGTAACACTTGACCCTTATTGGCATTCCAAGAATGCAGTTGATAACGCAGCTGGTGTCCTTGTTGCAGATGACCAAGCTGCAACCTCCGGAAACAAAAAAGGCACTGGAGGTGCCAAGAACAACACAAGTACCGCTCAACCGAAACCTCCAGCAGCTGGCAATACTAAAACAAAAGATCTCTGGGCTATTGGAATTGGCGATGAGCAATACGCATGGTTAAAGAAAACCTTAGAGACGAGCACAGCAAAATATAAATTCGTCTTTGCTCACCACGTTATGGGGACTGGCCGCGGTGCTGTCGAACTTTCTTACGACTATGAATGGGGCGGTCGTGATCCCAAGGGAGCCACCACTTTCGCGAAAGAAAGACCAAATTGGGAGTTACCGATTCACGACTTGATGGTCAAGAATAAAGTTTCGATATTCTTCCAGGGTCATGACCATATCTTCGTAACACAGGAACGTGACGGTTTAATTTATCAATCGATGCCGAACCCGGCAGATGACACATTTAGTTACTTCAATGACACTGCTTATAAGTCGGGTACGAAGGCTCCAAATTCAGGGCACGTACGCGTTACCGTGGGTGCAAAAGCAGCAACAGTTGAGTACTTCTTGGCTGCACGTTCTAAAGACTCGGGTCGAAAGAATCTTCAGATTGCGCACAAGTACACAGTCGCACCGAAGGCTTAGATTGAATTGAGTTAATCAAGTCACTTTGTGTGACCATCGTTAAAGCGAACGTGAAGTTGCTATTAGTTGAAGTTTCAACTATCCCTGATAGGGTAGAGCCATGATTGATCCTCAAGAATTGGAATTTGGCCTCGACACATTCGGCGATATGCAGAATGACGATTCAGGTAAGCCGATTTCTGCTGGGCAGACAATCCGTAACGTAGTTGAACAAGCAGTATTTGCTGATTCCCTTGGCCTTGATCATTTCAGCATTGGTGAGCATCATCGCGATGATTTTGCTGTTTCGGCGCCCGACACTGTTCTTGCTGGAATCGCGACTCGAACTTCGAATATCAAATTAGGAACTGGAGTAACAGTTCTTTCTAGTGATGATCCGGTTCGCGTATACCAAAGATTTGCAACGATTGATGCGCTCTCCAATGGCCGAGCAGAAATAACCGCGGGTCGAGGATCCTTTATCGAATCATTTCCACTCTTTGGTTATGAACTCTCGGACTATGGAGTGCTCTTTGAAGAGAAACTTGAACTCTTAGTTGAGATATTGAAAGAGCACGCTGTAACTTGGTCGGGAAAGACTCGAGCACCACTCAATAATCAAGAGGTTTATCCCAAGACTGAACGAGGATCGATTCCCTTGCGCGTAGGAGTCGGTGGAACACCCGAGTCAGTTGTACGAGCAGCTCGACTCAATGCCAAGTTAGCCATTGCAATTATTGGGGGAGACCCCGCTCGCTTTGCGCCATTCTCTGACTTGTATCGCACCGCCATGAAAGAGTTTGGGCATGAGCTACAACCGATTTCAATTCACTCACCTGGCCACATCAGTGATTCGGATGAACAAGCAATTGAAGAGTTGTGGCCCCATTACGAAGTGATGTTTGGTCGAATTGGCCGAGAGCGCGGTTGGGGACCAACCACAAAGAACCACTTTGTTAACGAAGTTAAGCATGGCTCGTTTTATGTTGGAACACCGGAGACCGTGGCCCGCAAAATCGCATACGCAATCAAGTCAGTGGGCGTACAACGCTTTGATTTTAAGTATTCCAATGGTCCTATGGCGCATAGCAAGTTAATGAAGTCAATCGAGCTTTATGCAACGCAAGTTGTTCCAATGGTTCGAGAACTTCTAGCAACCGAAAAGGTTTCATAAATACGTCGCTCTCTGATCTTCAGGGACAAGGTGTAGATATTTTTCTGCATTCTTGATGATTGTCTTGGCAACAAATGGACAGAACGGCGCAACGTTGAAACCGTTAGCCTTCGCATCATCGAGAGCGAAAGTAACAAGAGCTCCACCAACGCCCTTACCGCCGAATTTCGGATCGACTTCAGTATGGGGAAATACCATGGTCTGGCCTTTGATCGTGAAATCTGCGAAACCTGCGAGTTCACCGTCAACATAGATGTCGAAGCGAGAAAGTTCCACGTTTTTAACGGTTTTCAACTCCATAGTTGAACCCTATCATATTTAGTTGAAAGTTCAACTAATACATCTATGAAGGTCTTGGTGATACCTTGACTTTATGAGACCCATCATCGCCCCGCTTCGCGACTTTCTACACCGCGAATCGTCGAGCGGTCTTCTCATATTGGTCGCATCGGCGCTTGGGCTTCTGGTTGCAAATTCGCCGATCTCCGATACCTATTTCTCCGCTTTAGATTGGGAATTCAGATTAGGTTTTTCAGAAATTGCCATTGCATTCACAGTTTTGAAGTTCATCAATTATGTCTTGATGACACTCTTCTTCTTTGTTGTAGGACTTGAGATTAAGCGAGAACTCACTTCGGGACACTTAGCTTCTGTGAAGAAAGCGCTAATGCCATTTCTTGCTGCACTGGGTGGAATGGCTGTACCTGCGCTCATTTATCTGTCTATTGCGGGAAGTACTGATGCCAATGGTTGGGGAGTGCCCGTCGCTACCGATATTGCCCTTGCAGTTGGACTGTTGGCGATGGTTGGAACGAGCGCTGTCGCGTCTCTTCGTTCATTTCTTTTAGCGCTGGCTGTGATTGATGATATTGGCGCAATTTTAATCATCGCAATTGTTTATTCAGCGGGTGTGCAAATGTCTTGGCTATTAGGTGCCACGGCTGCCGTTTTAGGAATCTTGGTTTTGCAGAGAGTAAAAGTTCAATCAACCTATATCTATAGTTTCTTTGGAATCGCTCTCTGGTATGACATGTATAAGAGCGGAATTCATCCCACTCTTGCTGGTGTGGTGTTGGGTCTACTTACTCCTTATTTTCCTAAGAGTGGCGTCGAAGTCGAAGATATTGAAGATGGATCGCTCTCTGTAATCGAGTGGCTGGAAAGCAAAATTCATCCGTGGAGTTCCTATCTCATTGTTCCGCTCTTTGCCTTTGCAAATACTGGAGTAGAGCTCAATTCAGAGTCCATGAAAGCCGCCTTAAATTCACCTATTGCATGGGGAATTTTTGCTGGCTTGGTGATTGGAAAGCCGCTGGGCATATTCCTTACCGTTTTAATCGCGAAGAAGATTCGGTTGGGCGAAGTCCCTGAGGGGGCTGGAAATCGCGATGTGATTGCAACCGGAAGCGCTGCAGGTATTGGTTTTACTGTTGCCATATTCATAGCAAATCTGGCCTTTGATAACCCTCAAACGCAAGACATCGCCATCGTTGCTGTCATCGTTGCATCCGTGGTGAGTGGATTGATTAGCTTTGTACTTTTTAAAGCTCTTGGAAGGAAAGTAAAAAACTAGTTCTTACCGAGCCAACCCCATACCGATTCGGCGCCGGAATGTCCGGTGAGGTAGATATAAACCAGAGCCAGGATTGCAGCGAG
>Ga0214917_10004593_pt1 | contig 15256 bp, 16 predicted proteins | sample LL_1208_BB_MetaG_FD_177983 | JGI IMG/M metagenome (GOLD analysis project Ga0214917, IMG submission 177983) | Freshwater microbial communities from Lake Lanier, Atlanta, Georgia, United States - LL_1208_BB | ecosystem: Environmental > Aquatic > Freshwater > Lake | place: USA: Georgia | collected... | reverse complement strand
GAAGGTGCAGAATTGATTGTACGAACATGCGTTTTACCGCATCTCAATCGCTTCTTGTGACGTTGCAACTCGCTCGGTGGAGTGAATCTCTAGCGCAACGAGGTGTATATTAGCACATGGGGGGTAGGCGTGTCAAGGGGTTTTTGGGGCAATTTGCGCTGAGATTTATGCAGATTTGTGGTTAGGGGGGTCGTTGGTCATGATTGTGCCAGCATTGATTGGTTTGTTAATGAGCAGATCACACACCAACTGGGAATCAGGAGCGACAAAACAAACTGTCAACAACGGGTTGTGGGTAACGAGCTGCCACATCAAGGTCAATTTGCTCTGCATACCCCCGGTTACATCTATCCCATATGAGCCACCCGCACCACCCAACACTTGTGCAATATTGTCACGGTGGATATGGGGGATGCGTTGTGCGTGCGGGTCACGATGTGGGTCAGCCGTATAGACAGCTGACTCGCCGACAAGGATAATACGTGTTGGCGCAAGTGCCGGCACACCGCACAACCACTGCAATAACATTTCGGTTGAGGCAATCGCACATCCCTGGCCGCGATCAAAGCTCACATCCCCATGCACCACGGGCACTAAGCCCTTGTGCAATGCTTGTGCAATGTGGTCGGTGTGCCAAGCCACTACCTTACCATTAGCGGTTTCGACGGTGGTCGATGGTTGCAATGACCATGCCGGGATGTTGGCCGCCAGCAAGGCATCGACCATCAAACGATTCAAGCGTAACGCTGCCGCCGATGTCGCCGCAAAGCCAAACCAATCTGCATCACTCGCCAACCCTTTGTGGATGCCATAGCGGGCGGCAGCCACATGCCCATACGAACCACTACCATGACTCAGGACGAGTCGTAATTGCGGGTCGAGCGTCCGCGCAGCGGCAATCGCTTGTGCCATCCGTGCAATTGCATCGTGGTCAGCAGATTCGGCAATGCGTTTGTCGGTAATCACAGAACCGCCAAACTTAATAAATGTGGTCATGGCTGAGTTACCTCCTGATGGTAGCGCAACGGGACGTTCAACAGTTCACGCCGGCGCACCACGCATTTTTCCATTTAATACCATCATCATACCCAATAATACGCATCTACTGATCAAACACCCTTGTGCAATACAGCGTGCATTACAAAAAGGTGTGCAGTCAGTCGTCAATGACGATTAATCGCGATAGTAATCGGTGATGGCAATGATAACCGGACCGTCAATGTAGCCCAACACAATCAAGCGTTCATTACGTACTTCAATGTTGTGCCATACGACCGCCTTATTGATACGGATATCAAAAGTATAATTGTTGTTAAAAATATCTTGATGAAAATGGGCAATATCACCGCTACGGATATACAACGGCTTTTGGGGAGTATCGGCAAAGGAGGTCCAGTCATTGCTGCCGACTGGAGCAGTTTCGATTGACGATACATCTTGTCCAATATCGAATTGAAACATGTAATCAAGACTTCCCGAATAGCTTTTTTCACCATTTATTGTTTGAATTGCAATTTGGCTATTTGCTGAATACACGACGGGTTTTGTAGCAGATCCGCCTAGACAACCACCACGACACGCAAGGGTCACTGGCAATGGGAGCATCAAGAGCGCACCCAGCAACAATCCACAACGCACAATACTTCGCCACATACTATGTTGTTCCATTCATAAAAAACGTTACTAGATGATAACATTAATCCAATTACTATATACAACTATTTTGCATGTCTATACTATTTTTTGACAAAAAAATCCCGTACCAATAATATACGTACGGGATAGAAACAAAATACACAAAAATACTATTTGTATAGAATTATGGACGAAAAAGAATCAACAGCATGACCACGGTGATACCCCAGCTGATAATTGCAATTGCCAAGGGTACATCTTTGAGGACGAGTTCATCGGGGCTACTGCCTTCGTGATTATGATGGATTAGATAGATGTAGCGCATAATGGCATAAATCACGATGGGCACGGTAATCAACATGACGGGGTATGGTTCGAGGGGCATGGTCCGGGCAGTAAAAGTAAACAAGGTATAGGCGATTATGGTGGCGGCCGTCACAATCGACAGCATCTGGTCGATCATTTCGATGGAATACTCTTGGAGGATTTTGCGGTGGGACGACGCACCTTCGTCGAGGAGCACCAACTCGCCACGGCGCTTCCCGAGACCAAGGAAGAGTGCGAGTAACCCCATACAGAGGAGTAACCAGGGCGTGATGGCGATATCGAGCACTGCGGCACCAGCCACCGCGCGCAACACAAAGCCAGCGGCAATGGTAAAAATGTCGATGATGACGATGTTTTTGAGGAGGTATGAATACATAACCCCTTGGATAATCAAGTAGGTAATGATAATCCACATAAAATCAAAATCGCCATCGATAAGCCACGCACACAGTACCGCCACCACCAATAACACCACCGCTGCGATGGCAGCCAACGGGATGGGGACAATCCCGGCAGCGATGGGGCGATTGCGTTTGCGCGGGTGGGCGCGATCTTTTTCGATATCGACAATGTCATTGATGAGATAAATCGCACTGGCTGCCGCACAAAAGACAAAAAAACCACCAATCACAGTGACAATGGCGGCCGGCGAGCGCCAGAGGTGATTTTCGGAAAAAACCAATGCGCCAAAAATAAAGGCGTTTTTGATCCATTGGCGTGGGCGCATGGTACGAACCAACCCGCGAATTATCTGCCCAACCGACGGCGCTGCACGCATGATACCCTGCACTTTCTCAAACGAATCGTAAATATTGTACAACAATCTGAGATGGCGCCCGCATCAAACCGAACAAGGTATGATAGGCAAGAACGATCTTTGTGGAGGAATACGATGCTAACCATACTTGTGGCAACCAGCAACAATCACAAACTCAGCGAATACACCGCGCTACTCGATGGACTTGACCTACATCTCGTATCGCTCAAGGATTTGGGGATTGCGGCAGATGCGCCCGAAGATGGCGCTACCTTCCAAGCCAATGCATGCCAAAAAGCGCACTATTACGCCGAAAAGAGTGGTATGCCCACCCTTGCTGATGATTCGGGGATTGTGGTTGATGCACTGGGTGGTGCCCCAGGTGTCTATTCGGCGCGCTACGGCACCCCCGACCTCGACGATGCGGGGCGACGGCGCTTACTCCTTGCCAATGTCAATGCCTTGGGGAATGTCGATCGCAGGGCGCGGTTTGTCTGTGTAATTGCGGTGGTCACCCCAGATGGTCAGGAGTTTTTGAGCGAAGGCATATGTGAAGGGCAAATTGCGACAACGGAAGCAGGGGAGGGTGGATTTGGCTATGATGCAATTTTTTGGGTGCCTACACACCAATGTACATTTGCGCAGCTTAGCGCCGACCAAAAAAACGCCTTGAGCCACCGTGGCAACGCGGTGCGGGGGATTGCGCCACGCGTGCAGGGCGCGCAGGGCGCCATGGAATGACCGGGCGCCATGGAATGACCGGGCGCCATGGAATGACCGGGCGCCATGGAATGACCGGGCGCCATGGAATGACGCCCATGCAGCGGGCGCGCAGAGCGCGCAGGGCGCCATGGAATGACGCCCATGCAGCGGGCGCGCAGAGCGCGCAGGGCGCCACTAATGACGCCCATGCAGCGGGCGCGCAGAGCGCGCAGGGCGCCATGGAATGACGCCCATGCAGCGGGCGCGCAGAGCGCGCAGGGGCCAGGGCGCCATGGAATGACCGGGCGCCATGGAATGACCGGGCGCCATGGAATGACGCCCTTTTCAATCAGGTTCCATGTAGAGTCGTAAGGGGTAGTTGTTTTGGCCAGCGAGGTCGTGGGCTTGGTAGATTTTGGCACTAGCTTCTTGGTAGGGCAAAATCGTTACCAAGGCTTCGCCATGATGATGAGCCACCAGCATGACATCGACGGCGTGGAGCATATCGAGGGCAAAAATCGTCGTCAAAACCAGCACCACGAAGTCCATCGGGGTGACATCGTCGTTTTCGATGATGACGCGGTAAGGTTGCTCAAGTGACTCTTGAGCCACCACGACAAAGGTTGTCTGGGGTTTGACAATCGTATCAGGAGGCGTCATTGCGGGTACACCATTTGTACACCATCGCGGCCACCAATGATAGCGGCCGTGGCCATCCCGAGGAACAAACCGGTCTCGACCACACCCGGGATGGCATGGATGGCGACGTCGAGGGCGTGGGGGTCGGCAATCCCATCAAAAAAACAGTCAAGGATGACGTGCCCTTCGTCAGTAATCTGGGGGGCACCATCACGCAAGCGCAATATAGGGCGGGCGCCGAGGGCGGTCAGACGACGCATACACAACGAGCGGGCAAAATCGACGATTTCGACGGGGACAGGGGTGACTACCCCTAACGTGTTGACGGATTTGGTACTATCACCAAAGACAAAAAACTGCGTGGCAGCGCTGGCGACGATTTTTTCGCGCAGTAACGCGCCACCAAGGCCCTTGATGAGGCCGAGGTGGGGGTCAATTTCGTCGGCGCCATCAAACGCCACTGCCAGCTGAGGATGTGTGTGCAAATCACTCAGCGGCACCCCTTCACGACGGGCTTGGGCGGCGGTGCGCTCGGAGGTCGGCACCCCGATGACGTTGCTGAGGCGGCCATCGCGCAAGCGCTCGGCTACGGCGGTCACGAAATAGGCGGCGGTAGAGCCGGTGCCCAGCCCAATGACCGAATTGGATGACACCATATCTGCGGCGTAAGCGCCGGCGCGTTGTTTGTAGCGTTCGCGATCGTCCATGTTGCCCTCACTGCATGGTGATTACCCGTATATTATAACGCCACACATACAGTGCACGGCGCACTACCACAGACGTGCGGTTGGTACTTCACGTCAGCGCAATACATTTTTTATAACATATATTAATTATGTCAACAAAAAATCAGCCAACGTCACGACACTGGCGGTAATCAAGCTAGGGGCGGGGCCGGTCCATTGGTCAGCCATGGCTTGGGTGCTGGCACCAGTGAGGACGAGGGCGGCGGGCATGCCCGTGGCCGCCATGCCGATGTCGGTTTCGAGGCGATCGCCTACCATCAGGCAGTGCGCAATCGGCACATCGAGGCGCATGGAAACGGCTTGGGCGGCGAGTGGCGACGGCTTGCCAGCGGTAAATTGCACGGTCGTATCAGTACAGGCTTCGATAGCGGCGATAATCGCGGCAGCGTCGGGCTCACCGCCACCCGGCACGGGACAATATTTGTCGGGGTTGGTGGCGATGAGTTTGGCACCGGCGCGTACCGCATCAAAAGCGATTTGGAGCTTGGGGTAGGCAAAGGTACGATCAAATGAAGCCAATACGTAGTCGATTTGACTAGGGACATCGCACAACTGTACGCCGTGTGCCGCGAGGGTGCTGATTAAGGCGGGCTCGCCGATGACATAGACGCGCGGAGCGTCAGGTTGCGTGGCGAGCCATTCGGCCATAATCAGGGCAGAAGTCAGGACGTCGTCGATTGTGGCTGGGATGCCCAATTTGGTTAGTTTGCTGACATATTGGGCGGGGGTTTTGGTGGGGTTATTAGACAAAAACAACACGCGGCGCCCACTGGCCCGCAAGCGGGCAATGGCATCAGGGACGCCAGGAATCACGTGGTCACCGAGGTAGACGGTGCCGTCGAGATCACAGACGACGGCGGCAATATCAGCGCGATTGAGCATGAAACACCCTCCGGAGTGGCAACACCCGCATCAGCAACAAGATTCCAATAACCGTGGCATACAAATAGGGGATGCGCGTGTCACTTTTGACCAACCAGACATAGTGCAACACGGCCAAGCCAGCGGCGCCATAAACGATGCGATGCAGGCGCTTCCACCAGCGCCCGAGGTATTTTTGCCACCCTGTCGTCGATGTCAAGGCGAGTGGGATGAGCAAGGCGGTAGCACTGAGCCCAGCAATCAGGTGGCGTTTGTCAAAGACGTTTTGGCTAATCTGCGACCAATTCCAGGCATAGTCAAGCATGACATAGACCAAAAGGTGCGCCATAGTATAGGCAAAGGCGTACAACCCTAACGGACGGCGCATCACCCCCAACACCGAGCGGCCGCTGAGGCGTTGTAGTGGCGTCACCGCGAGGCTCGCGACGAGGAGTTGCAAAGCAGCGGTCCCGCTAGCAGCGGTATAACTGGCGACCGGATCCAAGGGCCAGCCGTGACGCCAGAGGGTGCTGGCGTACCACAGCAAAGGGAAGAGGCCGATGAGATGGGCGCTGATGCGAACATATAGACGATTCATGACAACTTTCGCTAATAGAATTTGCGTAGATCCATGCCGGTATAGAGCGAAGCGACTTGTTTGGCATACCCATTGAACATCAAGGTTTCGCGGCGGCCGGTTTCGCCGATGCGGCGCTCGTCGGCTTGGGACCAGCGCGGGTGGTCGACACGCGGGTTGACATTAGCATAGAAGCCGTATTCGTCGGGGGCAGCCGCCATCCACAGCGAGGTGGGTTGGGTGTCGATCAAGGTGATACGCACGATGGCTTTGATGCTTTTGAAGCCATACTTCCAGGGCACGGCGAGGCGTAAGGGAGCACCGTTTTGGGCGGGCAAGGGGTTGCCATAGACACCGCTGGCAATCAATGTCAAATCATGCATCGCTTCGTCGAGGCGCAAGCCTTCGGCGTAGGGCCAGGTATACCACGGTTCTTTTTGGCCGGGCATGCGGGCGGGGTCATTGAGGGTCTCGAAGCGCACATATTTGGCAGCGCTGGTTGGTTCGACGAGGGCGAGCAATTTGTTGAGGGGGAAGCCCGACCACGGGATGACCATCGACCAGCCTTCGACACAGCGCAGGCGGTAGATGCGCTCTTCGTTGCCTAATTTGAGCAGGTCTTCGAGGGCAAATTGACGAGGTTTGGCGACCAAGCCATCGACTTGGACTGACCACGGGGTGGCCACAAAGCTCGCTGCAGCGGCGGCCACTGCTTGTTTGTCGGTGGTAAATTCGTAGTAGTTGTTGTAACCGGTGACGGCAGCGTATTCAGTGAGGGGTTGACCAAGCTCATCACCCGTCGCAGTTACCTTGCCAGGACCAGCGGGAACGGTAGGCGCAGCCGCAGCAGCGGACGCATCAGGTGCTGGGGTAGCGCTGGCGGCGGGGGTAGTCGTCGCACAACCAGGCAGGGCCAAGGCAGCACCAGCGAGGGCGGTTTGGATGAAGCGCCGGCGATTCCAAAAGAGTGATTCGGGGGTTATTTCGGATGAAGGAATAGGTGACATCGCTAACTCCTTAAGAAAAAACGAAAAACAGTACAGTTATACTTACATTTGATACGTATATCACTGATGCTATGGATTGTAATATAATAAAGTTAATGGGTTATGAGGAGGAATGGAATGCGACTTTCTGAAGAAAAAATTTACCGCATCGCCGAGCGACTCCACGATGAGTTACACGCCCGCGGATTGTTGATTTACAAAGATCCCGCAGGTAGCAAACCACTGGCGGCCCGTGGGTTGCGCATTCGGGCAATCCTCGACTATATCACGGCAGATTTGCGGATTGAAGATGATATCGACATCGAAGTCGAAAAGATACTCGCTAGTTATCAGCGCACGTTGCGTCCCTCAGAACGTGATATCTTGCGCCGCAAACACAAAGAAGAAATCGCGCGGCGACAAAATTACGAGCTGTAAGCGCAGTGTGGTCGACACAAAGCCATCATCGTCTATCTAATTAACAGGGTTCGCCATTCACAACGACATCATCAGCGATTAACGACGGGCCACTTATCCCCCATCACTAGCCATGAGCGCGCGAATCGTGGATCTATTGGACACAAAACTCCGGCATTTAATTGTTCAAATGCAACATAAGCGCTGATCTACGCAAAAAACTACATTTTAACAGTATTCTAACAATATTCATCCCATTTTTACGCAGGTATTAACTGGCATTAGGTATAATTTTGTTGGCTTACATACTCGCTCAACAAAAAGGATTATACCAATCATGGCCTGGAACATCGACACGAGTCACTCAGAAGTTTCGTTTGCCGTTCGCCACATGATGATTTCGACCGTCCGTGGGCAATTCAAGAAGTTCAGCGGTACCATCAACATCGACGAAACCAACCCCGCTAATTCGAGTGTCGAAGTCGCCATCGACGTCACCAGCATCGATACCCGCGACGAAAAGCGCGATGGACACTTGACCTCACCGGATTTCTTTGATGCCGCCATCTTCCCCACAATCACCTTCAAGAGCACGTCAATTGAAGTGACTGGCGAACACACAGGCAAGATTCATGGTGACTTGACCATCAAAGGGGTGACCCACCCCGTCTCGCTCGACGCCAATTTCGTTGGCACTGCCAAGAGCCCCTGGGGCACCACCAGCGCCGGCTTCAATGCCAGCACCAAAATCAACCGGGCCGACTATGGACTGAATTGGAACGTGGCACTCGAAACCGGCGGTATCTTGGTTGGTGAAGAAGTCACCATTACCATCGAACTCGAAGCCGTCCAAAGCTAAATAACCACTACCCGGACAAACCACCCCCTACTGGCAATTGCTGGTAGGGGGTGGTTTTTAGCTGCCAAATACGATTACTACTTGCACGATTTGGCAAACTGTTGCCAAATAACGAACCACTACTTTTTCACCATGGCATAAAAACCAGACCCCTATGGTGAGGGCGGTATCGTGGCAGTGTCAGTACGCGTCGGAGTGCGCGTGGTGGTCGGAGTGCGCGTGGTGGTCGCAGTGCGCGTGGTGGTCGGAGTGCGCGTGGTGGTCGGAGTGCGCGTGGTAGTCGCAGTGCGCGTGTCAGTACGAGTATTGGTGTTGGTACGAGTATTGGTGTTGGTACGAGTATTGGTGTTGGTACGAGTATTGGTGTTGGTACGAGTATTGGTGTTGGTACGAGTCATGCTTGCGGTAGGGGTAGCTGTCTGTGTACGGCTATCGGTAGCAGTCCGCGACATCGTCGCAGTATTGGTGCACGTCTTGGTTCGGGTAGCGGTGTGTGTCGATGTGTTGGTTGCCGTATGAGTTGCCGTTTTGGTGGCAGTGCGTGTGTTTGTCGATGTGTTGGTTGCCGTCGCAGTGCGCGTCGTGACGTTGGCGAGGATGTCGTTGACCGTCGCATTGACGGCAATCCGTGGCAATGTCAACGTATTGGTGGTACGGGTGTCGTTGATAGGAACACCATTAGTCGTGAGTAATTGCAAAATTTGGCTAACCGAGGCATTAGGCAGCATGCCTTTGATAACAGCCCACGCCCCAGCCACATGCGGGGTAGCCATCGATGTACCAGAATAGATGTCATAGGTGGTGCCAGGATACGCAATTGAAGAATAGATGGGGTGGCCTGGGGCAAAAAAATCAAGTAAGCGGTCACCATTCCCATCTGGGGTATTATTTGTGAGCGCAGGTGAATTCGAAAATCCCGCCACGGTATCGCGGTATTGTGACCCATATTTACCGGTTTGGGAGGCACCAACGGTAATCGCCGCCGCCACACAACCGGGGTACGACACGCCGTTGGTCGAGGATTCGTTGCCACTGGCAATGACAGTTGCCACCCCAACGCTACGCAACTGGGCAATATAAAACGCCGTGGCATCATTATTGCAGGCGGTAACCGATAAATCACCACCTAGACTCATATTGACGGAGGCTAACGTTCCCCACGCGGGCGTCGCACGCTGTTCGTACAACCATTCGAGCGCGGAGATTTGGTCAGAATCAAATGACAAGACACAATCGCTCGCACCACAATACTTCCCATTTGCGGGGAAGCGTGAATAAATCTGCACCGCTATCAGTTTGGCATCAGGCGCAACCCCCGACATGGCAAGCCCATTGACGGTTAAACGTTTGCCAGCTACAATCCCCGCCACATGGGTGCCATGATTACAGCCACTCACTGCACTTGCACAAGGTAACCCACTATCGACCGCAGTGCTACTCGGCACACCGTCGGGGCATAGTGACGTACTGCCATAGCCACTATCGGCAGTCGAAAAGCAGGCCTCGGCGATGACTTGCCCCGCCAAAAACGGATGCGTTTTGCGGACACCGGTATCAAGTATCGCGACCGAGGTACCAGCCCCGGCGTAGCCTGCGGTATTGGCAGCACGTGAGCCGATTAGTATAGTGCTTTGATCGAGGGTAGGCGGGTGTGGTCTATCAATTTGAATGCGTGCAACAGCTGGGTCACGCTGAAGCGTGGTCATGTCACTCGCACGCACCTGTGCAACCAGCATAGGGGCAAGGCGAAAGCGCCGTGTCACTGTGCGGAGCAATGCGCCGTGACGGCGCTCAAAATCTGCTTGCACCATTGCAACGTATGCGCGTTGCAACCCTAAATTTGTCAATCCATCGTGATTACCGTCGGTCAACTGAGGGTTTTTCAATATAATAATTACACGAATAAGCATATTGGTGGCATTAGTGCTGGCGGGATTTTGGTCGTCTGTGGCATGTGCCACAGCAACCAAGCCTGCCCAGTTCATCACGAGTGCCATTGTGATGACAACACACATGCGGTGTAGCCAATATTTCATTTTCGCCCCATAACGAAAGTCACCTTCCAAATTCCATACATACACGTTATTACACACCGCGTATGTATCATGTTCAACAAAAAAGCCCTAGCGAGGAATTCTCACTAGGGCATTGGGACACCGCTTACGAATCTGCTAGGACGATGAGCATGTCATTGGGAGCAAACGTCACCTGATTGGTTTTGTTGGGGTTAACGACGATACCGTACTGGAGCTCCTTGTTGTTGCCGTTGGCATCAATCCGATACCCAATGGCAATTTCGTTGCGACGCCGCGCAGATTCAAGGATGGTATAAAAGTCGAGTGCCACACCGGTTTGGACATAGTCACGCACCGGTTTGAGGTAGACTTCAGCACCATCGGCATCGAATAAATCCGCAAAGACGGCGTTGAGGGCTTTGTTGGTCGAGACCTGGGCCATCATCAAGCTAATCAAGCGATCGCTGACGATGAAGTCATCTGCTTGGGTAATTTCGGCCAAATTACGATTCCGCACGTCGAGCATTTCGCTGACAATTGAGAAGCGATGACCGCTACGATTAGCAATGTCACGCAAGTGTAGGAGTGTCACGAGTGTGCGGGCATCAGCCAATTGGGGTTCGAGCACATCCGAATATGACATCACGATGATGTGACGATAAGCGGCAAGGTCGAGTGATTCGAGCACTTTGCGATTGGTGGTATCGGCATTATTAAAGTGCAAGACTTGGTTTTGCAGGGTCATTGCTTGCGCAACATCAGCAACATCGCTCATCACGTCTGATGCCACAATCGTGACTTGTGAGCCTGCAGCCACATAATTGTCAAGCTCACGGATGACCGCCGGGGTGCGCCAATTCCACCCGAGAATCAAGGTGTGTTCGGGAGGGGCAACTGCCACTGTACCACCGACAATCAAAGATTCATCGATGGCAACACCATCACGACCATGATAATGAAAACTACTATCATCAGCGGCAACAAAAATGAGTTGATCGTCAGCACTAAGCACCATATCGAGGGGTGGATTTAATTTGGATACGCCACTGCCATGGCGAATCCCCATCACGGTCGCCGTTTGGAATGAATTCATGGCATCGGCGATTGTATGCCCGACCAAGGCTGGTTCAGTTTTGAAATAGATTTCGTCACCACCGAAATCAAGCAATTCGGTATAGACAATCGACAAACCCGATTGGCGACAGGTTTGGGCCATGATCCGGGCCACCAAATCGCCGACGGCGATGAGCTCGACTTCGTCGCCACCGACCATTTTGGCGACGTCGAAGTTTTCGGGATTGTATATTTCGGCCACGATGTGGTAAGGCTCGGGGCGGCGATTGGGTGATTTGGTGATTGCCAGCAGCACTTTGATGACTTGAGAATCGGGGTCTTCGCCGTCGGGACGCACCACGATAATCGATTTGGCCGTCTGCAAACTAACTAACTGCAGATCGGTTGCTTCGATGGCATTACCGGTACGACATACCACGCGCGTCGTTTTGAGATCACCGACCTTATCGGTGATTTCTTCTTGCATTTCGACGGTATCTTTGTCACCCATGATAACGATGCAGGCATCGCGTTGACTGGCATTGGCTTCTACCAGTTCAGACACAAGGGTGATAATCGCTGGTGACCAGCCGAGAATGACCGTATGGCCTGACTCGACGATGCGCGAGCGACCGCGACGCAATGATTCGAGTCGTTCTTCGATACCAGCACTCAAGACACCAATGAGCGTACTAACCACAAAAATTCCACCCACCGTAACGGTCAACATGGCAAATAGAAACGGCCAGCCACCTTCGTCACCACCCATGGTGCCAGAGTCAAGCGTGCGCATCAACCCCATCCACATCAGTTTGGGCAATGAAATGTCTTCGGGCGCTAGATTAAATAATTTGACTACCAACGCCACCAAAAAAATAATCGCCAACGATGCCACAGCCAACAAGGCAATCAGCGCACCGGTCCCTTTGGCAAAGACGTTATCAAGACGATAACGCAACTGCTCTCTCCAATTTGACGGTAACATACAGCCTCCGTGCCGATATGATAACTATGCATGAATGAGAGTATTATACAAGCATCCACGCACCACGTTTATTTGTTTCGACACACATACTTTTTTGGAGACTAAAAATACTCATGGCGATTTGTGACTCAATAAACCACACTTTAAGGCGATACAATCACGACTATCACACCAAATTACACATATAGCTTTGTACTTCACGTACCACAATATGAGTAAAATAAATGCATATCTCGGCAAAAAAATCACGTTATATCGAAAGAAGTGAGGAAAAATCACCCAAATAGGTGATAAAACCGTCAATCTCTTATGTGGTGTACGACGTAGTAACGAATGGAAACAGTAATTATCAGTCATTCATTGGAGGTAGTGTGACCAGCACAACGACTGCCCGACCAGGACTCGATCCCAAATGGCGCGTGTTAATCTCTGTGGTTTTTGGGTTATTCATGATTATTCTGGACACCACCGTCATCAATGTGGCCTTCCAGACGCTCAGACGTGAATACCAAGCCAGTCTGACCGATTCACAATGGATTATTAGTGTGTATGTATTGGCCCTCGGCATCACCACACCACTCAGTGGATTTTTGGCCGATCGCTTTGGCACCAAACGCATTTACATCGCCGGTTTGGTGTTATTTGTCCTTGCCTCGTTGACATGTGGCTTAGCACCGTCATTGACCGTACTCATCATCGCCCGTGCCATCCAAGGCATTGGTGGCGGGTTGGCCCAGCCACTCGGACCGGCGTTCATTTACCGCACCTTCCCACCCAAAGAGCAAGGCACCGCCTTGGGGTTCTTTGGGATTGCGTTGGTGCTGGCACCAGCCCTTGGACCGATTTTGGGTGGCTGGTTGGTTGACCAAGACCTATGGCGCTGGATTTTTTATATCAACATCCCCATCGGCGTTGTGGGTTCGATTTTGGCGACCAATTGGCTCCCCAAAGACAACATTGGCGAGAACAAACCCAAGGCCGATTATCTGGGGATTATCGCCACGAGTATCGGGTTTGGCTCGGTGTTGTATGCCACGACACTGGTCGGGGACAACGGTTGGACCAACAGCACCGTCCTGACTTGGTTTGCGATTGGGGCCGTGGGCATTATTTCGTGGATTATCATCGAACTATTCGTGGCACCAGAGCCAATGCTTGATTTGCGGCTCTTCCGCGTACCGACCTTTACCATGGCCAATTTAATTGGCTATGTCACGGTCGTGGCGCTGTTTGGTGCGGAGTTCTTGATGCCGGTCTACTTGCAAGCGCTCCGTGGCTATTCGGCGTTTGACACCGGGTTGGCATTGTTGCCACTGGGGATTGCCGCCGGCTTTACCACCCCGTTGGCCGGACGCTTTTTTGACAAAATCGGACCACGGGTACTCATCATGCTCGGGTTTGGGATTTTGCTCATCAACACCTGGCAACTATCACAAATCCAAGCCCTCACCCCCATCGGCAACATCATGTGGTTGCTGGCACTGCGCGGTATCGCATTAGGCATGACCGTACAGACTACCTTTGCAACTGCCTTGAGCAGTGCCCCGCAACCAAAAATCGCCCGGGCTTCTTCACTTGTCAATGGTACCCGCTTTGTGGTGCAGTCGATTGGCGTGGCGATTTTGGCGACGGTCCTGACAAGCTCGTTGTCAGCTGAAGTCAAAGATCAACAAAACAAAGCCCAAGAAACCATCACCACTGCCTCGGCAGCGCGCTTTGGTCTGTGTGAAACACCTGGTGTCGCCGACGCTGACAATATCCCCGCTGCCGCCGCCGAAAAGCTCAAAGATTTACCATCAACCATGGCTACGACCGCCAAAGCCAAAATCCGCGCCCAGATCCAAGAAGCATGTGATGAAAACGTCATCGGCTTCAAAAACACCTACACATTGACCTTTTGGGTCGCACTTGTCGCCATGTTACTCGGCTTACTCTTGCCCGGCTGGCCAGGCAAGTGGGGCGGTCGTAGCGAAATGCAACGCCAAGCTAGTGGCGGCTCACACTAGTCTAATTGTCCATCAAAAAGCGTCCCTCACCAATACCTGGTGGGGGCGTTTTTTGATGGACTGAATGGAAAATGGAAAATGGAAAATGCCGATGGCAAGCCACGGAGATTGCACGGACGCTCCCGCGCCCATGCAATGACGCTGGGTGTGTGGGCTCTGCGTCCGCTGCGTCCGCTGTGCGAGATGCTGAATGGAAAATGGAAAATGGAAAATGCCGATGGCAAGCCACGGAGATTGCACGGACGCTCCCGCGCCCATGCAATGACGCTGGGTGTGTGGGCTCTGCGTCCGCTGCGTCCGCTGTGCGAGATGCTGAATGGAAAATGGAAAATGGAAAATGCCGATGGCAAGCCACGGAGATTGCACGGACGCTCCCGCGCCCATGCAATGACGCTGGGTGTGTGGGCTCTGCGTCCGCTGCGTCCGCTGTGCGAGATGCTGAATGGAAAATGGAAAACGCCGATGGCAAGCCACGGAGATTGCACGGACGCTCCCGCGCCCATGCAATGACGCTGGGTGTGTGGGCTCTGCGTCCGCTGCGTGCTCTGTACGAGATAATGGAAAATGGAAAATGCCGATGGCAAGCCACGGAGATTGCACGGACGCTCCCGCGCCCATGCAATGACGCTGGGTGTGTGGGCTCTGCGTCCGCTGCGTCCGCTGTGCGAGATGCTGAATGGAAAATGGAAAA
>Ga0214917_10004592_pt1 | contig 15258 bp, 12 predicted proteins | sample LL_1208_BB_MetaG_FD_177983 | JGI IMG/M metagenome (GOLD analysis project Ga0214917, IMG submission 177983) | Freshwater microbial communities from Lake Lanier, Atlanta, Georgia, United States - LL_1208_BB | ecosystem: Environmental > Aquatic > Freshwater > Lake | place: USA: Georgia | collected... | reverse complement strand
ATCTGAGTCGGCACGCCATTCAATCCCGGCGTAAATATCTTCAGAATTTTCCCTAAAGATAATCATATTAGTCTTTTGTGGTTCTTTTAATGGGCTGGGAACGCCATTGAAATAACGAATCGGTCGCACACAAGCATAGAGGTCTAATTCCTGTCTAATACTGACGTTAAGAGAGCGCATTCCGCCACCGACCGGTGTTTCTAAAGGGCCTTTAATAGCTACTTTATAGTCTTGTAAAGCGCTAAGAGTTTCTGCTGGTAAATATTGGTTATTGCCATACAGGGCGGCTGCTTTGGCGCCAGCATAAATTTCAAACCAAGCTATTTTACGGCTATTGTTATAAGCTTTACTAACCGCCGCATCCACGACATCAAGCATGGCTGGGGTTACATCTGCGCCGATACCATCGCCAACAATAAACGGTATCATTGGATTATTTGGCACATGTAAGCTGCCATTGGCATCACGAGTAATGGCTTGGCCATCTAAAGGTAATTGAATATGTTGATACATAATAACTCTCCACTAAAACTAAATTATTCTTCGATTATAAACATTCTGTCGTTTGTTTCTTTGCCAAATGGCGATCCATGGCCATTGCAATGCGGTCGCTAACACAATTGCAACTATTCTCAAAGTAAATTGATAACCATTGCCATGCCAATCAAAGGCCTCGTTAATGCTACTGTAGATCAAAGCCCCAAACATCACAAAAATCACTTGTTGCGCAATCGGCGACAGTAAAAACCGGTGCCGATATTGGGAAATAAAGAAATTTAAAACTAGCAATGCTATGACATGATAGCCCAGATAGCTATTTTGTAATAAGTCTAGACTTAAGCCTATAAACCAAATCCACATGTTTACTATAGCACGCTCTTGATAAACATTGATAATAAAAAAGAACAGCACCGGTAAACATGGCCAAAAATAGATTAAAAATACTGGCAGCGGCAAAACTGTAAGAATTAATACTAGTAACGACATCCACAGGTTTTGAAACCAAAACATTTGTTATGCCCCCTCGTCAATATTTTTTCGTCTTGCTAATAACTGCGTACGCCATGCTTCAATATTTTTGAGAGGTTGTAACAACATGACCATGTGATTTTTATTTAACTCGGCTTCGGGAATAACGGTAACTCTTAAAAAATCTTCACCTGGAATGCTTTTTATATCTTTGACAATTCCAACCGTAATGCCAAATGGGTAAACAAGCCCAAGCCCTGAGGTTAATAACTTATCGCCGCGGGCAACAGTATGCGTTTTCGGCACATTTAACAATTGTAAGGTATCAAAATTATTTTGCCCCACTACCACGCCATGCTCACCGGTTCTTTCGTTGATAATCGGTACCGCACTTTTTATATCAGAAATTAACATTAGAGAACTAGTAAATTTACCGACATCAATGATTTGACCAACCACGCCCTTACCATCAATGGCCACTTGGCCCTCAAAAACGCCCTCTTGTTTACCTTTATTAATAATATAAATATGGCGATTATGATTGACTTCAATCGAGATTATATTGGCTAAAGTTGCTAATTTTAGCGTCGGATCACTTTGCTCTAACCACTGATTTAATTTTTTGTTTTGATAATTTAATATTTTTAATTGCTGAATTTGCCCCTCTAAAATCAGCACTTTGCTACTGAGAAGCTGATTTTCTTTGACTAAATCTTGCCGGGAATCGACAAAATCAATCCAATAATTAAGCCAGTCAATGGGTTTGTGCGTAACCATTAAAAAGGTCGAAGATGCTGTACTTAATTGTTCTCTAATTGGATTGTTATCAATTTTTCTATCAAAATAGAGCAGAGCAACTGCTAAACATATATTGAGCAGTTGCTGTAAAAATTTGCGACGCCGCTTGAGAAAAATTTCTCGAGAGTTATCACTCTGTAGATAAGAAGTCACCACCACGCAAGTCCATTGTTTCTAATGCTTTACCGCCGCCACGCGCCACACATGTTAAAGGATCTTCTGCAACTAGAACCGGCAATCCTGTTTCTTCCATTAACAACGTATCCATATTTTTTAACAAGGCACCACCACCTGTTAGCACCATACCGCGCTCGGCTATATCTGCCGCAAGTTCTGGCGGCGCTAATTCGAGAGCGGCACGTACTGAACCAACTATCCCAGATAGAGGCTCCTGTAAAGCTTCAAGAATCTCAGCACTATTTAAGGTAAAACTACGGGGCACACCCTCAGCTAAATTACGTCCGCGCACTTCAATTTCATACAGTTCTCGCGCAGGGTATGCAGAGCCAATTTGATGTTTAATTCTTTCTGCAGTGGTTTCACCGATTAGTGTACCGTAATTTCTTCTAACATATGAAACAATCGCATCATCAAATTTATCACCACCAATACGCACTGATTGATGGTAGACAATACCACTGAGAGAAATAATTGCTACTTCAGTTGTACCACCACCAATATCGACCACCATAGAACCGCTGGCTTCTTCGACAGGCATCCCAGAACCAAGGGCAGCTGCCATCGGCTCTTCAATTAGAAATACTTCTCGCGCCCCAGCGCCCATGGCTGATTCTCTGATTGCGCGCCGCTCAACTTGAGTTGAACCACAAGGCACGCAAACCAATACACGTGGACTTGGACGTAAAAACCGATTTTCATGCACCTTATGAATGAAGTGCTGCAACATACGCTCGGTAACATAAAAATCGGCTATCACCCCGTCTTTCATTGGCCGAATAGCTGTAATATTACCAGGAGTACGCCCCAGCATTCTTTTCGCTTCGATACCAACAGCTGCTACTCGTTTTTGTCCTGTTTCATTTCTGAGAGCCACAACCGATGGTTCATTTAAAACAATACCTTTATCACGAACATAAATGAGAGTATTTGCTGTACCTAAATCAATAGATAAATCATTGGAAAACATTCCGCGTAACTGTCTAAACATTGCTCTCTAACCCTTTTTATAATTTATTAGCTTTAACTTAATGTTTTACACAAATCGCCTGCAAAGAGCAATTTTAAATTTCAATAAATTCATATTATACAAAATAATTTCAAACATTCAATCTAAAGTAGTGCTCAGCAGCTTAGTTTTATTTAACTACCTGGTCCATAATACTTTTTACTTTTTCGGTAGCCGAGGCCATCCCTAATGCTGCAATTTTTTGTGCATACGCGGCTTTTTGTGTTATTAATTCTTTAATATCTGCTTGTAGTTTTTGGGACGTTAATTCTTCTTCGGCTAGAACCATACTAACCCCCTTTTGGCAAAAATACTGAGCATTAGCAATCTGATCTCCCCGACTGACTTTTTTAGACAAGGGAATCAGTAAGTGTGGTTTAGCCAAAGTTAACAACTCACATAACGTATTTGCACCTGAGCGCGAGATTACAATATCGCTCAACGCCAGCAGATCGGCTAATTGGGCATGAGCATATTCAATTTGATAGTAATATTGCTGCCTACACAAGTTATTATCCAAATTACCCTTACCACAAACATGAATAATTTGATAGTCCTTAAGTAACTCATCTAATGATTCACGCAGGCACTTATTGATAGCAACTGCACCTAAACTCCCCCCCATGACCATAATGGTTAACCGTTGTTCATTAAATCCAGTTAACTCTAGTCCGCGCTGCCGTGAACCTGCTAATAAAAACTTGCGCACCGGTGTCCCAGTTACATAAACGTGCTCTGGAGAACGAAAATATTTTTTAACTTCCGCAAAATTTACACAGATCTTTTGCACAAATGGCAGGCAAATTCGATTAGCAAGCCCCGGGGTAATATCCGATTCATGCGCAATGACCGGTATTCTTTGCAGCCATGCAGCAATTACCACTGGAACAGCTACAAAACCGCCTTTAGAAAAGACTAGATCCGGCTTCAATTTATTAAGTAAAAACCAAGCTTGGCAAAGGCCTTTGATTAACTTAAACGGTTCTAAAATATGCCTAAAAGTCATATAGCGCCGCAATTTACCGGCAGCTATAGGATGAAAAGGGAGATTATGTTGGCCGACAAGTTCTTGCTCAATCGAATTTTTCATACCTATATAATGAATTTTAGCTGTATCGCCATAAGCTTCAATTAAAGCTAAATTTGGGGTAACGTGGCCTGCCGTGCCACCTCCTGTAAAAACTATAGTTTTCTTGCGCATGCGTCATCCATTAACTAAAAGGCTAAAATCTATGGCGCTAATTGATTTTGTTAGCGCACCAATTGAAATATAATCTACCCCCAAAGCGACGAGCTTCTTAAGTCTGTGTTGGTCTATACCACCAGAGACCTCAATTTGGTGTCGTGGATTAAGGTTTAAATGCAGCGCCTGCGCTATCATGCTATCGTTAAAGTTATCCAACATAATTCTCTGAATAGGAAATTTTTTAGCCTCCAAAAATTCCGCAATAGTTTGCACTTCGACGACAATAGGTTTTTCTGCATGAAGATTTATAGCCGCTTTAATCGCTTGCGAAACCGAACCTAATGCGGCGATATGGTTTTCTTTGATAAGAAATTCATCATATAAACCAAGCCGATGATTATAGCCGCCTCCACATCTTACAGCATATTTTTCAGCTAATCTTAGCCCAGGAATGGTTTTACGTGTATCTAATAATTTGGTGTTACTTCCATCTAATAGGTCAACATAAGTTTTAGTCTTGGTCGCAACAGCTGATAAAGTCTGTAAAAAATTTAAGGCGGTGCGCTCTGCAGTAAGAATAGCATGCAATGGACCGTCTATAATCGCCCACTGCCCTGCTTCCTTTTGATATTGTCCTTCAGTCACCAACCACGTTACCGCTATCGTCGCATCTACCTGCTTAAATACCTCATTAACGTACTCAATGCCACAGACAACTGCTGGCTCACGCGCAATAATAAATGCTTGCCCTTGAGTGACAGGCAAGATTAACTGCGCTGAAATATCACCGCTGCCAATATCTTCTGCTAAAGCCCATGTAACTAATTGTTTGTAACTGTGCATAACTACATCTCACTTGTATTAGCAATATATTTCATCCAAGGCGGCGATATCAAGGTAGTTAATATGACCATAATAAAAATTGCAGCAAACATATGGTCAGTAACTACATGCAAACTTCTACCCATAGCAGCAAAAATTAATCCCACTTCACCACGTGGAATCATACCGACCCCAATGAAGAGACGATTGCATTTCTTGCTAGCTCCAAGCCCGCCTAATAGCTTACCAATAATTGCAATTACAGATAAAAATAGCGCCAATGCCAGAACCTTAATACTGAAAAACGTTTCTATTTTTACCTGCATACCCATCATAAAGAAAAATAGCGGTGCTAATAAAAATTGTAATGGCCCAACCAACTCTTTAATTTTTAAATGCGTACTCCGCTGACCTTGCTCTTCAAACAATTCATCATCCATAATCAGGCCGGCCGTAAATGCGCCAATAATAGTAGACAGTTGCAACAGACTAGCAACCCATGACAATAACATCAAAAATACAAACGCAATAACTAGTTTCGCCTCCCAAGGTTCCAAAAATCTAGTTAAGGGCAGGCAAGATCTTATCATTTTAGGACCAAGATAAATGGTGGTTACAAAAAACACTAAACTGCTACCAAAAATTTTCAACAGCATATAAGGACTCAAATGTCCATTCAAAATAATACTACTGACAATGGCAAGTATAAACAATCCCAAAACATCATCAATCATCGCTGCGCCTAAAATAATCTTCGATTCACTGTTACGTATTTTCTTTAAATCTTTTAGCACCCGGGCAGTAATACCTACACTTGTGGCGCTTAAAGTAGCAGCTACAAACAATTCAGTATGAAAACCATATTGCGGGTAAAACAGTGCTATAGATCCAATCCCGAGCATGATTGGCGCAATAACGCCGATACTAGCAACTTGTAAGGCATGCTTGCCAACTTTACGCAATTCGCCCCACGAACTTTCTAGCCCTACCATAAACAATAAGTAAATCAAGCCATACCGAGAAAAAATATCTAAAACATATGAAATTTTAATTAGATTTATATCGGCATTTAAGTGCAACTCTCCCAAACCTTCACGCAAGAAGCTAATTTCTGGAACATGGAGATAATAGCCAATATTGCCAAATAATAGCCCCATCAATAATTCACCAAGCACCGGCGGCTGATTTAAATATTTAGCAAAAAATTGTCCAGCTATACTTAAGCAGTAAATACAAGTAACCCAGAAGACAATAATGGAAACTGGGTCAAAATGTGCAAGGCTTGCTTGCTCCATAGTTGTCTCCTAAGCAAGTTGCGAAGTTTGTTGTGCCAGCCAAAACATTGTTTCTACAACACAATCTGGATTCAATGATAAACTATCAATACCTTCTTGTAATAACCACAATGCAAAGTCGCGATGATCAGATGGACCCTGGCCGCAAATACCAATGTACTTACCTTGTTTTTTGCATGTATTAATCGCTAATTTCAGCAACATTTTTACAGCCGGATCGCGTTCATCAAATTGCTTAGCAATTACACCAGAATCCCTATCAAGACCTAAGGTTAACTGGGTTAAATCATTTGAACCAATAGAAAAACCATCAAAGTACTCTAAAAAATCTGCAGCTAATAAAGCATTACTTGGGACTTCACACATCATGATAATACGTAAACCGTCTTTGCCACGCTCTAAGCCAAATTCTTGTAATACTTGGATTACATTTTGCGCCTCTTTAACCGTTCTCACAAAAGGAATCATGATTTCAACGTTTCTAAAGCCCATGTTATTCCTAACCCGCTTAATTGCTTCACATTCGAGTTTAAAACACTCTTTAAATTCAGCAGAGGCATACCTCGATGCTCCTCTAAAACCTAACATTGGGTTTTCTTCTTTTGGCTCATACAATTGACCACCAAGTAAGTTAGCGTACTCATTTGATTTGAAGTCAGAAAGTCTGACAATTACCTGTTGGTGAGCAAAAGCGGCCGCTATGGTAGCCACGCCCTCTTTTAAGCGCTCAATGTAATACTCAACTGGCGAAGCATACGCGGCAGTTTTTTCTAATATTTTCAGTTTTAGAGCATCATCAGATAAATTATCAAAATTCAATAATGCTCTAGGGTGAATCCCAATAGTGTTGGAAATTAAAAATTCTAGCCGTGCTAAACCAACACCAGAATTAGGCAAAGACTGAAACAAAAACGCCCTGTCAGGATGCCCAACATTCATCATTACTTTCACAGGCAACTGCGGCAACTCTTCGATATCCAAGACTTGGCGCTCAAATGGCAATTTACCCTGATAAACATAACCTGTCTCACCTTGCGCACAAGAGACTGTAACCAAATCACCATCTTTGATAGCGCTAGTTGCATTAACACTGCCAACTACAGCAGGGATACCAAGCTCTCTAGCAATAATTGCTGCATGACAGGTTCGACCGCCTCGATTAGTGACTATAGCCGAGGCTTTTTTCATCACCGGCTCCCAATCCGGATCAGTCATATCTGAGACCAAAACATCGCCACTTTCAACCCGATGTAATTCACTCAAATCCTTAATAATTTTCGCACGTCCTGCCCCAATTCTTTGTCCGATGCTGCGCCCTTCTGCTAAGATATTACTTTGCTGGTTGAGTATAAATCTTTCTAAAATTTTCATATCGACACGGCTTTTAACTGTTTCTGGCCGCGCTTGTAAAATATAAATTTCGCCATCTACCCCATCTTTAGCCCATTCAATATCCATTGGGCGACCATAATGCTTCTCTATCAATAAAGCATGACGAGCTAAAATAGTAATATCTTCATCATTGAGCGCAAATCTATTTTGTAAATTTTTGGCGACCTCAACAGTCTGAACACCACTTTTACCATAAATCATTTTCAGCTCTTTACGTCCCAACTTGCGACTTAAAATAGCATCTCGATTGTCTTGTAAGCATTTTTTTGCCACATAATATTCATCAGGATTCACTGCGCCTTGCACAACCATTTCTCCCAAACCATAGGCGGCTGTGATAAACACAACTTCGTTGAAACCAGACTCTGTATCCATGGTAAATAATACGCCACTTGCAGCTAAATCGCTGCGCACCATATACTGTACCCCAGCAGATAATGCCACCTGCTCATGCGGGAAATTTTTATGCACGCGGTAAGAAATAGCTCTATCATTAAATAATGAAGCAAATACGAGCTTGATAGCTTTTAAAACCTCATCAAAACCACAGACATTTAAAAAAGTTTCTTGCTGACCCGCAAAAGATGCCTCAGGGAGGTCTTCTGCTGTTGCAGATGACCGCACTGCTACAGAAAAATCCTCACGACCAAGATTAAGAGCCATTTCTTCATAAGCTTGCTTAATTTCAGCAATAAAAGTTGGCTGAAAAGGTGCCGATAATATGGCGTCTCTTATTTCTTGACCTATCTGACTTAGTTGCAAAACATTATCAACATCTAAATCTTGTAGTTTGGCGTAAATTCTTTGGTCTAAATTCTGATATGATAAAAAATCTCTAAACGCTTGTGCGGTAGTAGCAAAACCACCAGGCACTTTGACGCCAACATCGCTCAAATTTCTTATCATTTCACCAAGAGAAGAGTTTTTGCCACCAACTACAGGCAAATCATTCAGACATAATTCTTTAAACGGTATAATTTGTGCTATGCGGCCCATGCATGCTCCTTGAAGGCATTTAAAATATATTTGCTTAGTATACCCAAGGTTTATTTAATCGTATAGAGCAATTTCTACTAGATTAATAAATTCACATGAAGACAATAATCTTGACAACAAGACCACAGTGTATCATAATTAACCAGCAACGTACTCTATTGAGTAGAGCCCCGTCCTTCGTAAGTTGTTCGCGGACCCCTCGTTAGGATCCGGCATGCCCTATTAAGGCGCCGGGCTCAAGATAAATACATTCACAGTCATACTAATGGTCTAGAAAAGCTTGTGACAGATTGTCGTCTGAGGGAACTTAATCAGATCCAGATACTTGTGGAACTGCTCCCAGTTGAACGACTTGCGTTGACTGCGTCGGTTTAGCCACTTAAATAATATCTTTTTCACCTCATAGACAAAATTGTTGACGGCTTTGGCTTTATGTGACACACCATAATATTGTGTCTTTTCGGGAGCTCTGCGAACGAAAATATTTAATTTTTTCATTTAGGTATTGACAGGGTTTTCGGCAGTTTTTTCAAAAATTCTCGACACTTTTAACCCAATTAAAATCTTGCTGTATAACCAGTTTTTTGTTGCCTACAAGGCGTTATAAGAGTCCGACCGTAGCTTAAAAATAATAATTCCTTAAGTAAAATAAAGGGGAGGGACAATTTGTCCCCCGCCTTTATTTTAAACTGAGACAAATTGTCACGGGTTGCAATAATTGAGAATAGCGGACCTGTTTCTTGACAAAAAATGTCAGTAAAACTAAATTTATTAGTACTAACGAACTGAAATGTCAAGACATGAACACTGCACATTTTTTTGAACAACATCCAGTATTTACACAAAATGAATTTAATAAATTTTTATTGTCTATTGGATCAACGAACCCCAATACTCAAAGAGAGTTGCTGGCCTACCATTTAAAAAAACAACACATTTTACGAATAAAACGAGGTTTTTTTGCGAGTGTCCCCTATGCCTTTCGAGGTTCCATGGAAAATTTTCCGGTGGATCCCTATTTAATCGCTGGGCGGATTAATCAAAATGCTGTTATTGCTTATCAATCAGCGTTTGATTTGCATGGAGTTTCATATTCAATGCATCATCAATATCTGTCTCTATCCGAGCGCCCTGTTCGTCCATTTATATTCAACGACACTAAATTTATTGGTTTAGCTTTTCCTAAAACATTGATTGAACATCATGCGACGCAGGTTGAAGTGATTTCAGCGGAGCGACAAGGCCTTGAAATACAAGTCACCAGCTTAGAGCGTACGGTAGTAGATGTGTTGGATCGCCCAAATCACGGGGGTGGTTGGGAGGAAATATGGCGGACAGCAGAGCATATTTCTATTTTGAATCTGGATAAGGTTATTCGATATGCAGAGCTTTTAGATAATGCAACAACTATTGCCAAGCTCGGTTTTTTTCTTGAGCAATTTAAAGAGCACTTGAGTATTGGTGAGCATACCCTAAAATATCTGGAGTCAAAAAAACCAAGTGGGATGCATTATTTAGAACGAAGCAAACGAGAGTCAGGTACATATTTGCAACGGTGGAACCTTATCGTGCCAAGCTATATCCTTGAACGTGCCTGGGAAGAGCCTAATGAAGATTTCTAAAGAAAAATTACAACAAGAAGCTGCAAACACCGGCTTTAAAATGGAACATCTGGAAAAAGTCTATATGCTTATGGACTTGTTGGAAGACATTGCCTCATTTCCTCAGCTTAAAGATAAATTTGTTTTAAAGGGAGGAACCGCCCTTAATCTATTCTTTTTTAACCTACCGCGCCTATCGGTTGATATTGATTTGAATTACATAGGAGCTGTTGACCGAGACGCGATGCTATCGGAAAAGCATATATTGCAGAAGGCCATTTCCGCAATTTGCGAACGACATGGGTTAACGTTGGATCGCAACCCTAATCGCCATGCCGGTGGCAAAATGGTTTGGCGTTATCCCAGTGCATTGGGACAAATGGGAAATTTAGAAGTTGACCTCAATTTCATGTATCGCATTCCTCTTTGGCCAGTACAGCTTAAATCATCTTGTATCATTGGCAGTAAGCAAGTGCACAATATTCCTATCTTGGATCCGCATGAGTTATCTGCTGGGAAACTGGCTGCATTAATCGATAGAAAGACGGGGCGTGATTTATTTGATGCCTATCATTTATTGACTAAAACTGATTTGGATATGCCTAAATTACGTTTGGCATTGATTGTTTATTCAGCGATCAGTCGAAAAGCTGATTTGCGAAAACTAAGGCCAGAAGTGATTTCAGTGGATATAACAGACTTGAATAATCGGTTACTTCCTTTGCTTAGAAAAAATGAGATTTCTTCTATGGGAGGTGTTTCAAAATGGGCGGCAAATTTAGTTCAGGAATGCCAAATAGCTTTTCAGCACTTCTTGCCACTTACAGAAAACGAACATGCTTTTTTGGATCAATTGTTAGACTATGGAGTAATGCAGCCAGAACTGCTTTCTGATGATCAGCTTTTCATTGAAAACGTTAAAAATCACCCTGCTGTTAGATGGGCAGCGCAACAAAGCAAAGAGAAATAAACGACATCCTTAGACGGTAAATAAGCTGAAGGACAAAGATGCTAATAGAAAATAATTATTCCATAGTAACAAAAAAAATATCCTCTCAGATTAAGAACCGCTAGAAAGGGACTTATCCAACTATTCATACAAAAAGATTTCACCCAACAATGTGAAGATACATTTTTTTTCAATGATAAAGAATTATTAAACGTTGTATATACAAATGCACCAATTCCCGGGGTACTTTTAAGATTAAGCAAATAGGGCTTTAGGACCGCTTTAAAAATCTATTTTGCGAAAAACATCATACCGAGAGCATCCGCATCTGCGCTTAATTATAACTGGTGACGGCCTGCATCCATATTGTCATTTTATAAAACAACTACTCAAGGACGACCACCAATTAATTATTGTTGCCAAAGAAAACTATTTAACATACTTTTGCAGAATTTCGTGCTTTACTAAAAAGTAGATGGCATCATCCATAGTTTTGCGTGGGCTAACCATCATATACTGAATGATTCGCACCATGACTGCAAAGTTAATCATTGGACACGGGAACAAACATTTGCGTAAAGTTTTTACTAAAGCACTAGAGCTACTTAAACCTTACACAACATAAACAAGTTAAACTATTTACCAGTAGTTTGTACTTAAATAATCATTGATTTAACCCTTGCCAATTTGTAACAGAATGGATGCTTTTGCTCAAAATATATAAGAAAAATTAACTACAAAAAAATAATTTCACCGGTAACCTCTGTGATTTAAGTGACCCACTTGCCTTTCTACCTAAACGAATTTACTATGAAGGCACTATTTTCTTGCCGTTGCTACTATGAAAAAATTATGCTTTATCCTCGGAGACCAATTAAATGAATCTCTTGCTTCGCTAATGACGATAGACAAACAGCAGGATTTAGTATTTTTTTGTGAGGTAAAAGAGGAAGCAACCTATGTTGTACATCATCCCAAAAAAATTGCTTTTTTGTTTTCTGCCATGCGTCATTTTGCTCAGCAATTAGCAGCACAAGGCTACAAGGTCAGATATACAAAATATACGGATGAAGATAATTGTGGTTCGTTTAATACCGAGCTAGAAAAAGTTATTCGTGCAGAACATATTACCGAGGTGCATGTTACTCACCCAGGGGAATGGCGGGTATTGGTAAATATTAAGCAATTATCTGTGCCTGTAATTATTCATGAGGATACGCGTTTTTTGTGTTCACTGCCTGAATTTGATAATTTTGCCAAACATAAAACGCAACTACGCATGGAGTACTTTTATAGAGCTATGCGTAAACAACATAATATTCTTATGAGTCATGGACAGCCCTTAGGCGGGGCTTGGAATTATGACAAACAAAATAGAAAAAATGCCAATCATATTAAAAACTTTACAGAGCGCTTGCCCCACTCTGTGGATGCGATTACCGCTGAAGTTCTTGAGTTAGTCGCGCAACATTTTAGTAACCATTTTGGGACATTACAGCCATTTAATTTTGCGGTCACTAGAGAACAAGCCTTACATGAAGCAGAGCAATTTATAACCGCAGATCTAGCTTATTTTGGCGATTATCAAGATGCTATGCTGGCCAATGAAATTTATTTATTCCACTCACGCTTATCTTTTTACTTAAACGCTGGTTTACTACTACCGCTTGAGTTATGCAAAATGGCCGAACAAGCATATCTTAACGGTCTAGCGCCTTTAAACGCTGTTGAGGGTTTTATTCGCCAGATACTAGGCTGGCGAGAGTATGTGCGGGGTATCTATTGGTTATATATGCCAGCATATGCCGAACGCAATTATTTTGGCGCAGACTTGCCGTTACCAAAATTATACTGGGGCGGCCCCACCAAAATGTTTTGTATGCAGGAAGTAGTGCGTCAAACTAAACAGGCAGCTTATTCTCACCATATTCAGCGCCTCATGATAACTGGCAACTTTGCACTCCTAGCTGGAATAAATCCGCAGGCTGTTTGTGATTGGTATCTTGCAGTCTACGCTGATGCTTATGAGTGGGTTGAACTACCCAATACCTTGGGCATGGCTTTATATGCCGATGGTGGCGTCATGGCCAGCAAACCCTATGCTGCTAGTGGCAATTATATTAAGAAAATGAGTAACTTTTGCAAATCATGCAAGTACAATCCTGATGATTTGCTTGGCGAAACTGCTTGTCCATTTAATGCGCTTTACTGGAATTTTATTGGCAAAAACAAACAACTACTGGAAAAAAACCAACGTATGCACTTTGCCTACGTCAACTGGAACAAAATGTCTGCCGATAAGCAAACTGCGATAAAAAATAAAGCCCAGGAAATTTTGCTGGGCATCCAAAATGAATCTATTTAAGATAACGGTAAACAACTAAGGTTACCACTGATGACCATGAACACAGCACCATACCCCAAACCCAATCCAGTAATGCAATGAAAGTTGGGAAACCTTTAAACAGCGCCAGTAAAGTAAAATCGTATACTCCATAGACGATAGCACCAAATATCGCCCCGCAATACAAAGCATGTAACCAAGTATAATTTGCGGCAGGGAGAACAAATACTACTACTCCCAGGGCTAATAATAGATAAACCATAAGAGCAGGCCACAGTACGGGTTTTAATTGCCCATCAACAAGGTTTACCCAAGGCTTATAGTTTTGCAAATATAGGTTTTTGGCAAAAAAACCTATCCAGAGGAAATCTGTAATGAAAAAGACCATAAGAGCAACTAAAAATAGTTTAATCTTAACAGTAATCATAATTATCCTAGTCAACCAAAAATTTTAGTTTACTAGGATATTATTATAAATTCATCTTATTTTTTGAGAATTCCGCTACAGTTAAAGCCTGACTTACAGGAGAAGGATCGCTATATACTTTACTAGTAACGTCTAATAACGAATAACATAGCCTCCAATTCTCTAGCTTCACATTTTTTAAATGACCATGCAGTACTTGTTTAATTTGCTTTGAATATGGGATAAGTTGCGTAATATCTTTTTCAAAAACATGTTTAATATAAGACCTATCTTCTAGATTTTTGTTGTTGAAAGACTGACATTGCACATAACATGACTCTCTAGTTTCGCTATCACTATAAATCCAATCCACATGAGCTTCAATTCGATTTTTAAGATAATTACCAACGTAAGTAGTAAAAAGACTAAATGCTGTTCTTGCCAAACTAAAATTAGCGATATTACTGCATGCTACTGATAATACATCTCGGAGAGACAGTATTTTCTTGTTTAAGATCACAAATACTAGAGAAACATCTGCTATGTCAGGAGCCGTATCAGCAAAAAGATACGTTCCTGTACGCGAAACAAAGTCGCCTTGTTTAACAGTTGCAGTTAGTCTCAAGTTAAAATCTTGCGCAGACTTAATCGCAACTAAGTTATTATGGGCGTTTTCAGCTAATTCTTTAGAAACACCTGCTGATTGAAACAATACGGTATCAATCGCTGTTATCGATGCAATACCTGCATGGTTAGCAGCTAATTTAGCCTCTAGAAGCTTGGCTGTAAGAATTTGTGCAATTGAGCCGCCTAGACTATGCCCGGTAATATCAATTTTAGAGATATTGTTTTCTTCACAAAGACTATTAATTGTTGTAAGAATTTCATTTGTATAGGTTGTTACAGCCTCATTACCAGGACCATTAGGATCAAGGTCGGCAATAATACTACTATCTAATTGTGTACCACGGCAAATTAGTTTCAAATTTTGGTCTGTACCGACTAGTGCATATATAAATATGCCATGGGGTTGTAAATCAGGAACTACTTGATGTACAACGAAACCTTTTTTATTGAGACGATGCTCGGCGCCATCGGCAATATCTGGATTTTCACTAGAAAGTTTATATGCAGAAGATTTAGATAGCTCTTCAAGATTCTTTAAGGTAGCAAAATCTTCATTTTCCACAAATATCCACTCATCTTCATTTTTTAAAATTTTATCTGTATCAATGCTACTTAAAGCCATGATATTGTCCTATAACAAAAAATCAATGTTCTTAAATTATACACTAATAATTTTTAAAGATCAAT
>Ga0214917_10004591_pt1 | contig 15265 bp, 13 predicted proteins | sample LL_1208_BB_MetaG_FD_177983 | JGI IMG/M metagenome (GOLD analysis project Ga0214917, IMG submission 177983) | Freshwater microbial communities from Lake Lanier, Atlanta, Georgia, United States - LL_1208_BB | ecosystem: Environmental > Aquatic > Freshwater > Lake | place: USA: Georgia | collected... | reverse complement strand
CGCTACTGTCAAGTCTTGAGCAAACCTATTTTTTGGCATTAGCGTGGCGGAAATTTCGATTTTTTGCAACTGCTGATTATTACGGATTAGCAAAAACCCACTGCGTTATGCTTTTTTCACAAACGAGTGGACGATATTGCAATTCTTCGTCACTGCTGAATATGCCGGTTTCGCAAACAGTATGCGCCACCGGTCTCTCCTATGTTATTTTTTACCCAAAAATATTATTTCAAATTTATTTGAACTATTTTTTCCAACAAAAAAACCATATACCTACCACCGAGTTCCCTACATTGGTCCACTATTATACCAGCGGCATGACAATTTATCAGGTTACACAAATACCAGGTTACACAAAAAACGCCCCACTGCCATGACATCATCTAAACTCACTCATCAAGAGCGGAATGGTATCACGCACAGTGGGGCGGGCAAGTCGGCGAATTAATCTGCAAATGGAGGGCGGGGGTACCCGACGCCAAACGGCTCTTCGGGACGTTTCCATTCGCCCATCAATGCGCGGCGTAACGGGGTCGTGCGCGCCAAAAAGTCAGGGTCATTGCGCATACGATCAGAAGGGATCAACCAGGGTGGTGAGTAGACGATATGCATGGTATGGCGATCGAAATCACGCTCATTGCGCCCTGTCCGATGAAATACCCCTTGATGAAAGAGCAACGCCGTGCCGGGTTTGCCACAAATCACATCACGGATGGGCAAATCATCTTCATCGGGTTTGATTGATTTGGGCCACGGGGTCATGTGATTGTGCGTACCAGGAATCATCACCATGTTGCCCATGCCATCTTCGGACTGGTCGGTGAGGTAATATCCGACCCGCAATTGCATAATGGGAGTTTGGGCTGACGACAATCGGCGAAACTCATACACACCCGACCCATCTTGGTGGTAGCCACCTGCTTTGGTATTGGCGGGCTGGACCGTCGCCCAAGAGCTTTGCACGATAAAGTAGTCACCCATCAGCGCACGTATTTTGGGCAAAATCGACGGATGGTCGAGCAGTTCCTCGATGGCTGGCTCACTCTCGTAGAGATGACCCAATTGGCGCCATTCGCCGGCAGGGTATGCCGAATGGGCGCGCCGCGATGCTTCCAATACGCCAGCGACTTCGGTCGCCGATAACGCATCGGGGATAACCAAATAGCCAAAGGTATCAAACATGAATCGTTCACGTTCGGTCATAACACCGGGCGCAGCTAATGGGATCATCGGTGATCTCCTTTTTGGGAACGGCTGAACAGGGCTATCGTAACATAAAAAACCGCACTGCACACCAGCAACAATCACACTGCGGTTACGAATTCTCAATATTTCACATTCATCCGTAGCGAACAACAACGTGTCGATGCCAACCCATGAAAACGCACAAAAAAGTCCCCCACACGCCAGTGTGGGGGGCGGGGAAATTGGTGGGCCGCGAGGGACTCGAACCTTCAACACGCTGATTAAGAGTCAGCTGCTCTACCATTGAGCTAGCAGCCCCGACAACGATGTGTATAATACCATTAATGCATCAAAAATGCAAATCAAATTTGTATTGATGACGCGGAAGTATCAATTCACCATCTAGAGGTCTGTATGATCAAAGTCGATCCAAACCACACCCAATCTGCCTATGGTGGCGCCGGTTGGCGTCCGCGCACCCACGATTTGCGTAATGAATTAGGGGGGATTTGGGGTGCCTGTGGCATCAATAGCGAATATCGCCCCTTAACCCATGTACTCCTCCATCGTCCAGGTGTGGAGCTATTGGCGTCCGCCGACCCTGATGCAGTCAACATGCTCGAGCCGCTCGATTTGGCGCGTGCCCAAGCCCAGCACGATGCCATGGCTACGACGTATCAAGCCCACGGCATCAGGGTTACGTATGCTGAGCCAGCCAGCCAACCCACCCCCAATCAAATGTTTATGGCCGATGTGTTTGTAATGTCACCCGAAGGGGCAATTGTCGCCCGCCCCGCCTCTCAAGTACGGGCCGGCGAAGAGCGCGTCGCTGCCCGCCGATTGAGCGATATGGGTGTGCCAATTATCCGCAGTATAGGCGGGAACGGCACCTTCGAAGGTGCTGATTTGCAATGGATCGACGACCACACCGTCATTATTGGCCGTGGCCAACGCACCAACGACCATGGCGCCGACCAAATTGCCCACACCCTAGGTGACATGGGCATCGACACCATCAAAGTTGATTTGCCATATGGTACGATGCATTTAATGGGGATGCTCCGGATTGTCGATGCTAATTTAGCGCTCGCTTGGCCAACTCGACTCGTCCATCGCGCCGTTGATGCCTTACGCGTGCGTGGCTATCAAGTCGATTTTGTCCCCGAAAACGACGAACTACGCCGCGGCGCCGCCTTCAACTTTGTCACCCTCGCACCACGCAAAATCTTGATGGCCTCCGGCAACCCCCTCACGCAAGCGTGGTACGAGCACCATGGCATCACTTGTGTCACCACTCCCGTCGACGAACTCGCCAAAGCAGCAGGCGCAATCGGCTGCCTGACTGGGATTATTGCCCGAGAAATGTAAGCTAAAGTAGGCTCACCATGAATTGGTCACCCATAATTTTTCGTGTCAACAACATTGCCATCAAAATGCATGTCACCTTCTTGCTGTTACTCGGCTACGAAGCGTGGATCTGGCGCAGTTACGGCTACACCGGGATGTTGTTTGGTATGGGCATGACCTTGCTATTGGTTAGCTGTGTGGTTTTACACGAATTAGGTCACGCCCTCGCAGCAGGCTCCGTGGGGATCGCTGTGCACGAAATCTTGTTGTTGCCAATTGGTGGTGTCGCCTATCTGTCGCGCCGAGCACGCAAACCCAGCCACGAATTATGGATTGTAATTGCAGGACCACTCGTCAATGTTGCAATTGCTTTATTGCTTTTGCCATTTGTCACCACCAATCAACTTGAGGCGGGGATGGCAATCATCGCTCTACCGGGACCCGATGCCATTCCTTCCTGGAATGTTGCCATTTCATCACTTTTTGTATTCAATGTGATGCTTGTGCTATTCAACATGCTCCCGGCCTTCCCACTCGACGGCGGGCGCATACTGCGCGCCCTGCTTGCCATGATCACAAGTGATCGACAAGCCACGAATATTGCCAAATTGATTGGTCAAAGTGCGGCCGTCCTGATTGGTCTTTTTGGCATACTGAATGGGAATGTAATGTTACCGCTCACCGCCGTTTTGATTTTTATGAGCGCCGGCTATGAACAAAGCGAAACCCAAGCCCGTACCATGCTCGAAACTCGCCGTGTCGGCGATGCTTACAACCGCAATGCAATTACTTTGTCACCTGTCGACCGCACCAGTCGGGTAGTAGACTACATCTTGACCTCTTATCAACCCGACTTTGCCGTCGTCCATGGGAATAAACTGCTCGGCATCGTGACTCGCGAAAATGTGATGCATGCACTCGAGAGCGACCCCCGTGATGTCTATGTTACTAGCATCATGCAACGCGATGTCATCAAAGTCGCCCATACCCTCACCCTCGACGAAGTACGCACCGCTATTAGCATGGCTGATAACGGTGAAGTCGCTGCCGTCTATCGTGGCGAAGAATTCCTTGGACTCGTGAGCCTCACCGATATCGTTGAAGCCCTAGCGGTCATCGACTACGTCTCGCGCCAAAAAACGTTACAGTCATCATGAGTTTTGCGCTAATCACATCAAATCCAATCCAGCAACGCTCATCCCGGTATTTCATCACACATAGGGCAACACCCAACAAAAAAATACATGCTTGCCAGCAGACCATTACATGGACTGAGTGCGTAGTCTCACACCAAAAATACCACGGCAATCGCTCCATACCAAGATGACAAGCGCACCAAAAAATGGTATATTGATAATATAAACATTATGTCCACAAATGAGGTCAAGAATGCAAATCATCGAATTACATCCGGCCGATATTCGCGTGAGCAGCAGTGGCATCCGCGAAGAAATCGGCGATGTGAGCGGTTTAGCAGCCACAATTGCCGACCAAGGATTACTGCAACCACTTGGGGTAATGGCACACCCCGAGGGTGGTTTCGAGCTGATTTATGGGCATCGCCGCCGCAGTGCCGCATTGAGTTTGGGGTTGACCCAAGTCCCGTGCTTGATATATGACAATGACGATCGCCAGCTCATCCGCCAATTAACCGAAAACTTGCAACGGCGTGATTTGAACGATCTCGAGCAAGCTCGCGCCTTCGAGCGCTTACGCCAACGCTTTGCCAATGAGCACCCTGATGCCGACGAGGGACAACTCGATGATTTTGTAGCCCAAATTGTCGGGTTATCGCCACGTTCGGTGCGCCGTTATTTGGGATTACTCGATCTTGATGCAGGGATACAGGCGTATTTGCGTAGCGGCCAACTCACCGTGACCCAAGCCCAGCACCTACGCCGCATCAACAATGACCACACGCGTAGCGAATTAGCCCGGGCGGCGGTCGACGAAGGGATGTCTGCTGCAGAGCTGAGTCGCTTGGCGAGTTATTTTGCGGCCAATCCTACCCATTCCCTCGACAGTGCCATCAATGCCCTCCAAGCAGTAGCCGCACCAGTCACACCGCCCCCCACTCTGCCAACATTGCCGAATCAAAGCGACGAATACCAACCACCACATAGCTACGATATGCTTCCCCACAATAACCAACACGCTGACGAAAAAGATGCAGATACCGGGTATTTACGTGATGATAGTGTCGTGGCAAGTACCAAAGTACGTCAAAGCAAAATCAAATCACTCGATCAAATGGTAGACGAAAGTGACCGGTTACTGCGCGTATATGCTGACGGTCAATTACAACGCTGGATTGATCACGACGAAAACGCACCACTCAAAGTAGGCATGGTCATAGTTCAATTGCAACGCTTGGTCAATGCGCTCCGCGATATCGCAAATGCCGAACAATGGCCGATTGAATTGGAATAGATGGAGGATCGCATGCCGCCACGCAAAAGCGGATTACGCCGCAGCTCAACCACGACGTTTCGCCGGCGCTTGATTATCTTCCGGCGTTTATTTCGTGCCGATAGCTCAGCAAGCGAGCTCATCGAAGCCGTCAATCTCGAGCTCAACCATGATGGCTACCCGCCAGCAGCAACCATGGCACTCAAACACGATCTCGATGCGCTCAAACACGAATACAATTGTAAGATTCGCTTTGACCGCAAAACAGGTTGCTACAAATTACTCAGCGTCGGTGATTTTACGATTCTCGATTTACCAAGCGAAAGTTTAGATGCGCTGAATTTCATCGACAAAAACTTCCCTGATGACAATGTTCTAGCAGCCTTTGTCAGTGTCCAAAAACTGTTACGCCAAATCAAAATGCTCATCCCTGACACTGCAAAGGTGAAAGATGGCATTCCACTGACCTTTCGCAATCCAGGGCGCCAAATCAACGAAGTAGACAAGCGTACATACCAAGTAGTCCGCAAAGCAATTGACAACAAACAAATGCTTACCTTCGACTATACGAGTAATTTTGAAATCAGCTCCTCGCGACGACATACCGTGGCTCCCTATGGGATTTTCATACGTGATGGTCACGCCTACCTCGATGCAGTCGTGCATGCGGTGACACCAGTCGGACATGTCGTCACTAATGATACGGTCGAATATCGGCTAGACCGCATCACTCGGGGATCAACCAAAATGCTGCCGACAAGCATCCCGCTGGTCCGCCCGCAACAATCACGATTCCTCGTGGTGTATACCCTTGGTCCAGAAGTAGCCCGTCGGCGTGATTTAGCAACGTTTTTTAATGAAACGACCATTACCTATAATGACGATGGCAGTGCAACAGTACGCGCAGTTGTCAACAATTTATGGACGACTCGCCAGATTTTGATGCGGTATGGGAGTGCCTGTGTGGTCTCTTCGCCACCCGAATTAGTACAAATGTTCCGCGAAACCATCGCCCAAATGGCAACAAAATATTCTTTAGAAGCGAAATAGCTCGGAATCACTTAGATAATCCCCATCCAACTTATTGTTTACGTTGATGGGGATGAGTGTATCACGCATCTCATCATTTCCACATTCGCCAATCCGGTAAATACCGTGTATAATTGACAAGTTATTGAATAAGGAGGAATGTGTGACGAACACTTTTGAGGCCCTTGGACTGAGTAGTGGGTTATTGGGCACACTAAATGAGCTTGGTTACCAAACGCCTACCCCAGTCCAAGCTGCTTCAATCCAGCATATGCTCGCTGGCGCAGATGTGATAGCGCAAGCACAGACAGGGACCGGCAAAACCGCAGCATATGCACTACCGATTATCGAGAATATCGACATCAACCTACGCCACATCCAAGCGTTGGTGTTAGCGCCTACCCGTGAGTTGGCCGTGCAGGTGGCAACTGCCTTCAAGAGTTACGCCAAACACCGTGGCAATTTAAACATCGTCGCGATTTATGGTGGACAACCAATCGAACGGCAGTTTCGCTCATTGGCCAATGGTGCTCATGTGGTTGTGGCCACACCAGGCCGCCTGATTGATCATATAAATCGTGGCACGATTTCGTTGACCAATGTCAAGGTGATTGTCCTTGACGAAGCAGACGAAATGCTGGCCATGGGCTTCATCGAAGACGTAGAGCGGATTTTAGCAGTATTGCCTATACCACACCAGACGGCATTGTATTCAGCCACCATGCCCGAAGCAATTTCGAATCTCGCCAAGCGCTACATGACCAACCCGGCCCGCATTGCCATCGCAGCTAGCCAGCGCACCGCCGATTTAGTCGAGCAACGCGTCTACGAAGTCTACCCCAACGATCGCTTCGAAGTGTTGGCACGCTTGTTGCAATTCGAAGAACCAGGCGCGGCGATGATTTTTTGCCGAACCCGCAACGACGTTGACCAATTGGGCGAGAAGCTCACTGCCCGCGGCTTCAATTGTGACACCCTGCATGGCGAATTGTCACAGACTCAACGCGATCGCGTCATGCATCGCTTCCGTACCGCCCAAAGTCAAATCTTGGTGGCCACAGACGTAGCGGCGCGCGGGCTCGATGTTGATCACGTGACCCACGTCATCAACTTCGAAATCCCACCCGACCCTGAAGTCTATGTGCACCGGATTGGGCGTACTGGCCGTGCTGGACGCACCGGCATCGCAATTTCGATTATTACACCACGTGACCGCTTCGTGATGCGCACAATCCAACGAATGACCAACGCGACAATTACGCCCCACGCCATACCCGCCCTTGCCGACCTCAACAAACGGCAACGGTCACGCTTGGCCAAACAAGTAGCCGATACTGTCGAAGCTCATGATTTGGTGCTCGAGAAATCACTCTTGGCCCAGCTCGCCGAACAATTTGACAGCGAAACAATCGCCGCAGCGGCCTTGCGAATTGCCTTTGGCAATGTGCTTAACGAAGTCACGCACGATCCATTGGCCAAGTCAATGAGTGTCGCCAGCCAAAACTTCGAACCACGCAACCATGTCAGCAACAGTGGTGCTGGCCGTTCGTCGGCGCCAAATCGCGACAACGTGCGCTTGATTATCGACATCGGTCGCGATCAAGGTGTCCGCCCAGGCGATATCGTCGGTGCTATCGCCAACGAAGCCAAAATTCCTGGCCGACTGATTGGCGGCATCGAACTCCACGACGGCTTCTCGTATGTCAATGTGCCCCAACGTGATGCCCGTAAGGTCATCGAGGTGCTCAACCACGCCACGATTCGTGGTCGGCGCATCCGTGCCAACCTTGCCACCCCCGCTCCCCGTCGCTCCTAATCCGCGCATCGCGCCACAGCTCCCAAACCCCCATCACGCTGACGTGATGGGGGCGACGGTTGTGCGTGCCACGACACACTGCGTGCACTAAATCTGGTAGGATAAAGTGTACCTACATTGCAAAGGAGCAATCACATGGGTCAATTACGCCCAACCGGTTTACGCACCGAATACCTTGTATCACCGCGGGGAATTATGACCGCAACCCCACGCTTGAGTTGGCGCCTCAGCGGTGATGGGCATGACCGTCGGCAAACCGCCTACCAAATCCGTGTCGCCACCAACCCCAAATCACTCAAACAAGACAAACCAGATTTGTGGGACAGTGGCAAAGTCAGTAGCGATTTGCACCCTGCCGTCCGCTATACAGGAGCACCATTAACGAGTGGTGTCAGCGCTTATTGGCACGTCCGCATCTGGGATGAAAACGATACCCCTTCGGCATGGAGTAGCACACACATGTGGCAACAAGGGCTCAATGAATCCGATTGGGCTAACGCCGCCTGGATTGCCTTCCCTACCCCCAAAGATGCCGGCGAACTCAGTCAACCAGTGGCCATGCTCCGCCATCAATTTGATTTGCCCAGCAAACCGGTCAGCGCCACGTTGTATGCCTCAGCGTTGGGATTGTACGAAATCCAACTCAACGGCCAAGTAGTCGGCGACCGCGTACTTACCCCCGGCTGGAGCGATTACCACCACCGCGTGATGTACCAAGCCTATGACGTAACCAGCCTACTCCAACGCGATAGCAATGCTATTGCAGCCATGATTGCTGACGGTTGGTATTGTGGCTATTTAGGCTTCGAAAACAACTTCTCACGCTACGGGGACTTCCCCGCCTTGCGTTGTCGCCTCGACATCACCTGCGCCGATGGGAGTACCCATACCGTCACGAGCAATCCAGAATGGCGCGCCAACAATGGTCATATCCGTGCGGCAGATTTTTATATGGGGGCGACAATCGACTATACCCGCATCCCGCAGGGATGGGAACACATCGGGTACGCTGATCAGAGCTGGCACCCCGTCCAAGTCGTCAGTTATGCCGGTGTCATGAGCCCCGATACTTCGCCGCCATTGCGCATCATCGAAACACTACCAGTTAAGCGCGTCACGCAACCAACCCCCAAAGTCTATATCGTTGACTTCGCGCAAATATATGCCGGCTATGTGCGTCTGCGTGTCCATGGCAAGCGCGGCCAAAAAATCACTATGCGCTACGGCGAAATCTTGAATGGCGATGGTTCGCTCCATACCGTCAATCTGCGCGCCGCCAAACAAACCGATGTCTTTATCCTAGACGGTGAATCACGCTGGATTGAGCCCAATTTCACCTACAAAGGCTTTCGCTATGTCGAAATCAGTGGCCTCGACAAACCACCCCAACCCGAAGACATCAATGGCTGCGTGATGCATGTGGATACACCCCTCACTGGCGAATTCCGCTGCGCCGATCCTTTGCTCAATCAACTCTGGAAAAACATCCGCTGGGGTCAACGGGGCAACTTCCTTAGCGTCCCCACCGACTGCCCGCAACGTGACGAGCGCTTGGGTTGGACAGGCGACATGCAAATCTATGTGCGCACCGGTATTTACCAAATGGATTGTGCGGCGTATCTCACCAAATGGATGCGCGACGTCCGTGATGGCCAACATGAATCCGGCGCATTCCCTGACGTAGCCCCTCGGATTGTCGTCCAAGCCGAAGGTGCTCCCGCTTGGGGGGATTGTGGCGTGGTCGTGCCTTGGACGTTGTGGCGCATGTACGGCGATACGGAGTTCATCAACGAAAACTGGGAGGCCATGGAAAAATGGATGACCTTCTTGCACGACACCAACCCCAATCTGCGCCGCCTTAATCGTCGTGGTAACGACTATGGCGATTGGGTCGCCATGGATTCGCACACGGCGCGCGACCTCATCGGCACCGCCTATTGGGCCCAAGATGCCACCCTGCTCGCCCAAATGGCCACTGCCACTGGACGAACTGCCGCCGCCACCAAATACCACGAATTGGCTCAACAGGTACGCCAAGCCTTCTGCGAAGCCCACGTCTCGCCCGAAGGTGCCGTGATTGGTGACATCAATAGCGTCCATCCCCATTTGGTGCATCTCAATATGCAACTCAATGGCGAAACCCAAACGAACTACGCTTTAGCGCTCAATTTTGAACTCATCCCCACCAGCACCATGAGCTATGCCACCGATCGCTTGATTCGTGACATTGTACGCCGTGGCAACCACCTCTCGACTGGATTCGTGGGCACCATGCACTTGCTTCCCGCCCTCACCAAGGGTGGTGCCACGGCAATGGCCTACCGCCTGCTTCGCCAACAAAGCTTCCCCTCGTGGCTTTATCCCGTCACCCAAGGCGCAACCACCATGTGGGAGCGCTGGGATTCATGGCACCACGAGTTTGGCTTACAGACGCCCACCATGAATTCGTTCAATCACTTCGCCTATGGGTGTGTGGGCGATTGGATGATGCGCACCATGATTGGCATTTGTGATCACCCCGATGCCCCGGGCTTCCGCACCGCCCTCATCGCTCCGCAACCTGGTGGTGACCTCAGTTACGCCAAAGGCAGCTACACATCCCAATTCGGTACCTACAAATCTGGCTGGAAAATCAAAGGCAATCTGCTCCAACTCGATGTCAGCATCCCTGCAGGCTGTAGTGCCGAAGTGCAGATTCCCTGCGATGACCCCAAAAGTATCCGCATTGATGGCAAAAAGGTCACTGCCACTGCGTCGAATGGCAACGCCGTCGTCACGCTCGGCTCAGGCGAATATGCCATCACCAGCCATTGGAATGCCCCTGCCACCACGATTAACGCACTCGCCTAATATCCGGTTTGCAACTACGAGGGGCTCATATCGCCACACACCACTTGTATCAGGGTACAGGTGGTGTATGGTTTTTTGTGGTACAAAATTAATTCAAATGGTGTTGAACTATTTTTGTTGATAAAAAGACACCATCCTCCCCCTCTGATTGCTCACATTTTGCGCAATTTCATACCAATAGGCGGACAGGATTGCCAATCATGACAATCCTATCCGCCTATTGAGCCCACGCAGTTTTTATCTGAAACTACACACAGGGTGTTTATTTAGCCGGCAACAAGGTCAGAATTGTCTGGGTATAAACATTGCAACAGCGTACAATCGAGGGTAAATCAACCCATTCGTTACATTGATGAAAGTTTGCTCCTGTTGGGCCATGCAACACCGTGGGAATATGGGCTAATTCGGCAAACAAATTGGCATCACTAACGCCTGTCGAATAATAATATTCACCGGCACGACCATGTGCCTGCGTAAATGCCGCTTGGAGCGCCTGCACCAACGCATGATCAGCGCCAATTTCGAAGGGCGGGTAATAGGGGGGTGGGGTGGTGAGTTCGATGCGAGCCGGTGAATTGAGCCCTGCCACAATCGCGTCCATTTGCGCCATCACTTCGGCTTTGTTTTCGCCCGGCACGATTTGGCGCGACACCAACACTTCGGCCCGTTCGGGGATGGTCACCACGTATTGTGCACTCCCACTCAAAAACGACAAAATTGATTGTGATGCGGGAATCCGTTCATGCACACCCAGCGGCAAACCATCGACTTGCACCACAAAGCGGGCCGCTTCGCTGGCGGCATTAATCCCTTGCCACGGCATAAACCCATGGGCTGCTTTGCCGATGACATCGGCCCGCACAAGGATTTTACCGGCAGCACCTAACTCGATTTCAGGGACCGACTCACTCACAATACAGTAATCAGCCGCAATCCCTTGGGTGACCAGACTATTGGCACCTAAGGAATAGGCTTCTTCGTCAACCACCGCACTAAAAATCAGCGTGCCACTCCATGCAGCTCGGTTTTGGGCAAAAGCCCGCGTCACCAACATATTGGCAACCACACCTGATTTCATGTCGCAGGCACCGAGTCCGTAGAAGCGATTGCCATCGATACGCCCTTGCCACGGATCGCACACCCAGCCTTCGGCAGCCAGCACCGTATCGGTGTGGCCATTGAGCATAAAGGTAGGTCCTCCGCCGTTTTCGATCCGGACCACTATATTGGGGGCTTGGCTAGTGGGCCAAATCTCGACATTCAACCCGTTATCCGTAAGCCACTCAGCCACAGCCTGTTGCACGGCGTGTTCTTCACCAGGGTAACTTTTGATGGCCACCAGTTGGCGCAACAGTGCCGTTGCCTCGGCTAAATCATACGTAAACATCGTGAATTATCCTTGCGTTCGTTTCAAAAAATCGCCAACGAGTGCCGCATATGCCTGTGGGGCTTCACGGCGGATACAGTGCCCTACATTACGAATCAAGGCGACTTCGATATGCGCTGACAAAACTCGCGCTTCGGCAGCGGCAGTAGCGGGCACTATCGACCCCTTGCTGGCATCAGCACTAATCAGCAATGCTGGCACACCGATTTGGGGAATGAGTTTCTGCCAATGTATGGTGCGCTCAGGCTCATAATCGACCACATCACTAACAAAACCAAACTGATGCTTCGATTCCGCCCAGTGATGGAGCTCTTCGGCGCGCCAGGTGGGATTTTCGGCGATGCAACGGAGCACCAATTGTTCGTGATTCAACGCCTTCAGACTATCAATCCACCCAAGACGGCGAGCTTTGGTCGTCGCCAATTCATCCGCAGTGGGCACCACATCGGGGAACATCGGTGGGTCTTCTAAGACTACTGCTCGCAATAATTCGGGGAACAACCCCGCGGCGTGCATCGCCATCTGTGCCCCCATCGAATGCCCTATCACCACTGGCTTCTCGAGATCCAACTGGGTAATCAACGCCTTGACGTCATTGGCTTGATCAATTGCGCCATTCGAATGGCGAGCTTTGCCTGATTGACCATGGTTGCGCGCATCAATCAAAATCACATCATGTGTTGCCGTCAACGGCTCCGCAAACGCCTTCCAACAATCACCGTTGTCAGAGAATCCATGTGCCAAAATAATCGGTGCCCCATTGCCTGCCCGCTGATAGCGAATTGTGACTTCACCCGACTGAATAGAAGCCGATTGCCATGTTGTCATCGTTGACCTCTTTTGTGCAAAAATCATGTGTGCCCTTTATTATACAGACAACACAAGCTCTCAGATTTAGTCAAAAAACTCCGCTTTGACCCATGGATGCAACAACGCGGTAAGGTCTGCTGGCAACACGGTAGGTTTCATCGTCGCCCGTAGCACTACAATGTGCGCGGTCTGCCCTTCAACCAATACGGTCGCATCGGTGGCCAATAGCGCACGATAATCAAAGGCAATTTGGCGGCTTTTGAGGGTCGTCAGCTGTGTCTCAATCAGCACTTCATCATCGAACCGCGCAGGTGCGCGGTAACGCACCTGCAAATCCGACAATACCACCAACAATCCCCGCGCTTCGATGTCGCCATATGGGCAGCCGGCAGCCCTTAGCAAATTGACCCGCCCTATTTCAAACCATGGCACATAGGCGGCATGATGCACCACCCCCATGGCGTCCGTCTCGGCATAACGCACCCGTAGTGTCGATGTATGGATCATGCCACGACTCGCCACATCGGGCCGTCTGCGCCCAAATCGACCGTCACCACCCCATCGGCGTGCAAGGCACTAAGGTAAGCCGAAATCCCCGAAGCAAAGACCGCATACTGTGCCATGGCACTCGAGGTCACCCCCAGCGCACGCTGCACCGTCGCGACCACTTGTTGCAACGAGGCACCACTGCCACACACCGCCGTCACCAGCGCTTTGCTGGTGGCGATAGCCTGCTGATTGATAGCCAAGGTATCGGCAATCGCATCGCGCCCCGTCAGTACCCCATGCCCGGGAATCCAATGGGTGACGTCGAGTTGCCCTACCTGCATCAACGAAGCGATTTGGGCATTCACATCATGGGCGTAGGGCACACCGTATTTGGCAAGCACAGCATCACCAAAAAAACTATCGGCCGCATAACAAACCCCATCAACCACCACTGCGATTTGCGCCAAACTATGGCCGGGCATCGGCACCAACGCAAACTCTACCGCACCAATAGTAAGGGTGGCTTGGGTTGTTTCAAGCCGTACGTGTACTGGTGATGGTGTCGCCATCACGAATTTGTTACGCAACGGCGCTATCGGGCTGGCCCCATACGCCAAATAACTCGGCTCGAGGTAGGGGTCTTCGATAAATGGTGCTTCGCGACGCGGTGCATAGACTTGGAAGTCTTTTATGTTGCGCACGAGATAATCATTGCCGCCCACGTGGTCGGCATGGTGATGCGTCGAAATCGCCGCCACCAACTGCAACTTGGCTGCTTCGCAGGCACGCCGCAACAAGCGGCTGGCGTCTTTGTCGATGCCGGTATCAATCGCTACCGCCTCACCATCACCCACCACCACCACACCCAAATTATTGGTGCCCGGCAAATAGGCCGTGCGTGTCGTCAAAAATTGCAATTCACTCATGAAGCCACCGTAATCGTACTGCAGGCAATTGCCGCGCATCAAATGATTCACTATCGAAAGGAGGTAAATAGGTTTGCAAAAGTTGCAACTGCGCCTTCACATCAGCCAAATCAATCCCCGTAATACCCGTTGCTTCGGCGAGTAGTGCTTGTGCACGCGCGAGGAGTAAGCGCGGTGAGGCCGTATATCCTAGATGCAACTGCTTCAAGATACTCGCACATTGCACAAATGCTTTGTGTTCAGCATCACGGTGGCGCAACCACGATTCTTCAAATAACAACAAGGCCTCTAGCCATTCGCCCCGATTAAAGCAATTCACTGCATCACTGAAATGAATATCACTTGTCGTCTCGGGCATTGCGTTGCTCCTGTGCTTTTTTGAATTCCTCGGCTTGTTGTTGTGCCGCTATTTGGAGTTGCACCGCTTCCCCTTTGAGGGCAGCCCGCACCAAAAAAAATCCTGCCGCCGCCATACATCCAAACGCCACCGTCGCAATGATGGGCTGGACAGCATCGACAGCGAGGCCAAGCAAGCGCGCCATCCCATTGACGGCCAAAATCGCCGCTGCCGCCGTGGCAGCCCGCATCGCCCACGCCCGATTGACTTGGCCGTTGATTTGGGCACGCCGACTCATTTGCCCTAACAACAATGTCGCCACTACCGACACAATAACCGGGAATAGTAATGATTGCATGCTGACCTCTTCAATACCGTATTGCACCTATTATATGCACAAAACGCGCGCACTGAGGTGACACGGTATCTCAGTGCGCGCAGAGACGATTTTACGAGTCTCAATTATGTCAATTTTTGACCACGATATTGCAACGCTTCGGCCACATGCACCGCCCGCACACCATCTTCACCCGCCAAATCAGCAATCGTACGCGCCACACGAATCACACGATAGTAGGCGCGGGCCGACAGCATCAATTTGTCGACAGCCAATTCCAACAAGCGCAGCCCATCTGCATCGGGCTGCGCAATACGACGCAACTCAGCAACACTTAAATCGG
>Ga0214917_10004590_pt1 | contig 15268 bp, 9 predicted proteins | sample LL_1208_BB_MetaG_FD_177983 | JGI IMG/M metagenome (GOLD analysis project Ga0214917, IMG submission 177983) | Freshwater microbial communities from Lake Lanier, Atlanta, Georgia, United States - LL_1208_BB | ecosystem: Environmental > Aquatic > Freshwater > Lake | place: USA: Georgia | collected... | reverse complement strand
GCCCGACTACTCGAACACGCAGTCGCGATGGCGGCGTGACGACGACGAACTCAGGACATCGCGTGCATGCTTCCTGGCCGAATCAGGGTGGTCTTGGGAGGGGGTGCCCATGCCCTGAGAGCCGGCGTATCTGACCAGCGGAGCCATGGATGGCGGAGCGCAGGCAGATCCGAGTGAGTGGAGGCCTGGAGGCCCGCAGCGAACGTCCGGCGACGGGGCGTGGGCACCCCCGACCTACGCGACGGGAGACTTCTCATGCCTCCACAAACTGCAAAAGTCGAAGCCAGGCCTGCTTGCAAAACATTATACTTTTACGATCCCGCGTAAGCAGGGTCGGCTACCGTAAGCGGCATCAATCTTCACCCCCGGATGCCAGCCATGCCTGCCGCCTATCGCTTTTCGATCGGTCCCTGGAACATCGGCCGCGGTGCCGACCCCTTCGGCCCCCCTGTCCGCCCCTCCGTCTCGTTCGACGACGTCCTCGAGGCGGCCGTGCAACTCGGCTTCGAGGGCATCCAGTTCCACGACGACGACGCGGTGCCGGACCTCGAGAACCTGCCACCGGCCCGGATCGAGGCTGAAGCGAAGGCCACGAAGAAGAAGCTCGACGACAAGGGGCTGGTGGCCGAATTCGTCGCCCCGCGACTCTGGGAGCACGAGCAAGGCATCGACGGCGGCTACACGTCGAACTGCGCGACCGCACGAAAGTGGGCGATCGAGCGGTCGAAGCGGGCGGTCGATGTCGCGCTGGCCCTCGGCTGCGACCTGATCGTGATGTGGCCGGCCCGCGAGGGCACGGCCGTCCGCGAGAGCAAGAACCCGATCACGGCCTCGGCCCAGATGCTCGACGCGATCAACGCGATTCTCGGCGCCGCCCCGAAGATCAAGATCGCCATCGAGCCCAAGCCCAACGAGCCGGTCGATCATGCCTTCGTGCCCACGATCGGCCACGCGCTCGCGCTCGGTGCCCGGTCGGCCGATCCGGCACGCGTCGGCGTGCTCATCGAGAGCGCCCATGCGATCCTCGCCGGCCTCGATCCCTCCGACGAGATGGGCTTCGCACTCGCTGCCGGGAAGCTCTGGAGCGTGCACCTCAACGACCAGAACGGGCTCAAGTTCGACCAAGACAAGGTGTTCGGCGCGGCCAACCTGCGGGGCGCCTTCGACCAGGTGCGGGTGCTCGAGCAGGCCGGCTACGCCGACACGGGCGCCTTCGTGGGCTTCGACGTGAAGGCCCAGCGGACGCAGAAGGCGGATTCGGCCACGTCCCACCTCGCCACGAGCAAGGCGATCTTCCTGCGGCTCGTGGAGAAGGTGCGGTCGTTCCCCGAGCAGCAGGCCGCCGAGTGCATCGCCAGCCGCGATTACGAGGCCCTGGAACGGACCGTGCTGGAGCATCTCCTCGGCCTCGGCGCGTGAGGATCACACCGATGGCAGGCATGGCGGCGGCATCGACGACGCAGCGGCTCGTGGCCGTCATCCTCGATGCGGCCCGCCCCTACGACCGGCTGATCATCGGGGGCGTGGCCCACTACGCGCGGGAGCACGGCGGCTGGAGCCTCTACGTCGAGGAGGATCCGCTCCAGAAGCTCCCCAATCTGCGGCACTGGCACGGCCACGGCATCATCGCCAACTTCGACGACCGGCGGGTGGCGCTGGCGATCCGCGGGCTCGCCATCCCGATCGTGGCCGTCGGCGGCGGTTACGGCTGGTACGAGCCCGAGTCGGGCATTCCATATATCTACACCGACAACGTCGCCATTGGCCGGCTCGGCGCCGAGCACCTGCTGGGCTGCGGCCTCGAGACGCTGGCGTTCTACGGCTATCCCCGGACGGTGACGAGCGGCTGGTCGGAGGAGCGGGCCGCAGCCTTTGCCGCGGCGGCGCAGGAGGCAAATCGAGCCTGCCATCTGTTTACCGGCCGCCACGCCGATGCCCGGCGCTGGGAGGAACTCCAGCGGGAGCTGACGGCCTGGATCGGGAAGCTGCCCAAGCCCGTCGGGATCATGGCCTGCAACGACGTCCGCGCCCGCCACGTGCTGGAGGCCTGCCGCGGGCTCGGCCTCCGCGTGCCCCACGACGTGGCCGTGCTCGGCGTCGATAACGACGAGATGATCTGCGATCTCACCTCACCGCCGCTCTCGAGCGTCGATCAGTCGGCCCGGCGGATCGGCTCCGAGGCCGCCGCCGCCCTCGACCGGCTCATGCAGTCGGGCCCGCGGCCGCGGCCGCAGAAGCGGGCCGCGGCGACACTTCCGCTGCCGGTCGTGATCCCGCCGGTCGGCGTCATCGCCAGGGCCTCGACCGACACGACGGCCACCCGCGACGAGACGGTGCTCTTCGCCCTGCAGCAACTCAGGAAAAACCCGTGGCGCCGCCCCGACGTGGCCGCGATCGCAGCGGACGCGTGCGTCTCGCGATCCACGCTCGAGAACCGGTTCCGTGCCGTGATCGGCCGTTCGATCCACGAGGAGTTCGTACGGCTGCGGCTCGCGGGCCTGCGACGCCTGATCACGGCCACCGACCTGCCGCTCAAGACCGTCGCCGCCCGCGCCGGCTTTCCGTCGGTGCAGTACATGACCACGTTCCTGCACCGCCACACCGGCCTGACCCCGGCTCGACTCCGCGCCGTCGAGCGCCAAGGACAAAATAGGGACGGGAGCGATTTTTGCTCCACACAAATCGCTCCCGTCCCTCAATTTCCCCCGAGGATTTCCCGATGAGCGACGCGATCGACTGCATCATCTGCGGCACCTGCGTCGCCGACATTCTCGTGCGGCCCGTACCGCTCTCGGAGCCGGTGGGCGGCGGCCGACTGTTCCACGTCGAGCCGATCGAGGCCACGACGGGCGGCATCGTCTGCAATTCGGGCATCGCGATGCAGCGGCTGGGCATGCGGGTGGCCGCCGCGAGCCTCGTCGGGGCCGACGCCTGGGGCGACCTCGTGCGGTCGCAGCTGACGGCCGAGGGCCTCGACTGCACGGCCATCGAATCGCATCCGGAGCGGGCCACGAGCACGACCGCCGTTCTCATCGACCCCAGCGGCGAACGCAGCTTCGCCCATCACGTCGGCGCCCCGCAGGCGCTCGACTGCGCGTTCATCCGTCGGCTGTCGGCCCACTGGTCGCGAAGCCGCGTGGCCCTCGTCGGCTATTTCGGCCTGCTGCCCGCGCTCGAGCCGGTGATGGGCGAGGCACTGGCCGCGATCAGGGCGGCCGGCTGTCTCGTCGCCCTCGAAACCGGCGGTAGCGGCGGTTCGCTCGCCGAGTTGCTGCCCGCCCTGCCCCACGTGGACGTCTACGTGCCGAGCCTCGACGAGGCGATTCATCAGACCGGCCTTCATGATCCGCGGGAGATCGTCGCCTGCTACCGCGGCCACGGTGCCGCCGGCATCGTGGGCGTGAAACTCGGCAGCCGGGGCACACTGCTGAGTCCCGCCGCCGGCGAGTTGCTCGACATCCCCTGCGTGCCCGCCCCCGGCCCGGTGGCCGACACGACCGGCGCCGGCGACTCGTTCCTCGCCGGCCTGCTCACCGGAATCATCCGTGGCATGCCGCTCCGCGAAGCGGGTATTCTCGGGGCCGCTACGGCAGCCTGCTGCGTCACGGGCCTGGGCGCGATCGCCGGCCTGCGGTCGTTCGACGAGACACTGGCGTTGACGCGAGAAGCACTTTCGTGAGCATCCTTGAACTGACGCCCTTGGCCTTGCGGCTTGAGGGCGACCTGCTCATCGATGATCTTTCGCGCACGGCCTATTCCACCGACGCCTCGGAATACCAGGAGCGGCCGATTGCCGTCGCCCTGCCGAAGTCGGAGGCCGATGTGGGCGAGCTTGTGCGGTTCGCGGCGGCCACCGGCACAGGCCTGATCCCGCGGGCCGCCGGCACGTCGCTCGCCGGCCAGGTCGTGGGCAACGGGATCGTGGTCGATGTCGGCCGGCACCTGAACAGGATCGTGGACCTCGACGTGGCCCGCCGCCGCGTCCGCGTGCAGCCGGGCGTGGTCCGCAACGAGCTCAACCGGTTCCTCGAGCCGCACGGCCTGTTCTTCGCCCCCGAAACCTCGACCGCCGGCTGGGCCATGATCGGCGGCATGGTGGGCAACAACTCCTGCGGCTCGAACTCGATCGCCTGGGGCACGACCCGCGATCATCTTGTGTCCGCCCGCGGCTTTCTCGCCGACGGATCGGCGGCCACGTTCGGTCCGCTCGAAGCCGCCGAGTTCGCCGCCGCCTGCGCGGGCGACTCGCACTCCGCCCGCATCCACCGCGACCTCCGCGACATGCTCGCAGACGACGCCACCCGGCGACTCATCCGCGACTCGTTCCCCCGGCCCGAGGTCACCCGCCGCAACACGGGCTACGCGCTCGATGCGGTGATGGACGCGGCATGCTTCGATCCGGCGAGCGGCCGTGAATTCAACATGTGCCGCCTGCTCGCCGGCTCCGAGGGCACGCTGTTCTTCGGCGTGGAGTTCGAGCTGAACGTGATTCCGCTGCCGCCGCCGGGCGGCCTCCTGTGCGTGCACTGCCGGACGGTGGACGAGGCCCTGCGGGCCACGGTGGTCGTGATGGGCATGCGGGCCCGGGCCGGCCTGGAGCCCACCGCCTGCGAGCTGATCGACAAGAAGATCCTCGACTGCACGAAAGACAACCTGGAGCAGTCACGCAACCGGGCCTTCGTGGAGGGCGATCCGGGGGCGGTGCTCGTCGTCGAACTCCGCGACGGCGACCCCGCTGCACTCCAGCGGAAGCTCGACGCAGCGGCCACGGAACTGAAGTCACACGGACTCGGCTACGCGTACCCCACGCTCCTTGGCGCCGACGGCCACGCCGTGTGGGAACTACGCCGGGCCGGCCAGGGCCTCGTCAACAACTTGCCCGGCGACGCCAAGCCGCGGGAGATCGTGGAAGACACGGCCGTCGCGGTGGACGATCTCCCCGCCTACATCGCCGAGTTCGACCGGCTGCTGGCCGAGAAATACGGCATCGACTGCGTGCACTACGCCCACGCCGGCGCCGGCGAGTTGCACCTGCGGCCGCTCTTCGACCTCCATTCGCCGGCCGGGCTGAGGATGTTTCGCGACGTGGCCACCGACGTGGCCCGGCTCGTCAAGAAATACCGCGGCTCGCTCAGCGGGGAGCATGGCGACGGCCGGCTCCGCGGCGAGTTCATCCGCACGATGGTGGGCGACGAATGCTACCGGCTCTTCGAACGGGTGAAGCGGGCCTTCGACCCGCAGGGCATCTTCAATCCCGGCAAGATCGTGGCCACGCCGCCGATGGACACGAGCCTGCGGATCCTGCCGGGAGTGGCGGAGCCGCACCGCGAGACGGTGTTTCGGTTTGCCGACACCGGCGGCGTGCTGAAGGCCGCGGAGAAGTGCACGGGCGTGGGCCAGTGCCGCAAGACGCACCTCATCGGCGGCACGATGTGCCCCAGTTACATGGCCACCCGCGACGAGCGGCACACGACGCGGGCCCGGGCCAACGTGCTTCGCCAAACGCTCGCCGATCCGGCCACGGCCGACCCGTGGACGCGGCCCGAACTCGCCGAGGTGATGGACCTCTGCCTCTCCTGCAAGGCCTGCAAGAGCGAGTGCCCGTCGAACGTCGACATGGCCCGCCTCAAGGCGGAGTGGGAGCAGCACCGGCAGGACCGCGAGGGCACGTCGTTCCGCAGCCGCCTCGTCGCCGGCACGGGCCGCGCGATGCGGCTCGCGAGCCGGGCGCCGTGGCTCTACAACTTCATCGTGCAGACGCCGGCCCTCGCGGGAATCATGAAGCGTCAGGCCGGATTCGCGGCGGGCCGTTCGCTGCCGACGCTGCCTGGCGTGACGCTTTCGGGCTGGTTCCGCCGCCACGCGCCGGCCGCGACCGCAGGCCGCGTTGGCCGCGTGCATCTCTTCTGCGACGAGTTCAGCGACACGCTCGACGCGCCGATCGGCATCGCGGCCGTGCAGCTGCTCGAGGCCCTGGGTTACGAGGTCGTGATCCCGCGGCACGTGGAGAGCGGCCGGGCCTGCCTCTCGAAGGGTCTCGTCCGCCGGGCCCGCGACCTCGCGGCCCGCAACGTCGAACTGCTCGCCGACGTGATCACCGCCGACGCGCCGCTCGTCGGCATCGAGCCCTCCGCGATCCTCTCGTTCCGCGACGAGTATCCCGACCTCGTGCCTGCGGCCCTCGCCGCGAAGGCCACCGAACTGGCACGGCACACGCTCCTCATCGACGAGTTCCTGGCCCGCGAGACGGAGGCGGGGCGGATCGCGGCCGGGAGCTTCGATGCCACGCCGCGGCGAATTCTCGTGCACGGCCACTGCCACCAGAAGGCGCTCTCGTCGCTCGCTCCCACGACCAGGATCCTCGGCCTGCCGCGGGGCCACACGGTGGAGGTGATCCCCAGCGGCTGCTGCGGCATGGCCGGCTCGTTCGGCTACGAGGCCGAGCACTTCGACCTCTCGATGCAGATCGGCGAACTCGTGCTCTTTCCCGCGGTCCGCCAGGCTGCGGCCGACACGCTCTTCGCCGCCCCCGGCACGAGCTGCCGCCACCAGATCAAGGACGGCACCGGCCGCACGGCCCTGCATCCCGTCGAGATTCTCCACGCGGCCCTCGCGCCGACCACCTGAACACGTTCATCCGCCCGCCACATCCCCGCCCGCCCCAGGACCCCACCATGACGTCGGCACCCGCCCCGCTCGCCAAATCGCTCGACACCAAGCTCGCCCGCATCCTTCGCGACCCGGGCTGCAACGACTTCATCCTCGCCGACGCGAAGGACGCCGACATGGCCTTCGGCCTCGCCGCGCCCGGGCTCACGCCGGGGGGCGACCCGGCCCGCGGCCCCTTCCGCTCGATCGCCGACTATCGCGACAGCATCCGTGAGATCGTGAGGCAGGGCCTCGTGGACATCATGCTGATGAGCGGCAGCACGAGCGAGGTGCTCTCCATCGACGAGGGGCTGTTCGTCGATTCGCCCGTCACGCCCGCCGTGCGGATGAACGACACGACCGACATCTGGCTGGCCGCCGGCACGGGGGGCTACGCGAAGGAGCCCGCCCTCCCCTTCTCCACGACCACGATCGGCCAGGCCCGCAGCGGCCGGGTGGACTTCCCGGAGAGCGATCGCGGCCGCGGTGCGAACCTCGGCCTGTTCTCGCTCACGCTCAACGACGACGCCGCGCTCGATCGCGCGATGCTCACCGCCTATCGTGACTTCCGCATCGAGGCCGAGCGGGCGGGCTTCCGCCACTTCCTGGAGGTCTTCTTTCCCAATGCGCTCGGCCGCGTGCCGGGCAAGGCCGCCGCGGAGCAGCCGCGCGACGTGGCGAGGTTCCTCGCCGACCACGTGGTCCGGGCACTGGCGGGCGTGCCGCGGGCGGGCCGGCCGGTCTTTCTCAAGATCCCGTACCTCGGCCCCGAGGTCACCGAGCAGCTCGCGGCCTACGACCGGTCGCTCGTGGTCGGCATCCTCGGCGGCGCGGCCGGCACGACGCACGACGCCTTCGGCCTGGTGGCCGACGCGAAGCGGCACGGCGGCCGCGTGGCCCTCTTTGGCCGCAAGATCAACGCCGCCGAACACCAGCTCGCGTTCGTCAGGCATCTGCGGGCGGTGGCCGACGACGAACTGCCGCCGGCCGAGGCGGTGCGGGCGTATCACGCCGAGCTCGCGACGCTCGGCCTCGCGCCGCACCGCCCCCTCGACGCCGATCTCGCCCGCACCTCCACCGCCTCCGCGTACGGCGGCTGACCGGGCGACCAGCCGCCGGCCTCGCTGCGGCGACGCCGGCTTCGCTTCAGAAGCAGTTGTTCCGCACTTCGTTGCAGATCAGCTGCCGGAGCCGCGAAACGGCCTGCTGTTCCTGCGCCTTCGCGTCCTGCCAGAAGTCGCGAAGCTCCGTCCGCCACTCGGCGTTCGCGATGTACTGGTCATACCGCCACAGGGCGTCGAGCCGGCGATGGAGTTCCGCGATCAGGTCGTGATCGTGATCGGCGATGCCGGCGGTCTCGCCCACGTGCTCGTATTCATGTTCGGCGGTCATAAACATCGGTGCGTTCTCCGGTCAGGTGAGGAAGTGAGTCCCCATCCATGGAGCCGATACGGCCACGCGGCCCGCGACATGCGGCGGAACGATAGGAGCGGGCTCGCCCGTTCGTCAAACAACGCGTCGCGGACGGCCTCCGCGGCGATCGGACACTTCGCGGCTCAGCCGGCGGCCAACGCCATCCGATCGGCAGCACAGGCCATCGCGACCGCCGCCACGCTGTCGGCCTCGGTGAGCCGCCGCCGATGTGAGGAGTCACGAATCCAGGCGATCTGGTCGGCGGCCAGGTCGCGGACGACGTCACCGTAGATGCCCAGCTTGTCCTTGCCGACCGTGAACGTAAGTTCGACGAGGCCGGAGGCGTCGAACCCGCGGAACCGCCCGCGGACGTGCCGGGCGTCCCCTTCGTAGCGGTCAACCGCGCGGCTGGACGCCGAGGGCAGCAGGTCGGCGAGCGTCGCGGCACCGGCATCGTCGAGCAGGGCCCGCAGCTCGCCATGCGTGGGCACCCAGTCGAACAGCCGCAGTTCGCCGCGCTCGAACACGAGCCGCATCTCCTGTCGGTCCATCCGCGACGGCTGATGAAACCCGTGCTCGAAGTGGAAGAGCACGCCCGCGTGTCCATCGCCGTCACCGCAGGCCGATTCGCACGTGCGCGATGCGGCCCCTGATGCCGCGTAGCGACAGGTGCACATCACCTGCTCCTCGACGGCGGCGGGCCCGCCGTTGCCGGAGCCCGTTCGCGACGGCCTCACGCTCCGGGCCGCCGCCACCACCACGCCCGGGCCGAGCCACGACGCGACGAGGTCGAAGAAGTGCACGCCGTGCTCCACGAAGATGCCGCCGCTGACCGAGCGATTCCAGAACCAGTGCCGCGGCCCCAGTCCCTCGTCCGCCGCGTCGTTGACGAACAGTCCGTGCACGAGGTCGCCGAGCAGCCCCGAGCAGATCACGTCGCGCACGGCATCAGCGAGCGGGTTGTACCGTTCCACGAGATTCGCCACGCAACACCGCCCCTCGCGCTCCGCGAGCACGGCGAGCGTCTCGGCATCGGCCACGGTCGTGGCCAGGGGCTTCTCCACGAGCACGTGCTTTCCCGCCTCGAGGGCCTGGCGGGCCTGGCGGAAGTGTGTCGCCGGGGGAGTGGCGATGTAAACGAGGTCCACGTCCGGCGCCACGAGCAGGGCTTCGGGGGCCAAAACATCGGTCTCCAGCTCGGCCGCGGCCCGCCGCGCGGCGGCCGGGTCGATGTCGGCCACGGCTTGGATGATCACGCCCGGCAGGCCCCGGTAGCGGGCCATCGAGAATCGGGCGAACGCCCCGCAGCCCACGAGGCCCACGCGGATGGTGGCCGTGGGGCGAACGGCAACCCGGGATTCCGGAGCCGCGACCGCATCGACAGTGGCAGGCATGACACGCTCCCTCTCGAGGAACACGTCCGTGCGGCGAACCATCCTACGCCTGGCGAACTGTCCAGGCACGAGGTGCTACACTCCGCACCACGTCGATACCGCGGAGCATTCCCATGACGACGACGGCCGTCTTCGACACGAAGCCCTACGACCGCGACTACCTCTCCGCCGCAGCGGCCGGCCGGGCGGTCCGGCTCGTATTCCACGAGTGTCGCCTGGCGGCAGACACCGCCCGGCTGGCCGACGGCACCGACGCCGTCTGCGCGTTCGTGAATGATCGGCTCGACCGCCCGTGCCTGGCGACGCTCGCTGCCGGCGGTGTGCGGCATGTCGCCATGCGGTGTGCCGGATTCAACAACGTCGATCTCGCCGCCGCCCACGAACTCGGCCTGGCCGTGACCCGCGTGCCGGCCTATTCGCCCTACGCCGTGGCCGAGCACACCGCGGCCCTGGTGCTCGCGCTCAACCGCCGGATCCACCGGGCGTTCAACCGTGTCCGCGAGCAGAATTTCTCGCTCGCCGGCCTGGTGGGCTTCGACCTCCACGGCAAGACCTGTGGCATCGTCGGCACGGGCAAGATCGGCCGGGTGGCCGCAGAAATCTTCCGCGGCTTCGGGATGCGGGTGGTGGCGTATGACCCCTCGCCCCAGCCGGAGTGGGCCCTGCCGCGGGGCATCGAATACCTCCCGTTCGACGACGTGCTCGCGGCGAGCGACATCCTCTCGCTTCACGTGCCCCTCACGGCCGAGACCCACCACCTCCTCGATGCGACCACCGTGGCCCGCCTCAAGCCGGGCGCGATCATCGTCAACACGAGCCGCGGCAAGCTCATCGACACGACGGCCGTGATCGACGCCCTCAAGAACGGCCACCTCGGCGGGCTCGCGATCGACGTCTACGAGGAGGAAGAGGGGCTGTTCTTCGAGGATCTTTCCGACACGGTCTTGCAGGACGACGAGTTCTCACGGCTGCTGGTATTCCCCAACGTGCTGATCACGGCCCACCAGGCGTTCCTCACGCGCGAGGCGCTCGCCGAAATCGCCCGTGTGACGATCGACAACCTCCTCCACGGCAGCCGAGGCGAGCCGTTCCTCCCCGACACGCTCCTGTAGCGTCGATGCGAGCCGGCGGCACGGCGGATGGCAGCGGGACTGCCACGCCCCCATTCACCACCGGGCCTCGAGGCCGGTCGTCACGCCGTGGAGCAGGACGCTGCCGTTGGTGTTGACCGAGCCGGTGCTCTCCACGAGGTCCGTGGCGGCGAACTGCTGCGGGGCGGTGGCCACGCCGCTGAGCCAGAACACGCTGTAGCCGGCCCGCCAGGCCAGCCAGCGGGTGATGCTCACGCTCGCGTTCACGCCCACCTCGCCCATGAACGAGACCGTGTCGTCGGTGGCGCTCACCGAGCCGACCGGCTCGACGAAGCCGTCGGGGTCGATCAGATTGGCGTCGGTTCGCTGGTATGCGGCGTGGTTGTAAAACACGCCCGCCTTGGCGATGCCGTCCACCCGCACCAGCCCCTCGGTGTTCCAGAGCCGCATGTCGGCCCCGATCTGGCCGCCATAGAGATTGTTGCCCGTCGCGGCATCGACTTGGCCCGAGAATTCGTCGAAATCCGTCGCCGTGACGTTCATGCGATCGTCCCATTCCACCCAGCGGAATCCGGCCAGCCAGGTGATCGATCCGCCCCCCCAGGTGCGGCCGTTGAGCTCCGCGCTCCGGAACAGGCTCCACGTGGAGACGGTGGCGGTGGCGATGTTTTCGAACGGCGGCAGTCCGCCCAGGCTTTCGCTCACGTAGTCGCCATCCGGCGGCAGTTGCCGCGTGCCCTCGAACGTGCCCACGTTGAGCCAGTTGCCCTCGATGGCATGGCAGTCGCCGAACCGCCGGATGATGCCGACGCGGGGCCCGGTGGCAGCCGTCGGATTCACGTCGTTGCTATCGAGCACGACCGCCCCTTCGAGGTCGGTGAAGAGCGGCACGCTCGGCACGTTGCCCCGCCAGAGCCAGAGGGCGTCGACCTGGGCGGTCCACACGGCCGAGGCGTGGTTGGTGAGTGGCGCGCTGGTCGGCCAGGCGGTGGGCATCTGGGGCATGAACGACTCGATGGCGGAACCCATCTGGGCCCCGATCGAGTCGCCGACGGCGACCGGGCTGCCGTCGTCGGTGACGATCACGCCCTCGTCCTGCGCCTGTGCGACGAGGGCGGCGCAGGCGACCACGGCCGCGAGTGTGCCTTGGAAGCGGTGCCAGGCCGCCTTCCGGGCGGCGGCCCGCCTCCGCAGCCTGTGGCCTGCCGTTTCCGATCGACGCCCCGCGGTCCCGCGGCGGCAAGCAGCCGTCTCAGCAGCCTTCACCTTCCCAGCAGCCTTCATAGGATCGATTCCTCCGAGAAATCCGGTCGTGCCTAGAAATCGGCTGCGCGTGGTAGGGGTCGTGACCGTCGTTCCCGGAGTGCGGGTCGGGGAGACGGCAGAGGATGGAGGGCCTGGTGAATCCTGAGAAACCCGCCTTTTGGGCGATGGCAAAACAGGCCGCCCGCAAGTGGGGTTCGGCTGTGTTCGTGCCCGCTATCTGCATATTTCCCGGGAAATTTCGCGATACGCCCATTGTTTGACCCGGCCGAAACCGCTGGTTAGCCTGCGGGGGACTCGTTTGGGGTATGTGCTCCGCCAAGCGTGTTTACCCGGCTGAGGTGGTTTACCACTTCCCCGGTGGTCCGCTTGTCGGTGGCTCCTTTTCTGCCGTGCCTTCCCAGCCACCTGAACACACGTTCTCGCGTCCATCAAGGTCTTCGCAATGAAACTGCTCTCGTTCGCTCGCCGGTTCTTCTCCTTCGCCTGGCTCCGGTCTCGTCGCCCCGCGCTGCCGTTTTCGTTTCGCAGCATGGGCATCGCGCGGCGGTCGAGCCGCGCAGCGGCTGCCGGCCGTGGCAGCGATGGTGCCGTCGCATCGGCCGGTCAAGCGGCTACCACGTCGCGCCAGCACCGCTCGCGGCGTGGCGGAGCGTCCGCGCGGGCGGCGGGTGCGCCAGGGAGTGGCGTTGCACTGCCGGCCGGCGCGAGTGGCAGTCGTGCGGCGGCATCGCTCGGTGGGCGCCGCGACTGGAGCGGATGGAAGAGCCCCGTGCGCCGGCGGCGTCAGGCCTCGACCGTAAGCCTTCGCGGCGGCGAGGCCCTCGAAGGGCGGCGGGTGCTGGCGACGGCGGCCACGGGAATACCATTCGCTACGACCGGCGTTCTTGGCGGAGGCGGACTCAACCGCGCTGAGGAGTTGGCGAGCTTCATAATTCGAGTGCCCTTGGGCAGTTCTGGGGCTGTCGCTGGCGACAACCTCACGCTCCTGAACGGAGGGGCGACGATCGGCACTATCGGCTTGGCTGCCGGCGACATCACGGACGGATTCCGTGATTTTCCGATCGCCTCGGGGGTGCTTGGGGCCGACGGCAACAAGAACATCACAGCAAGTATCACGGGCGTGGGCGGTCCGTTTGCTTCTTCAGCACTCACGTTCCTCATCGACACGACGGCCCCGAGCGTGACAACGATCGGGGGTCCAGCGAATCAGGTCTATGTCCCCGGGAGCATCATTCGCTTCACGTTGACGAGCGATGCGATAGTGCTGCCCGTCGCCGGAGCAACACCAGAGATCACGTTCAATATCGGTGCAAACAACCGCACCGCCGCGTTCGTACCGGTCCTTTCCTCTGCAACCTCGCTCGTATTTGAGTATGCCGTCCTAACTGCTGACGTGAATGCCAATTTCATCAACAACTTCACTTTTGCGGCTGGCGGTGCCGCGGACTCGGCTGGGAACGGGTTAGTGCTCGGCACCGTTTTCCCGGCGAGTTATCCGCTGAACGTTGTCACGGCACCCGTTACCGCCACAACCTTCACGAACCAGCCCACTGGGCCTCTGGCGGTGCCGCTACCGTTTATCGCCGTTCAATTTGCAGCTCCTGGCGTAGCGGTGGGGACAGGTCCTGGGCTATTGGGCATTGACGATTTCCAGTTGACCCGAAACGGAACGGTCGTAGCACTGACCGGCACGTCGACGTCCTTGAACTTCAATCCTGCCGACCCAAATCCGACTGATTTCACGATTGGGGATCTCGAGGATGAAACCGACACGCCCGGGACATATGTCCTGGCGTTCACCGATATCGGTGTCGGTCCAGTGGCCCAGATGACGTGGGTCAAGTCAATTCCAACCGTGACGGAGTTGACGGCAACGCTTACCGCCCGGCTTGGGGACGCAACGGTCGCACCGACACCCACGCAGCTCCCGGTAGAGCGGGTCGATGTCCAGTTTTCAACCGATGTCAATAACGTCACAACCGGCGTTTCCGGCGTATCAATCACGCAATTTAGGCTGCAGAGAGACGGCGTCCCGATTGCTTGGCCTGCGACCGCGACCGTCAGCCAGGTTTCCAACTCACTCTACCGCATTGCTGGCCTGTCCCCGCTGGCCGCCACACCCGGCACGTATCAGGTTTTGGTCGGACCGGCATCTGGTATTACGACACCCGCGTCTCCGACCACTCCGCCAACACCGGGATCACCGTTGTTGTTGACGTATGGCACGACATGGCGCCAGGTTGCCCAGACAACAGGCACTGTCACGTTTCCAGCCACCGGTCTCTACGCTCGCGGCCAACAACTGACGTTTTCGGCCGTGTTCACGGATGTTGTAAACGTGACGGGCGCACCGACGATCCCGTTTGCCGTGCAAACGACGGGAGGCACCGTCACCCGAAATGCGATCTACGTCAGCGGTACGGGGACAAACACCCTCACATTCGTATACACCGTTGCGAACGAGGACAACGATCAAGACGGAATTGTGGTGGCCGGCACGTTCGGCGGGGTCATCACAGACGCGAACGGGCTGGGGGTCGTTCCAGGGTTCACGCCCAGCGGCGGAACGAATGTGATCCGGCTCGACGGAGCCACCCCCACCGTCACCACCGTCACACCGCCGGCCCCCGGCGTCTATGTGACCGGTACGAACCTGGATTTTGTGGTCGCATTCGACGACCTGGTCACCTACACCGCCGTCGCACCCGCCGCGGCCAGTCTCTCGGTGACGATCAACGGCGTCGTCCGGCAGGCCACGATCACTGCCACCACCTCCACCTCCGCCACCTCCTTCACCTTCCGCTACACACTCCAGGCCGCCGACGCCGCCAGCGGCACCATCACCGTCGGGCAGATCGCCCTCAACGGCTCCACACTCCGCGACGCCGCCGGCAACAACGCCACCCTCACCGGCACCGCCGGAGCCGTCACCGGCATCGTCATCAACCGGCTCGCGGCCAACGTCACGGTCGCAAGCGACACCTACGCCGACGGCGAGAACATCGACCTGGTCGCCACGTTCCCCGCCGGCTCCGTGATCACCGTCACCGGGTCGCCGACGATCCAGATCGTCGTCGGCAACACCACCCGCACCGCTACCTTCGTCGGCGGCAGCGGAACCAACGTCCTCACCTTCCGCTCGCCGGTCGTCACCGGCGACCTCGACTCCAACGGCATCGCCATCCCCAACCCGGTCATCAACCTCGGCACCGGGGCCACCGCCGCCACGATCGTCGACGCCGCCAACAACCCCGTCGGACTCTCCTTCGCACTGCCCAATAACCTCGCCAGCGTCCTCGTCGACGCCGTCGCTCCCGCCGTCACCGGCCTCACACCGCCGGCCCCCGGCGTCTATGTGACCGGTACGAACCTGGATTTTGTGGTCGCATTCGACGACCTGGTCACCTACACCGCCGTCGCACCCGCCGCGGCCAGTCTCTCGGTGACGATCAACGG
>Ga0214917_10004589_pt1 | contig 15269 bp, 14 predicted proteins | sample LL_1208_BB_MetaG_FD_177983 | JGI IMG/M metagenome (GOLD analysis project Ga0214917, IMG submission 177983) | Freshwater microbial communities from Lake Lanier, Atlanta, Georgia, United States - LL_1208_BB | ecosystem: Environmental > Aquatic > Freshwater > Lake | place: USA: Georgia | collected... | reverse complement strand
CAACGCAGGTCTCGCCCAGGGCAAGGGGCGGAGCGGGCTGGTGTGGTGCCTGATCTCGCTCCTCATTGGGCCGCTGGCGACCTTCCTCATCGTCGTTCTCGGCAAGGTGCCGTCGGAGATGGAGTGAGTCGAGCCATCGGCCGCGCGCCCCATCCACCCCGGGGGCAAAACGAAGCGTCCTACCGGAAAGCGTGTCGCTCGCGGGAATGGCACGCCGTTTGCGGCGAGAGCACGCCGTTGCCGGCCCATGGCGCGGCGCGTATCGTGCATGTATGGCCGCAGGATTCATCGCCGAATCTGGTTTTTCAGAGCGGGGGACCCACTTTTTCTGGGGCGAACTCGGTTCATCCGAGCGGGGCAACTTCGGCTCCGAGCCCGTCAGCTAACCTCGCAGGCGTTCGAGGACTTTTCGTCGGGAATCGGCGTGGCGAAGGCTCGTGTACAGACGCCATTTCGATTCAGTGAACCCGCGATCGGGTTTACCTCCCTGTTGCCATAGGGTGCATCGGCAAAACGCAAGCGATCGGCGATCTCACGGCCGCGGCGCCGCGAGTGGGACGGTTGCGCGCCCTTGCATCCCGAGCCAGGGAGTGTCGCTGTGTCTACGCAGGAAAAGGCCCTTTCGTCTCATCAACAACATCATCACTACGCATGGTGGCTCATCATGTGCCTCTGCGGAGTGGATTACTTCAGCACGCTGGGATACCAGCCATCGATCGCATTCGAGGGTGCCGGAACGCTGGCCCCGGTGGCGACGCTGATCCTCGTGCTCGTGACGCTGCTCGGGGCCCTGCCGATCTATTGCCATGTGGCCGGGGAAACCCCCGACGGCGTGGGCTCGGTCGGCATGATCGAGCGGATGTTCACGGGGTGGACGGCCAAGATCGCCGTGCTCGTTCTGGTCGGCTTCGCCGCGACCGACTTCGTCATCACGAAGACGCTCTCCGCCGCGGATGCGACGGCCCACTTGATCTCGAATCCGCTCTACCACGGGCACGTGCCCGAGTGGATGCAGGGGCAGATGCTCGTGACCATGTTTCTGCTCGTGCTGCTCGGCGGCATGTTCCTCAAGGGCTACGGCGAGGTCGTCGGAGTCGCCACGGTGCTCGTCGTCGCCTACATCGGCATGACGGCAATCATCATCGCGGCGGGCGTGTGGCATCTCGTAGGCCACCCCACGCTGCTGCCGCACTGGCTGGGCGAGATTTCCACGGGAAACTACCACCTCGCACACCCGCCCCTGGCGGGTGGAGGGACGTGGGTGGCCATCGCCATCGCCTGCCTCGTCTTTCCCAAGTTGGCACTGGGCATGAGCGGGTTCGAGACGGGCGTGCTGCACATCCACCTCGTCCGCGGCACGGCGGCCGATCCCACCGATGCCACCGCGCGGATTCGGCACACGCGGATGCTGCTCGTCACGGCCGCGGTGCTCATGTCGGTCCTGCTGCTGGGATCCTCGCTCGTCACCGGGACCGACACGCTCATCCCGGCCGAGGAACTGCGGCTCGAACCCGTGAAGGGCAAGGCCATGGACCGAGCGCTCGCGTACATCGCGCACGGTGAAAGTCCCCACGACATCTGCCCCCTGTTCGGCCGGGTGTTCGGCACGATCTACGACGCCAGCACGATCCTGATCCTGTGGTTCGCCGGAGCCTCGGCCATGGCAGGCCTCCTCAACATGGTGCCCCGCTACCTGCCGCGCTACGGCATGGCTCCCGAGTGGGCTGCCGCGTACCGGCCGCTGGTGATCGTTTTCACGGTCGTCAATCTGCTCGTCACGTGGTGCTTCCGGGCGGACGTCTCGGCGCAGGGCGGCGCCTACGCCACCGGCGTGCTCGTGCTCATGACCAGCGCGGCGATCGGTTCGCTCGTGGACGTCGGCCGCAAGCCGCTTCCAACCACGGCGTGGGCGGGCGTGGGTCGCAGGTGCACGATCGCCGCCTTCGCCCTGATCTCGGCGGTATTCGTCCACACGACGATCGCCAACATCTACGAGCGGCCCGACGGCATCATCATCGCGTCGATCTTCATCGCCAGCGTGATGACGATCTCCATCGCCTCCCGCATCTGGCGGAGCCGGGAGCTGCGGCTCAAGGAGTTTCGCTTCGCTGACGAGGCGGCACGGATGCTCTGGACCGACATCTGCTCCGACGGCGGTTTCCGCGTGCTGGTGCCGCATCGACCGGGGCACCGCACGCTCGACGAGAAGGAGGCGGAGGTGCGACGAAAGCATCGGATTCCCGCCAACGTGCCGTTGGTGTTTCTCGAGGTGCACTACGGAGACCCGAGCGAGTTTCAGATTGCCCCGATCATTTCGGCACGCCAGGAGGGTGACCGGTTCATCATCGTGGCCCGGGACGTCGCCTCCGTGTCCCACACCATCGCGCAGATCGCGATGGAAATGAGCCGCGTCGGGACACCGCTGGACATCGTCTTCGGATGGAGCCTGGGCAGCGCGTTCTGGCTGGCGGTAGGGTTCGTGCTGTTCGGTCGAGGAGACGTGCCGAACAGCGTCGTCGCCCTGCTGCAGAAAGCCGTGCCGGATGCCGCACGCAGGCCGACGGTGCTGGTCGGGTGACAGGGTGTCGGCGGGCGGGTGAGCAACCGGTGCCGACGGCTGCAGCGTCGCCTCCAGCCCGCCGGCCGGCGGCACTGCGGGCTGTCGTCCGACCCGGCGCCGGTGGAATCGGAGCTCCGCAGCCGCCGTGACGGGTCGCCGTGACGGTGCTAGAGTTGCCCTCGATGCAACCTTCCCAACTGCTTTTTCACGGGCTGCGGGCGATCGAACGTGCCTGCCCGCCGACCCTGCTCGCGATCCTCGTCTGGCCGGTGGCGGCGACCGTGGGCCTCGCGCAGGCCTGCGGTCGGCCGGGGCGGCAGTATCGACGGCGCATGGCACGGGTGGACGGTGCGGAGCCGGGGCTGTGGGAGTCGTGGCGGCAGGCGGTGGACCGACTCTTCATGCGGCTGGTGTGCCTCTGGCCCGATCGATTTCTGGTCGATCCCTGGCGGAGTCGCTTGTCGATCACGGGCCTGGACGAGGTGCGTGACCGCCTCGCCGCCGGAACGCCGGTCGTGTTCACCGCCCTGCATTACGGCGAGCTGATCCTGCTGTACTCCGTCCTGCGGGCCCAGGGCATCCCGGTGGCCAGCCTGACCGTTGCCGGCGATCGTCGCTATCGCGGACTCACCGACGCCGTCGCGGACAGGGCCGGAGGCCTGGTCGGCGTGCCGCGTCGCTTCCTCAGGGACACGGACCTGCGACAGGCCTACTGCTTTCTGCGGTCCGGCGGCTCCCTGCTGATCACCTGTGACCACTCCTCGAGTCACTGCGTCGACGTTGCGACCGATCTCGGCTCCGTGCGACTGGCGACCGGTGCGTTCCACATGGCCGGCATGGCGGGCGCGTGTGTCGTACCCGCGATTCTCTGGCAGGAACACCGCTGGCGATTCGGTCTCGCCTGCGGCGCTCCGCTCGACGTATCCGGCGACGGCCCCGACGCGTTCAAGAGGGTCGCCGCAGCGTGTGTCGCCCACTGGGCTCCAGTGCTCACGCGGCATCCGGAACAGTACAACTACCGTGACCACCGGATCTGGACGCCGACCCCGCGGCCGGCCGCCCCGTCCCCGGCCTGATCGCCGCCGGCCGCCTGCTCAGCGCAACGAATAGGTCAGGAAGGCATTGGCGCTGCCGCGCACCGGCTGACTGGGAGGAATCCGCGGCCCGTCGCCTCCGCCGAGTCCCAGCAGCGCCCGACGCACTTGGTGGAGCATGACGATCGACAGCTGCGCGCCGCTGCACACGTGCGCCCCCGCGCCGAACGGCACGGCCGTCTGCCGGGTGAACGGGCACCCGGTCGCCGAACCGAGGAAACAGTAGACGACGTCGCCGGGCGAGACGTCCTCGGCGCCGATCGTGTCGGCCTCGAGGCACCGGCGCATCACGAAATTCACCGGCACGATCGAGTAGGCGTCGGCCATCGCGAGCCGCTCACGGAGCCTTTCCGGCGGGTCGCCGGCGGCCGTGCCAGCCAGCCACGCATCGACCAGTTGTGTCGTCACCGCGTGCATGGGCCGCACGCCCATGGTCAAGATCGACAGCACGGCCATGGCGGCGGTGTCGTCCGTGGCATCCAGGCCGATCGCCCGGCAGCAGGTGGCGATGGCGTCGTCGCAACGAGACAGGGCCGACAGCGTGGGGAAGGGATTGAAGAAGTCGATCGCCAGCAGTTCGTCCCGTGGCAACTGCACCGGGCGGCCCAGACAGACGGAGCACGCGGTCGCGATCAGCGTGGCCACGACGTCGCCGGCGATCCGGGCGGCCGAGGCACCGGGGCACGCCAGTCCGTCCTCGACGACCGCGGCGATCGCCGCGGGCTGCAAGGCCTTCACCTCGGTCGTGCAGCGATCGATCAGGGTTTCGACGAGCGCGCGGCGCCGCGCGTGCTCCGGGCCGTCCACCAGGAGCGGGCTCAGTTCGCAGAACCGCCTGATCCAGCGGGTTGTTTCCGGCTTGGCAGCGGTCAGGATCCTGTCGAGGAAGTTCAACGACTCGTAGCGGGGCGATTCCAGGACGGCACGCGAGAGGGCGGCGTCGACGACGACCACCACGGAGTGCCCAGTGCCGCCGTACCGCAGCGTCGGGGCGGGCGACGCCGGGAACGAGGTCGCCGTCCTGCCGGCCGTGACCGAACGAATTCCCTGAAGGATGTCGAGGTATTCCATGGTCCGCGACCATTCTCAACGGTTCACCGGCGGGACGGCGGCGGCCCGGTGCGTCAGCCGGCGGCCCGGCCGACCAGCGTCTCCACGAACGCGATGACATCCGCCACGGTCGTGCCCGCATGCACGAAGTCATCTTCCAAGCGAATGCCGCATCGCTCCTCGATGACGTCGAGCCACTCCATCAGATCGAGCGAATCCAGCCCCGTGTCTGCCAGACGCGTGTCGAGGATGGATCGCCCCGGGGGAGCCTGGCCCCCGAGGGTGGCGAGCGTCTCGAGGACCACGCGTTGCACGTCGGGCACGTCTGGAACTTCGTGTTGTACGTCTGGGACGTTTGATCGCATGGCCTAGCTGCCGGATGAACGGGCATGGTACCGGGATTTTCACGGTACTTTCCGCTGCCGAGCGTGTCAAAATCCTGGCACCACGGCGTGTTTCCCGGCTGGTCGCTGGACATGCCCAGCGACCAGCGGGGGAAGATGAGGGGGCCGCCCGCGGGCACGACCCGGGCGACTCGAGAAGCACGCCGGCGTGCCTCAAGCGCAGGCGGCCCGTGTGCCTGCGGTCTATGCGGCGTCGCGACGGTTCTGCAGGGCCGCTCGATGCGCCTCGACGGCCACGATGATCGCGTCCAAGGCGTCGTAGAGGTTGGCATCGCCTCGGTTGAAGCTCTCGATGGCGGCTGTGATGTCCGCAAGCGCGAGGACAGCGGTCGCGTGCCGCGAATGGTCATTGAGTGTTCGCATCGAATTCCTCCGTGTGGATGACCGGCCAAGCGACCCTGCTCGACCCCGTCGCGGGCACCATGACAGCCATGTGCCCGCCAGTCTTTCACGGCGCGAGCGCCGTGGGCATCGCGATCGAAGGCGATTGTCACCACACGCGCACGGTCAGACTTTCGACAAAGACACCATGGACATGTGCTCCGCAGGGGTAACAATGAAGGCAGTCGTGGGGGGCGGTCCACGCGACGAGTCACAACCGTTGCAGGTAGGCGATGGATGGAAGCACGCTATCGCCTTACCCGCACTTGTCGTGGTTTGCCTACGCGATCGCCGTGCAGCCCCCGCGGGCCTTCGTTCTCCACGAATACAAGGCCGTCACGCACCGGCTCGTCGTGACCGAGCAGGGCGATGCGGAGTTCTCGTGGACCGCAGGCGGGGCCCACGCGAACTGCCACGTGACGGCCGGCAGCCTCAGCTTCTATCCCTGCGATTCCACCAGGCATGCGCTCAGCATCGCCGCCACGGGCGCCTACCGGGGGCACGTGCTCCTCATACCACGTCGGCACCTGGAGAGCGTGTGCGAGGCGGAGGGAGTGGGGCATGCCGTCGAGGGTCGCGTCCTGCCGGCATTTCGGGACCCGCTCGTGCTGAGTTGTGCGCTGCGGCTGCTGGAGAGGGAGGCTCCCGGCCATGTCGCGGAGGATATCGGGTCGGAGATCGCTGCCCGGCAGGTGATCCTGCGGCTGGCCGCGATGTGCGGAAACGCCCCGCCGGCGTGGCTCCACGACACGAGCGTGTTTCCGCCGCGTGTCATGACCCTGATTCTCGAACGCGTGGACGCGCATCTGCGGGTGCACGCGACGCTCGAGGACATCAGCGGCGGTTTCGGCCTGTCGCCGAGCCACTTTGCCAGAAAGTTTCGGCAATCGACCGGCGTGAGCCTCAACCGCTTCATCAATCGGCGGCGGATCGGCCTGTCACTCGCCCTGCTCAAGTCGGACAAGGCGTCGCTCGCCCAACTGTCCCTCGACCTCGGCTTTTCCTCGCAGAGCCACTTTACGCGGCTCTTCAGCAGCCTCACGGGCCTCACGCCGCACCAGTTCCGGAGGGCACAGCGCCTTTGCGGCGACTGAGGACACGCGACGAAAGCCGCCGCACCGGGGGGCCCGTCCACGTTTCAGCCACGGCGTCCGCCCGACACGTTACAGTATGCCGCTTGCGACATGTCACACCGCACCACCCCCATCACACCGGGAAACGCATCCATGGGCGAGTCAGCGAAGTCGGCCGATTTCTCGAAGGAACTGGCGGAGATCGCCCTGTCGATGCAGTCGGAACGCACGGGGCACACCCCGAAGGCCGTGACGGTGGTTGCCAGCGAAGAGACGGTCGTGCTCACGCTGCACGAGGCGCTGACGCCCGCCGAGAAGATCCTGGCCCGCACCGAGGACGGCGCGGCGAAGGTCGAGCAGTATCACCGGGCCCTGTTCGCCGTCTCCTGCGACGAGTTGCGGAGGGAGATCCAGCGGCTGACCGGACGCAGGGTGCGGGAGGCCGCGGTCGTCGTCGAGCCCGCGACGGGGGCGATCGTTCACGCGTTCACGAGCGGCACCATGGTGCAGATCTTCCAGCTCGAGCCGCACGGCGTGGGGACGCACGTGTCGGCGGGCCTGTCGGCGGAATCCGGCAAGTCGCCGCAGTGAACGGGGACGGGCCACACCCTCGCCCTTACGTGTGCCGGGCTCGCCCGCCCGCGCGACGCCCGTCTCGGCGGGACGTTCGCCGGGCCGGCCGGGCCGGGGCGGCCGGAGTGTCCGGGGCGGCACACGCCGCGTCGTCCTTCCGGGCGACGAGGAGTTCCTTCTGGAGGCGCGGCAGCCGCTTGATCGCCGCCTCCCGCCGCAGCGCCAGCGAGTGCGAGGCCTGCGGCTCGGTGTGGGCGAGCACCACCGGCAGCCGGCTGCGGGTGTACCGCGAGGCCCTGCCGGCCGCGTGTGCCGCCAGCCGCCGGGCGAGGTCCGTGGTGATGCCCGTGTAGAGCGAGCCGTCCCGGCAGCGCAGCAGATAGACGAGCCAGGGGGCACCCGCACGGCGGGCCGACGGCGTCGCGGGAGGCCGGCGGGACGCCACGGCGGCCGGTCCTCAGGGCGTCGCCCGGCCGGGGCCGCTGACGCGGGCCGCGAGCTTGCCGGTGCACTTGGTTCCCGGCGGCAGGTTGACCTTGATCGAGAGCACGCCGTCGCGGTCGGCGGGCCGCTCGTAGCTGCCGCCCACGGCGAAGGGCCGCGGCGGCTTGTCCGACTGGCCGCCTCCCGCGGTCGCCGACGGGATGATCACCGCCATCACCGCACCGAAGGGCACCTGCGGCACGAGGTCGTCGCTGGCGGCGGACGGGGCGCCATCGGGCCCCAGCGCCAGCGACGCGCTCAGCTTGTAGTCGCCCGTCACCCGGATCCGCAGGGGCTGGTCCTTCGCGACCGAGCCGACCGGCCGCCAGGAATCGTTGGGGTCGATCTCCAGATCGAACTCGCCATCCTCGAGGATCTTCTCGTTGAGCTCGCGGAGCTTGGTGCGGATCGGCTCGTTTCGCGGATCGAGCTTCTGGAGCGCCTCCAGGAGCGTCTTCGCACGTTCGAACTGGCCGAGGTTCTCGTAGGAAAGGATGAGCTTCGTGGTGTCGCGGAGGAACGACTCCCGGACCTCGTCGAGCTGGGCGTCGAGCCGCTTGACCTCGAGCGGGTTGATCTTCTTGCCGCCGGGCCGGATGGCCCCGCCCGCCTTGGCCGCCGGCGGCTGGGCGTGGACGGCGACGACGCCGCAGACCGCGGTGCAGACCACGACCGCCGTCAGCAGCCAGCCGGTTCGTGACGCGGACTGTGGGCGGGTTTCGTCGGGCGCCTTCATGGCGTCGTCGCTCCGGGAGGACCTGCGGGCGGCTGGAGTGTACCAGCCGGAGGCCGCGCCGCGGAGTTCGGCTGGCCGCCATCGACCCGCTTCAGCAGCCGGAACAGGTCGCTGTCGGTCGTGAGGATCAGCGTGCTGTCGCGGCCGAGCGTCGCCCGGTAGGTGTCGAGCGTCTTGAGAAAGGCGTAGAAGTCGGCCGCCAGCGGGCCGGCGGTGTAGGCGCGGGCGTAGATCTCGGAGGCCCGGGCGTCGGCCGCCCCCTTGATCTCCTGGACCGTGCGGTAGGCCTCCGACTGGATCCGCTGCAGGTCCTTGTCCTTGCGGCCCTCGATCTTGGCCGCCTCGCCCGCCCCCTCGGAGCGGAACCGCTCGGCGATCTGCATCCGCTCGGAGACCATGCGGTCGTAGATCTTCTCGATCACCCCCGCCTTGTAGTTGAGCCGCTTGACCCGCAGGTCGAGCAGCTCGATGCCCCACAGCCCCACCTTCGGCCTCGACGCCGTGAGGATCTCCCGCTCCAGCTCCTTGCGGCCGAACTCGATCGGCGGCAGCGTGCCGACGGCGGCGCCGGAGTCGGCCAGCGCCACGTCCTGCTCGGGCTTCCGCTCGCGGTCGGACCGCACCACCTCGATCAGGTCGTGGCGGGCGATGACGTTGCGGGTCTCGCTGCCGAGGATGTCGTCGAGCCGCGACAGGGCGCTCCGCTCGTCGCGGAGGCTCTCGAAGTACTTGAGCGGGTCGGCGATCCGCCAGCGGGCGAACGTGTCGACCACGACGTAGAGCTTGTCGCGGGTGGTCATCTCGTTGGGCGGCCCGTCCCACTCGAGGATCCGCTTCTCGAAGCGATTGGCCGTCTGCACGAACGGCAGCTTGAAGTGCAGGCCGGCGCCGGGCTCGGTGGCGTTGATCGGCCGCCCGACCGGCCGGCCGAACTGCGTGATCACCACCTGCTCCGCCTGATCGACCGTGTACGCACAGCCGAACAGGATCACCGCGGCGGCCGCGGCCAGCAGCCCGCCCGTCGGCGAGACGAGCATGTCGGCGAGCCGGCGGGCCAGCTGGAGGAGCGGATGGTTGATGGGGAGTGGCGTCATGGTCGGCGGGGGGCGGGGGCGGGGCTGGCCTCGGGCTGCCGCAGGTTCAGCAGCGGCAGGAACTGTCTGGCGTCGGCGTCGAGAATCACCTTGCCGCCGACCTGGGGGAGGACCTCGGTGATCGTCTCCAGGTAGAGCCGCTGCCGGGTGACGTCGGGAGCCTTCTCGTACTGTTCGAGCAGCGAGCGGAACCGGGCCACGTCGCCCTCGGCCTCGTTCACCCGCTTGAGGGCGAAGCCCTCGGCCTCGCGGAGCTTCTTCTCCGCCTCGCCGCTGGCCCGGGGCACGACCTTGTTGTACTCGCCGTTGGCGAGGTTGATCATCTGCTCGCGCTCCTGCTGGGCACGGTTCACCTCGTCGAACGACCGCTGCACGGCCTCGGGCGGGTGGACGTTCTTGAGCTGCACCTGCTGCACCCGCAGCCCCATGGCCAGCTCGCGCACCAGGCCGGTGAGCTTCGCGATCGCCTCGTTCTCGATCCCCTGCCGGCCGATGGTGAGCACCTCGTCCACCGTGCGGTCGCCGACCACCTCGCGCATCACGCTCTCGGAGAGATCGCGGAGCGTCGGGCCGGGCTCCCGGTTGTTGAACAGGTACTGTTCCGGGTCGCTGATCTCGTACTGCACGACCCATTCCACGTGGGCGGCGTTGAGGTCGCCCGTCACCATGTCGCTTTCCTTGTTCTGCTCCGACGGCGAGGAGGTCTGGTCGGGGTTCGTGGCGGCGGGCGAGCCGAAGCCGAACTCCATCTTCAACTGCCGCTTGACCGGCAGGATGGTGACGGTGTCGATGCCGAAGGGGAGCTTGAACCGCAGCCCCGGCCCGACGGTGCCGATGAACCGGCCGAACCGCTGGATCACGCCCACGCTCTCCGGCCCGACCGTGTACACGCCCCGGCCGAGCCCCGAGAGCAGGAGCAGGCCGACGGCAGCCAGCGCCAGCCAACGGACCGGCAGGCCGCCGGCCGGCGCACGGGGAGCAAACCGCGGGGAATCGCTCATGGCTGGGCCGGCGGGGAGGGCGGGGAACGGGGGCTACGACGGCCATGCCGCCCGATCGCGGGAGTCGATCGCCGCGTACGGTCTGTGATACCCTCCGGCCGGGGGCGTGTCGAATCAACTCCCCCGGCCACGACATGGTCCGCCGCCTCCCCGCCGCCCGTGCATCGCCACGCGGGGACGGGTATCCTGAGTCGGGTCGCCGTACCGATCGATCCCGTGTCCGTCGAGGAGCCCCGCCCCATGATCCGTTCCTGGATCCTTACTACTCAGATCCTTCCTGGGATCCGTTCTTGGATTGGACCCCGGACTGGTGCTTGGAAGCATGCCTGCTGCGTCGCCGTCGCCCTGCTCGCCACCTGCACCGCCGCGGCCGCCGATCCCTGGCTCCACGTGGCCGGCGGCGAGGGCCCCGGGAAGGGGAAGCGGGTCGTGCTCGTCAGCGGCGACGAGGAGTACCGCAGCGAGGAGGCGCTCACCCAACTGGCGAAGATCCTCGCCACGCATCACGGCTTCGACTGCACCGTGCTCTACGCCATCGATCCGGCGACCGGCGAGATCAGCCCGAACAAGGGGGACAACATCCCCGGCCTCGAGGCCCTGCGCACGGCCGATCTCATGGTGATCGCCACCCGGTTCCGCAACCTCCCCGACGCGCAGATGAAGGAGATCGACGACTACCTCAAGGCGGGGAAGCCGGTGGTGGGCATGCGGACGGCCACCCACGCCTTCAACATCCCGAAGGACCGGGCCTACGCCCACTACGGCAACGGCTACAAGGGCGACAAGCAGGACTGGCACGACGGCTTCGGCCGGCTCGTGCTCGGCGAGCACTGGATCAGCCATCACGGCCACCACGCCCACGAGAGCACGCGGGGGCTCGTCGCCCCGGACGCGAAGGATCATCCGATCCTCAGGGGCATCGCCGACGGCGACATCTGGGGGCCGACCGACGTCTACGGCGTGCGGCTGCCGCTGCCGGGTGATTCGCGGCCGCTGGTGCTGGGGCAGGTGCTCGAGGGGATGACGCCCGATGCACCCGTCGTCGAGGGGGCCGACGCCAAGAAGAACGACCCCATGATGCCCGTGGCCTGGGTGAAGAGCTACCAGATCGACGGCGGTCCGCAGGGACGCGCGTTCACGACGACGATGGGCTCCTCGACCGACCTCGCCTCGGCGGGCGTGCGCCGGCTGCTGGTCAACGCCTGCTACTGGGCGGTGGGGCTCGAGGATCGGATCCCGTCGTCGTCGCAGGTGGACATCGTGGGCTCGTTCGAGCCGACCAAGTTCGGCTTCAACGGCGCGAAGAAGGGCGTGAAGCCCGAGGATCTGCGGTAGGGCGGTCGGCCGTCACGATGGCGTCGCGCCGTGTCAGGCCGGTGTCAGGCCCATGTCAGGCCGCGCCGGTCGGCCCGGCCGGGAGCCGCCGCACGAAGCGGGAAGGGAACGCGAATCGTCCCGGGTGGAGGATCTCGGCGAGCACTTCGAGCGAATCGACCAGCCGTGGCCCCGGCCTGTTGAACAGATGATGGCCGTCCACGGCGTGGACCCGTCCCGAGCGGAAGGCCCGCAGCGGCTCGAGGTGGCTGCGAACCGCCGGTGCACCGGCCTCGGCGACCACCCGGTCGAGCGTCAGGCCGCAGGGCACGAGGACGACGACGTCGGGATCGGCACGGGCGACATCGGCCCACGACACCCAGTGGGAGTGCCCGCCGGGTGTGCCGAGCACGTCGATCCCGCCGGCCAGGGCCACCATCTCCGGCACCCAGTTGCCGGCCGCCATCGGCGGGTCGAGCCATTCGATCACCGCCACCCGGGGCCGATCGGGGAAGGTGCCCGCGCGACAGGCCAACGAGGCGATCCGGGCCCGCAGCCGGGCCACGAGTTCACGGGCCCGGGCCAGCCGTCCCGTCGCCCGGCCGACGGCGAGGATGTCGGTGAACAGGTCGGTCAGCCGGGCCGGCGCGAGCGACACGACCGTCGTGGGGACGCCGGCCCGCCGCACCGCCGCCTCCACGTCGGCGGCGGCGATGGCACACACGTCGCAGGCCGCCTGCGTGAGAATGACGTCGGGCGCGAGCGCCGCCAGCGTGTCGATGTCGAGCGTGAACAGGGGGGCGGAACCGCCCGTGCCGCAGGCCGCCCCGGCCGCCGGAGCCACCGCGCCGGCGGCCCGGCCGGCCTCCACGACCTGCTCGTGGATCGCGCGGCTCGGCCCGGACGTGTCGATGCGGCTGGCCGTCACCGCGGGCAGGCTCTCCACGTCGGCCGGGACGTCGCACTCGTGCGACCGGCCGACCAGGTGGGGCCGCAGGCCCAGCGCCGCCGCGATCTCGGTGGCGGCCGGCAGGAGCGACACGACGCGGGGGTGGCAGGTGGGAGAATCTTCCATGGCTGGGACCGTAGAATCTGCTGCCCTCTCTCCGCGGGCACCGCGCGACGGGCATCACGACGATTGTAGACCCCCGCTTGTCGTAGACCCCAGCCCGCTCCAGACCCCAGCAAGGAGCCGACTTCCATGGCCGCCTCGACACCAGCGCACGACGCCCCCGACGGCCTGACGGCGGCGGCGCGGTACCACGACTACCGCTATGCCTCGAACCCGCTGGTCGACGGCCCCCTGGCCGCGATCCCCGGCACCCGCTTCGCGGCCCGGCTGCACGAGCAGGGCCCCACGCAGGTCGTGCCCCTCGACACGAGCGCCGTCCTCGGCTGCCCTGGGCCGGCCACGTCGCCCGGACTGGCCGCGAGCTTCGTCCACGTCCGCCCCGGCGAGGCGATCATCACCGACGCCAACGCCACGAGCCAGTTGTTCTTCGCGATGCGGGGCGACGGCACGACCCGGTTCGCGGCCGACCCGCTGGTGGCCGGCGGCGGCGAGATCGCCTGGCGGGCCGGCGACCTGTTCACGCTCCCGGCGGGAAGCCGGGCGGTGCACGCCGCCGGTCACGACGCCGCGCTCTACTGGGTGCACGACGGTCCCTTGCTCGACTACCTGGGGGTGCAGGCCACCCGGCGCATGTTCACCCCGACGCTCTACCGGCGCGAGGCGATCCACGAGGCGCTCGACGCCGTGATCCGCGACCCGGCCAGCGGCCAGGCCAACCGGCTCAGCGTGCTCCTGGGCCATCGGCTGTTTCCGCGGACGATGACGATCACCCACGTGATCTGGGCGATGTACGGCTGCCTGCCGGTGGCCGCGGTGCAGGCTCCGCATCGGCACCAGTCGGTGGCGGTGGACCTCGTCGTCGATGCCCGGCCGGGCTGCTACACGATGGTGGGACGCTCACTCGGTGCCGACGGCCGCATCAAGGACGGCGAGCGGTTCGACTGGGAGCCGCACGGGGTGTTCGTGACGCCGCCGGGCCTGTGGCACTCGCACCACAACGAATCGGGCTTCCCGGCCCACATCCTGCCGATCCAGGATGCCGGTCTGCACACCCACCTGCGGACGCTCGACATCCGCTTCGCCAGGCCGACCGCCGGCGGCAGCGAGGTGGTGGAGCACGCGGGCTAGGCCGCCTCCGGTTCCCGTCTCGCACGGCGGCGGTGCGGCACGGGCGGTGCGTGCGCCCTTCAGTCGGGCGGGGACGGTGGCGTGGTCACGCTCACTGCACGACGCGGAGGTTCCGGGAGCTGCGGACGTTGTAGGGCACCGGGGTGGCGGGCGTCCGCGGGAACACCGTCTTGATCACCGCCGAGCCGGTGCAGAAGCCCGAGGCGAAGACGCCGGCCCTCGCGGCCCCGGAGATGGTGTTCCGCTGGCCCGCCAGGGTGCCGCCGAACGTCACGCCGGTGGCCGAGAGCAGCTTCACACCGAAGGGATTCCGGGTGAACGTGCTGCCCTGGACCGTGGTGCCCGTGCTGACGCCGTTGATCACCAGGCCGCTGCCGACACCCGTCTGCGTGCCCGTCACCGTGATGCCCGAAATCGCCACCCGCTGGGCGGAGTTGAGCTGGATGCCGGTGTCGGCGAAGCCGCTGAAGGCGAGGCTCGAGATCCGGCTGCCGCTGGCGCCCGCGTTCAAGACGAGGCCGTTGGTCACCGCCGGCGAGCCGCTGAGCACGATGGCGGCCGAGGTGCCACGCAGGGCGACCGGCCGCTGGAAGACGAGCGTCTGCGAGAGCGTCAGGCTGGCGGCCACCACGATTTCGTAGGTGGTCCCGGCGATCGCGGGCATCGCGTTGACCGTGGCGACGGCCGCGTTGAGCCCGTCGGTCGTGGTGACGTTCCCGCCCACGAGGACGTTCTGGGAGTTGCCGATGATCGTCGGGGCGATGATCTGCCCGCCGCTGACCAGCGAGATCGTGCCCTGGACACCCGAGAGGTTCACCTGGGTGGCGCTCTGCAACAGTCCGCCCGGCTGGGGGCCGACGACCGTCAGGCCGCCGCCGGCCTGGGTCGTGATCACCACGTTGCCGCCGACCGACACCGTGGTCTGATCGATCGTCACGGGACCCGCGGCGGCGATCGAGAGGGTGTCGGCGGTGACGTCCCCGAGGGCGAGGCTGCCCGACGCGTCGGTGAAGGCGACACCGCCGGAGCCGTTGGAGGCCGCGAAGGTGGCGACGTTGTTGGCGGCCGTCAGCGTGATCGGCGATCCCGCACCGACGACCGCGAGGGTCTGGGCGTTGATCGGGCCGGTCTGGCTGACGGCACCTCTGGCCGACAGTGCGACCGACGTCGCGGTGATGCCGGCGATCGCCAGGTTGCCGGCGGTGCCGACGGAGACCGTCCCGCCGGTGATGCCGGCGACGGCGAGGTCTCCCGCGGTGTCGTTGAACCGCACCGTGCCGGCGGCGTTGTTCGCGGCGAAGGACGC
>Ga0214917_10004588_pt1 | contig 15271 bp, 21 predicted proteins | sample LL_1208_BB_MetaG_FD_177983 | JGI IMG/M metagenome (GOLD analysis project Ga0214917, IMG submission 177983) | Freshwater microbial communities from Lake Lanier, Atlanta, Georgia, United States - LL_1208_BB | ecosystem: Environmental > Aquatic > Freshwater > Lake | place: USA: Georgia | collected... | reverse complement strand
ACCATAATAGGCTTTGCATTTTGTCTTCTCTCTTTGCCCCAGGAATCCTAACGGGTTGGCTGGGTTTGAATGTTGCAGGATCGCATCCTAACGGAATAAGAAAAGCTTTTAACTGTTCCACCCATTCATTCTTTGGTGGCATCTCAAACCAACCATGCAAGCTTTTTCCGCCAGTATTAACAACGGCGTGTAGTTTCATACTGAACAAGTCGCGCATCAATTGGAACACCGCGCCCATCTGTGGCTTGGTCAACACATCCGACTCGACAACTAAGAATATCCGATCCTCAACCGTATCGTTGGACCTACTGACTGTGCCTTGCTTATAGGTCGCGCCAGTTGTGTACTGCCCAATCGGTTCATCCAGCTTCTTCCAATCGTAAGCTGTGCGAAAGTTTTGCGGATGCTTACCGCTATCCGTCACGTTACCTATCCAGATGTTATCGACAGCGTTGAACAGCGATAGAAACAACTGATAGTCCTGCGCTGGATCGTCCAGCTTGGTCGGACTTTCCTCAAACATATCAGCCGTCTCCCAATTGTAGTGCGTGAGGTAGCGTTGCTTGTTTGATTCGGCAATCGTCTTAATCCTATCCAACACCTCGGAGTGTGGGTCTTTCTTGATGACCAGCTTGGGTACGGCTGTGCCACCCGACATAATGTTTACTGGTTTGTAAAGAACATCGCTGGATATGGCTCGGCGTAGCTTTCGATTGGCCTCATCCCGATACGGCGTGCAGGAAGTATGCCAGCAGAATATGGTAGGCGCGCCGTCTACGAACACCGTTGTATCTCGAATGCGAGTGTGGCTGGTATGTGCAGCCTCACCTGGACATTTGCAAAGCCCGTGGTTTTCGGACTGCCAATCCACTTGGCCCACGATCTCTTCAGCTTGTCGTTGTGAGGTTGTCATCCGTCATAACACCCGCAAGGCACTTCGTCTGGCAGGTCCTCAAATAATTTCATTTGGCTTGCATCTGATCTGATTAAGTCTTCCCACTTCCAGTTGCGACCAAGACCAACCACAGTTTTTAGGTGAGCATTGTTCTCCATTGCTATCGCTCTTTCCGCCAGAGCAGGGTGGTTCTTGGCAAGATCAAGAACTTCGTGCTTCTTCATTGCTGGACAATAAAAGCACGATGACTTGGCTGGCTTGAACCCAGCCTCTGCCACAACCTCAACGCACTTCTTTCTGCCCCAACCCCAACGCACTAGCGGGTACTCATAGATGTACTTCTTGTCCTCTGGTATCTTCCCTCGGTGATGCTCGCCAGCGTCATACCCAATCAGCTTCAAACATTTACCGCCAGCCTTCCAGCAATCCTTGGCTGGTTGCCAGTTGTTGACGAACTTATCTTGGGGCTGGATCTTATACTTCTGCGAGCATCCCTTGAATCCGTAGGCCAAACTTGGCAGCATATTCTGGCGCAAGCAATTCTCTTCAAGAGTTTCCTTGGCGTACTTCACAGTAACCACTTCTGGCATATCGTGCTTAACCAACCAATCAGAAAATATCTTAACAAACTCATAAGTCTGTGGTAGCTCGCCACCAGTATCTGCAAACAAAATTAGGTCTGGAATAACCCCGCGCTTCTGCATTTCAATCAGCATCGCTGCTGAATTTGTTCCTCCTCCGAATGATATGATTAAAGGAGTCTTCATATTAAAATTCAAACTGGCTCTGATTCAAGAGGAGAACACACTGAGGAATATCCCGCCGTGGGATCTCCCCACAGACCACAACGCCAGTTAGTTATACTACATTCTGTAACTTCCTTTTTGTTTTTCTCCATCAAGAATAAAACAAGCGATATGCCTTCCAGTGCCAGGACCAACAGATCCGTCCTCGGTTGCAATCCATTTAACATCCCTCAAATTCCTAACCCTTGCACCAGCCTCAAGCAACATCAAAACCCACTTATCAATTGGATATACCATAACAACTTTCTTCCCCTTCTTGCTCTCCTCAATACATTTCCTAGCCCAAGCAGTAGCACCCTTCTTCTTTCCTTTGTGAAGGACAACACCAAATGGAGGATTCACATAATTTGATTCACCCCACTCAGCGTCAAGGCCATCAAAGTTATCTGGCTTTGGATATGGGCAAGGATCAAATGTAAATGCAAACTCATCGTTGAGTTGCCTATAGAGTTCTGGAGGAGTAAGCCAGTAATGCTTGCCATCCTTGCTGTTGCCTTTCTCGAAACTCATTTCAACCCCAGCCTTTTCTGCTCGGCTTGAATTGCGGCCTCAATCTTTTCGCATTCGGACATAAAGAAGAACTCATCTTTGCACACAGGACATTGCGTTCTGGTTATGTTCGGAACTGTGAAAGGCTCTCCGTTCAGTTTGCAAACAGTGTCCATCTTAATATTGCCAGTAACCTCAACAGTATTCGACTTGCGACAAGTAGGGCATAGCTCTGCTGGCTTCTTCAAAGCCTCCAATACCTCGTCAACTCTCTCCACCGATTGCCAAGGCAAGACAGTATGTTTGCACCTATAACATCTGCGTAGGTCTAGGTCTTTAATGGTCGTGCCACCTATGTGATAGTCCTCGACTATATCAATATATTTCCCCTTGTAACACTCAACGCACAAACCTTCTGGAGGCATCATCCCGTGATCTAGTGCAAACTCCTCACCACACTTCATCATTAACTCTGACATATCAGAAGGACCATCCTCCAGCCACCAATCATCCTTGGTGACGCAGATGGTGTAGGTTTCCTCGCCGTAATAAAACTTATGCTTTGTTGATTCCGTGTTGCTCATTTGTTCCACTCCTTCCTCATCTTCTTAACGAACTTCTCACTATCGACATGAGCCTTGAATGCTTCCTTGTCTGCTTCGTCATACCAACTCATGTGTGGAAGCATCCTACATATTAGGATCATTGCCTTCCGAAGGTTCTCTCTGTCTTTACTTGCAGTATTATTTTGTTGTGTGTTTTTCATATTTGATTTTTGGCATTTACCCAAAACCAATGCAAGCATTATTTTTTAAGCCACCAACTCAATCGCCTTCTTGCTGGCCTCAACAATATCCTCTGCCTTAATGTTGCGTAGTGCATTGCACCACATCTGCGTCTTCGGTGTCTTGTTGGTCGCATCCTTACACTTCGCCTGTGGCAACCCAGCGTGCGGTCGGCAAGGTGCGTGTGGGCAGGTATCGGGCTTGAACACCGATACGTTCTTACTGTAGTAAGTCATTCTGTCGGCGGGGTCGTAGCTGCCCCACAACGACACACACGGCGTATCCAACCCAGCAGCCATGTGGTTGACAGAGCTATCTGGCGCAACAACGAAGTCAGCCCCGCTAATGATCGGGAACAACGAGCGTACAGTCTTGGTGCAGTTGAATAGGTCGATCACTCGGGGGTGATCCACCTTAAAGTTGTGCGAGTTATCCAGCCCAATAATCACAGCGTGATGTTTTGGGTAGGCTTCTAGCAACGCCAGCACTGCCTCCTGCCCCATCGTTGGCGGGTAGGTGCGGGTGGGACCGCTGGACGAAACATGGTAGGCAAAAAACGGACTAGGCATCGGCCACTTGCCCATCGCCTTTAGCTCTTCGTGATCTGGCTCAATAAGATGTAGAACTGGTTTGCAGTACTTAGCCATCGTCTTCTCATCCCACACACCCATCCACTCGTAGATCCGCTGGTAGCAGTTGCCAGGACCAGTGCCTAGCTTTGTGTTGCCAACCTGTCCGCTGAACAGATCGTCAGTAGGTAGGTGAGCATCGAAAGAATCCCAAGCCTCAAGCGAGGATGGCAACGGCCACAGCTTTGCACCCAGCCCAGCGTAGAGAGGTAGGTTGCGAGCAGGTGCGTAAACCTCCACAACCCCACCCGACTCTTGCACCAAGTAGTTGACGAAGGCGGTAGCGATGATCGCGTCACCAATTGCACCAGCGCGGTAGACGGCTGTTGCCCCACCAGCAGCCCGTCCCTTGTAGTACGGCTTGATCTTGTGGGGGCAAGGGATTGAATCGTCCCAGGTTGGTCCAGTTAGCTCATCTGGCAGCACATAGGTATTACGCGGATAGAGCATATTGTCATCGACTTTGTGAATTGCGTTGGTGTTATTTGTCCATAGTTTCATTTGTTATCCTCCATTATTTTGTTGATGCATCTGATGATTTCTGACGCGACTTGCGGGACGATGGCGTTACCCAATCCTTTAATTCGGTCCACCCTATTTGGTATCCCATTAGCCATTCGCAAAACTCTGGGGTCATCTCTAAACGCATCCCTCTCTTTGCTCTCCCCTCCAAATACTCCGTCCTCGCAACTGCGTTCTCTATCGTGTCCCAAGCTCTGTGACCTGTCTCCACTCGTTTCCAATTTACGTTCTTCCACCTTGATGCTGCTACTGTTGGCCACAATCCAGATCCTATCCCTCTTGTGGTTGGCTCCGACGCTGCAAGCTGGAATAATGATCGGCTCGACTTCGTAACCTTCACCCTCCAGGTCAGCGCATACTTGGTCGAGTGCCAAGTTGAGGATGCCAACAACATTCTCACCAATGATCCAAGTGGGCTTTGCTTCTTGTATAACGCGCAACATTTCAGGCCAGAGGTAACGGACATCTTCCTTACCCTTTCTGTGGGATCGCATTGCGACTGAAAATGGTTGGCATGGAAACCCACCTGTGAGAAGAGTGACTCCTGCGTATAGCTCGCCTCGTACTTCGCGGATGTCTTTGTGGCACGGGACTTCGGGCCAATGCTTTTTGAGGACTGCTTGTGCGTAGGGTTCGTTGTCACAGAAGCCAACGGTTCTATATCCATTCCACTTTGCTGCCAAGGCAAATCCTCCGATCCCGCTAAATAAGTCGAGGTGTGTTTTTTCATTCATCCCACGCTACCTCTTTGCACACCAGGCTCGCCGCATCCACCATCGTAATGATCTGGATCATATCTATTGCGTGTCCGTGAGTCGCGCGATCCCTCTCAACTACAAGCTTATTGCGTGCAATTGAAAGGATCTCGCGCGCCCACTTGAGGCGATCTTTAGCCTCAACTTGCATTACGAACCAGATCGCATCCGAAACTTACGAGGCGATTTGTTGCTCTTCCCAGCAGCAGAGAGTGCTATCGCAATCATCTGCTGGCGTGAGCGAGGCGTTCCACCAGCACCGCGAGCCTTGCCCTTCTTCTTATTGTCCATCGCCAACTCATGCATATTCTTTGATACGTCTTTACCTAGCATATTATGTTCTCCTTATATGTTGTAATAGGGATTAGGCACTGATGGTGCTTGTACCCCGAAGCTTGGGTTCTCACATCTGCGACAATCGCGCAGGTCAAAGTCAAGTATCTCGCCAGAGTTAAGCATGACCGTGAATATCTTGTTATGATCCATGCCGTAGTCCGTAACAATGAAGGCCAAGCCTTCACCCTTGGGTGTCATCATCCACAGTTCGGGATTTAGTTGTATCATTTCCAAGCAGGTCCAGTAAACCAAGCCACCAACACCCAGCGCGTTCCCCATATTGGCGCGCGCGCTCTATGCTCGATGTAGGATGGAAACCAACAACCCGCCCCTTGCTCTCGGATGAACTTAGCGTTCTCCATATCAGCCTTAACCTGCAACCCGCCTCCGATATACTCCTCTGGCGCGGACAGGTTCACCACAGCAGTCAGCTTACGTACTGGTGCTTCTGATGTGTAGCAATCCCAATGCCAGCTAAACTTCTGTAGCGGTGAGTATCGCAGAATCTGCAACTGTTGGATGCCTTGGATGTCGAATCGCCATTGCTCGGCATTGATGCTTTCCGTAATCTCTCGCATAATATTGTAAATCCAGTTGTGATGCTTGGCGTATGGTATCCAGCACGATGAGCAGGTTCGCGTACGCGATACCGTACGGGTCACGCCATCCTTCGACAACACTGGCGCACGCTTCATGCCAATGATCTCAGCATCTTGGCGCAACATCTCGCACTGCGTCTTAGTTAGGACGTAGCGATCTACTGATGCGGTCAATACCTTCTGCTTAAACTCGTTCATTTGAGTTCCTCGCATAGTTCAAGTAACGCCTTGTTCAGCGCGTACTCGAAGCAAGCCATCTTATCTTTAGCCAAGTGCTGACGGCCAGCCTTTGCCAACGCCTCGTAAAGATCATCGTCAACATCAAGCATCACCCTTACGGCTTTTTGCTCCAATGTTTTTACCAGAGTTATCTTTCTGTCTTTCTTTCTCATAGGTCCAGTTCCTTTCTTATAAAATCAATCAGTTTGAATATAATAAACACGGCACAAAAGATTGCCGACAAAGTGATCCAACTGTAAAGCACAAACCAACAGACCACCCAAACAACTCCAGCCATATCAAGTAGGCAGAACATAGTCGTTTTCCTTTAGCTTCCGTAGCAACGTGCGGTTGTCGATCTGCACCCCGCTTGCTCTGCACCACCAGGAAACAACACCCGTCTTAAAGTCGCGCAGTAGCTTCTGCACCTCGTGCGAATTTTTATACTCCAGTGCATCGTTGAGTGGTACGCCTTGGTGATCCTTAATGATCTTCATACCCTTAACCATTCCTCGTTTGCGCAGCATCCGTAGATCGCGGATAGCTTGGAGTGCAACCTCCCCAGCCAACTGCTGCACTCTATCATCGTAGTCTCCACGACATAACTGCGTTGATCTCACCGACCAAGCTCCACCAGCTTTGCGTCATCAGCCTTAATCTGGTTAGATAACTTAACCAGATCGTTTGATTGACCAGCGTAATGAACAATCATCGCGTCCTTGTAGCGATCCAATCCAAAGTGCGACTCAACACTGGTCATACAATTGAAGGACGGGTCAAGCTCGGTCAGCGGAATGTTCCATAGGTGCGCCATCACATTGAGCCAAGTCTGCTCGGCAAAGTGATTTGGGTGTAGGCCAATTGGTGGCATTGATAGGATACCAACGGCCTTGGTATGAACTACGAACACACCAGTATTTACATAGAACTTCGGCTCGATCATCCCGCCGAAAGCTCCAGCCAGCTTGACCATATCTGGCTTGCGATCCAGATAAGCTCCTTCGTCAAAGGCGCAGAACACCCCAGCGTCATCGGACAGCTTTGGGCAATCGGCTGCAATCAAAACATCAGCGTCAACGAATGTCACCTGGTCATAACCCTTGGTTGCCATGATGTTTCCAATGGCAGACTTGGAGTATTGCGCTGGATGCGTGAGAGGCTTGTCAATCAGAATGAAGTCAGTGCTATGGCGTTTGCAGTACGCCTCCATCCTCGGCCTAGTCAGATCAATAATCTTCTGCCAATCCTCACCAAACGATTGTGTGACTAATGCTTGTTTCATTTTACGTTCTTCCATATTTTGCCGTGCTCATCCAGCTCGGATGACCAGATCATCATCTTGTTGTAGATGCTGTAGGCATAGCCAAACCTCATCAGCGTGAGGCTAATCAGATCACCGATCTGATAACAGATCCAAGACAAGGCAAGTTTCATTCTCTTGGATACTTATTGTTTCCATCGTGATCGCAGAACTTCTGGAACGATTCTTCTGTTTCAGATTCATCGCTGTCGCTTGATTTATCTCCATAGTTTGAGTAAAGCCAAGGACGAGGCTTGCTGAAAAACTCATCCCAATCTTTGTCTATTTCTTCTTGTGTTTTATTCATAGTCTTGGTACTTCCTTTTTGATTTGTGCTAACACGAAGAGCGACCTTACCAGCGCACGCTCAAGATGGTCAACACTTGTTTCACCGTTATTATCTGGACAAGGCGATGACTTGTGCAGTTGCATCTGTGCTGTGGCTAGGTGACGTACAGCACGCGCAATATGGTAATCGTGAGTTGGCCTATCCTTCTCCAGCCAATCGCCGTAACCAGACTTGTCAGAACCTTTGCCCATCACGCGCCACACTATCTCCTGCGCAGCGTTGCCCATCTCTTGGATTGTAGGTGCGGTCACTTTGCTAAACTCCTATAGAATTGGTCCAGTAATCCTTCTAGCCAAAGCACGTCTTGTGGGTCAATCATAACTTCATCCCAGGAGGTGTGTAACCTTTGACCCAAGCCCATACTTTCTGCATCGCGCAGAATGCAATGCCAGCTTGGTAGAGTTCGTCTTCGTCCCACACCTTTGTTTCAAGCTTGGTGGCATCATTTGATGCTAGGACCACCGACACGCAGGCGCATTTGGGATTCTCGCTTGCGGCTCGGTATGCCCAAAGCTGGGCGCAATCCGTATCGTAGAAAGGATCGTACTTAGGATTAACCTTACGATTCTTTAAGTCGATGATAGCGTCACCAATACCGCGTAGCTTGACGTAGGCATCACACCTGCCCGCATACCCTCCGCCGACAAGACCCTTTTCGCACCAGTACGTTTTCTCGACATTCTTTTCTGCCCACTCGCTGAATGTTTTGATGTATGGAGCAAGTGTTTCATCGTTGGATACGGCTCTTCCCAAGAGGATGTTCTCCATTTCGGTGTGCATTTTCGTGCCGTGTTCAGCTGCCTTCGTTGTTGATTCTTTAGAGTCCTTAACCACTCTTCGAGCGTAGGTTTCGAGCGTTTCATCTGCCTCCTTCGGAAGTGTGAGCGAGGACATAATGGCCTGCTCAATCTTCCACGCCGTCAATTGCGGCTTATCCATAATGCCAAGCACGCTGGTTACGGATGGGTACAATCCCATCTGGCGCGCATCGGCTACGGTTGTGTTTCTTTCTTTTCCGTTCTTGCCAATCACAACGTGGGCGGATTCACCCTCGGCTGTGTACCAATGTCCCGCCTGGTCAGTAGCGACCAGACGGGAATTAGTAGGCTCTTTCGCTGTGATTGTAAGAGCCATACAATTTAGAACGGAACTTGGTTGCCGTCTGCGTCCACCTCGACCTTAGTGGCCGTGGACTTGCCAGCAGCGGTAGCAAACTCCTTGGATGCGCGGATCTTCTCCTGCAACCAATCGGGCATATCGTTGAACTGACCAGCCTCACCCTGTTCGATCTCGTAATACAACTGATCGTTGGTGGTGGTAGCTGGTGCTTTCATACCCTTGGGGAGCTTGGATGCACCTGCGATGGCGCAGTATTGCCGACCCTGCTGGCTGGTCTTGTGGATGAGCGTGAGCATGGCTGGCTTGCCCAATAGGTTCTTCAAGCTGAATGCTTGCAGTTCCTTGGATGTGAAGGTCTGACCGCGCCATTGTTCGAGAAGCTTGCGAAGGCTTGCTTTCTCGCCAAGGCTGCGGGTCTGTTCGATGCTAACGACCATAGGCTTTTGGACCGTGGTGCGTTTGCCATTCTCCTCGACCTCGAACTCATCGGTTTGATCGGGCAATTCAAAGGTTAAGCGAACTTTAGGTGTCCACTTCTCTTGGTTGTCCCAGTTGGTTTTCTGGTGGCCTAGATCAACTAGGCTGTAGAGAACGCCTACAGTAGCTCCCGCTTCTGGTAGTTTGCGTTCTTGTTTTGCTGATTCACTTAATGTTAGTGCCATGTTATTTCTCCTTTATTTATTTGGGTTGTTTATGTTGGGGGTAAGTTCGTCAAAAGCTGGGGACTTAACGTAGTAGCCCTGCGCGATGGTTGCGGTCTTTGCATACTCAATAGTGACATTGGCTGGCGCGATCTGTCGAGCTAATTCGCACACGCTGTCGGCGGTTAAAATAACAAGCCATTCCTTGCGTCCGTTACGGCGAAAGAATACGGATGGGATCTTGCCCTTCGGACAATCACGCTTGGATTGTTCCATCCACTCTTCGGGCTTGAGTGCTTGGCATCGTTTCCCTTCGATGTGAAATGGGAAGTTCTCGCAGACTACATCACCGCTGCCACCCTCTGGATTGCCTGCGTATTGGGCGGTCCTTCTTGCCTTCTGCCATCCCTGCTCCCGCAGGTAGTTTGCTAATTCTCGCTCACCCGCTGCGCCTTTAGCCCGACTATTGATTTTTCCCATCCATCGGGTTTAGCTGTCAACCCGCAATGGTGTCGATATATATTTTAATCTATTTTAGTTCCGCCAAGTCTTATTAGCTCTGCTAATATCATCATTAAATCGCCTAATCATTGCCATCATGGTCAGTTTCTCTACGATCTTCTTGTTCTTCTTGACCCAAGCCACAGCTTCATCAAAGGATTCTGCATCCTTCAGCCCTTCCTCAAACTTAGCCCACGCTTCTTTTTCGTTCACAAGCTTTGGAATACACGCCAGTTCTGACCTGTCGATGGGCAAAGTTTAGTTGTTATGCTTTTGCACTTGGAGATTGGCAACAGCCAGAATAGGTCATCGTTCATGCCCCAGCAGGCCACATAATCCACGCCACTGATGGCGCGCTTGGGGATGTTAAACCCATTGCCAGTGCTGGTACTGAAACGATACTTGGTGCGTCCAGCCTCTACGGTTTGCGCGGTCTTAACTTGGATGCGGAAAAACTTATTATTCTTCTCAGCTACCACATCATAGCCAGCGTAATCCTCGTAGGGTAGCAACACCGAATACCCGCAGCGCAGCAACGCGCCAGTGACGCGAGCTACCCCTACCGCACCAACTTGGCGTGATGTTAATTTCATGCTTGACGGATTTCGGTTTGTGCTAGAGACTTTTTCCCATGAAAGCAATAATAACTATGACACTGACGGCGATGCTGATGGCATCGGTGATGGCTGATGATGATGATGGTGACGCTGCTGATTTTGTTGGAGCAGTGCTAAAGCGCAACGGATTCTCATGTGGCCGTGGATGCGTAATATCAGAGAATGGTGGAATGGCTTATTCGTCGTCATCTGGTAGGTCAATAATTTCTACTGAGGGTTTCTATTTTAAGTCTGGAAGTAGTGTTGTTGGCAAAGATGCGACATTCATATCGAAGTCTAGGAATTTCTTTTATGGAACTTCCGCAACGATTAAGGCTGGTTCGGCCTATATGAATGGAGATGCTGTTTGGGTTGGATCTCAAGAAGAGGATAATGATTAAGCTCCAAACAGAGCGAGCCTATTTCGTATTCTGCTTTCGAGTCCACCGATAAACTTTTTTCTGGCTGGGTTGCGTTGAGCCATTCGGTATTCGTCCTCAAGCTGGGCTTGGCTGGCTGCACGCATTAACGCCTTTGGTTCAACTTGGTTGATTGCTTGCAATGTCTTTGGACCTAACCCTCCATCTACAGCCACCTTCTGCCCCAGCGTGTTCAATCCTTGCTGGATGTACTTCGTTGCGCCGCCCAGCCCACGATTAAACGCAAGATCCTGCGCGAATGGTTGAACTGCTTGTGGGAGTTTGGAGACGAATGGGCTGGTATATTCTTTGACGTATTGTGCCGCAGCCTGCGCTCTTTCTTGCGCTGGGAGCGATGAGATTCTTTTGAAGGCATCTGGATGATACTTGTCGTTAATACCAGCAACCTCGAAATTACCACCCATATCTCCTGCTGGCAATTTATAGACCTGCACGTTGCCCTGCTTGTCCTTCCTTGCTTCAAAATCAATCGTCTTTAACGCTGCTGCTTGTAGCGCATCTTGTTCTGGTTTTGTTTGCATAGCTTGTTGTTCCTCTATAAAATCAAGTTGTGGTTGTTCTGGTGAGGCTTGTGGAATTTGCTTGGCGTATTCTCTGGCCTTTTCAATTGGAGCAATCTTTCTCACCTCTTCTGGAACTGGCTCGTATCCAGTTCCAGTAAGCTCCCTAGCCACCATATCGTTTCTCAAGGAAACATCCTTCGATGGGTTTACTGAAAATCTCATTGCTTCTCACCTCGCTTAATTCTGTTGCCATATTTTGATATAAACTGCTTCCTTACATCATCGCCAACTTGAGCATAGGCACTACGCAATACGATCACCTTGTCCTCGTCCTTCATTCTCTTGAAAGTCTTGTCATCAAACATAGCCTCTGCTGCCCTTCTGTTTGCCCTTCCGCGCATTCTTGCGTAATCCTCGTATAGCTCTGGATCAAGCCTATACTTAACATTATCAAGCGTGAAATTACGCAGTGGTTTCGGAGGGACAACGTCACCATCATCCGTTGCCTTGAATATCTTGTAGATTCCAAGCGTGATTGGATCGTAGGAAACCTCACGGCCTTTCGTAACGTCAAAGAAGTTGTATGCAATCGGATCAGCACCTTCTGGAGTTTGCGGGACTTCTCTTCCCCAGATGTCAATCCTTCTTGGCATATCCTCATCCATACTTGGCAACCTTCTGCTCAACACTTCTTTAAACACGTTAATCATTCTTTCAACACCATCTCCAGGCACATCCTTGATCTGGAACTTCTCTGGCATTGTTTCCCGCATAGACCTAGAAACTGCGGTAAGAGTGTTCGGGAAAGGTATCGATGCCACAACGCCGTAGTAATCTGAAATCCATTTGTCGAGCGTTGCTCCACTTCCATCCAACATAGCCGAAAGCAAGCTATTCGTACCCTTCAAGAAGCTTTGGTTGAATGCAAACGAAAGCGTTTCTGGAAGAAGCGATGAAAGCTCAAATGATCCTTCTTTGCCTTGTTTTGTTGCATCCATTGCAGAATTGATTATTGAAAGAATTGCGCCAGTAATACCCATCTTGTCCAAGGAGATCACCTTATCCCCTGGCTCTATTGCGGTTGATTCACCATTTGCAAATCTGTTTAACGCTGAAAGATTTATGTTTCTTGGTGCGAGAGTTTGATACTGTACATCCCTAATCTTTTCGGATGTCGATGGCTTTGATCCAATTATACCTTGATCTGAAAGAGTTTTTGCAACTCCAAGCAATACTGATCCCGTTAATGCTTTTCCAATAAGCATCTGTGATTTTCTGTAATCTTTTGCCACAGCAGCACGCCGTGCTTTCTCTAAAGCATAAGGAGGAAGCGAAAACTCAAGCATTTCGTCAATCACGTTTGCTGGTGTCTTTGCGTATGGGATGATTGATTTGCCAATCAATCTTGCTATTCCAGACCTATTCCCAGCACCAAATAGATTTGCCGCGCTAAGTGCAGCCCTTGTCAATACTGTGTCTTGCTGAAATACTGCTTCTGCCGCCTCTTGTTCTATCTTTGACAATTGCTGTGCCGTTGGGAGACGAACTGCTGTTTGCAATGCTTTGCCAGTTAGGCCAGCCAACTGCGCTTGTTCGGACAATAATCTAGCTTGAGCTATCCTTCTGAACGGAGCATCACCAAGTTGCAATAATCGCAACATAGTTTCGGCTGGAACTCCAAGCGTTGCCTCTGTTGCCAGCCTTAACCTGTCCAATGCTTGGGTTGACGCACCCCTAAATCCCTTTTGGATTGGTTTCGCTAGACCCTCTCCAGTCCAGAACTGTTTGAATGCTGTAAGTGGCTTGAATCCTTTGATCTTCTCTCCAGACAACAAGCCTTCTGCGCTTAATCCACGCCTTACTCCGACAAGACCTTCGCCAAGTCCACGCAGTCCAGCCTTTCCAGCCTCAATTGTTCTGGTTATTCCACCAGTTGGAGGAGCAATTAGCCTTGGTCCTAGCTCTTTGCCAGCCAATTTTTGAAATGCCCTGCCAACTTCCTGCGTAACAAACGCTCCTTGCCTACTAGCCATTCGCAGTGGCGAGTTAATGACGTTGCTCCAAAGATTTGTTACTAGAGATATTGGAGAAAGAAGATTGCCTTGGATTATTGTTGGTAGCGTTTCAGCAAATAGTTTCTTTGGGATAAGCCTACCTTCAACGACTTGTAAATCATATAGTGATTTTGTGTAATTCTTTTCGGCATTGATTGCTGCCCTTATGTCAACATCATCAAGGCTATTCCTAGCCTTTTCAGCCAATGAATTAAATCTATTTTCTGCACTATTGGAAAGTTTCTTTAGGTTGGCAATCCTTCCAGCCATAGCCTCATCTATTCTATATCCACTCTTTTCAACAACCCTTGCAACCGCGCTTGCATAAGCAGTAGGCTGCATTTTGATTAGCTTGAAAACATTAAGCCTTTGACCAAGATCAGTCCCAGGCTTGGTAACCATCTCAAGATATTGGTTTGCACGAACAGGGTCACCAGCATCAGCGTACCGCTTGTACATCGTGACTTTTGCCACATCGCCAACAATGTCATTCCTTGAGTTTGCTGCGCTTATGACATCTTCATTTGGTAAATCTATAAATTGTTGTTCCAGTTCCTTGATTGATTTAGTCTTGTAAAGAACATCACCTTTAGCTACCTCACGCATCGTTGCCTCTGGAGCTAGTTGCTGTTCTACTATTCTTTGCGGAGTCTTCCTCAGCTTCTCGCCAACACCTGGAGTTGGAAGCTGGATAGGTTCTGTTGCCACTTTGCTAGCTACTTGGCCTGCAATTGATGGCTGCACTGAAGACTCTGAAAAAACTTGACCAGGTTCTGCAAAAGCTGGGCCAGTTCTTACTCTACCATTTTCTACAGTATAAAATGTACCTTGTTTTGATTGTTGTATTTGCGTTCCATTTATGTCCTTTCCTACAACTGGATCATTCTTAATATCTACTCTCTCAAACAATTTCTCTTGATTTTTTTGTGCAAGCTCCTTGAGCCTGGCCTCATCTTTTGCACTAAACTTAATTCCTTTGACATTATTTCGTGCTTGTCCTCTTCTTAATATCAAATCTTGGAGTTCGGCTGGCAAAACATTTTCAGATGCCTTTGGTGCAATTGCCTCAACTGCTGGAGCAATAGTGGGAGCGATTGCAGGGGCAACAGCTTCTACGGCTTGAGTGGCTGGGCGAGTTAATGCGCCGCGAACTCCTTTGGCCAATCCAACCAACCCACCTCCAGTAGGTGTAAGAATGGATGCAGCAGTTGTAGTTATTGGATACTTCTCTACATCGCGTTGTAATACTTCGCTAATACGAGCCATGCGCTCTGGACCTAGCAACGCTCTGCCAGCAGCCTCTTGACCCTTCTGACCTGCAATAAAACCACCAACACCAGCAATTGCTCCAGTAACCAGTTTTGGAACAATGCCACCAGGCGTTAGGGCTGCCGCTGTCTCGGCTGCCACAGCACCAGTTGTTGCGGGTATTACTTGGCTTGCAACAGTGCGTGCAATCGCACCAAGCCTGCTGGGTTCTTCTGGCTCAAGCTCAAATGAGTCAACATTGCCATCCTTGTCAGCCTCGAAGCGTACTACCTTTCCGTCCTTGTTCCTACCAATCGCAAAGCCAACGCCAGTGGTCTTGTCTGTTCCAGACGATACGGTTTCAATGCCAAGCCTCTGCGCTTCTTTGACTGCTGGAATTGCTGGCGTTTCGATAATGCCTTCAGCCAACGCCTGCGCTGTTGGCTTGTATCCTTCGGCTATCGTGCCATCTGGCCTGCGGATTG
>Ga0214917_10004587_pt1 | contig 15277 bp, 15 predicted proteins | sample LL_1208_BB_MetaG_FD_177983 | JGI IMG/M metagenome (GOLD analysis project Ga0214917, IMG submission 177983) | Freshwater microbial communities from Lake Lanier, Atlanta, Georgia, United States - LL_1208_BB | ecosystem: Environmental > Aquatic > Freshwater > Lake | place: USA: Georgia | collected... | reverse complement strand
GTGAGCGCGCTCATGGACTCGGGCTCGTCCATTTCGCCGTCGCCAAACACGCCCCATACCTTGCGCCCCTCGCAGTTGAGCAGTTGGCGGTGGGTCAGGTAGCGCATGAAGCGCGCTTGATAAATAGAGCTGATAGGTCCAATGCCCATAGACCCGGTGGGAAACTGCCAAAAATCGGGCATCAAGTAAGGGTGCGGGTAGCTGGAAAGTCCGCGGGCGGGAGCGCCTGCGGCTGAGTCTGAAGCCGCCGAAGCAGTCTTTGCGGTGTAGGGCGCCAGTATTTCCTGCCGGTAGTGCAGCAGGTCTTGCTGGGTCAAGCGTCCTTCTAAAAATGCTCGGGCATACACGCCCGGCGCACAGTGGGCTTGAAAGAACACCAAGTCGCCTAAATGCCCTTCGTGGCGCGCCTTAAAAAAGTGGTTGAAGCCGGTTTCAAACAGGTCAGCGGCGCTGGCGTAGCTGGCAATGTGCCCGCCCAACTCGCCGTAGGCTTGGTTGGCGCGCACCACCATGGCCAGCGCATTCCAGCGGATGTAAGACGCAATGCGCTCTTCCATGGCCAAGTCGCCAGGGAACACCGGTTGCTGCTCAACTGAAATCGAGTTGGCATACGGCGTGGTGAGCGAGGGTTGCCAATCCAGCGCTTGGGCACGGGCCAGTTGCGAGAGCTCGGTCAGCATAAAGCTGGCGCGCTCCGGGCCGTGCTGCTGAATCAGCGCCATAAAGGCATCTTTCCACTCTTGGGTTTCGCTCGGGTCTTGATCTAAAGGAAAAGATGTGTTCATGCTTGAGTCTGATGGGTTGACTTATAAGAATATTAAGCAAACCTGTTCCGTATATTTAACTTAATTGGCGGTATATTTTTATAAAATCAGCACAAATATTCATAAATACCAATTTTTAAAGCATATGAAACTGGATGTCGTAGACCTCAAAATTTTGACTGAGCTACAGCGCGACGGCTCTTTGTCCAATGTGGAATTGGCCAAGAGGGTGCATTTGTCGCCCTCGCCGTGCTTGGCCCGAGTGAAGGCTTTGGAGCAAGCGGGCGTGATCGATCGCTACGTGGCCTTGGCCAATGCGTCGTTGTTGGGTTTGGGTTTGAATGTGTTCATCAGCATCAGCCTGAAAGAACAGAGCAAAGAGGCGCTGGCCACCTTTGAGAAGCGCATTGCAGAGCACGACGAGGTGATGGAGTGCTATCTGATGACCGGCGACTCGGACTACCTCATTCGCGTGGCGCTGCCCGACATTGCGGCTCTAGAAAAATTCATTCTGGAGCAGCTCACGCCCATTCCTGGCATTGAAAAAATACGCTCCAGTTTTGCCCTGAAGCAGGTGCGCTACAAAACTGCACTGCCCCTGGACGCCAGAACAAGCCACTGATTTAGGCCAGCGCCGCCACCTGCACACCCGTAACGTCGTATTTTTGGATGAGCTGCGCCACCTGCCCTGAGGCTTTAGCGGTTTCTACAAACTGGCGCAGGTAGGTGATGGTGCCTATGTGGATCGCGTTTTTGTCTTGTGCGTTGCTGCCACTTGCCTCAGTTGCAGCCGTCATTTTGGGGATGGCAATGGCTTGTTGAACCGCGGTAAACCGCCCAGGCAAGATGCGCGAGCCGGGTAACTTGGCTTGTTCTTGCAGGAGTTTGGGCACCAAACCGGCCAAGGCCTCTAGCTTTTGCGCGACAAACATCTCAAACGATGCATCCATACTGGGGGCTTGTACCAAGCTGGCTTTTTGCAGGGTGCGGCTTAAAAAGAGTTCGTAAGCACTTTTATGCATCAGCGCAATGCGTACGCCTTGGCGGTCTACATCGGCCACGGTTTGCAGCTCAGAGCCAGCAGGCACCAAATAGGTGGCCTCAATTTCCAAATAGGCGGCCGTAAAGTCCATGTCTTTTTCGCGGGCGGGTTCCACGGCAAACAAGGCCATGTTCCATGCTTGGCTGTGGCATTCGGCCGCCATGTCGCCCGGGGTGGCATAGGGCACAAACTCCAGCTTTACGCCTAAATCTTGGGCAATGGACCTAGAGAGGTCTGGCGCCACGCCCGTGGGAGGGTCATGTGGGTTGGGCATGTGCACCAATAAAAAATTGGCCACATTCAGGCCCACCTTCATGACGCCATTGGGCGCCAACAGCGAGCGGGCTTGAGATTTAAGGGTGGAAAGATCAGGCATGAGCTGGTGTGTTTATGAAATAAAGGCTGAGTGTGGCGCATGGCGTCAAGTTGTGAAAGGCCAGTTTCCCGAATTGACAAGCCTTCACCTATGATTCCGCAACTGACTATTCACAATAAACAAGCACATGACTTCAAACCTGCACATTCCCAACCCCGTACTGGACCGCATGCGTGCGGGTCAACCTGCCTTGGGTATGACGGTGCGTTTGGGTCACTCGGGTGACATCGTGCGCATTGCCAAGTCCACGGGCCACGACTTTGTGTTTATTGATGTCCAGCACTCGCTTTTTAATCTGGAGACCATCGCTCACATGGCGCAAGTGGCTTTGGGCTGCGGCATTGCCCCAATGGTTCGGGTGCGCAGTGTGGACGACCCCAATGTGTCGGTGTATTTGGACAATGGCGTCACAGGCATTATTTTTCCGGACGTGAACAACGCCCTAGAAGCGCAACAAGCGGTCAACGCCTCTAAGTTTGCGCCCATTGGCAAACGCTCGGTCTGCGGTGGATACCCGCATTTTGACTTTGCGTCCGTACCCCTTAAACAAGCTTTGCCCTTGCTCAATGAGTCCACCCTTGTGGTGTGCATGATTGAAACCCTAGAAGGCTTGAGCCATGTAGAAGCCATTGCCGCTGTACCAGGTGTGGATGTTATCCATGTGGGCAGCAACGACTTGTTGGTCAACATGGGCAAGCCCGGCCAGTTTGACGACCCAGAAATCATCGCCGCTCAGGAACGCGCCATTGCGGCAGCCAAAGCGCATGGAAAGTTTGCAGGCATTGGGGGCAATCGCGATGTGCAACGGCAGGTTCAAGCCATAAAAAAAGGCTGCTTGTATGTGACCACCCAAACCGATATGGGCTTTTTGTCCGCTGCGGCGTCTCAGTGGACGCGGGGAGTTAGGGAAGGATTGCAGGGTTGAGGTCTAGATTGGCCTAGGGCATGTAACCTTATAGCATTTAATGAGCAAAATTTCTGTTTACATCATTGCCTTTAACGAGGCAGAGAAAGTGGCCGCCACCATAGAAAGTGTTCAGTGGGCCGATGAGGTGGTGTTGGTGGACTCCTACAGTACCGACGGCACATCTGATATTGCCGAAAAACTGGGTGCAAAGGTCGTGCAAGTGAAGTTTCAAGGCTTTGGAGATCTGCGGAATCAAGCCTTGGCTGCATGTGCGCACGACTGGGTGTTTAGTCTTGATGCAGATGAACGTTGTACACCAGAAGTTGCCCAAGAAATTCGCGCCATTGCCAACGATCCCCATTCGCTTGATGTTTGGCTGGTGCCACGGCGCAATTACTTTATGGGACGATGGATCAAGCATTCAGGTTGGTACCCCAATTTTCGACAACCGCAGTTGTTTCGCAAAGGTTGTCTGACTTACGATCAAAAACCAGTTCATGAAGGGTATGAGGTGAACACCCTCAAACCCGTGGGAACTCTAAAAAATGCCATTTGGCAGTTCCCATTTAAAAATATGGCCGAGGTCATGCATAAGGCCAACAGATACTCAAGCTTAGGCGCAGAAAAGTTGGCTCATCAACACATCACCATGGGCTCGGCGCTGCTTCATGCCTTGTGGGCATTTATCAAACACTATGTATTTAAGCGCGGGTTTTTAGACGGTTGGCCTGGCTTTGTGATTGCATTTGGAAATTTTGAAGGCACTTTTTATAGGTATGTGAAGGCGTTGGAGATGCAGAAGGGTAAAGCTTGGAAACAGCCGCCAAACCAATAGAGCCTGCACCCGTGCTAACAAAAAGTAGCGCGCTTTATGGACGTTTGCTCAAATACATCTGGCCCTATAAAAAGGTATTTGTATTGGCGGTACTGGGTATGGCTGGTATTGCGGCGACTGAACCGATATTTCCTGCAATCATGAAATATCTGATTGACAAGGGGTTTCAAACTCCAGATCAGCGTTTGATCTGGGCAATTCCTTTGGGTATTGTCCTGCTCTTTACCCTGCGTGGTGTGCTTTCATTTTGTACCAACTATCTGATGACGTGGATTTCGACCCGGTTGGTGATTGATTTGCGGCGGCAGCTTTTTGCAAAGATTTTAAAGTTGCCCACACAAGCATTTCATGAGCAGTCAGGGGGCAAGCTGATATCTCGTGTGATCTATGACACCGATAACGTCAACCAAGCGGCAACCAATGTTCTGGTGACCTTGATTCGAGAGTCTCTAACAGCAATTTCGCTCTTGGCTTACCTGCTTTATTTAGATTGGAAACTGACCCTCATAATTTTATGTATAGGGCCGCTTATTGCCTTAATTCTTAAGGGTATGAGCCGGCGAATTCGTACGGCAAGTCGGGCCAGCTTTGAAGCGATTCGAGCGATGGCCCACACTATTGAAGAAACAGCCAACTCGCACAAAGCCATCAAAATATTTGCGGGACAAGACCAGCTCAGCACTCGTTTTTTTATGAACACCGAGCGGTTTCGCCGGTCCATGATGCGTGAGGCTATTCCCGCATCGAGTTTGACTCCAATTACCCATATCGTTGCTTCTGTGGCTGTGGCGTGCATTATCTTTTTGGCGCTCAATCAAACAACGGGGGAAGCAGGTGCGACTGCCGGTGGTTTCATCTCATTCATTGCAACCCTGCTTTTACTCATTTCGCCGATTAAACAGCTGACTTCCATAAATCCCATTCTCCAGCGTGGTCTGGCTGCAAGTGAAAGCATTTTTGGGCTTCTTGATACTCAAGAGGAGTTAGATTGCGGTTTGCGCGAGATGAAACAAGTTAATGGAGTGATTGATTTTGAACAAGTCTGTTTCAGTTACCCGGGCGTAGAGCTCATGGCATTGAAAGATGTCAGTTTTCGTATTGATGCGGGGCAAACAGTGGCTTTGGTCGGTGCATCTGGTGGAGGCAAAACCACCATAGGTTCGCTTCTGCCTCGTTTTTACAGGCCCACATCCGGCCGGATTCTTCTAGACGGTGTGGATATCAATGACTTTACCCTCAACAGTCTTCGTCATCACATCGCACTCGTGAGTCAGGATATCGAACTCTTTAATGATTCTGTTGAAGCCAACATTGCATTCGGCGCTCAAAATACATTTACCCGCGAAGAGGTGATTGCCGCTGCCAAGGCAGCACATGCTTGGGACTTCATTCAGAAACTGCCTGAGGGTTTGAAGACTTATATTGGCGAAGATGGCGCCAAGCTATCGGGTGGGCAGCGTCAAAGAATCGCCATAGCTCGTGCTCTATTGAAAAATGCACCCGTCCTGATCTTGGATGAGGCGACTTCGGCCCTTGACACCGAATCTGAGCGACAAGTTCAGGAAGCATTGATGACTCTGATGAAGGGGCGAACCACCCTGGTGATCGCGCACCGACTCAGCACCATAGTGCACGCCGACACCATATTGGTACTAGACCAAGGGAGAGTTGTGGAACGCGGTAATCACCAACAATTACTCCTTATGGGGGGGCATTACGCCAGTCTTCATCGAATGCAGAGTTAGAGAGCCCTCTTGAAGATTCCTATTTTGATGTACCACCAGATCGACGTACCCCCCCCGCGCGGCACTTTGCTGCGCGGCCTGATCGTGGCGCCCTCCTCCTTGGCCTGGCAAATGCGCATGCTGCGCCTGCTGGGCTACCGGGGCCTCTCGATGCGCGATCTGGAGCCCTATCTGAGGGGCGAGAAGCAGGGCAAGGTGGTCGGCCTGACCTTCGATGACGGCTACCAGAACAATGTGCGTCATGCCCTGCCGATCCTGCAGATGTACGGTTTCACCGCCACCTGTTACGGCGTCAGCAGCACGATCGGCGGCACCAACGCCTGGGACCATGGGAAGGTGGCTGAAAAACCGCTGATGACCTTGGCAGACTGGCGCACCTGGCGAGATGCCGGCATGGACATCGGCTCGCACACGCGCACCCATGCCAGGCTCACGGAACTGCCCGCCGACGAGGCCCGCGAGCAGATCAGCCGCTCCAAACAGGAGCTGGAGCAGGCAGTGGGCTGCGAGGTGCGCCACTTCTGCTACCCCTACGGCTGGTTCGGCCCGGAGCACGCGCAGATGACCAGGGAGGCGGGCTACGCCAGCGCCACCACTACGCACCGCGGTCGCGTGCATGCCGGCGACGACCCCTACACTTTGCGGCGTATCATGGTGGCCCGGGCCACCAACCCGCTGCAGTTCTTCATGAAGATCGCCACCGCCTACGAAGACAAGCGCGGTGGGAACCGAGAATAAGGAAGACGTTGTCTATGGGACTACGTGAACGGATTTCCCGCTTGCTCAAGCGTCGTCGCCAGTACCGCCAGGCGCCCCTGCCCTATCCCTACGTGGGCCACCCGGTGAGCAAGAGCTTCATCGCGGAACTGTTGTCCCGATAATGACGACCGCAACATCGAAGCAAGGCAAGTTGTGAAAGCCATTCCCCTCGCCACGAAGACGCCTAGGCAGTTGATCCGTAAGTATCTGCGCAAGAAGGCCTGGAACTGGTTCGACTGGAACCAGAACATCTTTCTCAAGCCGAATGACGGCATTTCCCATCTCCCCTTGCTGGGCGAGACACATGACGAGGATGTAGTCCAGGCCTTGGTGCACCTGGCCAGGTTCCTGCCCGGCACTTTTCTGGACATCGGGGCCAACATCGGCCTGGTCTCTGTTGCCATGGCGGGTCACGTGGGCAAGATCATCTGCATCGAGGCCAACCCCCTCGTCTGCAATATCCTGAAGGTCAACCTGGCCCTCAACTGCAGCGACTTCGCAGTGCACGAGTATGCGCTCGGCTCCACGGCCTCGACAGCGACGCTGCATGTGCCGCGCAAGAACCTGGGCGGCGCCTTCCTCCTCGACTCCAACCAGTACGATCTGGACCAGCTCGCCCGCAAGGACGGCTACGCCCGCTACAGCAGCGAGAACTATCTGTCGCAAGAGGTCACCATTCGCGCCTGCGACGATGCGCTGGAGGCCATCAAGGCTGGCGGCCACCAGAGCCTGCTCGTCAAGATTGACGTCGAAGGACTGGACCAATTGGTGCTCCAGAGCGCCTTGAAGGTCTTCCCGGCCTTGTTTGCCTCCGCTGCGATTGCGGTGGTGTTTGAGAGTCATGACCGGGCCTCGGCTAAGTGGCTGCGCGAGCAGACGCAGCAATGGGGCTACGAGGTCTATGGCCTGCGGGTAGTCCATAGACCGCGGATACGCCAGCCGGTGCTGCGCCGGCTGTACAAGCTGGTGGCGGGCGAGCGCGACGAGCTGGAGTTCACGCCACTGCAGGAGCTGGCGCCTGACTCCAGCGTCACGAATTTCGCCTGCTGTCCGTCCAGGTTCCTGGGCTAGCTCGCTGCCCGATGCCCGCGCTCTGCCTCTACTGCAAAAGCTTCAGCACCGACCTCAAGCGGGTGGTGCGGCTCGCCGACTCGGTTGCGCGCTTCAATGCCGACCGCCTGCCCTTCGTCGTGTCGGTCCCGCAGGCCGAACTACCCTTGTTCCGGGAACATCTGGCCGCGATGGAGGTGACGCTCATCGCGGACGAGGAGATTGTGCGTGCCAATGAGCGGATGGACGCCAAATCGGTGGCGCGCCTGCCAGGCAACATCAGCCAGCAGATCGTGAAGTCCGAGTACTGGCGCCTCGGCCTGTCCGACGCCTATTTGTGCCTGGACTCGGACTCGGTGTTCATACGCCCCTTCAAGACGGAGGAATTCCTCGCCGCCGACGGCACGCCCTACACGGTCGTGAACGAAGCGCATGAACTCCTGTTCGATGCGCTGAGCCGCGGCAAGATCGCGGTCATCGACAATTTCCGGCGCGAGGCCCAGCTGGTTCAAGACGTCTTTGGCCGCGACGGCAAGGCCTACAGCTTCGGCCCCATGCCCATGGTCTGGCACCGCGCCGTCTGGGAAAGCCTTGAATCCGAGTACCTGCTGCCGCACAACATGACTTTTGCGGACGCCATCCAGTTGGCCCCGCTGGAGTCGAGGTGGTACGGCGAGGCACTGCTCAGGTTCAGGGCCATGGACCTGCGGCCCAGCGAGCCGTTCTTCAAGGTGTATCACTACGCCTGGCAACTGGACAAGGACCGGCGCCGGGGCATCGGGCCGGAACAGCTCTCGCAGCTCTACAGCGGCGTCATCTACCAGTCTTCGTGGGAACGCGAGATGGACTGGCCGCGCGAGGGCGGCACCCCTCTTTCATGGCTCGTGCGCCGGCTGCGCCGCAAGCTCGGGCGCGTCTAGGACTACCCCCATGGTTGCGAACACCGCCAGGCCGGTTCCGCTGCTGCTCACCTCCAGCATCGTGGCGCATGACCTTGACGTTCAGCTGAAGGATACCGAGGCCCGCCTGTACCACGCACTGGAGTCCGTCGAACATTGGCTGCGACTGGACCCCAAGCTCCCTGTGGTGTTGTGCGATGGTTCGAACTACGATCTGGCGCCCGCCGTGAACCGGCGTTTTCCCACGGCGTCGATCGAATGTCTCGCGTTCGATAACAACCAGGCACTGGTCAAGGAGCTTGGGCGCGGCTGGGGCGAGGGGGAGATCGTCAAGCATGCGCTCCGCCACTCCCAACTGATACAAGATGCGGGCTGTTTCGCCAAGTGCACCTCCAAGCTCTGGGTTGAAAACTACAAGGACTGCCTGCGGCACTGGAGTGGTGGGCTTCTGTTCTCGGGCATCTTCCTGAACATCTTTTCCCCGTTCAAACCGACCGTCTTCAGGAATCTCGACACACGCTTTTACGTCGCCAGCGTGGCGATGTACGAGCGGTACTTCGTGGACGCCCACCTCATGATGGACTCCCGGGCAGGGCACGGATTGGAGGACAGTTTCTACGATATCTTCGTGCAACAAGGTTTAGCGAAGTGTCTGCTGCCAACACCACCCGTTATCTGCGGGGTGGGCGGCGGGACCGGCGTTTACTACAAGAAACGCAGCACACGCCTGCTGAAAGACAGGCTGCGCCTGTTGTCCGTCAGGCACCAGAGTCGGTTCTGCCAGTTGTTCTGCGACTGAGGCCCGTGCCTACCATCGCCGCTGCTTGCGTTTCAGCAGCTTTCTGAGGCGGTCCTTCAAGGGTGGCCGGTACCCTTCTTGCGGCTTGATGCTGTCCAGGTAATCCCCGTCCAGGTCATCGCCGGTCGCGACGCCGCAGCGCAAGACCTCGGACAGGAACATGCCCAGTGTCCGTGTCTGCGTGTACTCGTAGCACAGCCCGCCAACCGGGCTGGCCACCGGCACCGGCTCGAACGCCTCCAAGGCCCGCGTGATCTTCATGCCGTCGGCGATGGCGAAATTTACGGATTGGTTGCCCACGTACACCCGGCAATCCTGCATCTGCCGGGCCATCTCCAGCGCATCAGCCACCGGCACGTGCCGCAGAGACGACAGTCCGTGGCGCTCGACGAAGTCCTCGTACTCGTACCTCAGCCCTATGAAGCCAACCTTCTCAATGGCGTCGAGGAAGCCGTAATTGATGGATGTGTTGCAAAACCGCGTGGTCCGGCCGACCAGCACATTGAATGCGGGCTCCCGAGCCGGCAAAGGCTTATCCGGCAGGCTTAGCCAGGGCGCCTCGATGGGAAATGCCACGCCGAAGGCCTTGCGATACCAGCCCTGGATCAGGCCCGCCTTCAGGTTGAGGCCGCTGTGCTTGAAACCGTCGAGGTCCAGATACTCTGAAGGCAGTTCACAGCTCCTGACGAAGTGCACCTTGCGCAGATAGGGCTGAACCTCCAGCAGGGGAGCAATGAAGGCAAACAGACCCTGACCGACCATCAGGTCGCCACCCGGATGGAAAACATCGCCCCCCAGGCGCGAGGGCACATCCGATGGAATGTAGAGATCCACGGCTTGCCCCGCCTGCTCCGCCATGCGCTTGACGAGCGGCAGGGCGTAAATGATGTCACCGAGCCGGCCGGAATGCTTGAAGTTGAGATGCTTGGACATGTATCGTTTGCCTTGGAGACCGGTCATTTCAGGCAGATGCGGCGCCGTTGGGCAAGAGGGGCATTGTTAGTCATGTTGTAAGAAAACAAAGGTCCTAAACCAATGACTTAGTCTTGTATTTGCGCTTGACAAATTACGCTCTTGGAATCGCATACCATCGCATACCATCGCATCGTATCGCATTGCCAAAAACATGTATTTGCGGACACAGCACCACCAGTCACAGGGCCCAGCCCCGGAAGTCCGCTAGGTAAGGTACCCGAGAGAGGTTGTAAATGAACTACTCAGAGTGATTATGGTTCATATATTTATAAGATGAAAATATTATAAAATGTTAGTGGCTATCACAACAAGTGAGCGCTGAAGTGAAGTGATGATGCTATCGCAAATGATGTGGTTAGCAACTGCTTTTCCTGAGTCGTAATCTATATAAATTTTAATTATGACTTTTAATGACAGAAAATTGATTAACCCGTTGGGTGTTTAGGTCAATAATTTTTTTATATTCCGTTGCCATAACCAATTTTTAATAATGCTTCGAGGAGCATCTTCAGACAAAGCCGCAACTCTTAATAGCTCTCTGGCTTCAAGCTCAGTCGTCCATTGGTTCCCCCTTTTTAACTTTTGATATGTTAGAATTATCTCCAAGTTTCCTTGCCTTGTGTGCTCGAAGTGGGAATTCGGATGCAATCTTTGCAGCATTTTTTTATTTCTATTAATAAGTTGACGCGCAGCTGAGTTATTGCGAAATGTTGCGCTTCCCGAATGAAATATAAATACATCTTCTGTTATCTTTTGTTGGTAGCCAGTTTGACGAAGGCGCAGACTGAAATCAAAATCTTCATAGTATCCAAGACCAAATGCGAGATCTAACCCCCCAAGTTCATTCCAAACATCATGCCGAATTGCAATACAAAAAAAATCACAGCGGTATGTCGGCATCAACTGACCTGTGGGGTTTGAATTCAGCCACTCACCTATTTTGAGCCACTCCATTGCTGTTGCATCTGGTTTCCAAAGGCGCTGACCGTTACCAGCTGAATTGGTAACTGGACCAATCATCGCCAAGTCTGATGGAGCATTGCGAATGACTTGTTTAAGTGCATTTAATGTGTATGGCGGAAAAATAGTATCGTTGTTGACCAGGAAAAGCCACTGGCCGCATGCATGTGCAGCTCCCCAATTCATACCACCACTGTAGCCTCTGTTAATGTCACTTAACAGTAATTTCACTTTAGGGTTTTTCGAGCACCAGGCAGCAGTTTTCAATGCGGAATCATCGTCCGAGCCGTTATCAATGACGATGATTTCAATTTCAGGGTCATCAATCCATGTTTTGAGTGAATCTAGGCAAGTACGTGTTGTGACGTCAAAGTTCCTGAAACCTAACACAACAAGTGACACTAATGGATGCATCAATAAATTACTTATGGATATGCGAAAGAATTTTTAAAATATGTACTACCGCTCCATGGGTCGTATAAGGACTAGTATGTCCGTTGTCAGGTAGACCAACTTTACACCATTGATCAAAAAGTATAAATAGTGTTTGGGCAATGTCTTTAACTGTGTATTCCTGTTCTTTGTTTTCGATAACTTTATGACCTTGTCCCATTAGGATTTTGACCATTTGAGGATTCCTTTCCACCGTCGCCAAAATGGGCCTCTGCATCCATAGGTATTCATAGAGTTTCGAAGGAATGTATTCAGCGCAGACAGGTTCATGTCCATGCAACAGCACCAGAACATCAACGTTTCGCATGAGTCTCAATATTTGCTCTCGACCGGTTAAGCCAGAGGCAGGATCCTGCTCTATACGACCAATGTGCTTGATGGCATTTTTTACTGACAATGCAAGTGTGGGGCTAGCCAGTTTGCTGGCAGTAGCAGGGTCCAGTGGGCCACCATATACATGCAACTCCATCATTCCCAGCATGCCAGGATGCTGATATTGCAGCAATTCAAGAGCTTCTACAAATGCAACCAAGTTACGGGTGGCAGACAAAGAGCCAAAGTGACCCAACACCATTTTGGAGCCGGGTTGGTAGGGAGGCAAAACTTTGAATGGCCGGTCAATGCCTGGTAACAAGGCGTGGCCTCGATTGTCCAGCTCGGGGTGACGCGTCTTGGCACTGGCAAGCGCTTGATCGGTGAACCAAATCGCCACGTCTGCATCAAGGCAGATCATCACTTCCACGCGGGCTTGCATTTTTTGTTGAGCAGTAAGTGGCTGGGTACCGGGAATAACTAGGGGATCATGCACTTCTGCCATCCAGGGGATGGAAAGTTTTTTTTTCAAGCGTTGTCCAGCCCAATGGGCAGCAAAAGCACCCCCTGTCGAGTAAATCAGATCAAAGGACTGTTGGCGGGAAAGCTGCAGACCTTTAAGGTAAGCACTCAGCCACCAAGACCAAGAGCTTTCAAGGGGCATCAAAAGCTTTTCAATCAATATACCAGGCAACAAAATCAAGGACGCCAAGCCCATCAAAGTGCGGTAGACCAGCCTATTCCTGAAACGTTTGCGTAATGCATGGCGTAATTCAAAACGCAATCCTGCCGGACCCAATGGCCACAGCTGGTGGTGTTGAACCAAACGATCGGGACTGCCCGAAACTCCGCTCAGAACAACCAGTTCAATACCTGAAGCAAGCAGATGCGGAATTTTGTCCGTGATGGTTTGGCTTGCGGCGCGACCATCCATATTGAACGCATGAGATAAAATCAACCATCTTGGTTTATCAAGTGATGCATGCACAGTTCAAAATCAATCAAAAATCTTTTTAATTTAAGTTGGATATCTTCTCTGCCAATCTCATTTGTGCGAATATGTAGGCAATTATGAATCCTTGCATTTGTAGAAGGTGCTCTCTGTATACAGAATCAACTAATCCTCTTGTAGTCCAAAAAAGACAAATTAAAACCAATGCATAGGCCCATGACCTGCATGATTCATTAGATATAAATTTTGTGCCGAATTTAATAAAGAAAATAAAAACACCAAGAAGAATAATAACTCCAGCCCAACCCAAGGCTAATGATAAGTCTATCCAACCATTGTGGGCGTGGGAGAAGTGGTGCACTGGCGAGTGAGTACATTCAAGACTGATCAACTTTTGATACGAGACCCTGCTGCCATCCAGTCCAAGTGGATGTTGGAGAGCCAAATCAATTCCAACCCTCAGCAGCACTATGCGCCCGCCATCTGAGCCAAGTCCTGCAATAAGCTCATCAAAATAATCTGACTTTTTATCGGGGAAAGCATTTTTTAAAATTATTTCTTGAGATGAATTCAAGCCATTGCATATAAAACTTTTAGGGTTTTCAACCAGATATCCAATTTTGATTCGATCAAACATAAAATGCCATCGAGGGTCTTTGTGTATTGAGTAGGCGGCAAATGAAAAAATCAAAATGAAAGAAAGATAATAAAAAACTTTTGTTAAAAAAATACTATTAGTAAAGTTTTTGATGTTATGTGGTGTTTTTTGAAACTTCCTGTTCAAATTTTGTGTGAGCAATACTACTAAAAACATTATAACAATCAAAATGGCAAAAAATAATGCACCTCTAGACCCCGCAATAATAATGCTTAGAAAACAGAATATTAATCCTATCAAATAAGAAAATGCCTTTGAGGATGAAAAGCCATTCGTAATTGAGATGGAGCTTGCTAAAAATAGCGCAATAGCTTGGCATGCAGGGTAGCCTAAATTACCGTGCATAGGCTCAAGTCCTCTGAAATTGAGGGGAAACTTATTAAATTGTAGATCAAAGTTTACTAAATTCCAATCAAATGAATTTAATATATTACGAATTGGGTAATCACCGAGTTTATTTGGGTCTAAAACCTCAAGCCATATAAAGAGAGTAAGAGTAAGGTGTATCAGATTAGGTATTGCACTGATCCATGCTAAGCTTAACAATCCTAATCTTTGCTTTATAATGATAATAGCTAGCCCAAAACCAACAATCCAAGAGAGAATAGATTGTAACCATTCGCCTCTTAACTGGATGATTGCAATATCTTGTTCATGCGCCCACAATGGAAAAAGTATTAAAAATAAACACCATGTGATCCAGATGAGTGGGATTGAAGTTAAAAAATGCTTATAAAAGCTGTAATACTCTTTTTTGAAAACTTTAGTTAAAACGATCGTTGCGATATACAAGCATAAAATCAGCAGCAAAATATTTCTTAGTGCAATAGTTCCAGAAATTGGAAGAATTCCTAGATAAATAGATGCAAGCCATAAAATGACTTTTTCTGAATTTATATGATTCACTATTCTTTCAGATGGCTCGTTTAAGGGGGCTTTTGAAAGCAGAGGGGTTGTTTCTTTGAGCAGCCAAGTTTTAGGTGCATTTGCTCAGAACAGGTAAAGATGGTGGTGATAGGTGGATTTGAACCACCGACATCAGCATTATGAATGCTGCGCTCTAACCAACTGAGCTATATCACCGTAAGAGAGATTATAGCCAAAGCGCTTCTAGCGGCTTACCCCAAAGGCTTGCCGCCAAACTCTCATATGATTAGTTCACTAAGCAAGCAATCTTGGATGGACCTGTATGACCTCTGATCTGCTCACCTTGAGCCTAGCCGTTTCCGACAACGAGCGAACCCGCCCCATCACCCAAGGCCGCATTCGCATGCAGGGCGCGCGCTTGGTTCCAACGGTCATACACCCCTCTGAAATGTTTTGGCGTCAACTCAAGTACGCGGACTTTGATGTATCTGAAATGTCCTTGTCTTCGCTGTTCATCGCCACAGCTCGGGGCGACCGGCGTTGGGTGGCGCTGCCCATTTACACCTCTCGCATGTTTTTTCACACCAACATTTTGGTCAGAGCTGACCGAGGTATTGAACGACCCCAAGATCTGGCGGGCAAGCGTGTGGGCGTACCCGAGTACCAGCAAACCGCAGCGTTGTGGTCGCGCGGCATTTTGCAGCACGAGTTTGGCGTGCAGGCACGTGACATCGAATGGTTTATGGAGCGCGGCCCCGACAAAAGCCATGGCGGCGCTACAGGCTTTAAGCCGCCAGAAGGCGTGCGATTGAACCAAATTCCTGCCACCACCAACATTGGCGAAATGCTGCTCAGCGGCGAGTTGGACGCCACTTTGCTCTACCTTAATGAGCGCAATTTGGTGGACCGCAGCACTTCCGATCT
>Ga0214917_10004585_pt1 | contig 15278 bp, 12 predicted proteins | sample LL_1208_BB_MetaG_FD_177983 | JGI IMG/M metagenome (GOLD analysis project Ga0214917, IMG submission 177983) | Freshwater microbial communities from Lake Lanier, Atlanta, Georgia, United States - LL_1208_BB | ecosystem: Environmental > Aquatic > Freshwater > Lake | place: USA: Georgia | collected... | reverse complement strand
TTCCATATGATATTTATTCAGAATTATCACTTTATATTATATATTATACTTTAAATAGGTATAAAGGTATTAATATTGATATATTTAATAAAGAATTAAATGATAATAATATGTATATAAATAGTGAAATAGATATATTAAAAAAATATATAATAATATTTGGCATGATTTAAAACCTATTATACACAAAATAGAGTCAATATTAATGCATAAGAAATATAAAGTTTTTTATTTAATTATTTTTTTCTATATATAATAAGACCGGATTAAAAATAAGTAAGTCATATATTTGCACATGAAGATTGACGTAATATAAAAGTTTTTGAAACTTGTCATTTATTTAAATATTAATATAAAAATAATTAGATATTTTTTTTTCAATATCATTTTGCGTTAAATTATCTTGAAGATAATGGCATAATAAATCATTATTTATTGTTTTAGTTTTTATAATATCACCAGATATATTAAATAATCTTTTTTGTTTATATAATACTAATATAGTTGTTATAAAATGTATTTGAAAAACACCACAATGTTTACCTGATATTTGTATTTGTTTATTATTTCTCCATGATAAAATATTGTTATATTGTAATTTTAATTGTATTAAAAATAAATCTAATAAATTTTTAAATTCAGGACGTATATCACCATTTAATGAATCATAATAAAATATTGCATTTTCAACAACACAAATACCAATCCAATGACCTGGTTTATAATCAGTTGATTTGATTGTTAAAAGTAATAAATAATAAACATCATATATTTTATTATTATTATAATTAATAGGATATTTAATAAAATCAGAATAATTATATAACCAACTATCTTTATAATCTAATAAACATGGACCTCTATAATGAAAATTATAATAATTAGTTAATTTATCAAATATTTTTATTAAATTATTACCTGATAAACCATGAAAAAATATATTTGGCACTTTAATTTGAAATTCTCTTGTTTCATTAAATAAAAATTCTTTTATTTTATCTTCTAATTGTACATTTTGATTTATTGATAATAATTCTTTAATTTCATTTAATGATGGTAAATTTTTTAATTTAAATTTATCCATTAATTTTATTCTTATTTTTTCATAAATTTTTGATGTAATACATATTATATTATCATTTGATTCAAATAAACTATTATTATTATTCATAACAAAACATTTTTTTTTATTTGATTATATATAAAAAAATTTATAATTCACCATCATCATTATTTTGATTAGTTAAAGCTTTTAAATAAGTCATTTCATCACATTTATTTTCAATTTCAGTCATACAACATACTTGCCACATTAATTTATATTTTTCTTCATAATATAAAAATGATGATATAATTTTACATGGTTTAATATACACTTTATATGTAGAATATTTATTAATAATTGTAGATATATCCTTTAATGAACTAATATTTTCAATACATTTATTATTTTTATTTATTATTAATTGATATTTTGATATATTTGTTAATCTATCTTTAATAACTTCAATTCTTAAATGACCTATCATTGATGGATTAACGCTTTTACTATTTTCAGGATAATTAAAATAATTTCTAAATCCATGATATTTATTTATTTCTTTAGTTTTTTTATCTTTATATGTTACATCACCCTCCATTAAATCAAATTTATAATTATTATTTAATACGTTTATGTATTCTTCCATATATGCTAAAACTGATTCATTAACACAATTATGTGGAAATGAATAATCAACTGTTCTAACTTTTTCTAATTCAGATTCATCTAATTTTTCTGTATATATACTAAAAGGATTTTCATTAACAGTAAATGTAATCATATTATAATTAACATTAAAATTAATATATGATATACCAGTTTGATTAGCTACTGATCTATGTTTACTAACTTTTGCATTTGAAATAAAAAATTCAGCATCAGTTTTTGCTAAAATTTTTGCTTCATCAACAGTTTTTAAATCTAAATCTATGCAATTCATTATATTATTTGTCATAATATGATTATTTTTAACTTCTATACTATTAATATATAAACTGATTTCACTTTATTTATAATGTTAAGTAAAGAACAATTAGATATTTATAATAATTTAAAATTAAATAATTCAATATTAGTTGAAAGTTGTGCAGGATCAGGTAAAACAACATTAATTGAATATATAGTTAATAATATGAAAGATAAAAATATACTTATACTATGTTATAATAGAATGTTAATGAATAATACATATAGTAAAATATATATGTTAGATAATATAACATGTAATACATTTCATTCATTTGGTTTAAAATATTATAATAGTAATTGTATAACTGATGAAGGTATATTAACAATATTAGAAAATAATCATAAAAAAGTTAAAAATGATATATTTGATTTAATAATTATTGATGAATGTCAAGATATTACATATTATTATAATGAATTTATTTCAAAAATAATAAAAGATTATTGTAAAGATAATTATTTAATTTGTATGTTAGGTGATTCAAATCAAATGATTTATAAATTTAAAGGTGCGTCAACAGATTATATGTATATGAGAAATTTAATAAAATTTAAATTAAATATTAGTTTTAGAATTACAAATAATATGGCACATTTTATTAGAAATGGTCTAAATATTGAAATATATTCAGATAAAATAGGTTCACCTGTAAGATTTATTGAAACAGATAATAGATGGTATGCAACATATAAAGAAGTTTGTTATTATTTAAATTTAGGTTATAATTATTCTGATATATATATTATAACACCAAGTACAAAATGTAAATATTATAATTCATCAATTAAATTATTACAACAATTATTAACATATAAAAATATTTTTATTGAAATACCTGATGATAATTATGAAAAATCAATAAATTTTTTTAATAATAAATTATTAATTAGTACTATTCATGGTATGAAAGGTTTAGAAAATAAAATTGTTATATTTACTATGTTTGATAAAACATATGATAATATTTTTAAAAAAACTAATTTAATTTGTCCAAATGAAATATATGTTGCACTTACTAGAGCAACAGATCATTTAAGTATAATATCTAATGGTAATCATTTTGATTTTTTTAATAAATCAATTTTAGATAATATTATTTATTATTCATTTTATTCACATAATTCATTATGTTTTATATATCCTCTTAAATTTATTAATAATGATATTATTAGATGTGAACATGGTGGTAGTATTAATTTAAGTTTATTAAATGAAAATACTGAAAAAAATATTTATAGAATATGTTTTAAATGTATAAATAAAAATATTTTATATTTTATTGATTATTATAATTGGAATAATTATCCAAATAAAAATTATATTAAAATAAAATATGAAAAAAGTAAATATAGTGTTACAGAATTATTATCATTTATTAATATTGATGATATTATTTATATTAATGAATTAAATAAAAATAATCAAATTTATGAATTAAAAAAAACAATTTATTTTAATAAAATTGATTATATTAAAAAACATACAAATCAATATTTTGATAATATTGAAATTTGTGAATCAATTCAATCATTAATTGGTAGAATTATTATTTATTATATTGAATATAAACTTACTAATGATATAAATATTATTAATAATGATACTGTTAGAAAAAATGTATCATTAAAAATTTTTAATAAAATATGTGATAAAGATATTATTTTAAATGAAATTGAAAAAAATATTAATAAAAATAAATGTTGTGAAATGTTAACTATTATTTCTTTATATGATGAAATGATACATACTAATTATACACATCGTGTTAATCTTCAAATAAAAAATTATAATATTATTAATATTAAAATAATTGAAAAAATATTTAAAAAATTTAAAAAATATTTAGTTATAAATAATATTATAAATGATAAATTAAATATTACTAAATTTGAAGTTCCTGTTGAAAAAAATATAAATGATAAAAAAATTAGAGGATCAATTGATATGATATTTAATAATAATATAGTAGAATTTAAATGTAAATCATTTAGTACTAAAGAAGATATATATCAATTATTAATATATGCTTATTTATTTAATAAAGATAATAATTATAAATATAATAATTATAAATATAAAATAATTAATTTATATACTAATGAATATACTGATATTATTATTAATGATCATGATAAAATTTTAGATATTATTGATTATTTTATTAAAAAATGTAATAAGTAAATTTAAAATTCATATTGTAAATAAATATAATTAATCAATAACTGTATATTTAATATTGCCGTTTAATATTTTTGACAAATTGTCTCCTAAATCACTATATTTATAATTTAGTTTATAGTTTATTTTACGATTTTTAACATCATTAGCATTAATACTATTTGATATATTATCATTCAATATATCATTATTTGATATATTATCATTCAATATATCATTATTTGATATATTATCATTCAATATATCATCATTTAATATATCATTAACATTATTTATAATATTATTACTACTTAATATAACTTCATTTAATTTTTTTATAATATCTCCAAAATTTTCATTATTAATATCTTTATTAGTTAAATCATTATATAACTCGTCAAAATTTTTATTTATTATTATATTTATTATTTTATCATATTTATAATTTTGTATCAAATTTGTATTTATAATAGAAAATAATTTTGAGTTTTTATTATAAAATCTAATAATTAGATTTAATAATTTATTTTTATTTTCTAATGCTTTAATAATATCTTCGTCATATGTATATTTTATATTTTTACCTAAATTTTTTACATCATTATAAATTTTTTTTTCATTATTTTGTTTTTTTTTAGTTAATAGACGAATTAAACTATACAATTTTCTTTCATCATTTTTGATTTCATCATTTTTGATTTCATCATTTTGTATTTCATCATTTTTTATTCTATCTTCAAGTATTTTTATAGTTAGTAAACGAATTAAACCATAAGTTAAATCAATATTTTTGTCACCAATTAATACTAAAATTAGATCTTTAAAAGGTATTTTTTTTGCTGCTTTTGATATTTTATTAAAACTTTCATTTGATAATAATTGTTGATCAAGTACTATACTAGATATTCCTATATGTTTATTGTAATTGTTATTAAAGAATTTTAAAATTGATCTTTCAGCAAATCCTGTCATTATTATATTAATAACTTATAAATATAATTCATTTTATAAATTATGATGTAATTATTTTATATAAATTAATTTTACTTTGTAAATAATTTATATTTCTTAATGTATTAGATAACATTATACGTTCTGATCTAGAATGTGAATCATAATATTGATCAAGAAAATAAAAATTTATTTTTTTTACATATTCATGATCATCTTCACTAAAATCTTTATAATCTGCTAATTTTGGTTGTTTTATTTTTTTTAATATACTCATACAATTTTTATCTTTACATAAACAATTATAACTTTTAATTTGATTTCTATATTTATTTAATTCATTATCATCAAATGGTTTATAATTTGTAACTATAAAACATTTTAATTCTAAATTTATTAATTTATCATCATTAGTAATATCAAAAATTTTTTTTGTTAATAATTGTGTATTTAAATTATTACCATTTACAATTCTTTTTGTTAATAATTGTGTATTTAAATTATTATCATTTACAATTCTTTTTGTTTTAATATAACTATAATTATATTCATCTTTTATATATTCTAATACAGTACAATTTAAAATTAAAGCACGTTTTTCTAATTCTTTTATTAATTTTATTGGTGTATTAGGTAAATTTTTATCAGTATTAGATAAATAAAAATTATATATATCATCTATATTATATTTATAATTAATTTTTTTTAGATAATTATCTAATTCTGTTCTTTTAAGTTTTTTATCCATAAAATAATTAATATTAAGTATTATTAAATTATTTATATTTTTATATTATAATTTTGTTCAGATTCATTTGTTCTCTCAACTACATCAATTAAATCACATATAAGTCCAATTTTTAAAATATTATCTTCAGTAACATAATTTGGTTCATATATAACTTTAGTTATTATTATTGGATTATTAATATTATTAATAACTTTATCATTTATTACTAAATTATTTATTAATGCAATAACATTATCTTTTCTAAAATATTTTTGATCATTTACATTAATCATATTTTCTAATACAAATGCAATAGACATATTTTTAAAATATGTTATACCAATTATAGAATATTTTACATTTATAATAAAATTATTATCATTTGGATTTTGATATGTTGTTTTTTCATATGAAACATTATCAATACCTGTTACATAAATATTACCATATAATTTATTAACATATTTTTTTTCTAAAACTTTTATTATATATATTTCATTAATTTTATGTATCATTCTTATATCATAACCTATTTTTTCAGTTGCAATATTTTGATTTGATATTATTTTTATGTCATCCATAATTCATAAATTAATCTAATACAATTCACTTTATATAAATTAAACTATCATAAAGTTTCTATTTACTTTCATTACATGATTCATAAAATCTATTTAATTCATTATAAAATCCAATATTTGGATCTACAACTGATCTCTTTTTTTTTAAAAATTCTAATGCATCATTAAGTGATAGACCATGATATTTAATGAGATATGCTATAACTAATGAGGGTGATCTAGATATACCAGCTTTACAATGAACTATAACATTATAACCTATTTTTAAATACTTGTTAATCAAATCTGCTATTGAATCAAGATGATCATATATTTTACATTCAATTGTATCTAATAAAGGTATTCGTAATGTTATTTTAAAATATGCTAATACCTCTAAATTAGTAGTAGCATTTATTACTAATGTTTTAGTATGATCTATATTATTACTTTCAACACTTTTTAAACCATTAAAGCTAGTCAAATAAAGACCAGGTAGTATTTCACTAACTTGGTTAGTTACTTGTTCATTATCTATCTCTTCTTCTCTATCATATATAACTTTTGAATTAAATTTGAGTTTTCCATATTCTTGTGTTAATTTTTTTCCTATATTTTTTAGACGTTGAGATCCATTCATTTTCATAAAAAGTTATTAATATTAATCAATATAAATTTCACTTTTTGTAATTAAATTATTTTATAAATTTCACTTTAATTAATTGTAATTGTTAAATTATTTTATAAATATAAAAAATTTCACTTTAATTAATTGTAATTGTTAAATTATTTTTAATAATTTACTTTAGTCAATTGTAATTGTTAAATTATTTTATAAATTTCACTTTAATTAATTGTAATTGTTAAATTATTTTATAAATATAAAAAATTTCACTTTAATTAATTGTAATTGTTAAATTATTTTTAATAATTTACTTTAGTCAATTGTAATTGTTAAATTATTTTCTTTTTCTTTAATACAAGTAAATTTAAACATAATTTTATCATATTTATATTTTCCTAATGTTATAATATCATTTAATTTAATTTTTTTATCATCAATAATTTTATATCCTTTTGATTCATAATTATTTAATATAATATTATGTCTATCATATATATTTAATGGAAATGGTATACCATTATAATTATTAGGATAAATTAAAAATTGTATATTATCTGAAGAATATTTTTCCATATCATATAAACGTTTATAAAAATCATCACATGTTAATTTATTATTTTCATTATTATCAATATTAAAATAATTTGTAAGTTTTTTCATATTTTCTTTATTAATAGATTGACTACAAATCCATCCTTTTAAAATATTATTATTATATTTAGATTTAACAATATCAAGTTTTAAATCATCTACAAATTTATTTGAAAATTTTAATTTAAATTTATTTGAAACAATACCACAAATATCAAATATTTTTTTAGAATTTAAATAATCTAAATCATAATAATATTCTTCACCTTTTATTGTTTTATTAATATTATAAAAATTATGAATATTTAAAAATTTATTATCAACTTCTTCTTTAAAATTAATTATATTACTAAAAATATAAATATTATTACGCATTGTTATTATAAATATTTTTTCATTATCAATTAAATATTTTAATGAAATCATTATAGAAAGTTCATTAAATTTAGGTTTTAATTCATTTAATAAATCATTATATGATAAAATTTTAATATTAGAAAACATAGTTAATATATATTGTATTATATTATATATTTTATTATCTTTTTCAATAAGTGATCTAGTTGAATTAGTAACTTTACCAGTATATATTTTTTCTGAATTATAAATATTATAATCAATAGATGCTTTTTCAAGTATTGAATAAATAATTTTATTATCTTTAAATTTATTTTCAGCTAATTTATAATTATTTATTTCAACTGATGTATTATTTGATAAAATTAATGCAATATTATAAATAAATACATTAGGTATTTTATTATTACGTATTATATAATCATTATGACTATTTAAACGTATAGCTCTTCTTTCAATTTGTTCATTTCTTGAAATAGTTAATGGTGCATCAAATTTTATAACATGTATAACATTTTTTAAATTAATACCTTCATTTATCATCATAGATGCTAAAATAATTTTAATATATTTACCATCAATATTAGATGATGAATTAAATAAAGTTAATGTATCAATAATTGTATTATCATTAGAACTACAAATAAAAAATGTTAATGGTGACCATTCATGTGATAATGAAGTATGAACACTTTTTCTTTGACCACAACTATAACATAATTTTTGTGATTCAATACCTTTATCTTGATTTGAATAATCAGTATAACCTTCATTTATTAATAATTCACCAAATATATCAATAACTATTGATTTAAATGATGAATATATAAATATATTACCATTTAAATTATTTAATAATTTAAATACATAATACATTTTAGGTGAAAATGAATATATATATTTAAATGAAAATAATTTACCTGATAATTTATTATCATCAGTTAAATATAATAAATTAGGTTCATTTATTTCAAATATACTTGATAATAATGAATTATAATTTTTTTTATTTATTTTTAAACTTTCAACAATCATATTATAACCTTTATTACCATATATAGGTGTAAATTTCATATCAGATGTTGAAATATATGGTAATATTATATTTGATATACTTTCAAAAATTTTACCTAATGAATCTTTTTTTTTTGATCTAATTGAATTAATTAAAATTTCATATACTTTACTACATTTAACTTCACAAACTTTTATTGTTTCAAGATCTAATAAATATTTACCTATTTCAATTTTTTTAGATAAATAAATAGAATCATTTATATTTAATGTTGAAACATATCCTGTAATATCTTTTTGTAATCTATTTGGATCATATAATACTGGTTTATTATCAATATAATTAAAATAATCACGTTTATTTAATTTACGATCAACTAATAAAAAATTAAATATATCTATTACTTCATCCATTAAATTTTTTATTGGTGTTGCCGTTAATGCTAATACTTTCATTTGTTTAACATTATCTCTAATTTTTGTTATTGCTACTGTATAATTATTATTAGTAACATTATGTACTTCTTCTAATACAAATATTGAATTTTCATATTCTGTAAAATCTACTTTAATTGATGAATAATCTTTATATGTTTTTAATGTATTTTCATCAATATTTATTTTTCTTTCACCGAGTATTTTATTATACATTGATTTATATGTTAAAATTTTTATATAATCAATCATTTCTGGTATATATTTTAATATTTCATTATTCCATTGATATTTTAATAATTTTCTTGGTACTAATATATATATATATGAACTTTGATTTACTATATAATCAATATTATTTTTTAAAATTCTTAATAATGATAATGTTTTACCTGATCCAGGTGAATGAAATAATAATAAACTATTATATGGTGTATAAGATGAGATAAAACGTGAAACAAATTCTTGATATGGTTTTAATACTATATTTTCATTTAATATACGTGTTTTAATAATTAACATTTTTTCTTCATCTGTTAAATCTTTTGATTCATTATTTTTCAAAATTAATTCACTAAATTCTGAATGATATAATAATTTTTCTTGAAAATTTTCTTCGTCTAACATTGGATAATAATCAATCATAATAAATTAATATTGTTTAATATACAAAAGATATATTTTCAGTCATATATAATATTAAAATAAATTTAAGTCATTAAACATACTATACTTTATAAAAAGTGTACAACGTTGTTGGTGAGAATTCTCACCAACAACGTTGTACACTTTTAGATATAAAATAATTTTATATGAAATAATGTTGTGTATAATAATAATGGATGAAATAATATTATATAAAATAATGTTGTGTATAATAATATTGGATAAAATAATATTATATGAAATAAGGTTGTGTATGATAATAATGAATGGATAAAATATAATATAACTTTATAATATTTTACAATAGTATTTCATACAATCGATTATATAAATGTAGTTTATATAATCCAATCGTATTTCATACAATCGTATTTCATACAATCGATTATATAAATGTAGTTTATATAATCCAATCGTATTTCATACAATCGTATTTCATACAATCGTATTTCATACTTTATATATATTAATAGTATTTCATACAATCTAAAAGTGCACAAGGTCGTTGACTCGAATTCGAGTCAACAACCTTGGTCACTTTTAGATTAATATATATACGAAGGAAGTATGACTGAGGAAAATAATTTTATATTAAATAAGGTTGTGTATAATAATAATTTTTTGTATATTTAAATAAATGTAAGTTATTACTTAAATCTTTAACTAATTTATCTTGTGTTATATCCATATATTATTTTTTATATTTTCTGTTAATTCATATTGTTTATGTATTTACAATACTTAATTTCAAAATTATAATATTTTTGTAAATAATTATATATAATAAATTATTACAAGATAAATATTCTGTAAAGTGACTAAGGTCGCTGTGGAGAATTCTCACCAACAACCTTGTACACTTTTAGATTAATATATATACGAATGAAGTATGACTGAGGAAAATAATTTTGTATGAAATACGATTGTGTATAATAATATTGAATGTAATAAGATTGTATATAATAATAATGGATGAAATAAGGTTGTATATAATAATATTATATAAAATAATGTTGTGTATAATAATAATGGATGAAATACGATTGTATGTAATAATATTGTGTATAATAATAATGGATGAAATACGATTGTATACAATCAGATTTATCTTTTATAATATTTATAAATTAATTTAGTATTGTTTAGAATCAATAAAAATTTTTAATATTGAAGCATAATGTTTTTTAATATATAAAAGTAATTCACGTTCATTCTTTTCTTTAAGTTCAATTGTATTACGTTTTATATCTAATTTATCTTTGTATTCATCACGAAAACTTGAAAAGTATTGTATACTTGAAGGAAGTGTAAATTCATATAATTTTCTATATTCTCTAAATTCTTTTTTTCGTTTATTTAAATATTTTGACATTGTTCTAACTACATGATATTCACTATCACTTATTTTATATATTAAAAATACAGACCAGTCGTCTTCTGGTATAATATTTTCTTTTAAAGTTTCAAGTAAATTATTTATTTTATCTAATTTTTCTTGTGTTGTTTTATTTTGTTCTAATAATTGATTTGAATTAGATAATAATTTTTTAATATCTTCTGATTGTTTATTATTTATATCTTCTAAATTTTTATTTGTTTCTAATATTTTATTATTTGATTCTTCTAAATTTTTATTTGTTTCTAATATTTTATTATTTGTAACTTCTAAATTTTTATTTGATTCTTCTAAATTTTTATTTGTTTCTAATATTTTATTATTTGTAACTTGTAAATCTTGTATATTTTTACATAACACATCTATCTTATCTTCTTTTATTCTTAATTCTCTTTCATATTTATCTTTCATATAATTAGAAATTATTTTTGTAACTTTACGAAAAAATTCTACAGATATCCATGTTGAAACTGCTATAGCAAGTTCTTCATGTACATATGTACCTTTTAAATGATTTGAAACATCTAATATTTCAATTGAAGGTTCGGATATACCTTCTTCGGTAAGTGATTTATAAATTTCTCTATAGTTAGATGTTCTTGTATAATTACTGTATTTTTTATTTGTACTTGCACAAAGTTTAGTAATATTTACATATCTATTATATTTTAACATTATAAATTCTAAACCAAGATAATTATGTATTGTTTCAAATTTATCATCTTGTATTTCTATAGTTTGAACTTCTTGTATTGTAATTAGTTTAATATAATATATCCAAATTCTATTATTGTTAAATTGTTTTTTTTGTTTTGTATATTCAAATAAATGTAAGTTATTACCTAAATCTTTACCTAATTTATCCTTTGTCATGTCAAATTTTATACATATATCATTTCTTATATTTTCTGTTAATTCATATTGTTTATTAATTTCAAAATTATAATCTTTTTGTAAATAATTATATATATCCATTATTACATAATATAAATTTATAATAATTCACTTTATATATAAAGTGTCCAAGGTCGTTGGCTCGAATTCGAGTCAACGACCTTGGACACTTTTAGATTAATATATATATACGAAGGAAGTATGACTGAGGAAAATAATTTTATATGAAATAAGGTTGTATATAATAATAATGGATGAAATAAGATTATATGAAATAAGGTTGTATATAATAATATTGAATGCAATAACATTGGATGAAATAATATTATATGAAATAAGGTTGTGTATAATAATTTTGGATTGTATAAACTGTGTTTATACAATCATATTTTATAATCGTATTTCATACAATCTAAAAGTGTCCAGTGTCGTTGAATCGAATTCTCCCCAGTGACGTTGTACACTTTGATTGTATAAACTGTGTTTATATAATCATATTGAATGTAATAAGATTGAATGTAATAAGATTGTATGAAATACGATTGTGTAAAATAATATTGGATTGTATAAACACAGTTTATACAATCATATTGGATGAAATAATATTATATAAAATAATGTTGTGTATAATAATAATGGATGTAATATGATTGTGTATAATAATAATGGATGTAATATGATTAGATGTAATAATATTATATGAAATAAGATTATATGAAATAAGGTCGGATTATATAAACACAGTTTATATAATCATATTTTACAATCGTATTTCATACTTTATATATATTAATAGTATTTCATACAATCTAAAAGTGTCCAACGTCGTTTACGGGAATTCCCGCCAACGACCTTGGCCACTTTTAGATTAATATATATAAAGTATGAAATACGATTGTATGAAATACGATTGTATGAAATACGATTGTATGAAATACGATTGTATGAAATACGATTGTATGAAATACGATTGTATGAAATACGATTGTATGAAATACGATTGTATGAAATACGATTGTGTATAATAATATTCGATGAAATAATATTATATGAAATAATTTTGGATGAAATGAGGTTGTGTATAATAATAATGGATGAATTGTATAAACTAAGTTTAATCAGATTGTAATAATAATGTATAATAATATTTCAATTGAAGGTTCAGATATACCTTCTTCAATAAGTGATTTATAAATTTCTCTAATTAGATGTTCTTGTATAATCTTTATATTTTTTATTTGTACTTGCACAAAGTTTAGTAATATTTACATATCTATTATATTTTAACATTATAAATTCTAAACCGAGATAATTATGTATTGTTTCAAATTTATCATCTTGTATTTCTATAGTTTGAACTTCTTGTATTGTAATTAGTTTAATATAATATATCCAAATTCTATTATTGTTAAATTGTTTGTTTTGTTTTGTATATTCAAATAAATGTAAATTATTACTTAAATCTTTACCTAATTTATCTTGTGTTATATCCATATATTATTTTTTATATTTTCTGTTAATTCATATTGTTTATGTATTTACAATACTTAAGTTCAAATTTATAATCTTGTTGTAAATAATTATATATTTCCATCTTTGTAAGATTGTATAACTTTATAATAATTCATTTTATATATAAAGAGAACGAGATCGTTGGGGAGAATTCTCCCCAACGACGTTGTACACTTTGATTGTATAAACTGTGTTTATACAATCATATTGAATGTAATAAGATTGGATGAAATATGATTGTGTATAATAAGATTATATGAAATATGATTGTATTTCATACAATTTATAAAAAGTGTACAATAATTGTTCAGTCATACTTCCTTCAACTAATTTTGATGATCTATTAAATAACAATTTCATTATAAAGAAAAAGTGAAATCTAATTTTTAGTAAACATTACAAACAAGATTATTATAAATTAATTAATTAATTATTAACTAATTCTCAAAGATGCGTTCTAAAATGTTCGAGCTATGTGAAAATTATGGTATAATTAGATGTGAATACGACGGAATTGAGGACGTATTTTCATTTGACCATGAATTGAATGGATGCAAAATAGATGTAAATACTTCAGGCAATCTAATATCACAGGTTTTTATAAATGATAAAAGAAAGCCAAATTGTAATGATTTGGACGAATTAAAAGCTGTTATAGAAAAATTCATTAATACTAATAAAAGTGAGATTGAAATTGATATACCCAAGCTATGTGAAAAGCACGGTATAACAAATACTGAATATAAAGATGGCACATTTTACTTCACTCATGAAGTAGATAATCTACATAAGATTAGTGTGTATTCTAATCAATGTATTGATGGTAATATACATTCTAAAGTTTATATAAATTGTGATATAGCAGAGCTTTGTTCTACTTTGAACGAATTAGACACTTATATCGAAAAATTCATTGATAATAGAAAAAAAGAAGCTGCTACCAATCAATCCATTAATGATAATAAAAATGGAGCTGATAACGGTGAATCAGATTCAGATGACAGTGAATCTGATGGATTTGATTTTTTAGATCGCTTTGAATTGACAGATGAGAAAGAACAAGACGAACGATTTGGTTCGTAAATTATATATTTCTTTTATTTATCATTAAATATTAAGAATCTTATTTTTTATTTATCATTATATACAATCTAATTCATTACAAAAACTTTAAAGGTATTGTAAATACATATTTTTATGTATTTACAATACTTAAGTTCAAAATTATATTTACATTTTATTTAGACTATAATATTGAAACATGAATATACAAAACTAATTTACATTCATTAAAATAATATTATTTAATTATATATTATTTAATTATATATTATTTAATTATATATTATTTAATTATATATTATTTAATTATATATTA
>Ga0214917_10004584_pt1 | contig 15279 bp, 13 predicted proteins | sample LL_1208_BB_MetaG_FD_177983 | JGI IMG/M metagenome (GOLD analysis project Ga0214917, IMG submission 177983) | Freshwater microbial communities from Lake Lanier, Atlanta, Georgia, United States - LL_1208_BB | ecosystem: Environmental > Aquatic > Freshwater > Lake | place: USA: Georgia | collected... | reverse complement strand
TCCATCTGGGCATGTCGGGCCGGATGGTGGCCCTTGCCAGACACTCCCCCCTGGTGATTCGCCTGGAACCCCAAGGGAGCGCCTCCGATGCGCGCGGCCATAATGCGCCGCCCGAATTGCACGAGCATATCGTGCTCGAAACCGCCGATTGGCGGGTGGGCTTTGTCGATCCCCGCCGATTCGGCGCCATGGACCTCGTGCCCACCGCCGATGAGGATGCCCATCGCTTCCTCGCCGGCCTCGGCCCCGAACCGCTGGAGGATGGTTTTGACGCCGCCGCCCTTTCCGCCGCCCTGGCTGGCAAGCGCACCCCCATCAAGGCGGCGCTGCTCGACCAAAAACTGGTGGCGGGCCTGGGCAATATTTATGTGAGCGAGGCGCTCTACCGCGCCCGCATCTCCCCCCTTCGCCTCGCCGAGACCATCCCCGGCGCCCGCGCCGCCCGGCTGGTGCCGGCCATCAAGGCGGTGCTGGCCGAGAGCATCGCCGCCGGCGGCTCCAGCCTGCGCGATTACGTCCGCGCCGATGGCGAGGTGGGCTTCTTCCAGGAACGCTTCGACGTCTATGGCCGCCAGGACCAGCCCTGCGCCGATTGCCCAGGCGTGCCGCCCTGCCAGGGCATCCAAAAAATCGTGCAATCCGGCCGCGCCAGCTTCTTCTGCCCCCGCCACCAGAAATAGCCCAGCCCAGCCCGTCACTAGGCCATGGACAGCCTGCCCCGTTCGGTGATCCCATCACCCCGACGAAAGGCTGGCGCATAATGCCGGCCACGGGAGGAGATGTGATGATGCTGCGACGCAGCCTGGGCCTGATGCTGGCCGCACCCTGGGCCGTCCACGCCCAAGCCGAATGGAACCCCGAGCGGCCCATCCGCATGCTGGTGGGCTTCGCCCCCGGCGGCAGCACCGACACCACGGCCCGGCTGGTCTCCCAGGGTATCGCCCAGGGCCTGGGCCAGCAGGTGCTGGTGGAAAACCGCACCGGTGCTGCCGGCAACCTCGCCAATGAGCATGTCGCCCGCAGCGCGCCCGATGGCTACACCCTGGTCATGGGCTCCATGGGCACCCATGCCACCAATGCGGCGCTCTATCGCAATCTGGGCTTTGACGTGGTGCGGGATTTTGCCCCGGTCTCGCTGGTCGCCCTCAGCGCCTGCCTGATGGTGGTGCGGGCCGATCTGCCGGCGCGCAATGTGGCAGAATTGATCGCCGCCGGCCGCGCCACGCCGGGGGGGCTGAATTGCGGCATCGCCGGTGCCGGCAGTTCGCAGCATTTCGCCGCTGCCCTCTTCGAGCATCAGGCGGGGCTGCGCTTCACCCAGGTGGCCTATCGCGGCGGCGCGCCGGCCATGGCCGATCTGGTCTCCCGCCGGCTGGATGTGATGTTCACCCCCGTGGTCGAGGCGATCGAGCAGGTGCGCGCCGGCCAGGTCCGCGCACTCGGCATCACCCGGCAGGCCCGCTCGGCGCAATTGCCCGATATCCCCGCGGTGGGTGAGGCGCTGCCCGGCTATGTCTTCAATTCCTGGCTGGGCGTCTTTGCCCCCGCCGCCACCCCTGCCCCGGTGGTGCTGCGCCTCTCGCGCGAGGTGGCGCAGGCGCTGCGCCAGCCTGCCCTGCGCGAAAGGATGGAGGCGCTGGGCTATGAGGTGGTGGGCAGCAGCCCCGAAGAATTCGCCGCCCTGCAAAGGGCCGAATTGCCGCGCGTGACCGAACTCGTCCGCCTCTCCGGCGCCACGGTCGAATAGATTTTTTGGAGAAGACAGGCATGACCACCGCTTTCACCCGACGCGCCGCATTCGCCCTGCCCGCCTTGGCCCTGCCCGCCCTCGCCCTGCCCGCCCTGGCGCAAAGCTGGCCCACCCGCTCGCTGCGCATTGTGGTCCCCTTCGGCCCCGGCGGGCCCACCGATGTGGTGGCGCGCATCCTGGCCAATGGGCTCTCAGCCGCGCTCGGCCAGCCGGTGGTGATCGAAAATCGCGGCGGCGCGGGCGGCAATATCGGCGTGACGGCAGCTTCGCGCGCCCCTGCCGATGGCTATACGATGCTGGTCACCTCGACCGGCTTCGTGATCAATGCCGGGCTATTCCGCAACCCCGGCTATGACCCGGTGCGCGATTTCGTGGCGCTGACCGAAATCGGCGCCTCGCCCGATGTGTTTCTCGCCCGCGCCGAATCGCCCATTCGAAGCCTCGATGAGCTGGTGGAGCGCGCCCGTGCCACCGCTGGCGGCATGCATTTCACCAATCCCGGCACCGGCTCCACCCCGCATCTGGCGGGCGAGCGGCTGGCGATCATCAAGGGAATCCGCTTTTTGCAAGTGGCCAATAGCAGCGCAGCCCTGGCGGTGCAGGCCCTGCTCGCCGGCAATACCGAGATCGGCGCCACCGCGCTCGCCTCCTCACACAGCCAGATCAAGGCCGGGCGGCTGCGCGCCCTGGCACTCACCGGCCCCGAGCGCTGGTTCGACATGCCCGATGTGCCCACCATGCTCGAACTGGGCTATCCCGATTTCGTCACCGAGACCTTCCACGGCCTCTTCACCCCCGCCGGCACGCCGGACGCGATCAATGCCAGGCTGGCGCGCGAGGCAATGGCGGTGATGAGCCAGCCCGAAACCCTCTCCCGCATGCAGGCCGCAGGCTTCGTGGTCCGCCCCAATGGCCCGCAGGCCCTGGCCGCGCGGGTGAGCCGGGAAGTGACGATGTGGCGCGAGCTGATCGCCCGCGCCGGCATCGCGCAGGAATAGTCTTTACGCCGCCACGGTCTCGGCGGGGGGGTAGTTCAGTTCCACCGCCACCCCATCGGGGTCGTGGAGGAAAAGCTGGGTCTGCTTGTCGCGCGGGATCACCCGCTCCTCGAAGGTGACGCCGCTGGCGCCCAGCCGCGCCTTCATCTCGGCCAGGCCCGTGCAGGAAAAGGCGATATGGTCGAGCAGCCCGGTCGGCCCCACCACCCGCTCCGGCCAGCCGGCCTCGCGCTGTGGGCGGGGACCGATCAGGTGCACGGTCGGGTTGCCGCCGCAATACAGCCAGTACCCCTCAAAGCCTAGCGGCGGGCGATAGCCCACCTCCAGGCCGAGAAGATCGACATAGAAGCTGCGCGTACGCTCCAGATCAAAGGGGCGGATGGTGTAGTGGTTCAGGCCTTCCAACGGCATGTCTTAAGCTCCGGCTCAGAGAAAACGGGGATTGGGGGCAAGGCCCATGAGGTGCTGCCCCACGGTCTCGAAATGATTGCGCCGCCCCTGCACCTGCTGGGTGACGGCATGGATGTCGCGGAAGCGGCGCTCAAAGGGCTGGGTGAGGAAGATCGCCGTCGCCCCCGCCTCGGTCCAGGCGAAATCCGCCACCTCCTTGGCCTGATGGATGGCGAAGGTGGAGGCCAGGCGAATGGCCACTTTCTGGTCGGTGGTCATGCTGCCGCCGGCACTGACATGCTCATAGGTCTCGCTCAGCACGCTCAGCAGCCCTGCACGGGCGGCGCGCCACTTGCCCTCGGCCCAGGCGAGGCCGCTTTGCAGCACCGCGCTGTCGCGCAGCATGCGGCTGGTGGAGGTGGGGGTCTTCTCGCCCGCCAATTCGACAAAGGCATCAAGCATGCCGCGCGCAATGCCCAGCGCCACGCCGGCAAAGCCAGAGGCGTAGAGATGGGTCGTGGTGAATTGATACAGCGTGCTCTCGCCATGCGGGCGGCGCTCATCATCACGGTCGCGCCGCACGGTGAAGGCCTCGGGCACGAAAAGGTCGCTCACGCTATAGGTGTCGCTGCCGGTGCCGCGCAGGCCCATCACCTGCCAGCGATCCACCATGGAGATGCTGCTGCGCGGAAACATCATGGTGCGCTCATAGGGCGTGCCCTCGGCGGTCATCCGCATGCTGCCATCACGCTCGCGCACGCGGCAATGGCCGCCAAACCAGGTGGCGTGGCGTCCGCCGCTGGCAAAGGGCCAGGTGCCGGTGACGCGATAGCCGCCATCCACCACCTGGGCGATCTGGTCCGGCCCCACCGTGCCCCAGGCCAGCGCCGCATTGGGCGCGCCCCAAATCGCCTGCGCCGCCTCAGCCTCCATATAGGCCGCTGCCATCGAACAGCCCGAGGCCTGGCCCACGCACCAGGCGGTGGAGGCATCGGCGCTGGCGATGTGAATCATCATCTGCACATAGGCCTGGGGGCTGATTTCCTCACCGCCAAAGGCCCGGGGCATCAGGGTGCGGAACATCCGCGCCTCATGCAGCATGGCGAGCAATTCGGGCGGCAATTCGCGCGTCGCCTCAATGCGCGGCCCGGCCGCGGCAATATGGGGAACCAGGGCGCGGGCGCGGGCCACCGGGTCGGCCGCCAGCACCTCAGCGGGCAAGATTGTTTCGACGGCACGGCTGATGGCTACGCTCACGCCGGTACTCCCTTGAAAGGCCCGGAACTTAGAAAGCCAGGCGGTTGTTGCGCCAAGTTTGACGCCCGGGCGATGCCCCCGTCAATCGGCTGCATGGCCGACTTGACCCGCAACCCAGGTGATGGCCCGATAGGCGCATAAACGCCAGGGCCTGACCCATGGCCAAAAGGGAGGGTAACATGCCCATTCGGTTCACGCGGCGTGCCGCCATGGCCTCTGCCATTGCCATGCCCGCCTTGGCACAATCCCAGCCGGCCTGGCCGACCCGCCCGGTGCGGATCATCGTGCCCAGCGCCGCTGGCGGCTATGACACTTATGCGAGGCTGATGGCCCCGCGCCTGGCTGAATTGCTCGGCCAGCCGGTGGTGGTGGATAACCGGCCCGGCGCCAATGGCAATATCGGCATGGCAGAGGTGCAGCGCAGCCCCGCCGATGGTCATGTGCTGCTCTTCGGCCATATTGGCGCCATCACCGTCAATACCGCGATCTATCGCAATATGCCGCTCGACCCGGTGGAGGATCTGGCCCCGATCGCGGTGGCCGTGACCTCGCCGCTGATCTGGGTGGTGAACCCCGCCTCGCCCTTCCAGGACATGCCCGGGCTGGTGGCGCGGGTGCAGGCCGAGCCGGATCGTTGGAATTATGCCAATCCCAGCTCCGGCTCGATCAACCATCTGCTGGTGGAGGATTTCAAGCTGCGCCACCGACTGGTGATGCCCGGCGTGCCCTATCGCGGCACCCCCCAGGCACAAATGGATGTGGTGGCCGGCCAGGTGCCCATCATGGTCGATAGCCTGGGCGCGGGCTGGGGGCATGTTTCGGCCGGGCGGGTGCGGGCCCTGGCGGTGACCGGCGCGCAGCGTTCCGAGCGGCTGCCGGCGGTGCCCACCATGCTGGAGCTGGGGCTGGATTCGCGCGAGGTGGTGGCCTGGTACGCCTTCATGGCGCCGCGCGCCACGCCGGGGGCGGTGATTGAGCGGATGAATGCCGCGGTGAACCAGGTGCTGGGTGAGGAGGCGATGATCGCCCGCCTGCGCGAGTTGGGTGCTGCCCCAAGGCGCAGCACGCCAGCCGAATCGCAGGCCTTCATGCGCGCCGAGCGGGAGAATTGGGGCCGGGTCGCGCGGGCGGGAAATATCGTGGTGGAATAGGCTCTCTCAGCCGCCGATCAGGCGCTGCCGCAGCCGCCGCGAGAGCCAGTCAATCGCCATCACCATCATCACCATCATGATGATGATGAAGGCCACCTCGTCCCAATGCCGCACGCGGATCCGCTCGGCGATCTGCAGCCCGATGCCACCCGCCCCCACCACGCCCAGAATGCTGGCCGAGCGGGTATTGCTCTCGAAGAAATACAGCGCGTGGCCCAGCATGATGGGCGCCACCTGCGGCAAGATGCCAAAGCGCATCACCAGGGTGGGTGAGCCGCCGGCAGCGGCAATGCCCTCGGCCTGCTTCTTCTCGGCATTCTCGATGGCTTCGGCATAGAGCTTGGCCAGCACGGCGATGTCGGCGGTCGCAATCGCCAGCACCCCCGCGAGCGGCCCCAGCCCCACGGCGCGGACATAGGCCAGCGCCCAGATCAACTGATCCACGCCGCGCATGCCATCCAAGACCCGGCGCAGCGAAAACCGAAACAGCACGCTGCTCGCCACATTGCGTGCGCCCAGAAAACCCAGCGGCACGGCCAGAACGGCCGCGATGAATGTCCCCAGAAAAGCCATGGCCAGGCTCTCCGCCAGCCCTTTGAGGATATCCAGCCACAATTCACCTGGCGATGGCGGGACCATCAGGCGGAGAATCACCCCCAGGCCCTGCAAGCCATTCCAAAGCCGCCAAGGCGTTACATCAAACCACCACAGCGTGGCCAAAAGCCAAGCCACAAAGCCGGCCAGCCCCAGAACCCGCCAGACCCGCGCCGCACCGCTGGGCCCAAAGGCCGCCGGCAGCCTGGCCCGCCAGGCCTGCACCTCCCCCGGGCTGAGGCGATGGCCGCCGGGATTGATCGCCCCGCTCACGACACCGCCTCAATCACCCGCCGGCGCAACGCCTCAGAGGCCAGATCAATGCAAACCACCGCCAGAATCACCAGCAGGATAATGGCGCTGATCTCCTCATAATAATTGAAGCTGATCACCTTATAGAGCTCCTCGCCAATGCCCCCCGCGCCGACAAAGCCGATCACGCTGGCCGAGCGCAGATTGATCTCAAAGCGCAGCATGGCGTAGCTGAGCAGGTCTGGTGCCGCCGCGGGCAGCACCGCATAGCGGCAGGCCTGGAACCACGACCCGCCCGAGGCCCGCACCCCCTCCCATGGCCGCATCTCGATATTCTCCATGGCATCGGCGAAGAGCTTGCCCAAAGCCCCGGCCGTGTGCAGCGCGATGGCCAAGATCCCCGCCAGCGCGCCCACACCAAAAGCCCAGACGAAGATCAGGGCAAAGACAATTTCCGGCACGGTGCGGGTGGCTTCCAACAGCCGCCGCGCGACCTCGCTCATCCAGCCCGGCAGGCCCAGATTGCGCGCGGCGGGAAAGGCCAGCAGCAGCCCCGCCGCAGCCCCCATCAAGGTCGCAAGGGCTGCCATCTGTGCCGTCTCAAACAGCAGCAGCCCCCAATCATCCAGACGATACATCCAAAACGCCAGCGAACCCTCGGTAGCAGTGCCAGCGAAGAGCTTGCCCCATTCCAGCGACGGCGCGATGCGGCTGAAATATTCGCCGATCCGCGGCAGGCCCGCCCATAAGGTGGCGGGGTGGAATTCGCTCACCCAGCCCGCCATCAGCAGGCAGGCCAGCAGGATGGCGCCGCCCAGCAGGGTGGCGTTGCGGCGCTGCCGCCGCAATTCGCAAAAGGCGGCCTCCATCCTGGCCACCGGGCCATTGGCGGGCCTTGCCATGCCGCTCACGCCCGCCGCCTGCGCGCGGCCGCTTCCTCGCGCCGCATATCGATGAAGAGCTGGTACTCCTCATGGCGCACCTCGCGGAAACCCAAGCCCTCGCCGCGCGCGATCTGGCGAAAAACCTCCGGCCGCGCGCCGGGCAGCGCCAGGTAGAAGCGCATAATATCCTCTCGAAATTCCGCAGGCAGATCAGTGCGCATGGTCAGCGGGCCATTCTGGATCGGCCGGCTTTGCCAGATGATGCGGAACTCACCGGGCCGCAGCATGCCCTTCTCCACCATGGCGCGGAGATTGCCGCGGCTAAAGCCGCGCGCGGCATCGCCAGTGCCCGAGCCCCAGGTCACCGCCGCGTCATATTGCCGCTGCAGCATGGCAACCACCGCCTGCTCATGCCCACCACCAAAGCCGGTGCGGCCGAAATACTGCCCCGCCTCCACCCCGATCCCGGCGCGGCGCAGTTCAAAGCGGGGAATGAGGTAGCCCGAGGCGGAGTTGGGATCAGCCCAGGCCAGGCTGCGTCCGCGCAGGCCTTCGAGGTCATTGATGCCGCTATCGGCGCGGACCACAATGACCGAGATATAGCTGGTCGAGCCATCCTCACCCTCGATGGTGGCGATGGGCTGCACGCCGCCATTGGTGTCGATCCAGGTGCCGGCATAGGCGGAGGCACCGAGTGCGGCGTATTCGATCTGCCGCGCGCCGAGTGCCTGCTGCACGCCGGCATAGTCGGAGGCGGGCATGAGCCGCACCGGAACCCTGAAGGTCTCCTCGAGCAGCGTGCGCAGCCCGTCGAAGCGGGCAAGCCGATCCGCCTCATTTTCGCCGCCCATCAGGCCGACACGGATTTGCGGCACGGCCTCCGCCCAGGCGCGGCGGCCGGGTTCGGGCAAGATATGCCCGCCCTCGGCGCTGCGCCGCGGCCGCCAGGCATCGCCGCCCTGGCCGCGCGCCAAGCCGGGGAGCAAGGCGGGGGCCAAGGCGGGCGCCAGAAGCGCTGCGCCAAGAAGGTCACGGCGAGGCAGAAGCATGCAGGTCATGGCAGTCTCGACGAGGTGAGGTTCAGGAACGCCGACGCCGCTCGGCCGCCTCTTCGCGGCGCATATCCACCAGAAACTGGAACTGCTCATGCGTCACGGTGCGGTAGCCCGTGCCGCCGCCGCGCTCGATCTGCTCGTAGATTTGCGGATGGGTCTTGGGCAGCGCCAGGTGGAAGTTGGTCATGTCGTCGCGGAAGGCCTGAGGCAGTTCGGCGCGCACGGTCAGCGGGCCGTTGATGATCGGGTCGGAGGACCAGATAATGCGCACATCGCGCATGTTCAGCATGCCCTTCTCGACCATGGCGCGCAGATTGCCGCGCGTATGACCCTCATTCACGTCGCCCTGGCCCGAGGTCCAGGTCATCGCGCCGTCGAACTGGCGCTGGAGGATGGCGATGATGCCCTGCTCATGCCCACCGGCGAAGCCGGTGCGCGCGAAATACTGGCCGCTTTCCGGGTTTATGTTCTGCCGGCGCAGCGCGAAGCGCGGCACCAGGTAGCCCGAAGTGGAGTTGGCATCGGCCCAGGCCAGCGACTTGCCACGCATGCCCGCCAGGTCGGTGATGCCGCTATCGGCGCGGACCACCATCACCGCGATGTAGGAGATCGAGCCGTCACGCTCCTCGGGCACCACCAGCGGCGAGACGCCGCCATTGGTGTCCAGCCAAGCGCCGGCATAGCCGGAGGGACCCAGGCTCGCCATTTCGATCTGCCGGGCCGAGAAGGCCTGCAGCACGCCGGCGTAGTCCGATGCCGGGAAGAGCCGCACGGGGATGTCAAAATGCGACGCCAGCAGCGCCTGGTAGGCGCCGAAGCGGCCGAGGCGGTCGGCCTCGTTCTCGCCGCCGAGCAGACCGATGCGCAGCTGCGGCACCTGGGCGGCCCAGGCCTTGCGGCCGGCGGGCGGCATGGCGGTGGCGGCGTCGGCGCTGCGGCGCGCGCCGGGGGCGACCTGGAGGGCGGTGGGCGGCGTGATGGTCTGCGCCAGCGCGGGGTTGAGGAGCGGCGCAGCGGCAAGGCCAGCGCCGAAGAGACGGCGTGAAAGCATGGTGGTCTCCTGTTGTTGCAACTTCAGACGAGCGCGCCGGATGGCATAGGCATCATGGCGGCACTTGGGGGTTCGGCGGCATGAAACTCTGCCTCGCTCACGCCATAGATCTGCGCCACCCGCTCGGCGGTGAGTTCCCCCGGCAGGCCATCGAACATCACCCGGCCCGAATGCATGGCGATGATCCGGTCGCAATAGGCGCGCGCGGTGTCGAGATGGTGGAGATTGACCAGCACCGTCAGCCCATCCTGCCGGTTCACCTGCCGCAGCGCATCCATCACAACCCGGGCATTTTGCGGGTCGAGGCTGGCAATCGGCTCATCGGCCAGCAGGATGCGCGGCTGCTGCATCAGCGCCCGGCAAATCGCCACGCGCTGCTGCTGCCCGCCCGAGAGCGTGTCAGCGCGCTGCAAGGCGGTGCCGAGCAGATCAAACCGATCCAGCGTGGCCAGCGCCATGGCCCGCTCCTCGGCAGAGAATTGGCCAAAAAGCGAGGCCAGATGGGCCAGCATGCCATGGCGGTGGTTCAGCCGCCCGATCAGCACATTGGTCAGCACATCAAGCCGCTGCACCAGGTTGAATTGCTGGAAGATCATCGCGCAGCCGGTGCGCCAGTCGCGCAGGGCCTGGCCCTTCAATTGGCTCACCTCCTGCCCGCCGAAGCGGATGCTGCCCGCTGAGGGCTCGGCAAGGCGGTTGAGCAGGCGCAGCAAGGTGGATTTGCCCGCGCCAGAGCGGCCGATGATTCCCACCATCTGGCCATCGGGAATGCACAGCGACACCTGGTCCACCGCGCGCACCGCGCCGTATTGCCGCGTCAATCCCTCAATCTCAAGCATGGCTTCACCTTGAATGAGCGGCGGCGATAGACGGCAAAAGTTGCAATTGAATGACGGTTTGACGAAAGCCTCGTGGCAGTGCAACGCCGCTCAGCCAGCCAGACGTGACGAAGGGTCAATTTTATGATACCCGTGCTGGGCGATAGGGGATGTCAGCGCTCGATTTGCACTTTGTTCAGGCCATTGCCGGTACAAAGGCGTCGGACCTCCTCGGCGCAATGCCATGCGATGGCGCGTGACAAGGGGGCTGAGGGCCGGATGGCCCGATCACCCGCGCGTGCCTTGGTGACGGCATAAGGCGAGAATTCCAGGTGGCCGCGCTACGGCCAGGCGCGGTGATTGAAAGGTTTGCTCCATGCCCAGTGCCAAGCGGCCGAAAGCCGAAAGCGACGCAACCCCGGCCAAGGCCGCCCAGGGGCCTGGCGGCGCCAAAACCGCCTCGCCCGCCGCTAAGCCAGCGGCGAAACCAGCCGCCAAACCAGCCGCCAAACCAGCCGCCACGCCCGCCGGGGCAGCGGCGGAGAAGAAACCAGCAGCCAAGGCCGCACCCGCCGCCACCACCAAAACCGCTGCCACCAAACCCGTCACTGCCAAGACCCCCGGCGCCAAAAAGCCTCCCGCCATGCCCCCTTCCGTCCAGGCACCAGCCGCCCAGGCACCCGCCGTCCAGGCACCCGCCGTCCGGGCACCCGCCGCCGAAGGCGCATCCAACAAAGCCGCAGGGCCGGCAGCAAAGCCCCATTTGAAAGACATTGTGACCCAAACCGCCAAGCCAGCCGCGAAAACCCGTTCCAAGCCCGCCGCGGCGCCTGCGGCAGAACCCGCCGCCCCCCCTGCCCCCGCCCCACGCAAGGCCATGAGCAATGCCGCCGCGGCCCAGGCGCTGATGGCCTCGGCCACGGCCAGCAAGGAGGCCGCTGCGCGCAACGCCGCCAAAGCCGCCGCCGATAAGGCCGCCGCCGAAGCCGCCGCCGCCGCGCCCCCCCCACCGGTGCAGACCATCTCGCCACCCATCGCCCAACGCCCGGGAATGTCGCGCCCCGGCATGCCCGGCATGCGCCCCGCTTTCAGCATCACGCCGCGCATGCCCATGGGCGCGCTGCGCAGCGGTGGCATGGCCGAGGCCCAGGCCGGCGCCCCCAAAGCCCCGCCGGTCAAGGTGGATTTCCGCACCGGCGACATGGTGGTCTATCCCACCCATGGCGTCGGCACGGTCCAGGGCATTGAGGATGTGAATGTGGCGGGAATTTCCCTGCAGGTGATCACTGTCACCTTCGAGGAAAACCGCATGACGCTGCGCGTGCCCACCAACAAAGCCGCCAGTGCCGGCCTGCGCAAGCTGGCCGGACCCGCCCTCGTGAAGCTGGCGCTGGACACGCTGAAGGGCCGCGCGCGCATCAAGCGTACCATGTGGTCCCGCCGCGCCCAGGAATATGAGGCGAAGATCAATTCCGGCGATCCGGTCGCCATCGCCGAAGTCGTGCGCGACCTCTTCCGCAATGCCGGCCAGCCAGACCAATCCTTCTCCGAACGGCAAATCTATGAGCAGGCGCTTGACCGCCTGGCCATGGAATTCGCCGCCATCGAGAAGACCGACAAGCCCACCGCCATCGAGCGGCTGATCGCCCATATGCGCAGCGCCGAAAAACCCGGTGCCAAGCCCATCGAGGAACCGATCGAGGAAGAGTGATCAGGGCCCAGGCCGGGCCATTGCCAATTTATCATTCCAGGGAATATGATATCGCTTTCTTGAAGGATCCGCCCTTGCCTTGGCATCTCCCCATCCGGCCATGAAATCCCAGCCCCGAGCGGCACTCCTCGCCCTTTCTGCTCTATTGGGGCTGGCAGGATGCGCCGGCGAAAACCCTTTTACGCGCCATGTCAGCCAATGTTCTGATGGCGGCTTCCCCCCGGGAAGCCAGGGCTTCGCGCCTTGCATGTCCGGCAGCACGGCGCGAGCGGCGGAATCGGCCGATGAACGGCGCGAACGACAGCGCTGGTTGGCTCGGCTTGAACACGAGCGCATCGCCGCCGAGCAAAGGGTGCGCGATGAACAGGGCGCGGTGATTGGTATGCGGCGTTAGCGCCAAACCTGTGCACGCGGCGTCAGGCAGGGGCGCTGCCCCTGCACCCCGGCAAGAAACTCAGTTTCTTGCATCTTCGATATGTCCGCTCTTGATTGGGGTTAGGTTTTTATTGACTATTCAGCGATATTGAATTAAGATTTAATTCTTTTCGCTGTTTATACAATTGCATCCGTCTTGCCGCCATGCGCGGTCAGCGCGTGCCAGGCTCGCGGCGGCCCTGCCGCCGCCAAACGCCTATCGAACACGGCCGCGGCAATTTGTCCGAATACGACATGTTTTACATTTCAGAGCCTTGGCGTGACCCCTGGCCTTACCCGGCCAGCGCCCGCTTCGCCGCCTCAGCCAAGAACCCCGAGGCATAGGGCAGCACATCATCGGCGAAATCATAACCGGCATTGTGCAATTCCCGCCCGCCCTCGGCCGGGCCATTGCCAATCCAGACAAAGGCGCCGGGCACCTCGGACAGGAACCAGGAAAAATCCTCGCCCGTCATGGCCGGGGGCATGTCACGCCGCAGCGGCGCCACCGCCGCCGCCGCCCCTGCGGCAATCTCCCGCTCAGCGGCCGAATTTGCCGTCACCGGCACACCGCGGGAGAAATGCGCGGTGGCCGAAAGGCCAAAGCTCGCCGCCACACCCGCCGCCACTTCGCGAATCCGCTGCTCGATATAATCGCCCACCGCCTCATCGAGCCAGCGCGCGGTGCCCATCAATTCCGCCCTGCCGGCAATCTGGTTCTGCGCCTCGCCCGCGCGGGCAATGGTGACGCTCACCACACCACTCGCCAGCGGATCCACGCCCCGCGCCACGATGCTTTGCAACGCCACAATGGCATGGCCCAACCCCAGCATGGGGTCGCGCGTCATATGCGGCAGCGCGGCATGGCCCGAATGGCCCTCAAAGGCGATATCGAACCGCGCACCCGCCGCCATCACCGCCCGCTCATGCACCGCAACCGTACCCACCGGCAGGCCAGGCCAATTGTGCCAGCCAAAAATGCGATCCATCGGAAAACGCTGGAACAGCCCATCGGCGATCATCGCCCGCGCGCCGCCGCCGCCCTCCTCCGCCGGCTGGAACACCAGCTGCACCGTGCCCGACCAGGAGGTGTCATCCAACAACAGCTTGGCCGCGCCCAGCAGCGCCGTGGTATGGCCATCATGGCCGCAGGCATGCATCACGCCCGGAATGGTGCTCGACCAGGGCAGCGCCAGATTGGTTTCCTGGATCGGCAGCGCATCCATATCGGCACGCAGCCCCACCGCCCGATTCGCCCCCTGGCCACTGCCCCGCCGCAGGGTTGCCACCACGCCATGGCCGCCCACGCCGGGGGTGATCTCGCTCACCCCCAATTCGCGCAGCTTCTCAACCACGAAGGCCGCAGTGTGCTGCTCATGCAAGGTCAGGCCCGGATGGGCATGGAGGTGGCGTCGCCATTGGGTCAGGCGATGATGCAGGCTTGGATCCATGGGGGGAGGTTAAGGGCCCCCGCGCGACTTGCCCAGTGCAGCCGCCCCCGCTTCAGCAAGGGCCCGTTCATATTTTGCCTTCATTCTGGGCGCCCCCACCAGGAGGCGGATGATCCATGGCAGTGCCTCTGCCCCAATACCCTTTCCAGCCCATGCCGCTGGTCACGGCAATGGCGCTTGCCCGGTCGGCCTTCGATTCCATCAAATCACATGGGCTCGCGCCGCTGCCGCCCTATTACGCCGTATGGTTCGAGCATCACGCCGGCAGCCTGCCCGAATTGAGTGAGGCGCTGGAAGCTGCGATCAGCGGGGGCGTGGTCAATGATTCGCTGATGCGCGAACTCAATGCCCGCCACCTCGAGCATCTGCCCGAATTCAGCGTATTGAGCGATGCGCTGACCCGGCTCAGCGGCACCCTGAAGGAGGCGATGAGCAGCCTCGATACCCATGGGGCCGACACCGCCGCCTTCAGCAATGCCCTCGATGAACTCTCCACCGGCCCGGCACCGGATGCGCAGCGCCTGCGTGAAGCGCTCTCCCGCCTGGCCGATGAAGCGCGCGAAATGGCCCGCCGCAGCAAGCAGATGAGCGGCCAACTCGCCGCCTCCACCCAGCAGATCGAGCATTTGCGCTCCGAATTGCAGGATGCGCGGCGCGATGCGATGACCGATGCGCTGACCAGCCTGCCCAATCGCCGCGCCTTTGACGAAACCCTCCAACGCATGGCCACCGCCACCGAGGGCAGTGGCGAGCCTCTCAGCCTGATGCTTGTCGATATCGACCATTTCAAACGGGTGAATGACCGCTTTGGCCATCCCGTGGGCGATGCGCTGTTGCGCCGCACCGCCTCGACCATCCGCAATGGCCTGCCGCTGGGGGGCATGGTGGCACGCTTCGGGGGCGAGGAGTTCGCGGTGCTGCTGCCCGGCCAGAACCTCGCAACCGCAATCGAGGAGGCGGAGCGTCTGCGCCTGGCGGTATCGGGCCAGCGCCTTGCCATGCGCCGCAGCGGTGAGAGGTTGAGCGATGTCACCATCTCACTCGGCCTGGCCGAACTCCTGCCCGGCGAGGATGTGGCCGCCACGCTCGAAAGGGCGGATAGCGCGCTCTATCGCGCCAAGCAGGAGGGCCGGAACAAGGTATGCTGGGAGCCTATGGCAGCGCCAGTCGCCGCACCCCACGCCACAATTCCCGCCACACCACGCTATGCCACGGTGAAAAACTGGACCTGAACGCCCCATAGGCAGCGGCTTTTGCCGACACGCCGCCCCAGGTCAGGCGTCGCAGGTCAGGCGTCGCAGGTCAGCCGCCGCGGTTCACAACCCGTTCAATTTCGGCGCGCACCGCGCGCTCCACAATGCCAGGCAAATGGTTGTCCAGCCATTCCTTCAGCATGGGGCGGACTTCCTCGCGCACCACATCTTCGATGGTGGGGCCACCGCGGGAGATGGCGCTGCTGCGCTCCTGCGTCACCGCACGCACCAGCTGGCCCACCATCGAAGA